>MPLX02333613.1_pt1 | contig 33893 bp, 28 predicted proteins | sample 1617341 | NCBI WGS metagenome assembly MPLX02 (sample SAMN05944804, study PRJNA350692) | marine metagenome | biome: marine; feature: ODZ; material: water; isolation source: 120 m water sample filtered on 0.2 um supor filter | place: Pacific Ocean | collected 2012-04-08 | depth 120m m | reverse complement strand
TACTTGATTTCTTGATTACCGATTTGGATTTTGGAGTCTCTTTCAGGTCAAAAGTGACACTAAAAGTGACACCAAAAGTGACACTAAAATCGGTTGAGGGTTACAGACAAGGGGTGATTGGTGAGAGATAATAACTTACAAACTATTGATAATAAAGGATATTTTGTATCAGAGGGTTCTGTGTCTGGTGCGAGAGAAGGGACTCGAACCCCCACGCATTGCTGCACAAGATCCTAAATCTTGCGTGTCTACCAATTCCACCACTCTCGCATCATTAATTAAATCAATAGGATAGTTCTGATTTAAGGGAGAATATTTTTCATTAGAAGTCAGTTTTTTTCTTAATATGGTTATATTATGGATATATTTTTTCGATAGGATTTCAGATTCTAAATCTTGCGTGTCTACCAATTCCACCACTCTCGCTTATCAATTTTGACAAGTAGATAGGAAATATCTGTTTAAGATAGATGTTTTTTTATACCCTCTGGAACCTTGAAAATCAAGGATTCAGAAACATTTACAAATTACAGATTCAACTCTTGAGGTCATTCTGAATATACCTTGAAGGGATGCTGAGGTTTTCTTGATTCCTATGGCTTTAATGACAAGATTTGTCAAAAATCTCCAATTTTCAATAAAGCCTGGGGGAACATCAGGAAACCACTATCAATAAAGTATTCTCACATTTATCCTCCAAATTATCCAAGCTTTACTTAAAGTATTTTGGCACTTCTTTAGCAGTGTGTACCTCAAGGAGCACAAGAATTTACAGATGACCCAAAGGTATGCTCACCTTCATAATGAGGTCTTAAGGGAAGCTAGTGAAATAATTGATAACATAGATAAAGTCTATTGATGGATTCACAATGATAGATAAGTCGAAAAAATAAACATTGTCGATAAACAAAGCTTATCTGGAACAATAAAAGACATTTATGGAAATACAGTAAGGAGGTTAATTTGACCTGCCCCCCTAAAATTGGTCCATCAGAAGAGTTAGTATTTTAATAACTCATTGCCAAAAGAGGGCCACTGGCCTAGAAGAAATTCAGCCCAGAACAGATCATTCATCTTCTTCGAGAAGTTGAAATTCATCCATGTGAGGGTAAAACCATTTCACAAGCAATAAGCCCTATTGGAGTGACAGAACAGACCTACTATCGTTGGAGGAAGGAATACCGTGGATTGTGTAGAGGCCAGGCGAAGCGTATAAAGGAACTGGAAAAGGAAAACATCAGACTAAAGCGATTGGTTGCAGACCTTTCTCTGGAGAACGCAGTTTTGCAGGATTTTGCTTCGGGAAACTTATAAGCCCTGTCAGTAAGCGCAGGGCGATTGATGAGGCTAAGAAAAAACACGATGTCTCTGATCGAAACAAGATGAGCCTTCAAAATCTTAAATTTTGTATACTAAAAGAGAATTCTTTGAATTTTTTCGGTAAAATGATTGGAATGAATAACTCCAAAAAGTCTTCCTCGGTTTCATATCAAGATGGGCGAATCGATCCTGGTGTGGACTGCAGTAGGGAAGGATGGTTGGGAAGTTACATCCGTTCCAAAAAAAATCAGTAGGAGTACGAAATGAAGACTATAAAAAAAGCTCTATGCGTGGTCGGTGCTAGCGGACTTCTTGGTTCGAACATTGTGAAAGAAGCATTAGCAAGAGACTATATAGTCCGCGGTACTGTTCGAAACTTGAATGCACCTGCTAAAGCATCTTTTCTAAATGCTTTGCCGAATGCACCAGAAAACTTACAACTCTTCGAGGCCGACATGGCGGAGGAAGAATCATTTGATGCTGCTTTGTCAGGAGTTGAGTGTGTATTTATAGCGTGCTTAATACCGGTATATGCTGGTCCTTCTGGCAAACCAGCACGTGAGATGGATGATGAGCAAGGTTACATAGAGATCATTATGCCAACTGTTAAAGGTTGTTTGAATATTATGAGTTCTGCTGCGAATCAAGGCATAAAAAATGTTGTGATCTGTAGTAGCACCAGCAGTACCAACCCTGTGCCACCTGTGCCAATCAAGAATGAAATTGATCATTGGTCAGACGAAAATGAGCAATGCAGATCGAAAAAGTACACGTCTGCAACCAAGACTGTTATGGAAAAAGCCGCAATTAAGTTTGCAGCTGAAAATGAACAGAGATTGTCTATTATCCTACCAACAGGCATGTATGGACCGGTTGTATTACCAGGGCACATGAACGGAAACCCGCATGTCTGGCTGAAAAGCCTTATCAATGGGGAGGAAGGACGCCACAAAAAAGTTCCAAATGATTCTACCTCCATGAGTCATTTGCATGACTTAGCCGGACTTTTTATGGCTGCTTATGAAAATCCGAATGCATCAGGTCGTTACTATGGTGTGTATGATAGTTGGCACTGGCAGGATATTTACGCAGAACTTCAGAAGATATTACCAAACATGAAAATGCCAGAACCTATAACAGACCCGCCTGTGGCACCAACTGAATTTGATTTTACTCGCCGGAATAGCCTAGGTGTTGTGATGAGGGATATACCTACTTTACTTCAACAAACTATCGAATGGATACAATCTGATCCTTTCAAAAAGGATAATTTAAATATCTGAAAGTAACAAAACATTGCTCAAATACTACTATCAATAGTTTATTGCAATTTTTTTTCTTTTACTTCTATAATTCAGAATAAAAAATGTGTAACTCTAAAGATAGAAGGTGTTTATATCTGTTAATGCTGTTCGTACAGTATGGAATATATAGAGTCCGTTGAATATTTGATATTATGGATATAAGTTAAAAAAATTATATGAATGAACCGACTAATTATCATTTATATCTTCTCTGGTATTAATGCTTTGAGGCATGAATTTGAGTAAACCGGTTAAGATGTTATATCAGTTTAGAATTTATTCTTATATTTTACTTTCTGTTTTCTTTCTTTCCTGTGGATTAGGATCAGAAAAGAAAAAAGAATATCGTAATGTAAGTTTGTTGATCGACTATTCAGAAGAGAACTCAAGATCTTTTTCAAAGATCAATGAAGATCTTCTAATGGGTGTAGGAACTGAAGCAATTTATTTGGTTGTTGATACAGTTGTTTTTGAAAGTAACTATCAAAACCTTAGTTCTCATGAAGATAGGGCTTTAACTGATACGACGAAAAATAAAGTCACATTAACACTTCCTTTGGATACTACTTTAAAGATTTATGCTTACAGATTTACAGAAAATTTCACTCTGACCGATTTAGATAGCCTTGCCAGAAGTCCAGTTAGTTATGGTAAGTCAGGAAGTCTCATTGTTTCAGAGTCGGCTAAATCTCTTAAAATCAAACTAACCATTACACCTAATGGAACTCCAGGTCTTGACGTTGTAACACCCTCGGTTTCAATTAATAACCAAGGAGGAAGTGCTTCGATCACAGTTAAGCTTGATACTCAACCTAAAGAGGTTGTAACCGTTCCAATTACAATTGATAACACAAGCATTGCAACACTGGGTTCAACTTCAATAAGTTTCACTCCACTTAATTGGTCTACATCACAGGCCGTTACTTTGACTGGAGATAACAATACCAACTACTCAGACAATGTTACATTAACGACCACATTAGGACCCACCACAAGTGAGGATAGCAGTTACAGCGGTTTAATATATTCCTTCATTTTGAGTATTACAGGCTATCCTCAAACACCTGATAACCTTACAGCAACTCCTGATAATGGATCTGTTAATTTAGACTGGAATCCCACTGCTAGTGCAACTGGATACAACGTTTACTGGGATAATGTTTCTGGGGTCGATAGAAATGATAACATGACGGTGGGGATCACAACTGATAATTATAAGGTCGATAATTTGACTAATGGAACCATATATTACTTCAAGGTTGAATCTCTGAATTCCAATGGTGTTTCTGCATTGAGCAATGAAGTCAGTGCGACTCCAACTCCTGATAATATCAGTAACGGTCTAGTCGCCTTCTATAGATTTAATGGCAATGCAAATGATAATACGAGTAACGCACATCATGGAACGGTTAGTGGAGCGACACTGACTTCAGGGAAAGACAATGTTTCAAATACTGCTTATAGCTTTGATGGAACAAATGATTATATAGAATATCCTATAGGTCTTCTTTCAGGGGCAGGAGAATTTTCAATTTCCTTGTGGATAAATACGTCATCTTCTACTGAATCAAGAATCATTCAGCAAAGAGATGCAAATGGGTACAATGGCCAGTACATGCTGGATTTAACATCAAATGGAAAATTAAAAGTACTAACATATAAATATGGCTATAAATGGGGAGGAACAACAAATTCTACAATAAACGACTCTAATTGGCACCATGTCTGTTTTGTGCAAAAAGATAATGGAGGGACTCTCTATCTTGATGGGTCTTTAAAATTCACCGATAATTCCTCTGGCAAAGTTGAATTATTATTTTCTACAAAAACTTATGTTGGAGGTGATAAAAGGAATAATAATAGGTTCTTCAATGGAAAGGTTGATGAACTAAGAATTTATAATAGAGCCCTAACTTCTACTGAAATATCTTCACTATAATCTTATGATAATATAATTGTTGGAGTAGGAGGATGTTATACCTTTGAAACTAAGAAAGAGATTGGAATCTGGTTTGACTAAGAGAGGCTGTCCTTGATTGAGGAAAGGTGGTCTAAGCCAGTAGTTGAATATTATGAATCCTGAATGATTGTGAACAATGTGCTGGAAAGGATTGAGGAATATGATTGAGTATTTCTTTTAAAACGAATCAAAAATGAGATTTTGGATAGATGACTATCGCAACCTAATGATTACGTTATTAATTGGGGCAAAAATTGAGATGTATGGCCCAAAACATAGGAAAAATTCATATGGCATCTCCAAATTCATTTGAATGATGACATAAGTATAGAGCACATTTACTTTGATTATAATCTAGGTTCAGGAGAGACCAGATTGGATTGTGAAAAATTAATCACATCTAAAAATGGGGAAGGGCACGTTAACATAGAAAAAAATAATTATCCTGATTAACTAATTTGTATATGAACGGTGATAGATCCACCTCTTTTTTTATCCGCTATGCTCTTTTTTTACTTCTGATCTCTGCTGGATTTGGTGTTTTGCTCAGGCTTCATCTGTGGCGGCCGATCAGTCAGTTACCCTATTTAAACCTGATACAGGGCCATTCCCATGTCGCTTTTTTAGGCTGGGGCTATCTGGCAGCTATCCTTGTGATACGTAGATTGTTCCTCAAGGAAAACCAACCAAGGCGCCCGCTTTATAAGCCCATGCTGTACATCATTATAGTTACGGTTTCTGCCATGCTTGTCAGTTTTCCGCTGTATGGCTATAAAGTATTTTCCATTGCCCTGTTGACCCTGTTCGGAATCAGTTCCTTTATCCTGTCCATAGGATTCCTGAAGGATGTCAAAGGCCATAGTGCCGATGTCTATTTCATACATTACGGACTCTACTGTTACCTGCTTTCCAGCCTGGCTACCTGGAGTTTGCCATATGTGGTCATCAACTACGGAAAGGAAGCTCTTTATTACAACATTGTCTATGCTTACCTACATTTCTTGTACAACGGATTTTTTGTTTTTATCCTTTTTGGATGCTTGTTCAAACTGTTTGAAAAATCCTTGGCCGACGTGCCGGAAAAGACTCAGCGGTCTTTTTTTTACTTCTTAGCAATAGCCTGTGTACCGGCCTATGCATTGTCCGTTTTATGGAGTACAGACCAGCGGGTCTATTATGTTACAGGAGGTATCGCCGCGTGCCTGCAAACGGTCGCATTATACGCTCTCTATCGTATCTCAAAAGTAGTGATCAGAACCCTGAAACCGCGAAGCCTTTCCCATGGATTGTATGGGTTCTTTATCACAGCCTATGTGATCAAAACCATTGCCCAATTGCTCTCGGCCTTTCCTTATGTGGCCAAACAGACCACAGCCCTAAAACCTTTTTTGATCATCGGCTACCTTCATTTGTTTACCCTGGCCTTTATGACCGTATGCCTTTTGTTCCTGTTGTACAGGACCGCTCTGATTCGTTTGTCAATGCTGGGCAAGAGCGGTTTGCTTTTGCTGATAATAGGCATCCTTGTTACCGAATTCACCTTGTTTGGCAGAGGTTTGTTAGTAGTCTTACAGGTACCGGCTTTTGAAAACCACCCGGTGGTACTCGTCCAGTTCAGTTTGCTGATGCTGATTGGAATTGCATTGATTTTCTTGGATCAGTTCCGAAACCGTTTCTAAGCGTCCTATTAAACCAGAAATTCATTAACAAGGCAGGAACACAAGAGGATACAGAATTTTCTTTGTAAGAATTTTGAGCCAATGATTGATTCAAGAAACAAAGATGGATAATGTAAAACTCAAAATCTATGAGATTGATAACCATGATGAAGATATTACATTTCCATCTTATTAATCATCATATGCTGAAATTTTTTTTTATTAAAACATGATAGATACAATAAAAAGTGATTGAATCACAAGTATTCAGATAAATAGGAACCAAATATTGTTATGTGTAAAGCAATTATTATCCGTAATTATGGTGATGCCAAAGTTTTAGAATTAGAAAAAATAAGCCTAAATGAACCCGGTGATCGTGAGTTATTGATCCGACATACTGCAATCGGTGTAAATTATCATGATATCTATGTCCGTTCAGGTCTTTATAAAACCTTGAACCTTCCTGGTATTCCAGGATGTGAGGCTATAGGAATCATTGAAAAAATAGGATCTGGTGTAAAAAATTTTAAAAAAGGTGATAGAATTGTTTATATAACCAGTGATTATGGTGCTTATGCGACTCATCGAATGTTATCTGATCACTTAGCTATCAAAGTGCCCGATATGATCTCTGATGAGGTCATGGCGACTAATTTTCTGAGAAGCATGACTGTAAAAATGCTTTTAGAAAAAGTTACAAAAATAACTTTAGCTGATACGATCCTAGTTACAGCGGCGGCTGGTGGTGTTGGAAGGCTATTATGTCAATGGGCTAATTCATTAGGAGTTTGCGTTATTGGAACTGTCAGCAATCAAAATAAAGCTTCCAAGGCAAATTCATATGGTTGTAAATATACGATTGTTTGCGATCAAAATGATGTGGTTGAAAAAATCATGAATTTTACAGGAGGGAAGGGTGTAGATGTGGTTTATGATTCAGTAGGATCAGAAACCTTTGAACATTCATTGGCAACATTAAAAAAATGTGGACACCTTGTCAATTATGGTCAATCATCTGGACCTGTTGAACCATTAATGATGTCTACATTGGCAATAAAATCTCTAACAGTTTCAAGACCTATTCTGTTTCACTTTATAGAGCACACAGAGATTTATCATCAAATGGCTCATTCTGTATTTGATTTTTTTATGAGTAATCGATTGCTTCTACCTGAATCAGAATCATATCCTCTTAAAGATGCTTCAATTACACATGATATTTTAGAATCTCGTCGTGGAGGAGGAAGTCTGTATTTAATACCGTAATTAATATAAATTATTTTCAAATATTAAATGATTCATAATCCTATTAAATAAAATGAATAATCAATTAAAATGGAAATACCCCGAGGCAATAGTTGATTGTGAGTGGCTTAAAGACCAATTAGGAAATAAAAATATCAGATTGTATGACTGTACGACATATCTGCATTATACTGACAGTCATCCTTTAAAACCATATGATGTTGAAAGTGGTCTTGAAGATTACATAAAATCACACATTCCAGGGGCGGCTTTTTTAGATTTGCAAAATGAATTTTCTGATCAAACGAGCCCCTATCGTTTTACTTTGCCCGATTATGGTGTTCTTGCAGAAACATTTAAAAGACATGGAATAGGAGCACCTCATCAAATTATTTTATATTCCAGGAATGGAATGCAATGGTCTACTAGGTTCTGGTGGATGATTCATGTTTTAGGTTATAAGAATGTGAGCATACTCGATGGAGGTTTTAATGAATGGGAACGATTGAATCTTCCAATTGAGACAAAAGAAATAAGATTTAATCCCGCAGAATTTGAAGTTAACATTGATCCAGAAATATTTGTGGGCAAAGAAGAAGTGTTGGGTGCTATTGATGATAAAAACTCTTTGTTAATCAATGCATTAACTGAAGACCTCCACTTGGGAGAAAACCCCCGTTATGGTCGTCCCGGAAGAATACCAAAAAGTATAAATATCCCATTTCACGAATTCGTGGATTCGAACAGTAATAAATTAAAATCAGTACATTCAGTATTTGATCTATTGAATCAGAACGATGTGAATCCAGAAAATAAGATTATAAATTATTGTGGTGGAGGGATAGCCGCCACATTAAATACTTTCGCTCTTTATCAATTGGATTTCAAGAAGATTCAAATTTATGATAATTCAATGAGTGAATGGGCTATGGATAATGAACTTCCAATAGAATCAGGATGATTTATTTCAAAAACATTATGAATTTATGAACGATTTAAATTTAGGAGAAACATGGCAAAAGGTTATATTTTAAGTGCACATAGAAGCCCCGCTGATTCCAAAAAAAGGGATGCGTATACCAAACTGGCAATTCCAGCTTTTGAAGATGCTGGGGGAAAATTCTTAGCGAAGGCAGCTAAAGTTACACCCAAAGAGAATGGGATCAATGAAAGAACAATATTAATTGAATTTGAAAGTTATCAGAAAGCTTTAGCGGCCTATGAAAGTGAAGCGTACCAGAAAGCCCTGAAAGTTCTAGATGGTGGGGCAGACAGAGATTTCAGAATTTTTGAGGGAGTATAAAAGAAAAAAAATTTGGGCAAAAATTTATAAAAGAGAGCAATGACAATGTTTCAAACCCCTGCTGTTTTAGAACGCACTGGGCATTTCAGAAAGAATGATCTCTATTAAAGTAACAGATCATTTTGAAAGTGAGCCGCCAAATGACAGATGAGACGGCTCAAAAAAAAGTGAGATTATTTTCTATGATGACGGAGGCGCATATCCACTTGAAACGGCTTTAGCATTTTCACAAGCCTTGACCCAGTCATCCATGGAGAGTAACTGTGTGGTTGTGACACTGCTACATGCCCCGCCAGATGCGACTTGAGCCGAAATGGCAGCCGCAGCAACATCATTTGGAATTTCAGCAATTACAACGACATCGTCATCTCCGAAGGCCATGTACATTCCTATCATTTTTCCACCAAATGCCTCACATGCTTTGGCAATGAGTCCCGACCGATCTTGAGGATTGTCGACCATGGCTTTGATGGCCTGACTGGTGTAACTCGCTTTGTACATATAAAGAGCCATATTCCCTCTTTTAAAAAGTGTTATTGAAGTCATGTCTTGAGGAGAATCCCAACCATTTCCCATGATCCACACAAGACATAAATCTTCAGAATTATGTTTTGAACGCAAAAGAACTAATGTGACTTAAAAACGGACCAGTTTCAATCTGTCTAATTAGGTTTAGTCAGTTTTTCATTCTGATTTCCTTCTCGAGTGAGCAAGGGTTCAGAATAGATTTTGAAGGAGTTCAAATTGTTTGTTCTATATAATAAAAAAGTAAGGTATTTATTGCTATCGGTGTTTTTGATGCTTTAGTTCGTCCCACTGCGAAACTTTTTTTTATAAAAGAAGACGTCAAATTGGCCAATTGTGCACGCGTCAAGCATGAATGACATCTGTAAAAAAATCAAGAGCGCCCAATTGGAACATTGGGTACTAAACTGGCTTTAACGATGATGAAGGGCACCAGTCACTATCTGTTATTCCATGTTTGAGTTTCTTGTCGCCTGTTTCCCATTCCTTTTGGATTATGTTTTTAAGTTATGGTTCTGTGATACGGTTTTTGTTAATTCACAACAATAAATCGGATGAAAATATTGAAGATGATGAGGAATGTCTTGGTGCTTAGCAAAATTTAATTCATGAGTTGGAGCTTAATAACTTCTTATTACCATTATCCTGTTTCACCCGATGTCATAATTAGATGCGAATACAGTTTTTAAACGACCATTACCTTGGGGCTTTCAAAAAAACAAAGCGAATACGTTCCATTATTTGATCTCTATCTTCACACTGCCAATTTGGTCGATGTGATATTCGATCACATCACCCTTTTCTGCAAAATAAGTGGCAAAGGTTGATCCTGTCATCAGGATATCACCTGAAAGAATTTGGCAGTCTTTGTCGTTCAGAAAATTGGCGAGCCATACGACTGAATTCAACGGATTGCCAAGTGCCAGTCCGGTGTTGGAATTTTCCTTATCGCCATTGAGATCCTTTACGACTGGGAGAATGTCAAAATCAAGTTGGTGCCACTCATGGCAAGCCGTTCCCAATACAACGCCACCAGAACATGCGTTATCAGCAATGACCGTTAGGATATTCAGGCTTTGATAATCTGCATGACGGTCGTCAACCAATTCAAATGCAGGGAAGACTTCCTCAATATGAGGAAGGATCTTTTGTCTGTCCCAAGGACCTTCTGCAGATGGCAAATCCCGTCCAATTCGCACAGCAAGCTCAAATTCGATCCCCAGTCGTCCAAAGTTATCAAGCTCAATGGTTCGGTTTCCAAAATATATCTCAGATTTGAACAGGTGTCCTGCGCATGGATGGTCAATCCCGCATAATTGTTGAATGGGTTTAGATGTCATTGCTAATTTATAACCCCCCACCTCACCGCGATGATCTTTAAAAAGGGGAATCACCTTTTCTTGGACTTGATAAGCCTCAGACAATTCGACTATCTCAAACGTCATGGGTAGGCTGGTAAAAGCCTTTTTCCGAACATGCTCTTTTACGATCCATCTTGCTGCGTCATCAATTTTGGCAGCCACAAAAACCTCCTTAGTGCATTCAGATTAATTTCTAATTCTTGAACTCTTCCTGTATCATCTCAAGGGACCAGTGCCAGGCCAGGATCAGTACCAAAATGCGTAGGTTAAATGCTAAGTAAAAGAATTGCACCTATTATTACCCTAGGAGCCTTGTAAAAAAAAGTATGAACCTGTTTTGTAAATTGATCAATCGATCATCCATTGCATGCCGTGCTCATTCATTCATCACTTCCCAGATCGTCGAAAACAACAAGAGGATGGTGAGTAACCTCAATGATTCAAACATAACAACGGATCCTTGGATTGGGGATGTTTTTTTGACCATTGTTTTTTCAAGATCAACTCTTAAAAAGGAAAATGTTGAAAAAAATAAAACGTTATTTTCGTCTTCTTTTTTACCTTTTCCATTGGCGTACCCTGATCTGGGTCATCCAGTGGCCTTATTATGAACTCCGGTATCAGATAAAGGTTCGTAAGGGCAATCTCAAAGACTTATCTTTATCCGAAAAACATAATCAAGAAGACCCATGAGCTCTGTTTTACTTTTGAGAATGGTTCGTTGATCATTCAGCATATGCTCGTATATCCGTTTTTATGATCCATTAAATGAGGAACTATGGAAATCCTTCTCATAACCTTGATAGTCATTTTTTCATTCTGGACATGGAGGATTGAGAAAAACTCCAAAGATAGACATGAAGGGATAACGGCTGAATTAACAGTGATTCATAATGATTTGAAAGAGATTAAATCAGGAGTCCCAGGTTCAGATGCTATAGGTTTGAATCCAAATATTTTTGCTGTTTCTCCTGAAACTGCAGGTATTCTGGAAAAGAAAGATCTGAAGATTTCTGAACTGGAAAAAAAAATCGAAAATTTAAAAAAACAATTAAAAATAATACGAACGTCACTGAATACGTAATTGATGTTAGAGTTGTTTGAGTTTCCACTCCTATCTGTTGGGATTGGCCTTTGTGTCTGCCTATTCTTATTCGTCTATTTTTCTGCGATAGGCGATCATATTTCTGTTGGTCGATTCAAAAAATACCCATTCCGAATATTTATCTTCATTGCCCTGCCGACAGGGTTCTTTTTTCACTGGGTCTTTTCAGAGCTCATCTACAGAACTGCTCAATGAAAGGTGACTCATGTTTAACTTTGCACTCAGCCGATTTATAATCCTTCAACCAGATCAGAAAAGGAAAATCCTCTGAAATTTTTCATCTCAATCTCTTTACTTTCTGCCAGATAAAAGCCCACTTTCCTGCAATCAACGGCTTTAAAAACCTATCTTTCCTTTAAATGAATCCATTCAGTCCTAAGGCTATTGATTTGGTAAGGACTTGAAACGGACTTTTCTTGGCTGGTCTTATCGTAGGGTTTAGGTTTCCTGGGGAAGCAACAACAATTAATCCCAGTCATCAACCATAGAAGGGATTCTCTATGCGAGTTGTTTGCTTATGCTAGTCCAGGGATTGGGGGGAAATCCTAAAGAGCAATGGCTGTGGTAAGAACGGGAGCACTATTAAATCCAAATCTTCCTTCCTGATCCGCTTTTTTCAACTGGTCATTCCAAGTCATCATATCTTCTTCAGGAATGCCATTTTTCAGAGCAAATAATGACAAAGTCCTGGATGCAAAATAGGCAAAGGAATTTTGATGCAAGTGGGTATTGATGAAACTCAATGGTGTGAGTGAAACACCTTGGAATCCATTTCTTTCTAAAATGGAAGTCAAGGAGAAAGGAAGCATTTGATGAGGGCAGTGTGCTCGAAAGACTTCATGTATCCGGTCGTTCAATTGTTTATCAGGCCCATGAAATCGCCAGTGATCCCATAAAACAGAGACCGAGGCAAACCGCCCTCCCGATTTTAGGATGCGTTTGGCTTCTGCAATGACCGTCTCAACATCATCAATGTATTCAAGCGCTTGTATTGATGACAAACCATCACATGAACCGTCTTTAAGGGGTATTTTGATTGCGGACTCTTGAAGGAATTCAACATTCTTAAATTCCGAACACTTTTCTTGAGCGGCATGGATTTGAGAGGAACTCGGGTCCAACCCGTAAACGAGACCTGTTTCTCCAACGGCAAGTGCCATTTCATGAACAAGCTGCCCCCCACCGCAGCCTAAATCGATCAGTTTCTGACCTTTTTGAATGGCCAGGGCTTCAAAGGTTTTTTTTCTCCTAAATCCTCCTTCATGGGTTGCGGCAATTCGTCTTTGCAGTTCCCCCATGTTGTCACCGAAATTCATGCGCCTCCTTGAATCAGGGTTACGGATATTATAAAGAATGTGTCATCAAATCAGCAATCATGGATCATTGAACCGCACCCCAGGGATAATCGAACCAGAAAATAAATTCATTGCCTTCTTGACCAGAAGCGAAATCAATTCTGTATACAAATTGAGATGTTGTGACTATACGAAAACCCAATCCTGTGGAACTCTTCATTTCATTCCACAAATCATTTGCCGTGTCAGCAATACTTCCTTCCTCATAAAAAAATGCTAACTGAAAATTGATGGCAGTATCACTGATGATATAATATTCAATGGGTGTTTCTTTATCAGAAAAATTCCATCTATATTCTATTCCTCTAAAAGCTACTTGAGGGCCACTGTATCGGTTTTGTGCAAAAGACCTTAATCTGGTTGGACCTCCCAAACCGCCTGCAGAACCATATCGATTTAATGCCTGTTGGTTCTTGGCCCTGGAATTGATGGTTGCAGAATCACAATTCGCGTAGCATCTTGCCGTCTCCAATGCAATTAAGCTATTTAAGTCTGTATTCCCCTGTTTTCTCACAGTCGCTCCAGCGCGATACCAATTTAATGCAATGCTGCTCTTCTTAATAGGCATGTAACCAGAAAGATTAAATTCCTGAACATAGTAATCAGGTGAATCAGGGTCTTGTTGAGGTGAATCACCATAATTATAATTAAAACGAATGCCTTTGAGGGGGTCTGTCCGGTCATCTGTATAATCTATCAAGGATCCATAGGTGATGGCTTCTACATCAAATTCTTGATTAAGATTATAGATGAGATTTCCTTTATTATCCCTTACTGCTGAAATGTTACTTTTGATATTGTATTGAAATCGGTACAGCTCAAACATTCGATCAAATAAAGAAAAAATGAATCTTCCACCACTAAAATTAGTTTTGTCTAACTCAAGATTAATAAAATCATCCTTTTTAGATTTCATTGTTCTATCAAGGTATGATCTCTGATTGTATTTATTGAATTCACCGTAAAGAATGTCGAAAATTAATGTCTTAGGCCATAAAGGAATGTCTGTGACTCCAATGATAGAACCTTTAACATCACCAATAGGGATCGTTAGCGCGTACAAATCGGTCGTCGTTTCTTCGCCAAACATAGGGATGTTATTGATATTTCCCGCTACTCCCAGGCCACTTCCAACCCCAGGTATCGAAAAGGGGATGGGGATGGCGACATAACCAAAATTGGTTACAAATTGTTCCCGTCTTCTTTCAATTCCATAAACGATAGTATGAAAAAGAGACATGAACAGAAGGAGCATTAATAATTTTTTAAAATGATTGAAATATTTCATTTTTATTCATTATCAATCAATGTTATGGAGAGACGAACATAGAACAGGATCTTTCAGCCTGCTGTTATAGGCGAAACCAGGCGTTGATCAAAAAATATTGTGTTCTGTCATTGTAATTTAAGAGATGAACAGCACTGCGGGTTGTGGGGTGTGCTGTTCGGGGTTCAGATGGTACTCAGAGGATGATCAAGTCAGGGGGATCATTTCCATGGATGTCATGTCTACACCAGCATCCTGAATGGCCTGCATTCCTTCGGGGCTCATCAACACTTGTTTGACAGATTCTGGAGATTCGATTTCAACAACCGAATACATCCTTTCTCTTTCCTCGTTCCATCCGTATGCCAAGACTTTTATCCCTGCCCTCTCACGCATCTGAATGTTGCTTTCCTTTTCAAATTCATTTTTCCAATGATCGTATCCTTTTAAGAGTTTGGCATTGTTGATTTGAATCATATCTTTCTTTATTTAGATTAATGACGTGCGTGCAAAATTTACTATTTCACTTGAATTTTCCCAAGACAAAAAGATACTTCGTGAAACCAAAAATACATTTCATTCCAGCATCAATAGTACCTCGCTTAGGCAAAAAATCCTGGAAAAATAGATGCATAGGATTCGACCCCTTTCATCAAGACAAGAGGCCTCAGGAAAAAAATGTTAACCTCCATTAAAATCAAGTAAATTCGTGGTTGTCTATGCCCGATTTCAGTCAGATAGGGATCAAAAAATTTGAGTGAAGAAGTAGAACCATTCATCCTTTAAAAACCATGTTCGATTTTTCCAAACTAAAACATCCCATCATACAAGCCCCGATGGCCGGAGGGATCAATACCCCTGAAATGGTATCAGCGGCCATCAATGCAGGGGCGGTGGGGAGTTATGGTTTCGCATACAGCAGTCCAGGAAAAATTTCCGAAGACATCAATGCGGCCAGAAACCTCAGGAATGCTGAAACTCAAGGTGCCCTCAACTGTAATTTTTTTGTTTTTCTTGAAAAAATTAAGTATTCAACCCAGGATTTGGATGGGCCCCTGGATGCTCTCAGGTCACTCGATTTCGTCGGGAAACTGGAGTTAGAAATTCCAAAGCCTCCCTTCTTCCTGGATTTGGAAACCCAATTGGAGCCAATTTGGATGGAACCTCCGGAAATCCTTAGCTTTCATTTTGGTGTTCCAGACAAGGAGATCATCAGCAAAGCACATGCTTTCGACGTCTCAGTTGGGATCACAGCAACTTCACTTGAAGAAGCAAGACGGGTAGAACAATCTGGTGCAGATTTTATTGTTGCTCAAGGTTTTGAAGCCGGTGGTCATCGTGGAATTCATGATCCAGATGGGGATGATGATAAGCTGAAAACGTTGGAATTGATCCAAAGACTGAGCTCATCTTCAAAACTTCCATTGGTGGCGGCCGGGGGGATCATGAATCGGAACCAACTCATTGAAATCATCGAAGCTGGTGCAACTGCGGTGCAGATGGGTACTGTTTTCCTGACCTGTGCTGAAAGCGGTGCTTCTGAGGCTTACAAAAAAATGTTATTGGACCAGAAACACCGTTCCACCGTTTTCACACAGGCCTTTTCTGGAAGGCCGGCTCGTGCGATTGAAAATGAATTCGTCACTCTCATGGAAGGTCAAGCGCTGCTCCCATTTCCACTTCAAAACAAAATAACAGCATCGATCAGGAAATATGCTTCCAAACTTGAAAATCCTGAATATCAATCTCTTTGGGCTGGTGTGAATTATCCTGAATGCCGAAAGGAAACCGTGGCTGAATTGATCGAACGCATGAGTTGGAAGGAACGTTCTTGAACTCCACTGACTCTGGACGTGAGCATCTTGATCACATTCCTGTGATCGATTTAGCAAAACTGCGTCATGAAAAATCACCCGGATACTTTAAGCTGGTCGAAGAATTCCGGAGAGTTTTTTCAACCGTAGGATTTACATTGATTATCAATCATGGGATCGAACCATCTCTTGTTGATTCAGTGTTCGAAGCATCTAAACGTTTTCATGAACTTTCCTTAGAACAAAAAATGGAAGTGGAATTAAACCATTTACACCGTGGTTATATTCCCATCAATACTTCCACTGATGTAAATTCGAGATATGAAAAGGTGAAATATCCCAACCAATCCGCATCATTCATGATGATGAGAGAGGATTCAAAAGAAGACCCCTCCATTTTTCTTTCAGGACCAAATCAGTGGCCACCCCTGGAAAGGTTTCGAGAACCCCTTGAAGCCTATCACAAAACCATGAAGGAGTTGGGCTTCCAACTCATGAAGGTGGCTCTTCATTCTGTTGGTGCTGAGCAAGACGATATCCTTGATGCATTCCAAATACCGACTACTTGGCTCAGGTTACTTCATTATCCTTCCAGTTCCGGTTCAAGTTCGGAAGGAGCCTATGGTTCTGCACCCCATGTGGATTTTGGATGCCTGACTTTATTGGCCCAGGATGATGTTGGAGGATTACAAGTGCTTTATCAGGAAAAAGAGTGGTTGGATGTTCCTTGTTTGCCTAATTCATTGGTACTTAATGTCGGGGAGATGCTTCATCGTCTTTCAAACGGTCTTCTGCAGCCCACACCTCACCGGGTCATCAATCATGAAATGCAGGGACGTTTTTCGTGCCCTTTTTTTTATGACCCAAATGTGAATACAACAATATCTCCTTTAAGAGGAACGGGTAAACCAAAGTTCAATCCTATATGTTTTGCAGAATTCCTGGAAAGTGAATTGACGGCGGGTTATAGCAGGCAACAAACCAATGCGTAGATGTTTCAATAAACTTGAATGAAAAAATTGAACAACTGCTGGCTTTCTGATGATTTGAAAAATTCTGCTGAATGGATTTTTCATTTGGATGAGAAATCTGCTTCATTAACCACAGAATTTGTAAAAGATCATTTCAAATCGGAGAAACCTTTATTCGCATTTCAGAGAGATGATTTTCAGGTCGAACCTGTTCTGCAAGTCATACGCTCAGCAGTGGAACAGGCGATGTGGGGTACTGGGATTGCCCTCATCAAGGGATTTCCGAGACAATCCCTGACCGAAGCAGAATTTCGAATGATGATTTGGTCGATCGGCCTCCATTTTGGGGTGCCCAGACCCCAAGGTGAATCCTCACAGTACCTTTCAGAAGTCAGCAATCACGGAACAAAATACCGAGCTGCTGATGGGCGTGGTTATTCTTCGAATGCGAAACTGGATTTTCATACAGACAGTTGTGATCTTGCCTTTCTTGCCTGCTACAACAAGTCAAAATCAGGAGGAAAAAGTTTGATTTCCAGCAGTCATTCGGTATGGAAAATCCTCAAAAAGGAAAGAAAGGATTTAGCAGAAATTGCTTCAAAACCTTTTTGTTTCAGCCGAAACCAGGAAGAAGCTCCGCATGAGCCCCCTTTTTATTCTCAGCCCTTGTTCGATTATTCGAAAGAGGGAAAGGTCTTTGGGAAAATGAATCGTAACAGGGTGCATACCGCACAGGGTTTGGAGGGGGTGCCTCCCTTAAACAAGAAACAAAGAGAATGCATGGATTTCCTTGATCATTTACTTCAACGCTCGGATGTGATGCACCAGATGTATCTTGAAGCTGGGGATCTGCAGTTGTTCAACAACCATTCTGTCTTGCATTCAAGAACGGGATTTCAAGATTTTGATCAAAAGGAACAAAGGAGGTTGTTGTTCCGTTTGTGGCTTTCTCCACCGGATTCTCCTCTGTTGCCCGAAAGCTGGAAAGCAAATTTTGGTTCCATAGAACCTGGAACCGTTAGGGGCGGCATCAGAGGGCATTGTTATGATTCAGAATGCAGGGAATTCGAGCAACGACAAGCCTCAGAATTGGGGATGCACGGTCCTCATGACTATAGTACAAGTGCTTAAACCATCATCAGGATGGAGGAAGCCATCCAATCAGATATCTTGCCGACTCCTTGGCAGCTTCCATGGATGAAAACATGGTGCCTGAATATTGGCCCATCTTTTTCCATCCTTCATCATCTTCCCGATCACGCCGGTATTCTTCAAAACCGTAGGTACCATTGGTGCGGACAAAAAAATCAACACACCGATCTTCCATGTCATTTTCTATGCTTTGAAGGACTTTCCAGTCTCTATCTTTATGTTTCATAAAATTTATCAAGGTTCACTCTTTACAGATCAATGAGATGATGTTCTATGACATCATCCTGATCTGGATGTTTGGCAAATCTCATAACGGAGATGCCCTCATCATGAACTGTTTTTGGAGAACCAGACTGAAGGGGATGCCAGGCCGGCAGGGATTTTTTTTCTGATATTATGCGATAAGCACATGTTTCTGGGAGGAACTTGAATTCTCCGATCCTTTTCGGAGTCAGTTTCACGCAGTCAGGCACTCTTTGATGTCTCTGAGCGTAATCAGTACATTGACAGGTTTCAAGATCAAGCAGTTTGCACGCAAGGGACGTATAATGGACATCACCGGTGTCTTCAGATTCTACCTTATGCAAGCAGCATTTGGAGCAACCGTCACACAATGATTCCCATTCTTCTTCACTCATTTCGTGGAGTTTCTTTTTCTCCCAGAAGGGTTTTCCCGTGGTCTTGGTAATGGTTTTGTGATTCATGGTTTCACCTCTTCGGAACAGGATATGCTTTGCTAAAATGGTGATCCGATTTTTGTTTTTTAAGCATCAAAGATGATTTTGGAGAAGGATTTGTCTTCACCTTCATGTTCAAGGCAAAGAATGGATCATAACAAATTAAGAATTCCTTGTGTCATGGACCTATGGAATCAAACGTTTTCAAGAAGAATGACTGAGGTCGTCAGAAAGATTAAACCATTTGATGAATCAATTTTCGATCAACCACGTTAAACCAGAAATCAAATCCGATGTATTCATTGCTCCAGGTGCGATGGTCATGGGTAAGGTCTCCTTGGACAAAGGATCATCACTGTGGTTCAACTCCGTCCTCCGAGGAGATAATGAGCTGATTTCAGTAGGAGAAGAAACCAACATTCAGGATCTCAGCATGGGGCACACCGACCCTGGTTTCCCCTTAAGTCTCGGAAAACGAGTGACGGTGGGGCACAATTGTATCCTGCATGGCTGTCTGATTGAGGATGACTGCCTGATCGGAATGGGAAGCATCATCATGAATGGATGCCAAATAGGCAGAGGGAGCATAATAGGAGCAGGCAGTGTTCTTCTGGAAGGGCAGGTAATCCCTCCATTTTCCCTGGTGGTTGGTTCACCGGCTAAAGTGAAAAAAACCTATGATGATACCATACTCATAAATATCAGAAGATCTGCATCCGTTTATGCTGAGCGTGCAGCACAGTATCTTAAGGAGCTCGAAAGAATTTGAATGGACATAAAAACAAAAGCAAAAGTTCAGGGAATCCTGATTGGTTCTTGCTTTGTTGCCTTACTGATATTTTTTGATAAAACCTATGGTCCTAATGCGATCGCTGAACTTACAGGGCGTTACGAGGTATTTATCTGGTTGTTCTTTTGGCTCTTGGCTGCTGGTTCGGCCACTGCCGCCAGGGAGAAACAACTTCTTGGAGAGAATGAATCAGAGGAACCATGATTCCAAAGAGACAAATCTGGAAATGGTGTGAACATACCTTTCTAGAAAGGTTTCACTATTGTTGTGTAGCGGTGGGTCAGGAAATCAGTCAATCAATACGGAGATGTTCTTGAGATTGATTAAATTTTGGGAATGAAGCTTGAATGACCCATATTGATATCTAGGGAATCACAGAAAACATGCAAAGGTTATGGAAACGAACTGGTTGTACAACTTTATTGACTCGGAAGGTGTGGAAAAAACGACCCATATCCCGGTTCCGGAACACACTTACACTGTTCTTAAAGTCATCGTCGAACCTCCTCCTCATTTGCAAAACAACAACGAGGATGAAGAATATCTATTCTACTTTACGGATGTGAAGAGGAGTCTGAATGAAACGAATGAAATCATTCAGAACGAAAACGGCAGACCCTATGTGCTTTGGCAGGATGGTGGGAAAGAAGAGATCAAACTCTACCAGGATTTGAGTGAAATGTTCCTGCAGGGTGATCTGGAAGAACTCAGTCAATACCTGATCCGTGCAGAAATCACGATTTCCACTCAGACTCTGATGCTTGAAGGTTTGTACAACAGATGGCTTGAAGATCGAAGCCAGCCGAACAGCCTAGGAACCGAAGAGAATCTCATCTTCAAGTTCATGTACGTTTCTGATTACCAGGATCCTGAGATGAATCCGTCCCCGAAGAACCTGCTTAGTTGATCTTTCCAAAGATCCTCTCCTTCTTGATTTGCTTCGATTTGGATTGATATCCACTTAAGCAAGAAATTCTACAGAAGTGAAGCAGTATCCACTGCAGTCATTGTTGTTTGGAAGGAGTTGAAAAACATTCAGAAAACTGAGACATTCCGTTCTTTGCCAAGACCCATGGGACGGTAAGATACTCGTTTCTTCAATTTTTTACCATCATCCCCATCACCATTTAATTTAAAGCATCCTCCGTTTGGGAATACCAATGATGTTTCTTCATGCCTAAACGGTTCATCATCATTCGGAATTGAGATTTTTCCCAAGATCATGATGATGAAGGGATGATCCCCAAATTCATCATCACTTTCGAAACTATGTTTCTGCTGCTTTTTGCAGGATGCTCTTCACCCAGGATGGATGTGGGTCCGCCTCCACAAGGTGCTTGTGGCTCATGTTACTGGGAAGGCAGAACCAAGGAGGCAAGCTACCAAAAAAAGCCAGATTCACCAATTCGAGACTGGAATACGGGTGTGATCTATCACCCCCCTTCCAAACACCAGCGCGTTTGGAACGGTGCCCCTCCGCCTTTTGGAGGGCGTTGAGAAAATTCCGATTTGCTGGTACCTCTAGCCAGCCAACCCATCATAGTATTTAATTTCTCAATTGATAAAATTTTAGGTCTTCAGGTCAGCATTTCGATTGCTTGGTGGATCAAACGTAGTCCATTTTGTTCACTCAGGGTCAGGATGGATTCGGGGTGGAATTGGACCGAGAGGACGGGCAGTTCCCGATGTTTGAGTCCCATGATGATGCCTTCATCGGTTTCCGCAGTAACTTCAAGACAGTCGGGCAGGGATGCCCGGTCAACGTAAAGGCTGTGGTAACGCCCGGCACGGAAGGGATTGGGCAGATCGCGAAATAAGGAAACCCCTTCATGCTGAATACTAGAAGGTTTACCGTGGTAGGGCTTTTCAAAGGTATTGAGACGACCACCGAAATGTTCTGCAATGCCCTGGTGTCCGAGACAGACGCCAAACACCGGGATTCCTCTTTCCACGGCGGCACCGACCAACTCGGGAATACCCTGCTCCGATGGCCGACCGGGTCCAGGTGAAAGGAAAAGCAGATCCGGTTTCAGTTCCTCCAAGAGATGAAGAGGAAAACCGGAACGCAGGGTGGTTACCTCGGCTCCGGTTTGGCGGACATAGGACGCAAGGGTGTGAACGAAACTGTCATGATGATCGACAAACAAGACCTTTTTACCCTTGCCTGTCGTTTTTGGCAAAAAGTTCTGCTGATTTTCTGACGCTTTATGTCCCAGGGTCGCCTCCAGGAATGCGGAAGCCTTGATCCGTGTTTCTCGTTCTTCTGCAACAGGATCCGAATCATAAAGCAGAGTCGCACCGGCCCGAACCGTGGCAAGGCCTTTTTCGAGATGGACGGTTCTCAGGGTCATGCCCGTGCTGGCATATCCGTTGAACCAGAGAAAACCGACGCAACCGCTATACCAGCGCCGGGGAGAGTTCTCCAGATTTTCGATGGTCTGCATCGCCACCGGTTTGGGAGAACCGGTCACCGTGCAGGCCCACATGTGGACGAGAATTGCGTCTATCGCGTCACGGTCTGAGCTCAGAATCCCTTCCACGTGATCGACGGTATGAATCAGCCGTGAGTAGCGTTCCAGCATTCTTCTGCCGATGAGTTTCACGCTTCCGGGTTCGCAAATGCGCGCCATGTCGTTGCGGTCGACATCGGTGCACATGGTCAGTTCGGACTCCTCCTTTTCCGAGGAGATGAGGCTTTTGATCCGTTCCGCGGTTTCCATAGGATCACCGCCGACGGGAACGGTGCCGGAAATGGGACTGGTTTCCAGGCGTTTTCCGGTGACCCGCACGTACATTTCTGGGGATGCACCGACCAACTGTTCCGTTCCCAGGTTGATCAAGAAGGTGTAGGGACTGGGGTTCTGCTCGCAGATACGTCGGAAAAGTGCTGTGGGTGTGTCCCTGAATGCGGTGGAAAAGGACTGGGAGAGCACCACTTCAAAAAAATCTCCCTTGTGACAGCCCTCACGGATGGTCTGGACTTTCTGGTCGAATTCTCCAGGCTGATGATCGCTGCTGAATTCCTTGGCTTCAGCACCCTGGATCGATTCGAAAGGCTCCCCGGTATTCCACCAGCTTTCGGTCATTCCTTCTGGAGTCTCAACATGATATTGAATCTTGTGAGCTTCCTCCTTCTGACGATCCACCACCACCAGTTCAACCGGCAGGTAGAGATGGCAGTCGACCTGTTGTGGATCCCTCCGGTGGTGGGGAATGATGTTTTCAAACTGAAAAACCAGGTCATAACCAAAGGCGCCATAGAGTCCGAGGTAGGGATCTTCACTTTCAAAAAGCTGGAAAATGCTCCGGACCACGGTAAAAAAACCAGGCTGTCGGCTGCGTTCTTCCTCTGGGAAAAAATCCGGCATGGGCTTGACCGTTCCGGAAAGCTGATCCTTGCTGGCCTCAAATTTTTCGAGGTGTTCATGCTCCTTGAGGACGGGTTCGATCAGTGTCAGCAGTCGGTTGCCGTTTGGGTTGAGCGCGTTGATTTCAAATTCACGTTTGCGGGAAATCATTTCCAGCGCAGGATGCACAAAGCCCAGATCCCAACGGGAGTAACGGTCCGGCACCTCGTAATTGCTGACAAACAGTGCACCTTTGTGGGTATCAATATACTGGTAGATCTTATCTAATGCCTGTTGGTCATCCAGGGGGGTCATCGATTTTTCGATGTTGACTCCTCCGGAAGTTGTGAAACGGGTGCTGGTCATGAAGTCGGCCTGGAGAGGGGTTCATGCTCAGGATGGTCCATCATGATTCCTGGAGTTTCCCTGTTTGCACCTCGTGCGTTTTGGATGAAGCGTTTCACTGCCTCAAGGTCCTTGATTCCTGGCTGGCTTTCCACTCCGCTGCAGACGTCCAGGGCATCGGGTTGGACCCGTTTGACGGCTTCCGCAGCATTATCTGGAGTCAGTCCACCTGCCAGCATCAACTTCCCTTGTTGTTTGGCATGGATGGCAATTTCCCAGTCGAAGGTCCTGCCTGTCCCGCCATAACGGTTTTTGGAATAGGCATCGAGGAGGAATCTTGTTTGTCCATATTGCACGATCAGAGAGGGTTGGAAATCATCATTGACACGGAATGCTTTGAACCAGGGAAATTTGAGCTCCCGAGTGTAATCCGGGGTTTCATCACCATGAAGTTGAGCCGTGTCCAGAGGGTATTGTTCCATCAGACGGTTCACCTGAAGGGGGTTTTCATTAACAAAGAGAGCAACGGTTTCTACTCGACCTGCAATGGCATGGACGATCACTGCCAATTTTTCCGGATCGACGTAACGTGGAGAGGGTTTCCAGCAGTTGATTCCAATCATGTTGGCTCCCAAGTCTATGCAAGCCTCAGCCTGTTCTGGTGTGGTAATGCCACAGACCTTGATCCGGATCGGATTATGGGCAGAAGCGGGCATGGATTTTTTTAGGACTTGGAGCTATCATATTAGATTCAAAAATAAGACTTTCCGTCAAACTCTCAATGGAAAAATGGAGAAGGGGCCGTCTTTTCAATGGCGGGATTCAACTTTGATGCTTCAGGTCCGGGTCCAACCTCGTGCCAGGAAGAGTGAGTGGAATGGACTCAAAGAGGGACTGATCCAGTTACGCCTGAACGCGTTGCCGGTGGAGAACCAGGCCAATGAGGAATGTGTCCGTTTTCTTGCCGAGGCTTTTCAGACTTCTGTTTCCCGAGTAAAAATCGTCCGTGGTCACAAAGCAAGGCTCAAATCCGTAGTGATTGAAAAACCAGATCGCGTCTGCTGGCAGAAACTGCTGAAAAGCGAATTTGCTTCCAATTGACAGTGTTTTTTCTTTGTTTATGAAACTCCAAGCCCAACGCGTTTTTTTCGCCCTCAGCGGCCTTTATCTTTTGCTCTCCACTTTTTCTCCGAATCTCTTGGCTCAGTGTTTCCTGACCGAAGGCTTGAGTGAGGAAGAGCAGACGCAAATCGCCCGTCAGATGTTTGAAGATGGTCTTTACCAGGAAGCCTGGAACACTGCTGCATGCTACCTCCAGGAATTCCGAAGTGGAGGCTCAAGGGAAAGAATGATGTTTCTGCAGGCCCGGGCTTCCCAGCAGGCCGGGAGCATGAACCAAGCCCTGAGGGATCTGCAGAATTTCCAGAAAAACTTTCCTGAAAGCAGAAAATTCCAGGAAGAAGTCCTCTTTCGGAAAGGGGTAGTGTTAGCCAGGATCCAGCAATATTCAGGAGCGCTGCAAACACTGAAACTGCTGCTGCGAGAATATCCCGCGACTAAATTCAAGGACCAGACTCTCTATTGGCAGGGGTTCGTTACCTTCTATCGTGCTGAACTCATTCGCCAGGAAACCACCCTCAAGGAAGCGGTTCCGGAATTTAAGCAGGTTTCACTTCAAATGGAATCCCTGGACCCTGAAAAACTTCCAGAAGAACAGGCGAAGGAACGTCTGAACCTTTTGGGATGGGCCTGGATGTTCCAGCAAAATCCTGAGCGAAGTGCACTATATTGGGAAGCCTTCCTCAAGCTCCAAGGCGGAGAAGATCCGGAAACGGCTCTCAGCATCAAGCACAATCTCGCCATGGGTTTTCAGAAACAGCGCAATTATCTCAAAGCCTCCAATTATTTCGGACGAGTGGTAAAGGAACACCCGGAATCAGAACTGGTTGCTGAGGCAGCATTTTGGCAGGCCGAAACACGATTCGCGGCGTCGGCATCGGCAGAAAAAAAACTGCCTGAGGCAGCCAGAAAAAAGGAAGCCGGAATCATTATCGATTTCTTCCAACGTTATCAGAAAACGGGAGACAAGCAATATCTCGCGGCAACGTATTACCGGTTGGGATTGTTGTATCAGCAATCAGAAAAAAACGAGGATGCGATTGCGGTATTCCAGGATTACTTGAGCAGTGAAGACACCACCTATCGTGTGGAAGTGCACTATCGTCTGGGTTCCCTCTTTCAGCAGGAAAGTCGGGCAGAGGAAGCAATCCGGGCTTATCAGGAACACCTACGAGGCAGTCCTGACGTGATCTTTACTGATGTCCATTATCGGCTTGGTTTGCTTCACCAGCAGACAGGGGATTCAGAGGCTTCAATGAAATCCTTCCAGGGTTATTTGGAAAGCGGTGATCCTCAACATGCAGGGCAAGCTCATTACCAGCTAGCGTTGATTTATCGTAAAAAAGGGGAGCTCTCTCACGCAGAAGAGGAGTTTGCCATGGCGGGTACATTATTGGAGGATCCCCAGATTCGTGCAGAAGCATCTTTCTGGAGGGCTGAAACAGGATTTTCTAAAGCAATGGCTCCAATTCAGGACGATCCTGAGTTCGAGGTTCCTGGAACCATCCTGAAAAAACTGGAACGGCATTACCAATCTTTCCTCAGTCAGGCTCAAAAACTTAATAAACAGGCATCTGTTCAAAAATATCTGCACCTGGCCCATTTCAGGCGAGGAGTGATTTTGGAACTTCTCGGAAAACCCGAAGAGGCATTCCTAGCCTATAGAAACTATCTTGATACCGAGGCTTCACAATATCGTTCTGAAGTCCATTACCGAATGGGGCGTCTTTTCGAACAGAAAGAGGATCACGCAAAAGCCGTTCAGTTCTTTCTAAAATATCGGGAGAGTGGAGAAGAAGTCTATGCTTCTGAAGTCGAACTGCGACTAGGAAGGCTTTATGAGAAGCAGGATAATTTTCCTGCGGCGGTGGATGCTCTGCAGAGACACCTTGAACTTGTTGAAGATGAAAAAACTGAGCCCCGAATTCATTATCAGATCGGCATCCTGCATCAAAAAAGCGGCCGTCCCAAACTTGCGATACAGAGTTTTGAAACCACCCGGAATTCAGAAGAATTTCGCAATGACGGCCAGCTTTTGGGTGTTCTGGCACGACTTTATCAGGAAACCGGGCAGAGTGAAAAACAACTCCAACTTCTGGGGCGGGCCAGTGAAAATGAGGCTCTGAACGCTGAAGCCAGGAATTCTTTTCAACTGCAATTGGCGATGGTCCAGTTTCAAGAAGGAAACTGTGAAGAATTGATCCAGGAACTGCAGACCCTTCCGAAAACGATACAACCCCAACAACGTGAACGGGCTCTTTACTTACGTGGAGAATGCTTTTTCAAACTCGAACAATGGGAGGCCGCCAGAGAGGATCTAAGGCAGATCCGGGATGTTCCTGAATACCGAGAACGGAGCATTTCGAATCTGATTCATTCCCACCAGGAATTGAAAGACTGGAAAGCTGTTACTTGGGAATACCAGGCAGTTCATGACCAGCAATCACCAAAGTTATCCGGTTCGGATTATGGTTTGTGGGTCTACGCATCCCACCAACGAAAAGACCCGAAACGCACGGACATTATCTACAGTCGCTGGCAGCAGGACCATCCTGAAGATCTTGAGAACACCGAGCGTCTGCTCGACTGGGCGCGGCTGACTCAGCAGTTGGAACAGTCTGAAAAAACCCAAGAACTTTATGAAAAAGCCCTCCTTTATCTGGATCCATCAGCCATGTTGGAAACCCGTGAGTTCATTGTCATCAATTTGACACGGCTTTATGGAGAAAAAGGATCAAAGCAAAAAGTTATTTCTCTCTATGAAACGTCTCTGATGCCCTGGCTGGAAAAGGATCAGAATCAGGGTGAAAAATTTCAGCAATACGCTTTTTATCTCGGCAATCTTTGCTTCCGCGAGCTTCAACAGAATGAATGTGCCCGGAAGTGGTTCACCCTAGCCGACCGTGGAGGGAAATCGGACCAGGAAATTCAGGCCGTATGGGCTATCAGTGAAATGGAGGAGCAGGGACAGGATTTCGAAAAAGCTCTGGCTTTGCTGGAGCCCTTGAATCGGCGTCCGCTCAGTCAAGCCTGGATCATTCGTCTTCATTATCGTCAGGGATTGCTGCTGCACCAAATGCAAAAATGGGAGGATGCGAGCAAAAAATTCCAGGTGGTCGTTGATATTCCTTCACAAAATTTAAATGAGTTGGACCAGATTCAGGAAGCATCACGTCGTCAGCAACTGGAGATTCAACGCTTCCTCTCCTCCAGTCAGCTCAATGAAAAACTGGAGAAGCAAGATTGGAAAGCCGCTGCGGAGCAAATTCGCAGGGATGTTCAAGGAGGATTTCTGGAAATGGATCAAACGGTTTCGGAAATGTTGCTTTCGGTCGAAAGGCGTCAGCATAACCATGCCGGTATTCTCAGTGCTTATATCCTGATTGCCCAAAAGGACCCAGAACGTGCAGAAAGCGTAACGGCACTGCTGGAACAGGCTGAAGCTTCCGAAAAAATAGGAGTTCTTGAGCGTGCTTCGAAATTTCAACAAAGGGCACTCGATACGGTTCCAGTCACACAAGAGGAAGTCGTTCAACAGCAAGCTTTGCGGAACTTCCTTTCCGAGAAAACACTCAAACAGAACATTGATCAAGGGGATTGGCCTGCGGTTGCCAGCCAGATCCGTGAGGATGTAGAAAAAGGATACCGTGAGTTGGATGAGACTCAGTTCGCTTATCTTGAACTAGCGGAAACCAATTCTGAAAACTGGGTGGGGGTGCTTTCTGCTTATGTCCTGCTCCGAAGCAAGGACCCTAAACGTGCAGTAACGCAAAAGGCATTGATGCGTCAAGCCAAGGCTGCTGGAAAGTTGGGCAATGCAGAGCTCGAAAATAAATTCTACCTCAAGGTGCTTGAAAGAAAACCTGCCAGTGATGAGGAACTTGATCAACAGAAGCAGGTAAGACGTTTTCTCTCCGAACGGGAACTCTCGGAAAAAGCCCAAACCTCGAACTGGGCTGGGGTTGCACATCAGATTCGAAGTGAAGTCAAGGCAGGAGAAAGAATACTGGATGGAGAAAATTTTGAGATCCTTATCAATGCGGAAAATCAGCAGAAAAACTGGAAAGGGATTCTTGAAGCCTATGAACTGAAAAGAAAACAAGATTCCCACACTGTAGAATCGGTGACTGATCTGATGCTTCAGGCGGAAGCTGCAAATCGCTTGAAACAAACAAAAAAATCCAGAGCTTTTTATGACAGCGCGGTCAAGGTCCCTGCGAAAAATCTAGAAGAACGTGAAAAGCAGAAAGAAATTCTGAGTTTTCTCTCGGAAGGGAATTTACAGGAAAAAATACAAGCTGAAGACTGGGCCGGGATATCAAAACAGATCCGGAACGAAAGCAAATCAGGACTGCGTCCTCTGGACCAGAAAAATTTTAATCTTTTAGTCTACTCGGAGACACAACAGAAAAACTGGTCCGGTGTTTTGAGTGCCTTCCAGTTGAAAAAGAAACGGGATCCTAAATCGGTCAAAACCCTTTCTGCATTACTGATCCAGGCGAATGCTGCAGAAAAACTGAACGAACCGAAACGTATCAGGGCATTTTACCGAGAGGCTCTCAAAGTGGTTCCTCTCAATCAAGAAGAACGCAACAAGCAGAAGGAAATCGAAAAATTCCTCTCTGAGGATCAACTACAGCAGAAAATCGAGAAAAAAAACTGGAATGGTATTGCTTCTCAAATCCGTCAGGAAGTGGAATCGAACAAACGTGAACTGGATGAAAAATCCTTCGATCTTTTGATTTATGCTGAAACCCAGCTTGAAAACCCTGAAGGTGTTTTGAGCGCCTACTCCATGCTCCGTAAAAGCGATCCGAAGCGCGCAGGAAGTTTCAACGCACTCCTCCACCAGGCGCAGTTAGCAGATCAGGTTGGAAAACCCTCACTGGTTCAACAACATTACCGTGCCATTTTACTTCTAAAACCAGCAGATGAAAAAGAGCGGGCTCAACAGGAATCGATTGGGAATTATCTGGCCGATGATGCACTTCAGAAAGAACTGAAACGCAAGAACTGGAAGGGGGTTTCACGGGTTCTGCGTGAACAGGTTGAATCCGGGTTGATCCGGCTCAATGATGATAATTTCGAATTGCTCATCACTGCAGAAGCCGAACAAAAAAACTGGGCCGGTGTTTTGAGTGCCTATACCCTGTTGGAAAAGGAATCCCCCAAAAAAGCGAACCGTTTGGATTCACTGCTTTATCGGGCTCAGGCCGCGGAAGAATTAGGTCAAATCAAACTTTCTCGATCCTTTTACCGAAAGGCACTTGAGGTGGTTCCTCTTAGCGCGGAAGAAAAAAAGAAGCAGCAGGAAGTCCGAACCTTCATTTCCCAGGAAAGCTTGCAGAAGAAGATCGAAAAGAAAAAATGGAAGGAGGTGACCAGCCAGATTTATGCAGATCTCAAAACCGGTAAACGAAAACTGGATCAGGAGAATTTCAATATTCTGCTCTACGCGGAACAACAAAAAAAGGGAAAGAGCAAATGGGAAGGCATTCTGGCCGCCTATGCTGCTCTGTCTAAATACAAGAAAAGTTCATCTGATACCATCCAGGCGCTCCTCGACCAGGGGGAAGCCGCGGAAAAACTTGGTGGACGCAGGCGGGCTAAGGGATATTACGAGAAAGCACTGAAAAAGATTCCCCTAAAAAATATCGATCTACGGTTAAATGTGGTGGCCCAGTTGGAACGCCTCTATCTGCGTGAGAAAAACTACCACAACCTCGCTCGGGTTTATGAAGCGGCTTATGAGACCCTCAAAAAACAGAAGAAACGAAGTAAGGAACTTCAGTATTACGCTTTTCAAATCGGCTATCATCGTTTGACCCATCTTAAACAGCCCAAGCAGGCCAGAACCTGGCTGTTGCGTGCTGATGGGGGTGGAGTCAGCAAAAGTGAGCTGCAGGCGGTTTATTGGATTTATCAACTCGACCGGCAGAGCGGGAATGATGATTCAGCCTTAAAAAGGATCCGAGAAGCGGCGGGGAGAAAAATTTCTTCTTCCTCTTCCTGGTACGTACTCATTCATTATGAACTCGGGACCCTCTACCACTTCCAAGAAAACTGGAAATTAGCACTGAAACATTACCGACTTGCCTCCAGAAATAAATCTGTCAAAGAGGTGCGGGAGTACTACAACACTGCCAAAGAGCGTGCTCAGGAAATAGAAGACTACCTGAAATCCCTGGAGGGATAATAAACAGTAAAATAATATGACACTGCAGAAAATCCGTGAGGGTGAAAAATTGTTAAAAATCATCCTGTTGCTCATTGCCAGTTGTCTTCATTTGATGGTATATGCATCAGAACCCGTTGAAATATCCGGAACCATCGTGATCCCTCAAGGAGTCCGGATTCCAGACGGAGGATTGGATGTTGTCCTACTTAAATTTGTTGTGAACGACCAGGGTGAAATCACCACCACAGGTCCTCAGGCCAGGGTCAAGAGTCAAAAAGATGGTAGTTTTCGGATTCCCAATATTCCCAGGGAATTGAGGGCCGCTTTCAGGATTGGGACCCGTGTCAGAGGTAGGCTTCATCAGTCAAATGTTATTTTTATGAATGAGGAGGATTCGGTTTATCAGGTTGAGGTGTTGATTCCCGGGCTTTCAGAAAAGGTAGAGGTACTGGAGCTGGAAAAGGCATCCCTGATTTTGGAACGTGGCCTTGGTAAAATTCGGGTGACGGAAGTGTGGGAGATCAAGAACCCAACCAGCGATATGGTCGATAGCGTCAAAGCAGGTTTTCGTATCAACCTGCCTGATTCTATTTCTGATTTTAGCATGCCTGATGAAATGGGACAGCAAAGCACTGATTTCAGTCTGGGAGAAAATCGGGTCGAAGTCAGGAGGGTCTTTCCTCCTGGAAGCACCCAACTGGTTTTTCAATACTCGGTTTCTTCTTTTCTGGGGCAAGTGGTAATGACCAAAACCTTTAGAGATTCTCTTGAAAAGGTCATGGTATTCACTCCGGTGGGGCAACTTGAAGTGTCTTCGGGGCAATTGAAATACAAAGGAGACCAGAAACTTCATAAAACGGCCTTCACCAGTTGGCAGGGAAAAGCATTGGATACTGGAAAATTAGAAATAAAAATTTCAGAGGTTCCGGTGAAGTTCCTGGACTACTCTTTCATTATTCTAATCATGTTGATGCTTCTCTCGCTTTGCGTATTTATGTTTTACCAGTTCCGTCTTAAACGAACTCCAGGACAAAGCGTTAAGGCTTGATAAACTAATTCTTCCGCCAGTCAACTAGAGATGGATTTTGTGGATTTCAAAACCCAAATCCTTCACTTCAGGGAGGATAAGCTTTCTGATCCGAAACCAATCATCCTGACAGTTTTACTGATCATCTTGTTTGGCCTCATGATTTATAATGGTTTTTTCAAAACACGATGGGAAAAGGAACTGCGAATGGAAAATCGCTGGAGAGTGATAAAGTCCGAGTTGGATGTTCCTGGAGTTGCCGTTTTCAGCAAAGAATCGATTGAAAAGCAGAAATCATTGCTTGGGACAGAATCTAGAACTTCTCCAGTTCTAAAGTATGATGAGGAAATTCTCAGTACTCGAATTCGCAAATTGCTCCAGGAAAACGGACTCGAACTTCAGAAAGAAGATGTTCAGAAGAAAAACTTCCGGAGTTCGGCTAACCCCTGGAGAATCTCCTTCACCGCGGAAGGGAACTTTGCACATGTTCAGAATTTTCTGAAGGAGCTCAAGGTTCTGGAACAACCTTTCCTGCTTAGTCTGCTTCGATTACAGAATTTGCAGGTTGACTCACGGGATCCATTATTGGGTCTTGAATTGGAACTAACCCAGGCTATTGGTGATGAGGTGCCTCAGTATTTTCAAGAAACTGCTCTTTGAGTTAAGAGTGGGGTTGATTGGGGTAAGACGGATTTACCTGCTTGGGATTCTCCTCATGGTTGTGTTTGAAACTGTGAAGGCTGGTAATCCTTCCTCCCTAGTCGAATCCGGAAAGGATTACAATCCTTTCGCATCTCTTTTGAAAGATCATTCTCTTCCAACGGATCCTCTAAAAAAAAACAATTCAGCTCATCTTCATCAATCTGAGGTTGATAATCGAGAATATTTGGAACTCCAATCTGCTCCAGAATCAATTTTGATTCTGAAAGACATCCTTCAGACTTCATCGGGTTCTTATGCATTGGTTCAAATTAAGGTTCAGGAATTCTGGGTGCAACAAGGAGAACGGCTGGAAAACTATGAGGTGATTTCGATCCAGGAAAACAATCTTTTATTGAAGCATATGGTTCCAGATTCACAAATCGACGAAAAGATCTTTGTACTAGGATTTCAGAACGCGGAATGAATTGGTTGTGATTGTTAAAAGAATTTTTGAAGGTCAAATTGAAGTTTTAAAAGTTTAAAATATTTTTACCAACTCAGAGTTCCCAAGAGGATGTACTGTGGTTTTTTGTAATCAGAATCATTCAGGGGGTAAGCAACTTCAAATTTGATTGGCACCTGAAATAATGAAACTGTGTCAACCACCCATTCTATTCCCAGACCGGCATCCTCCTTCAAATCTGCCTTGGCTGGTGTGTTCGAATCCGACCACCCTTTCCCCTGATCATAAAAGAGAACTCCCTGGATGTTGGTAGCACTGACATCACCCCACAAGGGTGCATGAAAAAGAGGAAGTTTAAAATCGAGGCTGGCTACTGCAAGATAATCGTACATCAGTTTGACCGTCTGGGGAAACCCTCTTAAAGTGGAAGGACTTCCTAGCTGAAATTTTTTCTGTAGCGGTGGGGTACCTCCGGTGGTTCCATATTTCATGGAAAACACGATCCATTTTCGATGTCCGACGAGGAGTGTCTGATTTATGTTTCCTGAGGATTTAGTGTAGCGAAAATCAGTTTCCAGTTCTTGGGAAGGTTGTTCGTTGATCAAACTCCACTCCAGGTTGTATAAGTCTGTCAATGGAATCCTGGCCTGGTGAGTAGATATAAATACATTGTTTTTTCCTGATTCTTCAATGTCATCTTCAAGTTGCTCGGTACTTGCTGAAAAAAGTCCTTCTCTTAAAATACTTACTGAAAAACCAAAGGACGCTTGGTTATATCGTTCCGGAGAAGAAAAACTGATCCTTAATCCCTCAGAACGGACCCCTCCATACTCCTTTGAAGTCAAACCAGCACTCAATCCGTTTATATCGGAAAAATCCCAATCCAAGTTAATTTGATATAGAAAACGTTTGTTTTTGGTGCCGGATGCAGGAATTGCATAAATACGAGTATCATCAAAATG
>MPLX02041183.1_pt1 | contig 33927 bp, 30 predicted proteins | sample 1617341 | NCBI WGS metagenome assembly MPLX02 (sample SAMN05944804, study PRJNA350692) | marine metagenome | biome: marine; feature: ODZ; material: water; isolation source: 120 m water sample filtered on 0.2 um supor filter | place: Pacific Ocean | collected 2012-04-08 | depth 120m m | reverse complement strand
TCTGACGCACCAGCGAGATCGAGGACTTGATGTAAATGGTCTCGTCGTAGACGTGGCGGATGACCAGCCCGGCTTCGGGCAGGGTGCGCTCGTTGAGCTCTTCGATCGCGGCCTTGATGCCGTCCATTGTCTCGATAACGTTGGCGCCGGTCTCGCGAATGGCGTTGATGGCGAGCGAGGCCTCGCCGAGGAAGCGGATGGTTGCCCTGGGTTCCTTGTATGCGTAAGCGATGTCCGCGATATCGCCGACCGTGACCCGGCCTATGCGTCCGGTGGCTTCGTCGGAATCGCTGGTCAGCACCACCTGCTCGACCTGAGCGATGGTCTCGAACTCGCCCTCGGCGCGTACCGTATAGCGGCGCTTGCCCTCGTCCACCTCTCCGGCCGAGACGGAGGCATTTGCGGCGCGTAGCGCCTGCACCACGCGCGGTACCGTCAGGCGGAAGCGGGCCATGGCGGCGGGATCGATGGTCACGCGCATCTCGCGCTGGCTGCCGCCATAGATATTGGTGCGCGAGACGCCTGGTACGCGTTCCAGGCGCTCCTGGATCACGTCCTCGACGAAATCGCCATAGGAATGGACCGCACGCTCATTGCCCTCTGAGCGCGTCAGGATGAACCAGGCGATGGGATTGTCAGATAGGCCGGATGTCGAGATGGTCGGACGCAGAGACTCGTCCGGATAGAACTCAACCTGGTCGAGACGATTGGCGACCAGCAGTAGCGTCCGGTCCATATTGGTGTCGATGTCGAACTCGAGCTTGACCTCAGCGCGCCCGTTCTGAGCCGCCCCCTCCATCTGCACCAAGCCTTCGATGCCCTTTAGCTTTTCTTCCTGGCGGTTGAGGATCTCGCGCTCTATCTCGAAAGGCGAGCCGCCCGGCCAGATGGTGGTGACGCTGATCAGCGGCTTGGAGACATCGGGCGCGAGCTGGATGGGGATGCGCTGCAGGGCGAGGAAGCCGAAGATCAGTACCATCATTACCGCGGCGATCACTGCGGTCGGTCGCTTGATGGCGCCGTCAATCAGGTTCATCTAGCTGTCTCCGCCGGCCTCGGCCGCCGTTTCCGGCTCTTCCGGCGGCAAGATCATGACTTCTTGGCCCGGGCGCAAACGCTCGTTGCCGCGCACCACGACCTGCTCGCCCGGGGCCAGGCCATCCAGCACCACGAAGCGCGGGCCGACGGCTTCGCCAAGCTCGACGGGCCGAATCTGGGCAATGTTCTCGACCGTCACAACATAGACTAGTGACAAACCCTGGCGCTTGAGAACCGCGTCCTTGTGCACGCTGACCACTTGGCGGGGCGCGCCGAGCGGTAGCCAGACCGCGAGCGATTCCCCGACTGCGTTGGCAATCTCGCCTCCGTTGGGGACGGGTGTGAAGCGCACCAGCCGCGTTCGTGTTAACGGGTTTTCCTCGGCGCCAAGGGCCCGCACGATGGCCTGATGCTCACTGCCATCAGCGAGGTTGACGCTGACCATGGTGCCGGGCGCCAGGCCGGGGATGCGGTTGTAGGGTACGTCGGCCTCGATCTCGAGATCATCCTGATTGACCAGCGAGACCACCGGATCGCCGACGCGGACATAGGCGCCGGCCTCGGTATGGCGCCGGCTGACCACACCGTTGTACGGTGCTTTGAGCCTGCCGTGGCGCAGGTCGTCCTCGGCTAGTTTGAGGGCGGCACGTTCGCGCGCCAGAACCGCCGCGGCTGCGGCGACCGTGCCTTCGGCGATGGCCACGTCCTGTATCGCGTTGTCGTAGCGTGCCTGGTTGAAGGCAGCGGAGCTGCGTATGCCTTCAAGGCGCGTCAACTCCGCCTTCTTCTTTGAGAGCTCGGAATTGGCGGCCGCCAAGCGTCCTTCCATCTCGCGTGCTGTGGCCCGGGCCAGGTCGCGCCGCCAGCTCAGGCGGTCGACGTCGAACACCGCGAGCACGTCACCGGCAGTGACGTGGTCACCGATTTGCACCGTCATCTCGGTGATGGCGCCTTCGGTGCGTGCGGCCACGGCGCCGGCCTGCCTGGCGACGAAGCGCCCGGCCACCGGCACGGTTTGCGATAAAGGTTCTGCTAGCACCGTATCCACGCCCACAGGCGCAGTGTTTTGCGCCGTTGCCGTAGTGGCCACCGTCAGGATAATTGCTGACACGAGCGCACCATGCGCGCGATTGCCGATCCAGAACCGCATATGTGTGATCTTGCGTTTGGTTTGCCGTCGATAATGGCTTTGGCAGTTGTCGCGGAAAATATCAAACGCTTGTTCGATTACAAGTCCGGGGATCGATTCAATAATCCACGGGCACCACGTCGAGACTGCGCCAGAGATACCAGACAGCCACGGAGCGCCAGGGCCGCCAAGGCTCCGCGAGGCTATACATGCGTTCCGCGTCGGGCCGCTCGCCGTCAGTATAGTGGTTGCTGAAAGCCCGTTGCACACCGATATCGGCAACCGGCAGCACATCGGGGCGCAGCAGGTGGAAGATGAGAAACATCTCAGCTGTCCAGCGGCCGATGCCCTTGACTTGCACCAGGCGTGCGATGACGGTCTCGTCAGCGAGCTCCGGCCAGGCCGCGACTTCCAGCGATCCGTCGAGAAAGTGTTCAGCTAGGCTGATCAGGTAGCTGCTCTTCTGGCGCGACAGGCCGCAGGCGCGCAGGTCGTCGATACGGTACGCGACGACCAACTCGGGCCTGGCGGCGCCGAGTTTGGTCATGAGGCGTTGCCAGACCGCTTCGGCCGAGGCGACAGAAACTTGCTGGCCGACGATTGATCGCGCCAACGAGAAAAAGGCATCGCGCCTGGGCAGCAATGCCCCGTCCCCAGCCGCCGCGATCAGTCGCGACATGACTGGATCGCAGGCAGACAGGGCATCGCGGGCTTCAACCCAATAGGGGGCTGGCGCGACGTCCGCTTCGGGCAGGTGTTTCGACGACATGGAACTGGGATCGCCTATTCCGGCAGCGCTGTCGAGTCCGAAAGCGGGTGCTATGGTCGGGCTGCTGATCAAGGAGAAGCTCATGACCCCTGAAGAGTTCCGCGCTGCCGCCCATGACATGGTTGACTGGATGGCTGACTACATGGCCGGCGTTGAGGCGCAGGTGGTGTGCCCGCGTCTCGTGCCCGGCGATATATTGGCACGCTTGCCCGCCGCGCCGCCCGAGCAGGGCGAGCCGATAACCAGCATCTTCGCCGACTTCCAGACGCTGATCGTGCCCGGCATGACCCATTGGCAGCATCCGTCGTTCTTCGCCTATTTCCCCGCCAATTCCTCGCCGCCATCGGTACTGGCGGAAATGCTGACCGCGACGCTCGGCGCCCAGTGCATGAGCTGGCAGACTTCGCCCGCCGCGACTGAACTCGAGCAACGCGTGATGGAATGGATCCGCGAGATGATCGGGCTGCCGGGAAATTTCTCTGGCGTCATCCAGGACACGGCTTCGACCGCAACTTTGTGCGCTTTGGTCACCGCGCGCGAGCGCATCACCGCCGCGCGCGGCAACGACGGCGGCGTGGCGGATGAGGGGGCGTTTTGCGTCTATTGTTCGAGCGAGGCGCATTCGTCTGTTGAGAAGGCGGTGAAGATTGCCGGCATGGCGCGCGCCAACCTGCGCAAAGTTGCCGTCGACGACGCCTTTGCCATGCGCGCCGATGCCCTGGGAGAGGCGATCGCGGCCGATATCGCTGCCGGCCGGCAGCCGGTTGCGGTGGTGGCGGCGCTCGGTAGCACGGGCTCGGGCGCTATCGACCCCTTGGGCTCGATCGGCACACTTTGCACTCGCCATGGGATCTGGCTGCATGTGGACGCGGCCTGGGCTGGCAGCGCCCTGATTCTGCCCGAGCACCGCGCGATGCTCACCGGTATCGAGAGCGTCGACAGCTTCGTCTTCAACCCGCACAAATGGCTGTTCACCAATTTCGACTGCTCCGTCTATTTCGTGCGCGACACTGCTGCCCTGCTTGGCGCGTTTGCCATCCAGCCGGAGTATCTTAAGACCCGCGAGGACGTGGCGGTGCACAACTATCGTGACTGGGGTATCCAACTCGGACGCCGCTTTCGCGCTCTCAAGCTCTGGTTCGTCATCCGCAGCTATGGCGTCGAGGGGCTGAAGGCGCGTATCGCTAACCATATCGCGCTGGCCGAAAACCTGGCGGCACGCATTGATGCTGCGACCAATTTCGAGCTGTTGGCGCCACGCTCTCTGGCGCTGCTCTGCTTGCGTTGGCATCCGCCTTGGTGCGACGACGAAGACGAGCTCGACCGGCTCAATGCGACGCTGATGGAGCGCGTCAACGATACCGGCAAGGCGTACCTCACCCACACGCGGCTTGGCGGGCGCTATACCATCCGCGTCTCGATCGGCCAGACCAACACCGAGGCGCGGCACGTCGACGCCTTGTGGCAGCAGCTACAAGAACAGGCAGCAGCGCTTTAGGATACCGGGGCGGGGCAGGTCGGCGTGGCGGCGGCGAGGTCGCTGATGAGGCGGACGAAGAGAGCTGCCAGCGCCTGATCGAATGCGGCGGCGGTGGAATCGACGGTGAGCGCCAGCGCAACCTGCTCCGCACGATAGGTACGGTTGAGCAGGATGGCCGCATCATTGACCCGTTCTAATTGGAACTGGACCTCGATCACCGCGGTTGAGGGCTGGCCGCCGGATACCACGTGCTCCATGCGGCGCAAGTTCGCCGACAGCTCGCAGCCGGCGCGGTGGCGTGCATCGCCGAGCGCGATAGACGGCGCTATGTTGGCCTGCTCCAGATAGACCACCAGGGAATCGCGCAACATCACCGGCGGGATCTCGATCCAATAGTGATAATTGTGCTGCTCGAGCCGGTTCGGGTGTTCTAGGGTGGAGAAGAGGATCGGCCGTTGACTGACTAGGCCGTCGGCTCGTAGGCGATTGACCGCCAGTGAGCCCTCGATCGGTGGCGTCGCGAAGCGCTGTGTCGGGCTGCCGCCGCTAAGGCGATAGAACTGGTCGCGCGGCACTGGCGGCGCGCTGCAGGCTGCGACCATAAGTGCTAGCACTGCCACTAACGATGCCAGAGTTCGCAATCCCCGCGGTATTTCTCTTTCCTCTCTCACTGCTCAGCGCCGGCTTCCAAGGCCTCTTCGGCGGCGCTAGCACCTAGCAACAGGCCCGGGTTGATCCGGATTTGGCGGCTGAACTCATACATATTCCGACTCGTACCTTCCAGATTGTATGTTACTGCATCGATACGTTCAGCAATTGTCTCTACCGTATAGCGCATATCGACGATGGAGCCTTCAAGGTCAGTCTTGTTGTCAGATATCAGGGCGTGGATTTGCTCAACTACCACACGGGTGTCGTTGCCAAGGATACGCAAATCGGCGCTGGTCTTGGCAAGGTCCTCGGTCAGGGTCTCGACGTTGGTGAGCGAACGTGTGACGGAGCGGGCGTTTTCGTCGTTGAGAAAAAGGTTGGTGCGCTCAATGACCGCATTAGCCGCGAGCGCCATGCCGTGGGCTTCTGCCGACAGTGCCTGCGCCTCGGCCTGCAACACCAGCGGCAGGGATTCATAGCTGGCGGTAATGCGCACCATGTCCTCGGCCACCCAGCGTTTGATGGCGGCCATGGTGGCGGTGGCCTCGACCATCAAGGCGCGAGCATTCTCGATCACGTCCTGGCCGCTGGAGACCAGGCCCGGCAGCGCTGCGAGGCCGCTGGTGGTACCACCGCGGATGTGTCCGCCCGGCCGGATCAGTGTCGTGGAGCGTCCGGCCCTGATCGACAGCGCCCGGCCCGAGAGCAGATTGGGCTGGACGATCAGAACCTCGCTGTCATCGGGGATGGAAAGATCGGCGCGGACGCTTAACGCGACGCGAAACTCGGTGTGGTCCCCGACAGTGATCGGCGCGATATGCTCGATTTGTCCAGCCTGGAAGCCTTCAAAGAACACTGGTGTGCCGAACTTGAGGCCACTGACATTGGCATAGACGGTTTCATATGACTCCGCGTGCTCACCGCGGCCGGCGAGCACGGTAAGCAGGCCGATCAGACCAGCCAGCAAGATCACGACGAACAGCCCCACGACAAAGTAACCGACCCTATTCGCCCCCATTCTGCTCCCCCAATGGTCCTACAGCCAGCCCGCGACTTCGGCTTCTTCGGGCACGCCGTCGAGCAGATCCTGCACCCGCTTGGAGCCGTGCTCACGTAGCTCTTCGAGCGAGCCGGCCATGAGGATCTCCCCCCTGTCGAGTACAATGATGCGATCGGAGATCTTGAAGGCGCTGGCGCGCTCGTGGGTGACTACTACGATGGTCATGGCCATGGCATCGCGCAAGCGCAGAATGAGATCGTCGAGCGAGGCCGACACGGCTGGGTCGAGGCCAGCCGAAGGTTCGTCGCAGAACAACAGCGTCGGATCCATCATGATGGCCCGCGCCATGGCTGCGCGCTTGAGCATACCCCCGGAAAGCTCGGACGGCAGCTGGTTCGCGGTTTCGGGCGGCAGGCTGACGAAGCCGAGTTTCATGCGCACCATGATGTTCATTTGCTCTTCGGCGAGGCTGGCATGCTCGCGCAGCGGCAGCTTGAGGTTCTCGCCAACAGTCATAGAATTGAACATGGCGCCTCCCTGGAAGGCGACGCCGATGCGCTTGCGCATGGCATGCATCCCGTTGTGGTCGGCGCGATTCACGTCGGTACCGAGGATCTGAATGCTGCCGCTGGTCGGCTTGTCAAGAGCTATGATCTGTCGCAAGAGCGTGCTCTTGCCCGAGCCGCTGCCACCCATGATGCAGACGATCTCACGGTCGAAAACCGTGACGTCGATGCCCTTGAGGATCGGCTCCTTGTTGCCGGGATAGTGCGTGACCAGGGAGCTTACCTCAATCACCGGCTCGGCCGTTTCGGCCATGGCGATATCCGGCGCGGTCATCAGCGGGTTAGGATAAAGATGACCAGCATATCGGTGATGATGATGCCGGCGATGGATTGTACGACGGTTTTGGTGGTGGCACGACCAACCTGCTCGGCGCCACCCGAGACTGCGAAACCGTTGACCACCGAAACCAGAGCGATGATGCCGCCGAAGATGACGCTCTTGGAGATGCCGTGCATGAGATGGTTGACCGTGAGCACTTTAACTGTGGCGTCGGCAAAGGCATGCAACGACATGCCGAGCTCAAGATTGGTATAGAGTGCGGCGCCGAGCAGGCCGACGATATCGGCAAGGAAGGTCAGCAGTGGTAGCATGACCAGCATCGACAGCAGGGCCGGTACGACGAGATAGCGCACCGGGCTTATGCCCATGACGCGCAAGGCGTCGATTTCCTGACTAATGACCATAGTACCGATGCGCGCTGTCAGCGCCGAGCCGGAACGGCCGGCGACCAGCACGCCCATGATTAATGGCGCAAACTCGCGCGTCACCGAAAGGGCCGCGGCGAGCACCACCTGACTCTCCGCGCCGAAGGTCTTGAGTAGGTCGATGCCCTGCATCGCAAGCGTGATGCCGATCATGAAGGCGAGCACTGAAGCGATTGGCACGGCGCGGATGCCAATCTCCATCATCTGCGCGATCACCGAGGGCAGGCGCACCGGCTGGTGGCGCAGGCGGCCGAATAACAACAGGGCGATACTTTGCACCAGCAACACCACGCCAGTACCAACACCCTCAATACCGCGCGCGAGGGCGGCGAGCCCAGCGATGGCCTGGCGGCCGATGGCCTCTGTCAGGTTGCGTGGATGGCCGGGCGCGGTCTGTTCCGCCATATCCGTCCGATCAGCGAGCGTTGTCGACGGCGTCGGCCACCGATTTGAAAATCGGGAAGACCCGTTCTAGGTGAGCGAGGCGCAGGACGCGCATGGCAGCATCGCTGACTGCCACCAGGGCGAAGCGGGAGTTGGAACCCTTAGCGCTCTGGAACGCCTCGATCAGACTGGCCACGCCAGAGCTGTCGATGTAGGTGACGGCCGATAGGTCCACCAACAGGCCGCCTTCGTCCTCCAGCGTGTCGAGTAGCACGCGCCGAGCCTCTGGAGACGAGCCGAAGTCGATATCACCGCTGAACGCGACGACAGCTAAACCGTGCTCCTTTGCGACCTCGTGTTTCATCGGCGATCCCTTCCGGTCCTGCCGCAGCCATTCTAGCCGAAAAGCGGCGACGAGTATCAAGCAATACGCTTGCGCATCCACAGCTGATTGCCAGCGCCATCCGGCGGCGGTACCACAAAGCGAACCTCATCCATGCATTCGCTCATAAATCGCGTGCCGAGTCCCCCCGGGCGCAGCTCTTCCAGCGGGCGCGGCTTCACGGTCTCGAGATCCATCGGCTCGGCGAAATCCGTCAGCCGCACCTCTAGCGCGTTGTCGATCAGGCGGATATCGAGCACCATCTCGCCCTCGCTTTCCTCTCCATAGGCGTGTTGAATGATATTCATGCAGGCCTCGTTCACGGCAAGCACGAGTTGTTCGGTGCAGTCTTCGCCGCAGCCTGCTTCTTGGCTTACCTCGCGCGTCACGTCGCGGATCTCCTTGAGGCTCTCGGCCGTGGCTCGCAGGCGCCGTTTGACCAAGGGCGCCTGTGATTTTGCAGCCTGTACCACCAGCATGGTCAGGTCATCGTGCAGCGGCTTGTCGGAGCGGGTAAAGCGCTTGGCAATTTCGTCCACGCGATTGGCCGCAGGCAGCACGGAAAGCTCGCGCAGCAGATCGCGCACGCCCTCAGGCCCGAGCGGCGCACCCCCGTCGATCGAGCCCTCGGTGACGCCGTCTGTAAAGAGATATAGGCTGCCGCCGTCGAGCGCGAAAGTGATTTCGGGGAAGCGCTGCTCGAGGGGAAGGTCGGCCGACACTCCCACTGGCGGTGCCATGGCTGCGAAGTCGCGCACGCTACCATCCGTTGCCACGAGGAGCGCCGGCTCATGGCCGGCATTGGCCAGGATGACGCTGTCGTCGGCTGGGTCGTAGATGCCCACGACGAGAGTGACAAACATGCCCCGGCTCGCGGTCTCGCAAATCTCGCGGTTGACGAGCCCCAGCAGATCGCCCGGGTGGTGCACGCTCTTGCCGAGGCAGCGCACCAGGCTCGAGGCCTTGGCCATCAGCAGGGCCGCCTGGATGCCTTTGCCGGCGACGTCGCCGAGATCGAAGCATATGCGCCCATCGGGCAAGGCAAAGAAATCAAAAAAATCACCGGAGACAGTGCGTGCAGGTACGTTGACGCCATGTACGGGAAAATCGGTTTCTCGGCGGTCCGGCAGCAGAGAGAGCTGTAGCTCCGCTACCAGCTCAAGCTCGCGCTGCAGGCGCTGCTGGGTAATCAGTGTCTTGGTCAGGGTGGCGTTGTGGATAGCGAGCGCTGCCGAAGCCGCGAGCACACGCAGGGCATCGCGGTCCCCCTCCGCGAACAACCCTTCGCCGACACGTTTGTTGATCACCTCGATGGCGCCGATATGGACGTCATTGAGACTCATGGGGGCACATAGGATAGAGCGCGTAGTGAAGCCTGTCTTTTCGTCTACGGAGCGCAGGAAATTGGCGTCCCGAGTGACGTCGCGTACCATCAGGGTGGCCTGCTGTGAGATCGACTGACCGACGATACCCTGACCGTATTTGAGGCGCAGGCCCACGATATCGGAGGGGCCGACACTGACGCGGCAAACGATCTCGGTGTCGTCGTTTTCGAGCATGAACAGCGAGGCTGCCTCGGCATCGAGGTAGTTGACGATGCGCGACAGGGTGAGCTGGACGGTCTCGTCGATATCGAGCGAGGTGGCGAAATCCTGGCCGACGACGGCGAGAAGTTCCAGGTAATTGTCAAATTCCTGGTGATCGGCGACCACCGGCTTTTGCGGTGCTTGTTGCTCCATCGCGGCATCATAGCGGGTCTGCAGGATGTCACGAGAGCATGATCATTAAATAATATGTTGAGTATTCATTCTTCATTATTTAGTAATGTGTCTGTGAACGCTGCTGTCCAAAGAGACAAAGGATCGGCCGAGGCCCAGTCCGTGCAGGTGCGCGCGCGCATCCAGGCCGCCGCTGAGGCGCGCTTCAAGCGCTACGGTTTTACTAAGACAACGCTAGCCGAGATCGGCGCCGATTGCGGCATGTCGGCCGCAAATATCTACCGCTATTTCGATTGCAAGGGCGACATTGCAGCGGCCAGTGCTAAGCAGTGGCTGGCCAACCTGCGCCAGGACATGGCGGCGATCGTCGCCGACAGTGACTTCGGTGCCGGCGAGCGCTTGCATCGCATGATCCGGCTCAAGGTTAAATCCTTGCACGGCCTGATCGAAAGCGACCTGCACTTTGAAGATCTGATTGAGTATGTCTGCCGGGAGCGCGAGGCGTTGATCGAGGCCCATCGCGCGAGCGAGCGTGCCTTGGTGGCGCAATTGATTGTAGACGGCATGGGCCGGGGTGAGTTCCGTCCGCTTAACGTCGATACGATCGCGGCGGCGGTGATCGTGGCGACGCAGACCTTTTCTCAGCATGGCCAGGTTCGCGGCGCACCTTTACAAGAATTGTTGGCAGAAACCGATAATGTGGTGGCTCTGATGGTTGAGGGAATGCTGGCACGATGAGGGGAGATGGTACGGCGGCTGCACCGATCGATTACGCCTATGGCTTGGTGCTGGTACGGTACCGGTGGCTGGTGCTGGCTACCAGCATCGTTGTTGTCGTCGTGGCGGCAATGGGCATGGGCAGGCTGACCAGCAATCCTGATAGTCGGGTGTTCTTCAGCAAGGACAACCCGCAAATGCGGGCGCTCGACCAGTTCGAGAACACCTATTCAAAGAACGATAACCTGATGTACGTCATCGCCCCGAAAAGCGGCGACGTGTTTTCCGCCAAAACGCTTGACGGCATACGCTGGCTGACTGAAGAAAGTTGGAAAACGCCCTATTCAAGCCGCGTCGATTCGATCACAAATTTCCAGTACAGCCATGCCAATGGCGACGATCTTGTGGTCGAAGATATGTGGCCGGGCAGCAAAGCAGCGGCCGAGGCCGGCGAGGACCTAGTGGAGCGGGCGCGGCGTATCGTTCTCGACCGGCCGACCCTGGTCAATAACATTATCGATCCAGAAGGCAAAGTGACGGCGGTTAGCGTGCTGGTGATAACGCCCGGCGAATCCCTTGATGAGGTACCCTCGATCGCCATGTTCGCGCGCGAGCGCGCGGCCGAGTTCGGCGAGCGCTATCCGGATATCGACCTCTATATGACCGGTGGCGTGATGATCGACATGGCGTTTTCGGAAGTTCCGGAGGCCGACGTCTTGACGCTGTTTCCGATCATGATCCTGCTGGTGCTGGTGGTGATCGGCATTGCCGTGCGCTCGCTTGTGTGGACGCTGCTGACCCTGTTCTCGGTCATCTTCACGGTGTTCACTACTCTAGGGATGGCTGGCTGGGCCGGCGTCGTGATGAACGCTGGCACCATGGGCTCGCCGATCATCATCCTCACCCTCGCCATTGCTCATGGTGTCCATATCATGGTCACGGCCAAGCAGGGGCTGCACAAGGGCTTCGACAAACATGCCGCCATCGTGGAATCAATGCGTGTTAACATGGCGCCAGTGTTCATCACCTCGGTGACGACCGCCATCGGCTTCCTCAGCATGAACTTCTCCGATGCGCCGCCATTTCACTTGCTCGGAAACCTAGTGGCTACTGGCGTGATGGTTGCTTTCGTGCTCTCGGTCACGCTGCTCCCGGCGGCGATGGCCGTGCTCCCGGCGTCGAAAGGTCGCGCTGAAACCTTTGGCAGCCGTGCCATGGAGAGCTTCGCCGACTTCGTCATCGGCCATCGCAATTGGCTGCTGTGGGCCTCAGGCGCCGTGATCCTGGCGATGGGTGTTGGCACGACACAGATCAATCTCGACGATGACTTCATCAAGTATTTTGACGAGCGCTATCCGATCCGCACGGATTCGGATTTCACTCAGGACAATCTCACCGGCATCAACGTGCTCGAATATTCCGTGCCGGCGGGGCGCGAGGGTGGTGTCGCCGATCCGAAATATCTCGCCGATCTCGAGCGCTTTGCCGAGTGGTTCCGCGCCCAGCCCAAGGTTAGCCACGTTTGGGTGCTGACCGACACCATCAAGCGGTTGAACGAGAACCTGCACAGTGACGACCCTACTTATTACCGCATCCCCGAGAACACGCAACTGGTTGCCCAGTACCTGCTGCTCTACGAGATGTCGGTGCCGTTCGGCCTCAGCCTCAACGACCAGGTGAACGTCGGCAAGTCGGCGACGCGTGTGACGGTGACTGTGGTCGATATCACCTCGAAGGAGATGCGCGAACTCAATACGCGCGCCCAGGACTGGCTGGCTGGTAACATCCCCGACCGTGCTGCGCCGGGCACCGGGCTCTCGCTTATGTTCGCCTACATCTCCGAGCGCAATATCAACTCTATGCTCGGCGGCTCGATCATCGCCCTGATGCTGATCTCGGCGGTGCTGATCGTCGCGCTGCGCAGCCTCTCTATGGGCCTGGTGAGCCTGATTCCGAACCTGTTTCCGGCGGCCATGGCCTTTGGCCTTTGGGGCTACTTCTCGGGTCAGGTTGGGCTCGCCATCGCCGTTGTCGTCGCCATGACGTTGGGCATCGTTGTCGACGACACGGTGCACTTTCTCAGCAAATATCTGCGTGCACGGCGCGAGCACGGCATGCACAGCGTCGATGCCACGCGCTTTGCCTTCAACACCGTCGGCATGGCGCTCACCGTAACCTCGGTCTGCCTCACGCTGGGTTTTCTGGTGCTCGCCTTCTCGGGCTTTAAGGTAAATTCCGAGATGGGACTGCTCAGCGCCATCACCATCGCGCTAGCGCTTGCCGTCGACTTCCTCTTCCTGCCCCCCCTAATCATGAAACTGGATACACGCAAGTAATGATACATAACATATTAACTATATTGCTACTCGTTGCAATAATAATTGTTATTCCTCTAGTTGCTACTGCAGAGACACTTGAGGAAAAGGGTCTGCGTATTGCCATGGAGGGTGATGCCGACCAGTCTGGCTTCGACGATACTGAGTCGAATTTGACCATGCTCCTGCGTAACCGTCACGGTGAGGAGAGCATGCGTTATTTTCGGACTAAGACGCTCGAGGTGGAGGACGACGGTGACAAGTCTATCTCGATCTTCGACGAACCCGCCGACATCAAGGGCACGGCGGTGCTGACCCATAGCCACAAGGTTGGCTCAGACGATCAGTGGCTCTACTTGCCGGCGCTAAAGCGCGTCAAGCGCATCAGTTCGAAGAACAAGTCTGGTTCCTTTGTAGGCTCCGAGTTCGCCTATGAGGACCTCTCCAGTCAGGAGGTCGAGAAGTACACATATAACTGGCTTGCTGACGAGCCCTGTCCCGGGGTGGAGGAGTTGACCTGCTGGCTTATCGAGCGCTATCCACTGGACGAGAACTCGGGTTATACGCGCCAACAGTCCTGGAGTGACCAGGACGAATATCGCGTCTGGAAGATTGATTTCTACGACCGCAAGGATACGCTGATGAAGACGCTTACCTTCGCCGATTACAATGAGTATCAGGACCGCTTCTGGCGCTCGCATTCGATGTCGATGGTCAACCATCAGACTGGCAAGAGCACTGACTTGACTTTCAGCAATATCACCTTTGGCAACGGTCTCGGCGACCGCGACTTCGATAAGCGCGCGCTGGAGCGGGCCCGCTGAGCCAGCGGCTCGTATCCGCATCAGTTCCACGGTGTTGCGCTCGCGATCGGTTTCGACCAGTCGGATGTTGTAAAGAAGGAAATGGCGGTGCACTTTCTTGTCGGCGATGATCTCGGCTCCGTGGAATGATGTCTTAGTCTTGAGAAAGCCGAGCACGCTGTTGGGTCGCCAGGACATCGTGCCACCGCAGACGAACTTGTGATCCGTTGGCACGTGGAGTGACGCGTCGAGATGCTCCATGAATTATCCCGTGGAAAATAGAACAATTGTGACCGGAAGCGATGGGTAGCATCGGTGTGTGGGCCGATGGTGTAGTTTCTGCGATTGTGGGCATCGCCAGCTCTTCGGAGGTCATATTGACCTCAGCTAGGCGGTCGGCGAGGCGTATCCACGATATCCTCGATCACCTCGACTGTGTTCAGGTAGCTTTGATTGTCGGCGCCTTCCCCCGCCACGATTTGCAGCGCCCGTTAACCCGCTGGCCGCACAGCGCGAAAAGCCAATCTATCCCCGTCTAGCAACGGTCATCGACGGGACCGATCTCTGAGCGCGGGTGGAAATTACCAAACATCAGCGGGGTGATTGAGCCTCAGCTTCTGAGCTAGAGGTGTCGCATTGTCCCGTTGCAGTCTGCGCATCGGATTCATATACTCCGCGCCAAATCCGGTCGGCCGCCATAAGGGTTTGGGGAAAAGCTAGGTTTGCATGCGAGCGCAAGACAAAGGCAAGACGCGAACGAAGGTAGCGAAAGTCAGAAAATCTGGCTCGGCAAAGGCCGCCAAAGACACGACCGGCCGCGCCAAATCCACGCCAGCCAAGACCGTAAGGGCCGCCAAGGCTGCGGCCGAGACCGCTGTCAAGGCGGAGTCCGTCAATGGTGTCAGTCAGGTAAAACCTCGCAGGAGCAGTCGGACCCGTTTGCCGAAAGGATATCGGCCGCGCGACGACGAGAAGTTCATGAGCGTGCAGCAGCGCGAGTATTTCCGCCGCAAGCTAGAAAGCTGGCGGGCCGAACTGTTGGCCGAGACGCGTGGGACTATCCTGCATCTGCAAGAGAACAGCGCGCAGGAATCTGATATCGCCGATCGCGCCTCGGTCGAGACGGATCGTCTACTCGAACTGCGCACCCGCGATCGTGAGCGCAAGCTGTTGTCGAAAATCAACGCTGCCTTGGGGCGCATTGAAGACGGCTCTTACGGTTACTGCATCGAGACGGGCGATCCGATCAGCCTCAAGCGACTCGAGGCGAGGCCCATTGCCACCCTCGGCATCGATGCCCAGGAGCGCCATGAAAGGCTCGAGAAAACCTACCGCGACAACTGAGTGTCACCGGCTCTCTTTAATAGAATCGGTTGAGGGTGCCGAACATCCGAGCGTCGTAGGGCGGTTGCAGGGGCTCCAGGAAGGAAGTTGAAAGTGGCGTTGGGCGTATTTTCGGAATACCGGATGGACGCACAAAACACTGAACCCAGTAGTCTCACGTATTCGAAACGCCATGCATGGCAACGACCACGGAAAGAGCATAAGCAAGCTTTCATGCAAGCTTTGGCGAACTTGTGCGGTTGTAGAATTAGCAACAAAATGAGAACTTAGAGCGAGAATGCACAAAATTGCCAGGTGCCGAAAACTGCGGGAAAACTTCTGCGGCGGCGGTCAACTAACCGGGTTGTAGCACAACGCTCTCCGGAATGATGAAAGTGATGCCCCTTTTGTGAGTTTGTCATGCAGAGATCAAAAAACGCTAAGTCTGACTATACTAGCAAAACTTACCTTACTAATTAATTTAAAGAGTTCAGAGCATTTAAAATGCTGAAAGCAATGTCACACGAAAAACTGTCTCCTTGGAGTTTAAGAGGGACCCCTTAGATGCTTTCATTGCTAGCACCGTTAGACATAGTCTCCGTTCTTTGGTTCTTCGCGGTATGGGTTGGATACACGCTGATAGCGGAAAGTAATCAATGGCAACTTAAGTCAGTACTGGGAATCATGAATAAGCATCGCCAACGTTGGATGGGCGAGATGTTGCGCCGCGATATGCGAATGTTGGATGCTCTCATTCTCAATCACCTACAAAGCGGCATTGCCATGTTTGCGTCGACAAGCATCCTGGTGGTCGGCGGCCTTGTAGCATCTCTGGGGGCCACAGAAAAAGCTATAGCTGTACTTTCCGCCCTTCCATTTGTGGATGAAACTTCCAGATTCGAATGGGAAGTAAAGATTTTATTGCTTCTTCTGATTTTTATATTCGCATTTTTTAAATTTGTCTGGGCGTATCGGCTCAACACATATTGTGCCGTCCTCATAGGTGCGGTTCCAAGTAGTTCAGATGTAGATATGGCGGCCAAGGACCAAGCGCAGGGCGCTGCTCAAGTTGCAAATCTTGCGGCACGGCATTTCAATCGTGGCCTGCGCGCATTTTACTTTGCGCTGGCAGCGCTCTCTTGGGTGCTTCACCCAATCGCATTCATGGTAGCCACAGCATGGGTAGCAATCGTTCTCTACCGACGTGATTTTTATTCCCGCTCACAACAAATCATTCGTGGTATTTCGTAAGTAAATTTTGGTGTTGTTGGTGTTTAGAAAGAAGTTAAGTTGAGGATTGCCATAAAATGCTAATTGTAATTCAGAATTCCAAAATCGGATTTCAATTTTGTTGATGCGTTAGGGCAACGTCACTTTAAGAAACAATGTAATATCATGATTACAATAGATATTTTCTGTATTAAGCGATGGGTAAATTTGGATTTAGTGATTATGTCTAATACCTGAATGTCAACTCTCTGATTAAGGTGATTGGTATACGCAGGGCACAGCGCAGCTACCAGGCCAACCTCAAGGCTCCGGAGACCATGCGCGGCCTGGTGGCCAAGTTACGGGAGATGCTGCGCGGTTGACTTCTTCAGCACCGCGTCCGTGTGGCGCACAAGGCCGACAACCAGGATCAGATTGGCGAAATTGGCGGCGATGCAGAACAGAAAAGCCGGTCGGTAGCTATCTACTAGATCGTATGAAACGCCACCGATATAGCTGCCGAGCGCCATCCCGATGCCGCCAAACAGTAGCACCACCCCTGTCAAGCGTCCGGCTTGCGAGGATGGCAGTAGTAGCCGTACGATGATCGGATAGCACGGCAATATGCCACCGTAGCCGAGACCGAACAGCATGGACACCGCATAGAGCGCGACAAGCCCGTCGTTTGCCGCAAGGAGCATCAGGCTCAGCATTTGCACGAGGGAAAAGACAAACAGCGCACGCAGTGGGCCGAGGCGCTGGGCCGCGCGCCCGACCAAGAAGAAGGCGCTCGCCGCGCCGGCGAGAAGCATCACCGAGAGCATTTCCGCGCCGCGCGCGGCATCGTGGTCCAGGTCGCTGGCATAGGCCACGATGTGGGCCAAAGGTAGCGACATTGCTGTGCAGCAACCCATCACTGCGGCACACAGCATGATTTGCCCGCGTGTGGCTCCAATCGTCGGGTATGGCGCCGGCGTGCCATAGACGGGCTCGGCGGAGGTCGCGGTCGACATCTTTCGCCGAAAGACCAGGCTCAGCGGCAGCATCAGCACGATCGCGGCGATGCCGTACCACAATGCCGTGCCGCGCCAACCAAGGCTCTCGTTGGAATACTGGAAGATGAGCGGCCACACCGCGCCGCCCACGGCCTGACCGCTGAACACTACGCCGACCCCGGAGCGACCGCCTTCCGTGTCCCAGCCGGCGACGTTCGCCATCAGTAGGACGTTGAGCGCGCTGCGCCCGAACAGCCCCATCATCATCGCGTAAATGACGTAGAGCTCCCATGGCGTTCTCACCTCGGCCATGAGCATGGCACCGATGCCGATCATGATGGCACTCAAAACGGTGGGCACCGTGGCGTTGTGGCGGTCGAGCCACCAGCCCATCACGATGCCACCGATGCCGCCGCCGAGAAACTGCAACGAGAATGCGGCTGAGGGCACCGCCCGCGGCCAGCCCATCTCTGTCGAGATCTCCTTGAGCGCCACCGCCACCATATAAAGGCTGCCCGTAGCAACGAACATCAGGATGAACGAGGCCAGTAGCAGCAGCGTTCGATAGGGCATGCGGTGTGTGAACTCAGCCGCTCAGGAGAGCCTGGCGGAAACGCGTCTTGATGGCGATGCCGTCGCGCTCGGGCAGCACCATCGGCCCGTTTTCGGGCCCAACCTTGATGCAGGCGAAGCGTGGACCAGGTTCTTCCAGGCGCGCCTTGAGGGCACCGACGCCTGCACTGTCGGTTATGGTCTCGGCATCCTCGAAGCCCGCCGCCCGCGCCATGTCCGCCAAGTTGACACCCTGTCCGGTGTGGGTCGGCTGGCGGCCGGTCTCGCCGTAAAGCTCGTTGTCTATGACAACAATCGAGAGGTTGGCTGGCGCCTGCACGGCAATGGTGGCGAGCGCGCCGAGACCCATCAGCATCTCGCCGTCACCCGTGATCACGAGCACCGGGCGGTCCGGTTGTGCCAGGGCCAGACCGAGGCCCAGCATGGCTGCATTGCCCATACCGCCCCAGGTGCCGAAGGTGAGCGGGTGGTCGCCGGCATCGGCAAGGTCCCAAGTGGTGCCGCCGAGGCCACCGATCACCAGCATATCGCCGCGATTGGCCACGAGCTTGCATACCACGGCGCGCCTGTCTAAATTCGCCATCTTCTAGTCCTGAAAGCTCTTGGTGCCAATTAGGCGCTGGGAAAGCAACACTGCCGTTGCGGCTTGCGCCTTGAAGGCAAGCCCGGCCATGGCGCTGACGGTCTCACCCACCTCGTCCGACTGGTTGACCGTGGCGACGCGCATGCCGAGATTGTCGAGCACACGCGGTGTCGCGCGGCCCATCGGCACTTGCCAAGGATTGCCTTCGCCCCATTCGCCACGCATGGTCACCAGCATCAATAGCGGGAACTGGCACGACACGGTGAGTGAGGCGATGGCGTTTATGCAGTTGCCTACGCCGCTCGACTGCATGAGTAGGGCGCCGCACTTGCCGCCGAGCCAGGCGCCCGAGACCAGCCCGACGCCTTCTTCCTCGCTAGTCAGAGAGACTACGCGCATGTCATAGTCCGCCGTGCAGAGCTTGATCAGCCGCGCGTGCCCGGCGTCGGGAACGATACCGACGACGCGCACATGCGCGTCCACCAGAGCTCTGTATATGGCGTCGGGCCAAGCGTTGTCGCTCATGGGCTGTCTTCCTGTTTTGTGCGCCCGTAGACGTCGTCGAAACGGATGATGTCGTCCTCGCCGAGATAGTCGCCGCATTGCACCTCGACGATGCGCAAGGGCACGTCGCCCGGGTTCTCCAGGCGATGCTGGGCGCCGGTGGGGATATAGGCTGACTGATTGTTCTCCACCGTGCGCACCACGTTTTGGCAGGTGATGCGGGCGCTACCTTCCAGCACCACCCAGTGCTCGCTGCGATACTCGTGCGCTTGCAGGCTAAGCTGACCGCCCGGGCTAACCTCGATCTCCTTGATTTTGAAGCCGACCCCGTCGAGCAGAACGCGAAAGGTGCCCCATGGTCGGCGTTCAGTGAGATGGCGTTGGGCTTCCTGGCGGCCGTCGGCGTGCAGGCGCTCAACGACCTTGCGGATAGCGTCGTCGGCGGCGAGATTCGCCACTAGCACTGCGTCAGTCGTTTCGCAGACCACCATATCCTCGAGTCCGGCGCAGGCAAGCAGGCGGGACTCGCTGCGCAGCAGGCAATTGCGGCTGTCAGCGCTAACCACGTCGCCTTGCAGGGCGTTGCTGTCGCCGTCTCGGTCATTGGCCTGCCAAAGCTTGCGCCACGAGCCGACATCGGACCAGCCTGGATCCAGGGGGATCACCGCTACCTTGTCCGAGCGCTCCATCACTGCCGTATCGATGGGCGCAGCTGGAATGGCGCCATAGGCGTCGACCGGGAAACGCATGGCGCCGAGATCTGTCTCTGTTGCCCTGTAGGCTGCGGTCGCGGTGGCGTGAATCTCAGGCGCATGTGCGGCCAGTTCGTCCAGCAGCAGGCGAGCGCGGAACACGAACATGCCACTGTTCCAGTCCACATCACCTCCAGAGATCAGGCTCTTCGCTGTCTCCTCGTCAGGCTTCTCTATGAAGTGTCTCACAGCAAAAATACCGTTCGGTGCGCCGAGGGGTTCGCCACGCTCGATATAGCCGTATCCGGTCTCCGGTGTATCGGGTGCGATACCGAATGTGACTAGGTGCTCGGACGCTTGCGCCGCGAGGCGGACGGCGTCGCGAATCCGCTCGGGCATGCGCACGGCGTGATCGGCTGGCGCGACGAAGAGTGTCGCCTCCTCTGCGATCTCGCGTGCACACAGGGCCGCCACTGCTACGGCTGCGGCTGTGTTTCGCCCGGCTGGCTCAAGGAGCAAATTTTTGGCAAGTGCCGTATCAAGTTCGCGGAGTTGATCCCGTACGGGCAGAAAATGTGCTTCCGTGGTGACAGTTAACACGTGCTCGGGCTTGCTCACCAGAAGTGCGCGCCGGGCGGCATCCTGCAAGAGCGACTCCTCACCCACCAGCGCCATTAGCTGTTTTGGATAGGTCTCGCGGCTGAGCGGCCAGAGGCGCGAGCCAAGGCCGCCGGCAAGCAGAGCCGAGACGATGGGCGGCCGCGCCATGCTCAGGCGTTGGCAGCGACGCCCGGAGCGCCGCGAATGGCTTCGAACATGGCGCGGTAGCCCGAGGCATCGATGCGCGCATCGATCAGCATCGGGCTGTTGCTCTCGAACGCTTCGGTCAAGGCGGCGGCGAGTGAGGCCTCATCATTGGCCAGTGCCGCACGGCAGCCGGTTCCTGTGGCGATTGTGGCGAAATCGAGCTCTGGATAGCGCATGCCACGGCGCGTGAAGCCGCGCTGTTCTTGTTTCACATCGATCAGGCTGAGTGCGGCATCGTTGAGTACGATAACGGTGACGGGAACCGAATTTCGCGCGGCCGTTGCCAGTTCGCCGAGGCACATGGCAAGGCCGCCGTCACCGGTGATCGCAAGCACCTGACGGCCAGGCTCAGCCAGTGCTGTAGCGATGGCGGCCGGTAGGGCAAACGCCATGGTCGAAAGCCCGTTTGATATCTGTACGTCGAACGGTGCTTTAGCAGGCCACAGCGACATCGGCGGTAGCATGTGCGCGCCGGCATCGATGGTGAGCCGGGTGTGCTCGGGCGCAGCATTGATGGCGGCTCGCACTACGGCCTGCGGCGTTAGGCCCTCGCCGGACTCGGTGAGATCCAGCGGTGCTGGCTCGCCTGGCCAGTTAGCGGGATGCGCTGCCTCCATGAGCGCATCGGCGAGGTCAGGGAGGGGGCCGAACAGCGAGACTGCCGGTTCGGTATAATGGGGCCGTATCTCGACTTCCGCCAGCTCCAGCACCGGCATGTCATAGGGCCAGGGCGAGGCGACAAGTTCAACCGGATCCATGCCGTAGAGGATCAAGAGGTCGCAGTCTTCGAGCCAAGCGGCTTCTGCGCGGGCGCCCGTGAAAAGTCCGGCATGGCGCGGTGCGCCGTCCGGAAACACACCTTTGGCCTTGTATGAGGTGAGCACGGGGCAGGCGAGGCGGTCGGCAAGGCGGGCCACAGCCGCGGCTGCTTCGTCGCTGCGGCACTGAATGCCAGCGACAATGGCCGGCCGGCGTGCGCTCCCCAGTAGTTCGCGCGCTGCGTGGGCATCGCCTTCGAGGGCCGGTGGCGGAATGTTTGGTTTGGCGCTGAAGTTTGCTGCTGGCGTGGCCGCGACCGCCGCCGACAAATCTATGTGCACGGGCCCGACGGGCGGCGTCAGGGCAAGGTCGAGCAACTCGGCCAGGGTCTCTCCGGCATTCTCTGGCATGGCGCGCCGGCTCGCCTTGACCAGCGTGCCGAACAAGGCAGCATGGTCCACGGTCTGGTGTAAGATATGGTCGTGCTCGCCGGGCTGGTATGAATCGGTAAGCACCAGCAGTGGTGAGCGATCGAGCGCCGCATAGGCGACGGCATTGGTGACCGCCGTAGCACCGGGGCCGAGCCCGGTGCAGACTACGCCCGGGCGCTTGCCAATATTGCCATCGGTCGCGGCCATGATGCCGGCGGCACATTCGGTATGGGCTAGCACATAGTCGATGCCCAGCGCTGCGCAGGCATCGATCATCTCCAGGTTCGAGCCGCCACCGGGCAATCCGAAGAGCCGCGCCACGCCATAAGCGTGTAGCACATCCGCCATCACCTGCGCCGTAGTCTTCCCCGCGCCGCTACCGTTACTCGCCATCACGTTCCCTCTCCCTATCAGTGCAGAGTAGACGTGCGAACCTCACCCTGTCGAGACGCATGAATTTGTTCGGGTGTGGCCAGTCTTACTCGCGGTAGGCGATGCGGTAGATCGCGCCGGCTTGGTCATCGGTGACCAGTAGGGCGCCGTCGGGCATGACCAGCACGTCGGCCGGACGGCCCCAGTTGGACTGACCCTTGAGCCATCCTTCGGCGAAGGGCTCGTAGGATGTTGCTTTGCCGGCCACGTCAAGGCGCACCAGCATCACTCGGTAGCCGATCTTGGCTGAGCGGTCCCATGAGCCGTGTTCGGCGATGAAGACCTGGTTGCGGTAGGCGGGCGGGAACATGTCGCCGGTGTAGAAAGTCACGCCGAGGGGTGCCACGTGGGCCCCCAAGGCTTGTGCCGGTGGCTCGTAGCCATTGTCGCAGCCCTTCTCGCCACCATAGCGCGGATCGACGACGCTGCCGCCGTGGCAATAGGGATAGCCGAAATGCAGCCCTGCTGCACGCGCGTGATTAAGCTCACCCGGCGGCAGGTTATCGCCCATGCGGTCGCGTCCGTTGTCGGTAAACCAAAGATCGCCGGTCCCGGGATGGAAGGCGAAGCCGACCGAATTGCGGATCCCGCTGGCGTAGGTCTCCATATTGCGGCCGTCAGGGTCCATGCGCTGGATGGTCGCGAAGGGCGGCGGCGGTTCGCAGACATTGCAGGGCGCGCCAACAGGCACATAGAGCTTTCCATCCGGCCCGAAGCCAAGATATTTCCAGCCGTGGTGGGTATCGCGCGGCAGGTCACCTTTTACCACTACCGGCTCCGGGGGATTGGCAAGGCGTTCCTCGATGTCGTCGTAGCGCAGGATCAGGCTGATCGCGCCGACATAAAGCGCGCCATCGCGAAAAGCGAGACCGGTCGGCATGCGCAGGCCGAAATCGATGACGAAACTTTCGTCGGCGCGCTGGTCGCTGTCGCGATCCACCAAGGCATAGACGTTGCCGGCTGAACGTGAGCCGACGAAAAGCGTGCCGTTTGCGCCGAGTGCCATCTGCCGAGCGTTGTCTACGCCTTCGGCATAGAGCGAGATCGAGAAGCCTTCGGGCAGGCGGATGCGCTCCAGCGGCAGCTCAGCTGCGGTGGTGCAGCCGGCAATAAAGGTGAGCGGCAAAAACGTTCTCAACAACATGGTCTGCTCTCTTCCCGACTTGTCGATTCCGCAATCTTCTATAGCATCGCCCTCAAACCATACGGGAGAGGATGCTATGAGCGAGTGGAATTTTGTTCACAACGAGGCTGCAAACGCCGAGTGGAAAGAGGGCCTGCGCAACATCTTCGACTACCGCGACCTCGGCATCGAAGCCGGGACCAATGGCGATTACATCGCCCATATCGTCAAAACCAACGGGCGGAAGATGGAGGATGAGGTGCAAAACTGGCATGTGCACGACTGCACTTTCCAGTTCGTCATGGTGCTTAAGGGCTGGGCGCGCTTCGAATATGCCAGTCAGGGCGAGCACACCATCCGCAAGGGTGACGCGATTTTGCAGACGCCGCAATTACCTCACCGCGAGATAGTCTGCTCGGACGACTTCGAGGTGCTGGAGATCGTGGCACCGGCGAACTTCGAGACGCGGGTGGTAGATCCACCCGCCTGAGGTTTCAGGCGCGGCAGATGTAGATACAGTTTTGCGGCCGCGGAGAATCCACGACTTCGACATCACCGAAGCCTGCCTCCGCGAGCATCTCGCAAGCTTTCTCGATGCCCCAGACGGTGCCGAGGCCGGCACCGCCCTGGGCCAGAGAGACGGTCATGCAGTGCATGACGCTGATGCCGTAGTGGATCGGTGCAAAGCGGTTGTCGAGATTGTTGGCGATGTCGCTTGAGAACTTGAAGTCGACCATCACGAAGATGCCGTCGTCGGCTAGCGCCTCGCGAATGCGGTGCAGTACCACGTCAGGCGCGAACTGGTCGTGGATGGAATCGAAGGCGGTGACGACGTCGAACTTTGGCTCAGTGGAAAGTGCTGTCACATCGACCCGCTCGAAGTGTGTATTTTTCAGACCCATGCGTTCAGCCTCGGCCGTCGCATCCGCGAGCCCGGCGGCCGTGATATCGTAGCCACGAAAGCGCGATGCCGGGAAGGCCTCGGCCATGACATTGACGGCGTGGCCGTCGCCACAGCCGATGTCGAGGACTTCGATACCGGCGGCCAGGCGACCGTTGAGCCCTGGCACGGCGCTGAGGAAGCCGTCGGTCAGTTTTTCATCGAAAATTCTCCGCCAGACGTCAGACGAGAAGCAGGTGAACTCGGGCCAATAGTCCTCGTAGGGCACGCCGCCGCCGCGACGGAAGGCTTCGACTAGCTTGGGCACGTGCTTGACGAAATGGTTCATGATGCCACTGACCGGCGCGACGTTGGCCGCGCGGTCGCCCGTCAGTACGGCGATGCGGTCCTCCGGCAGGGTGTATATCTTGCCCTCGATCTCGTAGGTGAAGATGCCGCCCGTTGCCATCGATCCTAGCCACTCGCGCACGTATCGCTCGTCGAGGCCCGCGCGTGCCGCCAGCTCAGCGCTCGTAGCTGGGCCTCGCGCCGCCGCCTCCAGCAGGCCCGTGCGGTAGCCAATGTCGAGCATGTTTGTTAGCATGCTGCCTGTATAGATATCGACCATACGCTCAGCGAAGGTTTCACTCATATCAACGCCCCATCGTGTAGAACTCAGCATTGGGCCGCATGCCGATGAGGTTAGCCATGCGGTTGGATAGCGCGAAGAAGGCAGTGATGGCGCCGATATCCCAGATATCCTCATCTGAGAAGCCGTGTGCGTGCAGGGCTGCGTAATCCTCGTCGTCGATTGCCGCCGAGTCCTGCGCTACCTTGAGCGCAAAGGCGAGCATGGCGCGCTGGCGCGGCGTGATGTCGGCCTTGCGGTAATTGATCGCGATCTGGTCTGCCACCAGCGGATCCTTGGCGCGGATGCGCAGAATCGCCCCATGTGCGATAACGCAGTACTGACAACCATTGGCCCCTGAGGTAGCAACCACGATCATCTCCCGCTCGACCTGGGTTAGCCCACCTTCCTTGTCCATCAGTGCATCATGAAAGGCTAGGAAGGCGCGCAACTCCTCAGGCCTGTGCGCCAGTGCCAAAAACACGTTTGGCACGAACTCCGTTTTTTCTTGCACCGTGAGAATCCGCTCCCGCAAATCGTCGGGAAGCGAAGCTACATCCGGCACAGGAAAACGACTGACGGTACCGTTCATCGTAGGTCCTTCAAGCTAAGTTCACGGCAATCCAGCGAGCGAAACCATCTCGGTCGACATCGCCGATGGCGAGATCGATGACGGCACGCGTGGCTTTGGCCTCAGGCGCGACGACGTTCGCGTTATCGAGTTTGAGAAATAACACGCTGGCGACACCACCGGCACGCTTGTTTCTATCGGCAAAGCCAAGCCCGGCAAGATTTTCACCTTGCGCACGTTCACTGCGGTCGCCATACGCCTTGTCCGAATGCTATTTGTAGCCCTCCATCTAACCCTGAAGGGCTCTAGTAGGCAAAGTTAGGCTACATGTTTGGATAGTTCGGGCCACCGCCGCCTTCCGGCACCGTCCAGGTGATGTTCTGGATCGGGTCCTTGATGTCACAGGTCTTACAGTGCAGGCAGTTCTGCGCGTTGATCTGCAGGCGCTGCTCGCCGTCTTCGTCGACGATCTCGTAGACCCCGGCAGGGCAGTAGCGCTCCTCGAGCGCCGCATAGGTGGTGAGGTTCGTGGCAATGGGCACGGCCTCGTCGGCGAGCTTGAGGTGCGAGGGCTGGTTTTCCTCGTGGTTGGTGGCTGAGAATGAGACGTTGGTCAGGCGGTCGAAGGTTAGTGTGCCGTCCGCTTTGGGATAGGCGATGGGCTTGAAATTTTTGGCCGGACGTGTCGCAGCATGGTCGGTATGGGTATGGCGCAGGGTCCAGGGGGCACGACCGCGCAGCAGTAATTGGTCGATGCCAGTATAGAGCGTGCCACCCCACAGGCCCCACTCGAAGGCGGGGCGTACGTTGCGGGCACGATAGAGTTCGTCCCAGGCCCAGGATTGGCGGAAGGCCTCGGCATAGCCGTCGAGGGTCAGCGGCCCCGCTTCCTCGTCGGTGCCGGTTTCGAAGGCCTCGAAGATCGCTTCGGCCGCTAACATGCCGGACTTCATCGCGGTATGAGTGCCTTTGATCTTTGCCATGTTGAGGGTGCCGGCCTCGCAGCCCACCAGTACGCCGCCCGGAAAGGCGAGCTTGGTCAGGCACTGGGCACCGCCCTCGTTGAGCGCGCGCGCACCATAGGCTACCCGCCGGCCGCCTTCGAAGACCCTGCGCACCTTGGGGTGGGTCTTGAAGCGCTGCAGCTCCTCGTAGGGACTGAGATAGGGGTTGGCATAGTTGAGGCCTACGACGAAGCCGACCGAGACCAGATTGTCCTCGAGGTGATAGAGGAACGAGCCGCCATAGGTCTTCGAATCCAGCGGCCAGCCGGCAGTGTGTATGATCAGCCCCGGCCGGTGCTTGGCCGGGTCGATCTCCCACAGCTCCTTGAGGCCGATGCCATAGGTTTGGGGCTGGTCGCCGGCGAGTTCGAAGTGTGCGATGAGCTGCTTGCCGAGGCTGCCGCGACAGCCTTCGGCAAATACTGTAACCCTGCCGTGTAGCTCTATGCCGGGCTGGTAGTTGGGGCCTGGCTCGCCGGACTTGGCGATGCCCATGTCGCCGGTAGCGACGCCTTTGACGCCACCATCTTCGTCATACAGCGTTTCGGTCGCCGCGAACCCGGGATAAATTTCGACGCCGAGCGCCTCCGCCTGCTCGCCCAGCCAGCGGCACAGACTGCCGAGGCTAATAATGTGGTTGCCGCGGTTGCGCATGGGCGGCGGCAGGAAGAGGCCCGGTAAGCCGAAGCCACTGGACCCGGTGAGAAAATAAAACCGCTCTTCGCTAACGGGGGTTGTGATCGGCGCGCCCTTGTCTTTCCAGTCGGGAATCAGCTCGTCGAGGGCGCGCGATTCAAGTACCGCGCCGGAGAGGATATGGGCGCCGATCTCCGAGCCCTTTTCGAGCACGCAGACTTCGCGGTCAGGCGCCAGCTGTTTGAGCCGGATCGCAGTCGCCAGGCCGGCAGGGCCGGCACCGACGATCACCACGTCGAATGGCATCGATTCCCTTTCCATCTCCACCCTTCGTCGGCCTCTCTGGCAATCTCAGCGGGGGTCTGATAGCACATCCTGGCGTGGGAGGGCAGACGCATGACAGAGACCATAGCCGTCAACGGCATCGATATCGCTTACCGCTGGGATGGTCCGAAAGGCGCACCCGTGCTGACACTGAGCAACAGCTTGGCGTCCAGCTACGCCATGTGGGACATGCAGGTGCCGGCACTCATCCCGTCGTGGCGCGTGTTGCGCTACGACACCCGCGGCCATGGCGCCAGCGGCGTCAGCGAGGGCGCCTACAGCATGGATATGCTGGCCAGGGACGTGATTGGCCTATGGGATGCACTCGGTGTGGAAAAAAGCGCCTTCTGTGGCCTATCGCTGGGCGGCATGACTGGCCAGCAACTAGGCATCGCGCACGGCGAACGGCTCACCGGGTTGGTGCTTTGTGACACCATCGCCAAATGGCCGGATGGGGTGACGGCGATCTGGAACGGGCGCGTGCGCTCTGCCCAGCAGGCGGGCATGGGGCCACTGGTCGAGCCAACACTGGAGCGCTGGTTCACCAAGACCTACCGAGAGCGCCGCCCGGCGGTGCTGGACGCGGTCGCGGAGATGATTGCCAATACGCCCGTGGCGGGCTATGTCGGCGCTTCCATCGGGATCGTCAAGATCGATTTTCTCGAGCGTTTGTCGTCGATTTCTGTGCCAACTCTGGTGATTGTCGGCGCCGACGATCCGGCGACGACAGTGGAAGCCTCGGAGGCCATTCAGTCACGCATTCCCGGTGCTGAGCTGGCGGTAGTCGGCGAGGCGGCGCATCTTTCCAATGTCGAGCAGCCCGAAGCGTTCAATGCGGCCCTGTTGGAATTTCTTAGCCGCTTATAGGCGCCGCCGCAGCAAAGCGCGGTAGCAGTACGGCGTGCAACGCCGCATCGCCGCAGGCGAGGATGTGGCTGCTGCCGAGCGCCGGGCCGCCATCCCAAGAAGTGATGACGCCGCCGGCGGCCTCAATAAGTGGTACCAGAGCGCAGACGTCCCAGGGCTTGAGATCGCCTTCCATTACCAGGTCCACCACGCCCGCTGCGAGCATGGCGTAAGCATAGCAGTTACCGCCGAACTGGGTGACGGCAGCGTGTCGGCGCAGGCTTTCGAAGAGGGCGCGCTGGGCCGGGCTCGCCATCATCACGGGATCGGTCATGGCCATTACCGCCTCGTCCAGCCGTGGGCAGGTGCGGGCAGCGATGGCGTTGCCGTTCAGCGTGGCGCCCGTGGCGCTGCCCACGAACCTTTCGCCGAGCACCGGCTGATCGACGAGTCCGAGCACCGGGTGACCCTCGAAGGTGAGACCGATGAGAATGCCAAACAATGGCATACCGGCGATAAAGGCGCGGGTGCCGTCGATAGGATCGACGACCCACTGCCACGGCGCCTCGGGACGCGTGCTGCCATGTTCCTCACCGAGAATGCCATGCTCGGGAAAATGGGCCTCGATGCGTTCGTGGATGGCGGCTTCGGCCTCCCTGTCTGCGATGGTGACCGGTTGTATGCGTGCTATCGCGGCGTCTTTCTGGTCCACTGCAAGGGTCTGGCGAAAATGGCGCAGCACGACGGTCCGTGCTGCGTCAGCCAGCGTGTCTGCAAAGGCTAGCAGCGAGGCCAGTTCGCCGTCGTTAATCATGGTCGTCATGTCAACCCACTTGCCGCTTGGCATCGTTGTAGAGGCCGAGCATGAGTTCATAGTCAGGGTTGATGTCGTAATCGACACAGCGTGCCATATCAGTTTCCAGCGAGTACCACTGCAGGGCGTCGAGTTCGTGCGCGTTGAACAGTTTCAGGACGGCCGGATTGCCCATCTGGCTGACCGGATTGTAGGTGCCTTCAGCAAGGGCGACAGTCTTGGCCGTTTCGGGCTGTTGCACATAGTCGAGGAAGTCAAAAGCGCGTGGCGACAGCTCCGGATTGGCCACTGCCGAGGTGATCTCCACCCAGTTGACGCCGCCCTTACCGTCCATGGGACCGCTGTTCGGAGTGATGCCGCAGATATGGCGCAAGCCGTCTAGGCGGACCGGTGAAGCGGTGTAGGTGCCGCCCGAGAAATAGCTGTTAATCTCTCCGTTAATTAGCGCATTGTTGATCAGCCAAGCGTCGTCGGTAAGGAAACGGGCATTGCCTAACAGCTGTTGGGCCACACTGCGGAATCGCGCAAGCTCGTCCTCGCTATGCGGTCTGAAGGGGTCAATACCGGCGGCGATACAGATATGCAGAATGTTCCAATTGTCATAGGTAAGAACCGCGTATCGCCCATTCATGGCTGGGTCGCGAAACAGGGCTAGACCCTGATCCTCGGCTAATTCCCGTGAGATGTGCCTGGTGTTAACCACAAAATTGAAGGGACCGAAGCGTTGCACCATGCCGAGCAGGCGTTCGCCATCTTCGCTGGTTGTCCAGCGGTAAGGTGCGCGGAAGGTGGGCAGCATGTGCGCCTGATAGGCTTCGTAGCGCTCGCGCTCGAGCGGCACCAGCAGACCTTCCGGGTCGAGCACTTTGCGTGCCCAGGGATTGTTAAGCGTCACCAAGTCCCAGATCGCCGTTTCACCGGCTCGTAGGCGCTCGACCGCATCAGGGTCCGAGGTATTGCGCTCGGAGCGTACCTGGCAATTGAAGCGCTGGCGGAATGGCTCGAGTACGTTGCTCGAATCGTAGCCCTCCCAGCAATAGATGTTGAGTTCGCGCTCGCGTTGGGCCTGGGCCGGCAGAGGCAGTATTGCCGCCGCCGCCGCACATCCTGCCAGGGCTCCGAAGCGGCGGCGTGTCAAACAACGGATCGGGTTCGACCTCTGCATCGTGCCTCTTGTTTCACCCGGCTCTGGGGCCGAGCACCCCATATTGCCGCGCAGCAGCGCAGAAAGGAAGCGGGGCGTGCCATCCGGCACGCCCCGCGGGTCTTTTTCGCCATCCGGGACAGCCCGGTCAGCGATTGCTGTTTGCGATCCCTTAGTAGATCGCCACCGGTGCGCCCATCGAGCCCGTGGCGCCGCGAATCGGAGACGGGCTGTAGAAGTAGGCGAACTGATAGACGCCCATGGAGGCCGCCTCGGCGAGCTTCATGTTCTCTTGGTTGATGATACCGTGCCGGGTCTGCAGGTACTGATGCACGCAGAAGACACAGGCCGGATCCGGATTCGGAACCGCATCGCCGGGCCAAGTATCGGCACCGGTCACGCCAGCCTGGATGTCCTCGGCAACCCAGCGCGCCACTTCCATGCCGGTGCCGGGGCAGCCGGCATTGTAGGTGGCCGGATCTTCCCAATGGCTCTCCCAGCCGGTGCGGAAGATGATGGCGTCACCAGGCATTCCAGAGTAGTCGCTCATGCCCTGCTTGGCCAACGCGCCGCGCACGTCGTCCATGCTGATGACCTCGCCAGCCTCCATGCTGTCGATGCCGCGATAGCCGGCGACATCAATCAGGATGCCACGCGCGACGATTGGATGTAGGTGCTCGATGCCAAGCTTCAGCAGGCCGTATGGGCTGCCCATCTCGGCCGCTGAGAAGCCGTTATACCAGCGCATTTCGTTCTTATCGCCGTTGGCGCCGACCTGCACGCCGATATGGCCGAGACCATCGAACTGCGTGCCAACCTGGCCGATTTCAGTAGCCAGGAATTCGTCGTTCCACATGATCGCATTGGGACCGTAAGGGCCACCCGTCGGCGTGCCCGGAATGCGCAGCGCGAACTTACGCGCACCGAATAGTGGCATGTCCGCGTGGTAGTCATGGCCCAGCGTCAGGGTCTTGCCCTGCTTGATCTGCGCGATAGCGCGCAGCACGACGTCAGACTTCTTGAACCAGTTGGTCGAGCCGGCTTGGTCGCCCTCGCCCCACATTGCGTTCGGCCACCACTTGGAGCCGAGCGGGGTTTCCATGACGTTGCCGTCGACCCACGGCTTGCCGATGCAGCCGTCGAGATCATCCGTCGAACATGCGCTTGCCGCGGTGCTGACGGTCATAGCCGCGCCGACAAGGCCGGCAACGGCAAGAAACTTGAGGTTTTTCATTGAAGTCCTCCCTAGGGGTGTAGTGGCGCCAAACTCCTCCCGAAACCGACGCACTGTGCATTCTACGCGCGTTATGACCCGAATTGTCAAGGCACAAGCTGCCGGCAGTAAGCAAGAAAAACTGCGCCTTGGAGGTTGCTTTTGACGCTAGGCGCTTACTTTGGAGGTGGTATACTCACCGCCACTTGGAAAGTGATGACGAGCTCTTCACAAACAATATCGACTATCCGGCGGCGAAGCCGCGTGCTGACGTTGACCCTCCTTTGCGTGCTCGGCTTGGCCTTTGCCGGTTGCAGCGGCGGTGACGAGGAAGTTTATGTCGAGCGCCCCGTGGAGGACCTCTATAACGAGGCTATGGATCTGCTGTTGGCGGAATCCTACGATGCGGCTGCGGCCGCCTTCGAGGAAGTCGAGCGACAGCATCCCTATTCGGTTTGGGCCACGAAAGCGCAGTTGATGTCGGCCTTCGCCCATTACCAAAGCACCAATTACGATGAGACCGTGCTGGCGGCGGAGCGCTTCATCGAGCTACATCCGGGCAGCACTGACGCGCCCTATGCGCGCTATCTCGTCGGCTTGTCGTTCTACGAGCAGATCTCCGACGTCGGCCGGGATCAGCGCAACACGGAATTGGCGCTCGAAGCCTTCGAAGACGTCGTTCTACGCTATCCCGATACACGCTATGCCCGCGATGCCGCTCTCAAGATTTCTCTGGCCCGCGATCATTTGGCGGGCAAGGAGATGGAAGTCGGGCGAACATACCAGGGCCTCGAATTCTACCTTGCGGCCATCAACCGCTTTCGCAACGTTATCAGCGAGTATGAGACCACAAGCCACGCGCCGGAGGCCCTGCTGCGTCTGACCGAGTGCTATCTCGCGCTTGGCGTGGTTGGCGAGGCGCAGGCGGCGGCGGCGGTGTTGGGCCATAACTTTCCGGGCAGCCAATGGTACCGCGAGGCATACGTGCTGCTGCAGGAAGAGGAACTTGAGCCGCGCCTGAACGAGAGCTCGTGGCTGGCGCGGATTTTCTGAGCGCGTCGCTGGGGGCGTGGGCTGGGGAAGGGGCATGTTGGCGCGCCTGTCAATTCGCAATGTCATACTGATCAAAAGCCTGGATCTCGACCTGGCGGCGGGCTTCTGCGTGCTCACCGGCGAGACCGGGGCCGGTAAATCTATCCTTCTCGATGCCTTAGGCTTGGCGCTTGGCCGGCGTGCGGATGCGGGATTGCTTCGTGCCGGCGCTGAGCGCGCGAGCGTCAGCGCGGTTTTCCAGGCTTCGCCTGCGGCCCGGGTCTGGCTCGCCGAGCGCGACCTTGACGTCGGCGACGAGCTGGTATTGCGCCGCAGCCTCGGTGCTGACGGCCGGAGTCGCGCCTTTGTCAACGATGCACCGGTCACCGTTGCCGCGCTTGCAGAGCTCGGCGGGCTGCTGGTTCAAGTCTATGGGCAACACGACAAGCTCGGGCTGATGGACACGGTGACCCATCGCGAGGCGCTCGATGCCTTCGGTGGGCTTGGTGAGGCACGACGGGCCGTTGCGAAAGCGCACGCCCGGTGGCGCGAGACGGACGCGGTCTTGTGCGATGCGGAGGCAGCGGCTGAGGCCGACCGCGCCGATCGAGAAGCCCTGGAAGGCGCGCTGGCGATGCTCGATGAACTTGCGCCTGAGATCGGAGAGGAAGTGCACCTGGCGGCCGAGCGTAGCCGCATGATGGCGGCGGAGAGCATCGCCGCTGCGCTAGACGAGGCGGCCAAGGCGTTTGCCGGCGACGGGCGCCCGGTTGAGGAGACCCTGACTATCGCCCAGCGCGCTGTGGAACGGGTGCGCGTTTCCGCTGCCGGCGCCCTCGACGCCGCAGCCGGTGCGCTCGATAAGGCTTTGATCGAGATCGGCGAGGCCGGCCTGCAGCTCGATGCCGCGGCGACGGCGCTTGATGCCGACCCAGGCCGGCTTGAGCAGGTGGAGGAGCGCCTGTTCGCCTTACGTGCGGCGGCCAGGCGCTACGATTGCGCGGTCGATACCTTGCCGGAGACGCGCGAGCGGCTGGCGGCACAACTGGTGGCGTTCGACGTCAGCGAAGCAGGTCTAGCGACTCTGCGCCAAACGGCGGAGGTCGCACATGCAGATTTTGTTACCGCCGTCCAGGCCTTGAGCGATGGCCGTAAGATGGCCGTAAAGCGGCTGGACAGAGCCGTGAGTGGTGAGCTGGGCGCACTACATCTTAGCAAGGTAAGCTTCGTCACTACGCTAGAGCAGTTGGACGACAGCCGTTGGGGTCCGACCGGAGCGGAGCGAGTGCGCTTTCGTATCGCGACCAATCGCGGCCAGCCGGTCGCACCGCTGAGCGATATTGCGTCCGGCGGCGAGCTGTCACGCTTCATGCTCGCCCTGTGCGTGACACTCTCCGCCAGCATGGGTACGTCGAGCCTGGTCTTCGATGAGATTGACAGTGGCGTCGGCGGTGCGGTTGCCGATGCGATCGGCAAGCGTCTGGCGCGCTTGGCCGAGACCTCACAGGTGCTGGTGGTTACACACTTACCACAGGTGGCGGCACGTGCCGACTGCCATTTTCGGGTAGCCAAGCAAAACGGCAAGGGCAGCACGGTGACGGGAATCAAGGCTTTGGCGGCGGACGAGCACCGCGAAGAAATCGCGCGCATGCTGGCCGGCGCGGAGGTGACAGAAAGCGCCCGCGCCGCGGCCGATAGCCTGATTGGGGGCGGCGGCGCATGAGCGCCCCTATCGCTGTGCTTGACG
>MPLX02167401.1_pt1 | contig 34086 bp, 29 predicted proteins | sample 1617341 | NCBI WGS metagenome assembly MPLX02 (sample SAMN05944804, study PRJNA350692) | marine metagenome | biome: marine; feature: ODZ; material: water; isolation source: 120 m water sample filtered on 0.2 um supor filter | place: Pacific Ocean | collected 2012-04-08 | depth 120m m | reverse complement strand
ACTCAAGTAATCTGCTACCCCCTTTCCCATGACAAGGAAAATGACCCTGATATATTAGGAATCATAGGAGCTTCAGCCGCGCTAATCATATCAGACATCCCATTTCTGAACCCCATCGGTGCAGTACGTGTTGGAAGGGTTGAAGAAAAATTTATCTGCAATCCAACTTATGACCAGCTTAATGAAAGTGACTTAAACCTGGTTCTTGCAGGAACTAAAGATGCTATTGTTATGGTTGAGGGAGAAGCTAAGGAACTATCTGAACAAGTAATGGTTGAAGCACTAATGTTTGGACATGAAGAAATAAAGAAGTTGGTTGATCTTCAAAATAAACTCAGAGAAATCGCGGGAAAACCAAAAAATGTTGTTGAAAACCCTGAAAAGAATAAAGACCTGATAGAAAAAGTAGCCCGGTCTGCTAAAGAAAAATTGACAGATGCTTTGTTTATTAAAGAAAAACTCGCAATGTATGATGCGGTTTCTGCAATTGTCAAAGATACAATATCCGAGATTGGAAGCGAAGAAGATGCCGATTTAAATAAAGAAATCAAAACAATCCTTTCTGATCTTGAAAAGGAGATTGTCAGGCATCACATCATTGAAAAAGAATCAAGATCTGACGGCAGAGGACTTAAAGACATTAGACCGATTAGCGGCAGGGTCAAAGCTCTGCCAAGAACTCACGGGTCTTCGGTTTTCACCAGGGGAGAAACCCAGGCATTGGTTGTTTTAACACTGGGAACAAGCAGCGATGAACAAATAATGGACAGGTTGGAAGGCAGAACAAAAAAATCTTTTATGCTCCATTATAATTTTCCCCCATTCTCTGTGGGTGAAACTAAGTTCATAGGAAGCCCGGGAAGAAGAGAAATCGGCCATGGCGCTCTCGCAGAAAGATCCATTTCTAAAGTACTGCCTTCTGATGAAGAGTTTCCATATACCATTAGAATTGTCTCAGATATATTAGAGTCCAACGGTTCTTCATCAATGGCGACTGTTTGCGGCGCTTCGTTGTCCTTAATGGATGCAGGTGTTCCAATCAAAACCCCGGTTGCAGGAATAGCCATGGGCTTAATTAAAGAAGGAGATAAAATTGCAATCCTTTCGGATATTTTAGGACAGGAAGACCATTTAGGCGACATGGATTTTAAAGTAGCAGGAACTGCAGAAGGAATAACCGGACTTCAAATGGATATCAAAATTACAGGCGTAACAAAAGATCTTTTGGAAACCGCGTTACAACAGGCAAGAGAAGGCAGGCTTATTATTTTGGATAAAATGAACGAAATAATCAACATCTCAAGAAAAGAACTCTCACCTTATGCCCCAAGAATTATTACTATGCAAATCAAAACTGAGAGAATAAAAGATGTTATTGGCCCAGGAGGAAAAACCATCCGGGGTATTATAGATAAAACCGGTGTAACAATAGATATTGACGACAGTGGCCTGGTATCTTTAGGCTCCCCCGATCAATCAAAGCTGGAAGAAGCGATTAAAATAATAGAAGGATTGACGCAAAATCCTGAAAAAGGTCGTATATATGACGGTAAGGTTAAAAAAATTATGGATTTCGGCGCCTTTGTTGAAATCTTACCCGGCATTGACGGCTTGGTGCATATTTCACAAATTGCGCCTCACAGAATAGACAAAGTGACCGACGTGTTAAAGGAAGGGGACGAAGTAAAGGTAAAAGTTCTGGAAATTGACCGCGACGGTAAAATTCGCCTGAGTCGCAAAGAAGCCATGTCAACGGAAGCGGACAAAAAATAACAGTCGGTCATTAGACATTAGTTATTTGTCTTTTAAATCATATATTCCTTCCTTCTTTACTATTGACCAATGACTAATGCAAAAAAATCAACAAAAGAAAAAAGATTTTTATAAAACTAAATTATCAAACGGCATCTCGGTTGTCGCCGCAAATATTCCTTACCTTAGATCAATATCCATTGGAATTTGGGTTAAGGCAGGGTCACGCAACGAAATTCCAGAATTAAATGGAATTTTCCATTTCCTTGAACATCTTGCCTTTAAAGGAACCAAACGAAGATCTGCTCATCAAATTGCCATAGAGATGGATTCTATCGGTGGACATATCAATGCCTTCACAAGCCGGGAATATACTTGCTATACAGCAAAAGTTCTTGACGAGCATCTTCCCATAGCAATAGACGTCCTCTCTGACATTCTTCTTAATTCTGTTTTTGACCCTAAAGAAATTGAACGTGAACGTAAAGTTATTCTTGAAGAAATAAATATGGTAGAGGACTCTCCCGATGACCTCATCTTCGATATGCTATACCAGGATGTCTGGTCAAACCATTCACTCGGCTTGCCAACCCAGGGATTTCCAGAGACCGTAAATAGAATATCAAGGCAAGACATCCTTTCTCATATGGAAAGGTTTTATAGTTCAAACAATGTCATCATTTCCATCGCGGGAAATATCGATTTTTCGGATTCAGTGGATCTCCTGGAAAAATATTTTTGCAAATTTAAAAGCACTGAAATAATCGACTCCGGTCCTGTTCAGGAAATGAAATTCGGCACAGTTTGTAAATATAAAAAACTGGAACAGGTGCATGTTTGCCTTGCAGCAGCCGGGATAAAAACAAATGATAAGCAAAGATATGAGTGTTATCTTCTAAACGCAATCCTTGGCGGATCAATGAGTTCAAGGTTGTTCCAAAAAATCAGGGAAGAAAAGGGACTGGCTTACTCTGTTCATTCAATGAACAGTAATTACAAAGATACAGGTATATTTATGGTCTATGCGGCAACAGGGACAAAAAACTATACGACTGTCGTAGAATTAATTGTGCAGGAACTTAAAGAAATCATAGACAATAAAGTCGATTCGAAAGAATTGGAAAAGGCGAAAAATCAACTAAAGGGCGGGCTTATGCTGTCGCTGGAAAGTTCCGGCAGCAGAATGGTGCAACTGGCAAAAGAAGAGATATACTTTAATAAACATTTTACATTAGATGAAATGATAAAAAATATTGACGCTGTTACCGCGAATGGGATAAAAGACCTTGCGAACAGGCTATTTTATAGTAAATCTTTTACTCTTGCCTTGCTAGGTCCGATTAAAAATAATAAAGGGTTGAAAGACATTTTACATTGTTAAAAAAACCACAGATTTCACAGCCCAGCTTCGCCGCATCCAAACTTTTTACCACAAAGAACACAAAAGACACGAAGAATTTTTATTGATACAATAGAGCTTTAAAACAGGTTACAAAAGAGCAATAAAAGAAATTTAATAAATTTGTATTTAAAGCTTTTCCTTCGTGATTTGTGTCCCGTTTTTTGGGATTCGTGGTTCAAAAATCTACAGGTATTGACTTGAAAATTTTAATAACGTAAAGTTGATATTTTATTCAAAACTTACTCAGGATTTGCAACATCTAAGATTATGAAAGTGGGAGCAAAATGAATATTAAAGTTGTAAAAGGATCCACTCTTAAAATAAAAGGTGATTGTGTCGCCTTATGGTGCTTTGAAAAAGAGGTACTAAACCCTGCCATCAAGCAAACAGACAAACAGTTAGCGGGAATGGTCCGGCAGCTTGTAAAAGAAAAAGTCTTTGAGGGTAAGCTGAATCAAACAACTTTTATCTATTCCCTTGGCAAACTGAACGTGGATAAAGTCATATTGATTGGGCTTGGCAAAAAAAAGGAAATGACTCTTGATAAACTAAGGCAAGCCTCTGCAACAATCACCAAAATTGCTGAAGGCAAAGGCATTAAAAAATTGATTACAAACATGCCTGACATGAAAATTAAGGGCATGGCTGCAATAGATATCGGCCAGACAATTGCAGAGGGAGCAATCCTCTCTCTTTATAAGTTTAATCAGTACAAGTCGGAAAAAAACAATTATGAGAAGAAACTCTCTGAACTGACACTTTTAACCGAAAATGAAAAAAACATAAAGACCCTGAAATCCGGAGTGAGCATAGCAAAGAAAATCTCAGCAGCTGTTTATTTTACGAGAGATTTAATTAATCATCCGGGGAATACCGCAACACCGACTTATCTGGCAGAACAGGCTAGAAAGATGGCAAAACAGTGCAATATTAAATGTAAAATCCTGAACAAACCGGATATGGAAAAAATGGGCATGGGCGCACTTTTAGGTGTAGCCAAAGGAAGCCATCAGCCTCCAAAGTTCATTATCCTGGAATACTGGGGAACAAAAAAAAATAAAGCGCCGGTTGTCCTGGTTGGGAAAGGGTTGACCTTTGATACCGGCGGTATTTCCATTAAACCAAGTAACGGTATGGAGGAAATGAAAACAGATATGTCCGGTGGAGCGGGAATGATGGGTGCCATCATGGCAACAGCTTCTTTGAAACTACCTGTTAATGTTGTAACCTTGGTACCGGCGACTGAAAATATGCCGGGAGGAAGCGCCATTAAACCGGGAGATGTTTTAAAAACCATGTCCGGAAAAACTATAGAAGTGCTTAATACAGACGCTGAAGGACGCCTTATATTAGCTGATGCCTTAACTTACGCGGAAAAGTATAAACCCAAAGTCGTGATCGACATGGCTACTCTAACAGGCGCGTGTGTAATAGCCCTCGGACACCATGCTACGGGACTTCTGGGAACAGATGAAAAATTAATCGATGCCGTAAAAAAAGCCGGTGAAGCAACCGGCGAACGATTATGGCAGTTCCCCCTCTGGGAAGAATATGACGAAATGATTAAAAGTGATATCGCGGATGTAAAAAATATTGGCGGCCGCGGGGCAGGAACTATTACTGCTGCAGGGCTCTTAAAAAAATTCGCCTCGGAATATCCCTGGGCTCATCTTGATATTGCCGGAACCGCCTGGACAGGAAAACCTAAACCTTACGTTCCAAAAGGCGCCGTCGGTATTGGAGTCCGGTTGATAGTACAATACCTGAGATCATTATTTTGATTTAACAGTTTTTATTAACATATAATCTTTTCTTTTAGGAGAATGTCATGGGGTTGAAGGTCGCCATTAATGGATTCGGACGTATTGGAAGAAATATATTACGGTCCGCTCTCGATGAAAAGAAATTAGAAATTGTCGCTGTAAATGATCTTACAGATGCCAAAACTTTAGCCCATTTATTAAAATATGATTCCGTGCATGGACAATTAAATGCATCGATCAGCACAAAAGAAAATTCATTAATAGTTAACGGAAGAGAGATTAAGATTCTTTCGGAAAGAGACCCCGCCAATCTTCCCTGGAAAGGGATGGGAGTGGATTTGGTGGTTGAATCTACAGGGCTCTTTGTCGACAAAACTAACGCGTCAAAACACCTCGGTGCGGGAGCAAAAAAAGTAATCATTTCCGCGCCGGCAAAAGAACCTGATATTACAATTGTATTGGGAGTTAATGAGGGAAAATACGACCCTGCGAAACACCATATTATTTCCAACGCCTCTTGCACCACAAATTGCCTGGCGCCGATTGCCAAGGTTTTGCTTGAAAATTTTGGCATTAAAAAAGGCCTGATGACAACTATCCATTCTTATACCAATGACCAAAGAATTCTGGACTTTCCTCATAAAGATTTGAGAAGGGCGAGATCAGCGGCAGTATCAATGATCCCAACCACAACAGGAGCCGCAAAAGCAGTCTCCCTCGTTTTACCGGAACTCAAAGGGAAAATGGACGGAATGGCTATACGGGTGCCAACGCCAAATGTGTCTTTAGTAGACTTGGTTGTGGAAGCAGAAAAAGACACTACTGCTGAAGAGGTCAATAAAACTTTAAAATCCGCAGCAGAAGGGGAATTAAAAAAAATATTGCAGTACTCTGAAGAACCGTTGGTTTCTATTGATTTGAATGATAATCCACATTCTTCTATTGTGGATGGTCTTTCCACCAGTGTTATCGAAAAAAATATGCTAAAAGTTCTGTCATGGTATGATAACGAATGGGGCTATTCCTGCCGCGTTAGAGACCTTGCCATGTTTATTGCAGCTAAAACTTAAATAGGAGAGTCTCCTCAGTCAAACGGAGCTTCCGCTCCGTTGAGCAAACAAAAAAATCCTCAATAAAGAAGATTTTATAAAGAAATAATACTAAAAAAGTGAATAAATGAGAGGTTTATTAATTGCCGGAAACTGGAAAATGAACGGACTTATCGAAGAGTCTGTTCAATTGATAAAAGAAGTCCAACCCGTTAATAATGAAAAAATTGAAGTTGTGGTTGCTCCACCATTCACTGTGCTTCACGCTGTAAACACCTGTCTGTTAAAGAATGATTCGGGACAAAAGAAAAATATTTCTTTAGCAGCCCAGGATGTTTTTTGGGAAGAAAAAGGAGCTTACACCGGAGAAGTCTCTCCTGAAATGCTAACAAATTCAGGCTGCTCTCATGTTATTATCGGCCATTCTGAAAGACGACAGTTTTTCCACGAAACTAATGAGTCGGTCAATAAGAAAATTAACGCTTCTTTAAAAGTAAATCTAAAATGCATTGTCTGTATAGGAGAAACTTTAGAACAAAGAGAAAATGGCAATACATTTTCAATTATTGAGTCGCAAATTAAAGAAGGATTTGCTAATATATCATCAAAAGAATTAGATATGTGTATCATTGCCTACGAACCTGTCTGGGCGATCGGAACAGGAAAAACCGCTTCTCCTGAACAGGCCGAGGAGATACATCAATTCATCAGGAAAAAAATCGAGGAGATTTTCAACAAATTATCCTCTGAAAAGATAAAAATCCTGTATGGCGGTAGCGTTAACCCGGGTAACGCGGAAGGACTCCTTTCGAAAGAAGATATAGACGGTGCCCTTGTCGGGGGAGCCAGTTTAAAATCAGAATCATTTAACAAAATTATTCAGGCAGGAGAAAATACAATTAACAATAAATAATGTTAATATTTTTCAATAGCCTATTAATATGAAATTGCAAATTGATAATTGTTTACGGAGGTTTTTTTAATGCTTACAGTTTTAACTATTTTACATATTATTTCCGGGTTGTCTTTAATATTGATAGTTCTGCTCCAAACGGGAAAAGGTGCAACTATGGGAGCTGCTTTTGGCGGATCCAGTCAAACGGTTTTTGGAAGTGCTGGTGCCGGTGGGTTTCTCGGAAAATTAACCACAGGGATTGCTGTCCTGTTTATGGTAACTTCATTAAGCTTGGCAACTTTATCTTCAAAAAAAACGAGTTCCTCTATTGTTACTGAAGCAGGTTCACAATCAGAAGCGCCTGGAACAGGTGAAAATTTACCAACCGAACACGAATAGAACCTGTCGAGGCTCCATAATAAAAGGAATTTCTTTTAGACTTTTAGAATAGAAAAAACCGTTCAATCTGCTTAGGCCATCCGCTGAACTGCAAATTATGATTCGACTTTAATCGCCTCAACCAATTCACCAATGATTTTATCGGCGTCATCATAGGATACCTGGCAGGTTCCTACCGCCTTGTGTCCGCCTCCGCCGTGCTTCAGCATCAGCGATCCCACATCCACTTTTGCCGTGCGGTTTAATATGCTGTACCCAACAGATATGGACACGTTTTGTTTCTTAAAACCATCTACAAGGCGGATTGAGACGTTGGTGTCCGGATATAAAGCATAAATGAGGTGGCGGTTTCCCGGCGGAATGCCGGAAAAACCTCTAAAATCGGTTATCACAACAGAACCGTCAACTTTTGAATGTTCTTCCAGCATCATTTTATGAATCTCATTTTGATCTTTGTACCTGTCCACCCTTTCTTTCACATCTGGCTCTTCCAGTATCTCATCAAGACTCTTGCTTCTTAAATAGTCAGCGAGTTGCTCCATAAGCTGTTTATTGCTGATATTGTAATCGCGATAGTATCCCAGACCTGTGCGGGGATCGCAAATGAAAGACAGGAGCTCCCATCCCTGGGGATCGAGAACGTCTTCTTTGCTGAATTGAGCGGAATCAGCCTTATCCACCGCATGCATCAATTCCTTGAATTTACCAAGTTTTTCTTCCCCACCATAATAATCGTAAACAACCCTTGCTGCGCTTGGAGCAGGTTTGTTGCAACCTTTATACTTTCCTTCAAGATTAAGCCTCTCATCCTCGCTGGAGTGGTGGTCAAACCAGAGTCCGCATCCTTCAACAAACGGAACATTCACGAGAACATCTTTTTCTGTAATGGGAACCTTACCGTCCTGCAGATCCTTCGGGTGAGTTAAAAACATTTCATTAATAATCCCCAGTTCTTTTAAAAGCGCTGCAGAGACAAGGCCATCAAAATCAGATCGTGTTACAAGTCTCATAGCTACCCCCTCAGATTAAGAAGTTAGATATATATATTTAATGATTTAAACAAAATTTCGATTAATTTCTTATATGATAATAATGTTAAAACTTCAGCAGTTCATTGTCAAACCTTTCAAAAAAGCATTACGTCTTCTAAAGCAAATTCATAAAATATTATGATTTTATATACTTTCTTTATCTTTCATATACAAAATCACCTTGTTCCAAGGTATAAAAGTTGATAAAGATTGGCACTAAAATAATCAAGGGATCACGATACATTCATTTTCATATGGTGAAAGTCGCTCTGTCCAGAAAGCTATTTGCTGTTATTTCAAACCAAATTAACGGGTTGAACCTCGAAGTAACTTAGATTAAAATTTTTTTGGTTCTTATTTCTGATAGCTTCATTTAACTGTGGAAATAGTTCGCCCGAATAATGGACAAAAAATGTTTTATGGAGTAGTAGTGAAGCGTTTTTCTTTTTAAATTAGCTGAAATATATTCGCCCGTGATTTTTTCTTGATCAGAAAAATTCATTATGAGTATGCTTATACAAAAATGGGTTTAAAGTTATTCTAAATGTGAAATATTGGATGATATTTATTTTAGGTTGACCATTGCAAATGAGCATAGTAAAATTCCCTCTCTGGGCGCATGAAAATATGCGTGATTTTACGTTATCATTTAAAAAAGGAGACTATTATGCGGCTAATCACCCGATCTGATTTTGACGGTCTTGTTTGCGCGGTTCTACTTGTAGAAGCAGGTATAGTGGATGAATATAAATTCGTTCATCCAAAGGATGTTCAGGATGGAAAAGTTACTGTTGATAAAAATGATGTGCTTACAAATATCCCTTATGCCTATGGTTGTGGTCTATGGTTTGACCACCACTCGAGTGAGGATGAAAGACAGAAGATCCAGGAAGTTTTTCAATTCGAGGGTGAAAGTCGTCTTGCGCCAAGTTGCGCGAGAGTAGTTTATGATTATTACGGTGGAGCAAAAAAATTCTCTCAATTGGATAAATCAGGTCTTATGGATGCTGTGGATAAGTGCGATTCAGGACAATTCTGCAAGGAGGATATACTGAAGCCGGAAGGCTGGGAACTGGTGTCTTTCATTATGGACTCCCGGACAGGCCTTGGGCGCTTTCGCGATTACCGAATATCAAATTACAAACTCATGGAGGATATGATCCAATATTGTAAAACCAAGAATGCAGATGAAATCCTGAAAATTCAGGATGTAAAAGAAAGGATTGATCGATATTTCCAGCAGGAAAAAGAATATGAGCAAATGATTAAGGATAATTCAAAAACAGATGGAAATCTCCTGACAATCAACCTTCTGGAAGTACCTGAAATTTCAAGTGGTAACAGGTTTAAGGAATATGTCCTTTTCCCGGAACAAAATATTTCCCTCCGTATACTCTGGGGATTCAAGAAACAAAACGTGGTTTTTACCGTTGGTCACAGCATATTCAACAAAACTTCCAAGACAAATGTCGGATCTCTTATGCTGAAATATGGCGGAGGAGGTCATGAAGCTGTTGGTACCTGCCAGGTGCCTGTGGACCAATGGGAAAAAGCCTTTAGCAAAATAACAGAGGCAATTAAAGCTGATGGGTAAGAAATAAAGACTCCTCTCCAAGAGAATAAGGATGAAGATTTCCTGCGGCCTTGTCGCAGGGAGCTTCAATTTGTTCCGCATATTCGCCCTCAAAAAGCAAGCCTGCGAATACGTAAATTCTTTTTGATATTCTGCGTCAATTTCATACTCCCCGACGCAGATCATCGGCGAATTAAACCACACAGAGTGGGATTAAATTATCCTTTTCATAAGTTCTTCGAAGTTTTTTCAAGTCTAAATTCCAATCTTACTTTTACAAAAAGGGTTACTTTTTGATAAATAACTCCAATCGGTTTTCTTAGATAAATTGTTAATAGACATTAATCCTGATTTCTCTTATAAGGACCAATAATATAACCTGAATCTTGAAACCTGTTCTCATGCCATTCAAAAAATTTTTCGAGCTTCATAAAGTGCCCCATCAAATATCTAAAATTTTTAAATACTTTATCTACCTTTTTTAAGCAAATCTCATAATTTTGCAGTATAAAAATTTGAAAAGAATGAGTGAATATTCTTATAATTCAATTTATAGGAATTTCAATGTTAAGATTCCTAGTCGCTCCGCGCCCTTGGATTTACAGGTTGTCGGAAGTGTTATTTTGAGCGAAGAAAGAAATCTAACTTGTAGTTTGTACTGACGTAAAAAACTTCGTTTTTTTATCAAATTTTTTGTTGGTAACTTTGGGCGGTAACCCATTTGATTGCGGCAGCTTGTCGCACTGTGCTCAATATTGAATATTCCATTGTTAAACAATCTGCCGATTAAAGGAGGAAGTTCTTATGGAGAAACCTGTCAAATGGAAAATTAGAATTAGAGACCTTTTAAGTTCGAACAAATATGAAATCCCGGTAACCCTTAAAGGATGGGTCAAAACCCGGAGAGGCTCCAAAAAATTTTCTTTTATTGAAGTCAATGACGGCTCGACGTTACAAAGCATACAGGTAATTGTGGACGGCAATTTATCTAATTATTCTGATGTAGAAAAACTTACCGTAGGATGCAGTATCCGCGTGGATGGAAAGCTGGTAAAATCTCCCGCCAAAGGCCAGAATGTTGAAGTCCAGGCTGATAAAATATCTGTTTACGGATGGTCCGACCCGGAAAAATATCCGTTGCAGAAAAAAGCCACAAGCCGTGAATTCTTGAGACAGATTGCCCATCTCAGACCTCGCACAAATACGTTTGGAGCTGTTTTCCGGGTGAGAAATATCCTGGCTTACGCGGTCCACAAGTTTTTTCAAGACAGAGGTTTTGTTTATGTACACACACCAATTATAACTACCAGCGACTGCGAAGGAGGAGCGGAGCTGTTTCAGGTCTCAACACTTGATTATGCCAACCTACCAGTTAAAGACGGCACTGTTGATTTTTCAAAGGATTTTTTTGGAAAATCGGCAAAATTAACTGTAAGCGGGCAATTAGAAGGCGAACTTTTTGCCACTGCTTTAACTGATATCTATACTTTCGGTCCAACCTTCAGGGCGGAGAATTCACAAACACCAAGGCATCTTGCGGAATTCTGGATGGTTGAACCGGAAATGGCTTTCTGCGATTTGGAGGAAAATATAACATTGGCGGAAGACTTTTTAAAATATATTTTTAACTATGTTTTAGAAAGTTGTGAAGAAGATTTGCTTTTTCTTGGAAAAAGGAATGAGGTTGATATTTTTGGACAATTAAAAAAGGTTGTGGATTCTCAGTTTAATAAAGTTACCTATACTGAAGTTGTAGATTTACTGAAAAATTCAGGCAAGTCTTTTGAATACCCCTGCGATTGGGGCAAGGACTTGCAGACGGAACATGAACGATATTTGGCTGAAGAAAAATTTCATGGACCTGTGGTTGTTACCGACTTTCCAAAAGAAATAAAGGCTTTTTATATGCGGCTCAATGATGACGAAAAGACCATGAGGGCTATGGACATATTGCTTCCGGGTATAGGTGAGATTATAGGAGGCAGTCAGCGTGAAGAAAGGCTGGATTATTTACAGGATAGAATAAAAGAAATGGGACTCAATGAAAACGATTATTGGTGGTATTTAGACATCCGTAGATTTGGGACGGTTCCCCACGCCGGGTTTGGTCTTGGTTTTGAAAGAGTGCTTCAATTTGCTACCGGAATGAGCAACATCAGGGATGTGATCCCCTTTCCGCGGGTCCCAAACAACGCGGAATTTTGAAGCAAAATTTTTTTATAACCTTTTTAGTCACTAAGACACAAAAACGCGAACTACTTTTTTTATAATTAATTTATTGCTATGAGCAATCTGGTATTTAAAGTTAAAGATTTTTTGATTAAGCAAAACCTGGTTAAACCCGGTGAAAAATTAGCGGCTGCAGTATCCGGTGGACCTGATTCTGTAGCCATGCTTTTCTGCCTTAATGATTTAAAAAAAGATATCGGGTTCGAGTTGTTCGTATTTCATATTAACCACATGCTGAGGGGTAAAGAATCCGACAGAGACGAATTATTTGTAAAAAACCTGACAGAAAGTCTTGGTCTTCCTTTTTACTTTGCAAAAGCGGATGTTGCCGAGTATCAAAAAAAGCATAAATGTTCCGTTCAAGTTGCCGCGAGAGAGATGCGGTATTTTCACCTGAATCAACTCGCTGACCATTATTTCATCTCAAAGATCGCTACAGGCCATACAGCTGGCGATCAGGCTGAAACGGTTTTAATGAGAGTATTAAAGGGCTCCGGCTTAAAAGGAATTTCAGGTATTTCGCCAATAAGAGACAATAAATATATAAGACCTATGCTGGAAGTTACCCGTGAAGAGATTGAACAATTTTTAAAACAAAATAAAGTCAAGTTTGTAATGGATTCAACAAACCTGAAAAATAACTACCTCAGAAATCAGGTAAGAAATAAACTAATCCCTTTTTTAAAGGAAGAATTTAATCCTTCTATTATTGATGCATTATGCAGATCTTCACAAATATTCCGAACGGATGATAATTTTGTTTCAGAAGTAGCGCACAATGAGCTTAATAAATTACTGTTAAAAAACCATGACACGATACTAATTTTAAACTCGACTCATTTTCAAACATTACATGAAGCTTTAAAAAGAAGAATTATTTTAGAAGCTATTTATCAATTTTCCGGTTCAGGGAGGCAGGTTTCACAAAATATAATTGAAAGCATCTTGCATGTTATAGGGTCTAAGGTATCAGGAAAATCTTTATCTGTTTTCAATAATTTGATATTTAAATACCAGTACAACCAGATTATTTTTGAGCTCCAAAAGAAAAATATCGGTGGAAACCTGATAAAACAGAAAAAGTTGTTAATTCCGGGAAAAACAATAATAGAGGAGATTGGCAAAGAAGTGGTTTCAACTATAATAACCAAAAAGGAAGTTCCAAAAAACTTAAAAAAAACAGCATCTTTCACTGCCTTTATAGATTGCAATGTGTCAGGAAAAGAACTTTTTGTCCGCTCCCGCCAAAAGGGAGATAAGTTTTGTCCATTAGGAATTAAAGGGCATAAAAAAATAAAAGATTACTTTATTGACAAGAAAGTACCTCGGGAAGAAAGAGATTTTATCCCACTGATAATGAACAAAGAATCAATTTTTTGGATTATTGGATACCAGATATCTGAATTAGCAAGGCTTAAAGAAGATACTAAAGACGTTCTTAAGCTGGAAATCTGCTAAACTTTTATTTCTTTTGTGTTGAAATCTGGCAGATTATGATGTAATTATAAATGAACGGTTTCACCGCAAGCTTCGTGGAATTTAACACACAGTGTGTGGATTAAAGAAAAAGTTTTTCATTTCTACAAAAAGATTACCCTGATGAGGGAGTTCCTATGAATCAATTTTACAAAAATATCGCATTATGGCTGGTAATCGGATTGATCATGATTGCCCTTTTCAACCTTTTTAATCAGCCGCTCACACCATTCAAGGAAGTTATTTTCAGCGATTTCATGAACCAGGTATCCAGCGGTAATGTTGAAGAAGTGGTCATTCAGGGAGATTACATAAAAGGGAAGCTCCAGGATGGCAAAATGTTCAGAACAAATATTGTCAATGATCCTGACTTAGTCAAATTTTTACGAGAAAAAAATGTCCGTATTCAGGTTATGCCACCCGAGGGAACGTCCTGGTATACCAATCTCCTGATATCGTGGTTTCCTATGCTGCTCTTGCTGGGTGTCTGGATATTTTTTATGCGCCAGATGCAGAGCGGCGGCGGCAAGGCCCTTTCTTTTGGAAAAAGCAGGGCAAAATTATTGTCTCAACAAAAAAAGAAGGCTACTTTTAAAGACGTAGCCGGTGTAGATGAAGCAAAAGATGAATTGCAGGAAATTATAGAATTTTTAAAAGAACCACAGAAATTTCAAAAGCTGGGTGGAAAAATCCCTAAAGGCGTACTAATAATGGGACCTCCGGGAACGGGAAAAACCCTGCTGGCACGGGCGATTGCCGGAGAGGCCAATGTTCCGTTTTTCAATATAAGCGGATCGGAATTTGTTGAAATGTTTGTCGGGGTTGGCGCTTCAAGAGTCAGAGACCTCTTTGAGCAGGGGAAGAAAAACGCTCCCTGTATTATTTTTATTGATGAAATTGATGCTGTCGGACGGCACCGCGGTGCCGGGTTGGGAGGAGGACATGACGAAAGGGAACAAACCCTTAACCAGCTTTTAGTAGAAATGGACGGATTTGCATCCAATGAAGGAGTTATCCTGATCGCCGCAACCAACAGGCCGGATGTGCTCGATCCCGCTCTAATGAGACCGGGAAGGTTTGACCGTCAGGTCGTCGTTCCCCGCCCTGACATAAGAGGCAGGGAAGGAATTTTAAAAGTTCATACCATGAATATACCTGTTGCGGAGGATGTTAAATTACCGCTTCTCTCGAGAGGGACCCCGGGTTTTTCCGGAGCGGATTTAGAAAATATGGTTAATGAAGCGGCCCTTATGGCAGCAAGGCAGGAGAAAAATCTTGTTGCGATGGAGGATTTTGAAAATGCTAAAGATAAAGTAATGATGGGTGTGGAAAGAAGGAGCATGATCATCAGTGACGAGGAAAAAAGAAATACAGCGTTTCATGAGGCAGGCCATGTCCTGGTAGCAAAACTAATCCCTGGTACGGACCCCATTCATAAAGTAACAATTATTCCAAGGGGGAGAGCGCTCGGCTTAACTCAACAACTCCCGGTAGACGAAAGACATACCTACCCTGTAAAGTATCTTATGGATAGGCTTGCTGTTTTATTTGGAGGCAGGGTAGCGGAGGAAATAGCTTTAAATCAAATCACCACCGGTGCGGGAAATGATATTGAACAGGGTACGGACCTTGCCAGAAAAATGGTCTGTGAATGGGGTATGAGCAAATCTATGGGTCCGTTAGCCTATGGTAAAAAAGAGGAGCAGATATTCCTCGGACGAGAAATATCCCAGCACAAGGACTACAGTGAAGCTACGGCAATTGCAATCGACAAAGAAGTCAAAGAGCTGATAGCCAAAAGCTATGAGCGGGCAAAAAAACTCGTCCAGGAAAATAAAAAAACCCTTGATAAATTAGCTGAAGCTTTGTTGGAAAGAGAATCCCTTGGCGGCCACGAAGTTGATGTCATTGTCTTTGGTAAATTCAAAGCAGATGAAATAGCTAAAAAAGAAGAAAAAGCCAAAGAAGCCGCTATGGCAGAAGAAGAAAATTCTATTAAAGCAAAATCCGAATCTAAAACCAAACAAGAACCGCCAACCAAACCGGAAAGTAATCCAGTAGGCAATGAAGATAATCTGCCAGAAGACTCTATCAATTAATGCTAAGAATATGCTCGGTCAAACCATCTACCAAAGTCTTTATTTCATTGCAACAGTTTCTATAAAAAGGTAATCCCTGCCCCATGGGATCAGTCACATCTCTTTCTTCCGGGTTTTGACCGTCAAACTGACTCAACAAAAAAATCCGGTATGCCTCATCAGGAAATTGACGACAAAGATCTTCCCTTTGTCTTTTTTCCATCACTATAATTAAATCAGCATCTGTGATTTTTCCCTCCGTTATAGGGCTTGAACGATGTTGCGAAACATCGAGCCCTGCTTCATTCATCACCACATGGATTTCCCCGGGAGACAGCGATCCTGTCTGATCTAAAAAACCAGCCGAAGAGATTTTAATATCTCTCTTCCCCTTGTTTTCCAGTCGATTACGCGACAGGTATTCTGCCATCGGACTGCGGCACAAATTTCCCAGGCAGATAAAAAGAATCTTCCTAATACCCCTTGAGCCGGATATCCCTTTTATTTTTTCTTGGATTGATTCGAAATTGTTAATATTGCTGATAACGCTTTCTTCATATCTTCCCAAACAAGCCTGCGGTTTTCATTAGTGTAAAAGCGTAAAAGGTACGCGGGGTGAAAAGTAAGCATCACTTGATATCCCTGAAACGAATGCCATGTGCCACGCTCTCTTGTGATAGCAACATTTCTTCCAAGCAGGGTCGAAGAAGCCGGTTTACCTAATGCCACAATAACTTTCGGGTTGATGGCCTTGATCTGTTTTTCTAAAAAAGAACGGCAAGCTTCTATCTCGTCTTTTTCCGGGTCTCTATTGTTAGGAGGTCTGCATTTCACTATATTACAAATATAAACATCCCTGCGCTTCAGCCCCATCCCTTTCTCAATAATTTCCGTCAACTTTTGACCAGCCCTTCCCACAAAAGGAATTCCCTGCTTGTCCTCTTCTTGTCCGGGGCCCTCTCCGACAAAAACAATGTCCGCGTTTTCATTTCCAACTCCAAAAACAATATGGGTCCTGGTAGAAAATAATTTGCATCTACGGCAATCACCCAGCTCTTTTTTTATTTCGGAAAGAGTCAAAGATTTATTTGTTAACGGCTTTTTTGGAACATCGTTTTTTTTAAAATTTTCAAACGATGGGATATTAACCGGTATTTCCTGAAATCCGAACAACTTTAGGTAGTTCAAGTGCTCTTTCAGATCTTCAATTATTCTCAATACTTTTTTTTGAGTTTGACTCATCATCTGTTTAAAAAAAATTTCACCAACTCTGGAATAAATTATCACACAAAACTGTTATAAACCAATTGATTATCGATCATTAAATGTACAATTTCTTACTGCACTAGATTTTTTCTATTGTTTTTTCAATCGCACTTGATATAAAATTATCGTAATATTTCAATATTATTGATCAAAATATGACAAAAAAAATATACCTGCGGTTTGTTATTTCTTTTATTGTCCTTTTTCTATGGGGACCCGTTCTATCTAAGGGTTTTGCAGAAAAAAATGATATTGCACTTGCAGATGCAAATTATGACCGAGCAGTATTATTAATGGATTCAAATCCTTCCCTGGCCATGAATGAACTAAATTCCGCAAAGAAACTCAATCCCAATGATCCTAAAATATTTGTTGCCATCGGGCAAATATATTTTAGAAAAAATGACTACCGGGAAGCAATTGAAACATTTAAAAAAGCGCTCGAATTGGATAAAAATTATGTGGTGGCATATTCCAACCTGGGTTATACCTATATGGCTTTAAAAGACTGGAATAATGCTATTCAAAGCTTCAGGATGATTCTCAACTACCCCAACATAACAGCCCCTCACTACGTTTATAATGCCATTGGATGGGCCTATTACGAAAAAAATGAATTTAAAAAATCAATTGAAGAATTAAAAAAAGCAGTGAAACTTAAGAAAAATTATGCCGTTGCACATTATAATTTAGGGTTATCCCTTTTGGGACTTGAGAATTTTGATCATGCGTTTGTTGAGTTTAAAAACGCGGTCAAATTCCAGCCTGAATTAGTACAGGCACATAACCAGTTAGCCCTGATCTTTCTTAAGAAAAATAAGAAAGAGGAAGCCCGAAAAGAATTTCAAAAAGTGATGGAGTTAGCGCCTGATAGCTTACTGGCAGAGGAAGCAAAAAATTATCTGAATATTATTGACGGGTAATCATTATGGACTCATTCGGAGAATATTTAAAAAGAGAGAGAGAATTGAGGGGAGTTACTCTGGAAGAAATTGCGAAAGCCAGCAATATCAGTAAAACATATTTAAACTCCCTGGAAAATGATGACTTCGAAAACCTTCCTGCTGAGGTCTTTATCAAAGGATTTATAAGATGCTACGCTGAAAACACAGGCATGGATGGTAGCGAGGCTGTTCTGGCATATAATAGTTTTATTGCTAATAAAAGGATTTCACAACCAGCTTCAGAAATTTCTACAGAAACACCGATAGAGTCTAACGTAAAAACACCCTTTTTTATGACTATCGTAATCTTAGTTGTGGCATCTTCTTTAATGGTTTTTTATTATGTTAAAAAAAATAGTGAGATAAAACCATCATTTGCTTCAGAAGAGAAAATTTCTCAAAGAGTAGATGAAATTGTCGTTGAAGAAAGCAAAAGCAACGCAGATATTGTGCCTGACTCAGATATAATAGAGGAGAAAGACCTCATTGAGCCGGAGGAGATACAGCCTCAACCACAAAATGAAGGTATTTCAGATAATCTGAACCTGCCCCCTCCAACGGATAAAGAGGAGGTAACGGAAACAAAAAAAGTCATGGATTCCCTTACACTCTCAGTGGAAGCAACAGAAAACGCCTGGCTTAGTTTGGCAATTGATGATGCCGAAATCAAAGAAGCTCTCCTCAAGACTGGCGAAACCGCCACATGGAAGGCAAAAGAAAAATTTGTGGTGACATTAGGAAATGTAACGGGAACCCATCTTAAATTGAATGATGAAGATATTATCCTGCCAAATGCTTCTTCTAATGTTATAAAAGATTTTTCTATTACACTGGACAATATTAACTAATCTTTCCTGAGAAAATTCTTTACTGCAAATTTATCAAACTGTGTTTTTTCAGGCACTGTTTAGTCATTGTTTGTTTTTTACCTTATACAACGACTTATGCAAGGCTTGGTTCTTCCTTTTTTAGCCCTGCTGTTAAGCTTTTTTTACAGCGGCTTATGCAAAGCACAGTGCCTTATGCAAATCACTGCTCCTTGCGCAACGCTTAGTAAAGTTTTGTTGTGCAATCGGACGGTAGCCCTTTTGATTTTTTCCGAACTCTTACTATTTATATACAAGATGATCTTTTAGCTTGTATGTATAAGCAAGGCCGTTTACCTTCCAACCACTTACTGTGCGATGACCTTTTTTGTCTTTTTGTCCTTCAAAACTATCTATCATATAAAAGACATTTTGAAATCCTGCGCTTAGAAGTAGCTTTGCTGCTGCCTTCGCCCTTTTACCACTGCGACACATAGTGATGATGGTGTCATCCATTTTATATCGACTTTTAACTTTTTCAACAAAGTCTTTATTAAGTTCCCATGTTGGATAAAATTTGTAAGGGACATTGGGAACGCCGTTAGGCAGGTCGGGATGTCCGACAAACTCATACTCTGCTTTAGTCCTTACATCCACAATAAATGTATTGGAAGGACTGTCCATAACCCTTTTATAAGACTCCTTGGAATCTATACCCTGCAACTCTGTTCCGGCAAAAGCAAGACTGAAAAAAACCAGAGAAAAAAAAGCGGAAATTAGAACTTGTTTTAAAAACTTATTTATCATATTTAGACCGTTCTTTCTAAATGATTACATTGAAGCTCTCTGCGGCAAAGCTGAGCTTAGCTCTGCAAGAACGCAGGGAATCTTTTGTGTAAGGAATTAATTTTATTTAATGTTCGCTCGCTAAGCGCTTCCAATTTATGATTATATTATTTCTCTCCGTCAATTAGCAATTTCAATATCCCTTATTTATTGAGCAGTAGACACGAAACCCAAAAGCCTGCAAGTTTGCATAAATAAAAATTCTTCGTCTTTTTCGTACCCTTCGTGGTTATGAATATTTTTATTGTGAACATGCATGCTCTCAACCCTCCGGAAGATTTTCTACCAGAATTCGTCCAATGAGCTCCGCAGATTCGCCCAAAGGAGAATAGCTGTGAAGACTTGAATTCGGTTTTCCATAAGAAATTTTGGGTGCGACCACCTTATCGCTCTGCGATCTCCGCGGCAAATAAGTATATTTAATAGCTTATCTCAAAAACCATACCGTGCGCCTATATACAGATTACTGTTCTTCTCAAATTGTCCAAAGAATGTGTGCTCATCTTTTCCAATAAACAGATTGGCGCCTGATTCAGCTGACCAGTGGTCATCAATCTTGTAATGTATTTTAGGGCGCAAATAAGCGTCTTTATCTGAAGGGGAATAAAAAGTAAATAGAGAAAGCATTAAGTTATGTCCCTCAAGGAGCTTTGTAAGACGCAGTGTTAGCACATGCCGATTTTTATCTGACGCGGGACTGTCCGATGGCAAGGAACTTAAATAGTTATTATAATCTATTTTGTGTTCAAGATAATATTGTACACCTGCCGTGAAGTCTCTTGCCAATTCCTGCTCATATCCGGTTAGAAAACGAAATTCGCTGTTACGAACAGAAGCGTCACTCCCTCCTGTATCATCTCCAGAATTATAATAGCCAGTTTCAATATTTCCGATTCCTTTGCCCACAGGTCCCCGGATGCTTCCACCGTAAACGGATAGTTCAGGAAAGGTAGATTTTCCTGATGCGGAATCAGTTCCAGCGGGACTCTTCCAAAATCCACGATATCCGTAGAAAGCTGCTTCATATGGTCCGATATTTTTGTATAACCTTAACGCAATTTCATCATCAACGAACCAGTTGTTCGGGATAATTGGATCTTCGATAAAATCTCTGCCAGTTCTCATCCCTAGTTTACTATTGAAAAAAGAGATTCGACTGCCATCAACAAACCGGTCTGTATCAAAGCGAGGTGTATATATAATGTCAAGATTAACTACATTACTGAATAGAGAAATTCTTGTGGCATCAGAGGGAGCTTTCAGATACTCCGTGTCCCTACCAATAAAAAAAGAATTCCAATCTTTAGGAAAAAGATCATTAATAAAAATCAAGTCACCCGTTCCCCACGTCAGGATTTGGCGTCCTGTTTTAATATCTATAAAATCGGCTGGCCGCAGCAGCAGACTCATTTCACGCAGGTCTATAAATCCTCTGCCTTTTTCGAGATCGATGCCATGTTTATTTAAAACTGAATCGAAAACAAGATCGCCAGTCAGTTTTAGTGTTGCATAATCCAGGACTTTATCTATTTTTACCTGCAGACGGGTTTCACCGATAGAGTTTTCATCTTCGTGTGGATCATTTAATGTTCGAAAACCTTCGCGAGCTTCCCAGAAACCTGAAAGATCAAAAGGTAAATCCGCAAATCTTTCTTCTTTTTCTTCTGCATTTTTCTTTTCAGGCTGTTCTAAACTAAGTCCTTTAGGAAGAGCAGGTTCTTCAGATTCTGGAACCGTTTCCAATCCCATTGGAAGCGTAGGTTCTTCTTCTGCTGACGTAGAATTTTCTTCAAGTCCCGCAGGGAGGTTTGGGGCGTCATCGGCAAACACAATTGATGCAAAAAAAGGTATGATAATTAATGCAAGCAATTTAAATGGCCTAAAATTTTGATACTTAATCATTGTTTTTGAAACCTTAATAAAAAATAAAACGATGCAGTCACTGCATTTGAATAATTATCTTTTAAATAAGTGCAATCATCTCAAATGTTTTTTAGGTGGATTGCGTAAATACCTTTCTGTAAAAATGTTGTCCGGTAACCCGACATTGTACTTTACCTTATTGTATGAAATGACTGTCTCGCCTTTTGTCCGCAAATCTTTCATGCGAGATTGAGTGACCGTCTGAAAGCCTTCAATTGCTTCCACTTTAAGGGCTTCATAAACCCTGTATTTATTATCTTTTTTATCATAATATTCGATTTTTACTGGGAGGAATGTTTTCCTATGTATCCAGCTTTTAAAATATGAAAACACGACCTCATCAGGCTTTTTCGGAGTGCTTTTTAGCACGTAATAATTATTAGTTGTTTCCATCAGTTCGTGATTGTCCTCTGAAATATTTCTCCCTGAAACGTCTTCATAGAAAAAATCAGAACCTACAAAACTGGTTCTCTCGTCACTTGCGGCTATACGTTTTACCAGGTCAAGCGCGGGTAAGTATAGCCACCGATCATCATCTTTATCAATATGCTTCCAGACCATGAAGACTGTTTTATTTACATCCGCGGGACGATGGAAATAGATATAAAATTTCTGATCACCATCTCCGGTTCCGACATCATATCTCAGCACGGAAAAACGCCGGGCCCGCTTCCTCCCCTGCTTGTCCGTAATGCTCATGGATACTTGTGCCCGTCCGTCATCACCCTGGTAATAAGAAACTTGGTTGGCTTTTTGGACAATATCGTTGACCGTTAATTCTCCGCTCTCCGCTATCTCTATTGGAACAAACAAACTGGCAATTAATAAGTAGATTCTAACCATAAGCCCTATGCGAATAAATTTAATAATCATATAATTGCCTTTCATCTAAAAGCACTAAATGCAAATTATAAGAATTTTTTGCTAATTCTAGCTTGGAAGTTCTTAGCGAGTGAACTTAAAATGATATCATACTCTACGCTTAAGATTCCTCGCAGTTCTACTGCGGGGAGCTTCAATGAATTTCTGGTTCATTTTTACCCTTTTTTTTGAAAAGCCAGGGTTCTAACAATCTTACCATGGAAGGGAGTATCAATAATGACGCTACTCCTGCGGTCAGCAATATTGCGGCGATAAAAATTCCGACGGTCTGGTATGGAATTAGTGGCGCGGCTAGAAGTGGCAAGAATCCCGCGCCGATAACGACCACGTTTCTGCTGATAGCACGTGCAGGTTCCCCAAATACCGGCTTTATTGTTTCAAACCAAGAACCGTATCCCTCCCGCATCTTCCGGCTCCTTGCTAAAAAATGAATCGCGTAATCAATTGCCAGTCCCAGGCTTAAAGAGGATAAAACCGCCACCGGCATGTCGTAATCCTTCCCTGTTAAACCGATTGCGCCGTATATCAAACCGATAGTTACGGTAAGGGGAATCATGGAAAGTAAACCCCATAGCGCCGACCGAAACAGGACCGTCATCATCAAGAGTACCACAAGAAAGCTCCCGATGAATGCCTTTAGCATTCCGCTAACCATTTTATCCTGCCAGATTACATTTATATAAGTTAGACCAAACCACTGATGTTTCAATGGAAGAGGGGGAGGATTCGCAGCAATAAATGAGTCAATATCCTGTACTAAACGAGACATGTCCATATTGTCACCGCTTTTTAATTGAATCCAGAGATTGGTTTTACGATAGTCCGGTGTCACAAAATGCCAGAGGTCTTGCGGACGGTGGCTGTTCTGATAGGTGATTAATGTCTGGGCAACAGCATTTGACGAGCCAGGAATTCTGAATTGATCCTCTTTTCCCAGGAAAAGTTCACGGTGTACGGTTTTTACCACATCGGACAAGGAGTTTGATTTTCCCACCACCCCGGTTTTTAAAAGATTCTTTTGCAGCGCCTCGATATAATTTAAAACTTTCGGATTTTTAAAAACCTGTTCCCGCTGCTTTTCCAGATCGATAAAAAGCAGAACCTCATCCCAAGCGTCAAACTGCTCATCAGGGGCCTGGTCAGCTTGAGAGCTCGCAAATAATTCCAATTTATTAAGCAATTCTTGTTTTGACCCGGGGCTTTGTCTCATTTTCTCTATCTCAATTTTTATTTTTTCAAAAACGTCTTTTGCAGCAGGTGAAGCTTCCTCTGTTTCCTTAACTTGGGCTTCCAGAAGTTCGGATATTAAGTCGAAAAAATTGACCTCCACTTTATCTTCACCCGATTCCAGGGCGAGGTAAGCCATATAGGTGCCGCCAAAATGATCGTTTAACACTTTATCCGCTACACGAATTGGATGAGAAATCTTGAACCACTTTACCGGGTTATCATTAATATTTATCTGAAATATCCCGTAAACCGCGATAACTGATATAATGGCAGTCACTACCATAATGAGTATTGGGTGATGGAAAGTAAAAAAACCGGTCGCGGTAAGAAAAGAATTCAGGTGAGATTTCGTGGTTTCCTCCTCATTACCTGTTCCTAAGCCGAAGTTTGCAAAAGACTTTTCGGGAATTAACATTATGTAGGCGGGGATAAAAGTAATAGTCCAGAACCACGCCGAAAGCACTCCGAAAGCTATAAACAGCCCGAAAACCTGGACAGGCGGTATCGGCGTCAGGGCAAGAGAAGAAAAACCAACTGCTGTTGTGAGAGTCGTAAATAGCATGGGCGCGGATAATGTGTTCATAACTTTAAGGATGGTTTTTCGCCGGTCTTTTGTCTCCTGGTAACGGTCGAAAAAATCGGACAATATATGCACGGCGTCCAATACCGCAATCGGCATTATAAATATCGGGATCATGGAACTCATAATGTGAACCGTATTGCCGGCAACAATTAAGAGGCCCATAGTAGAAATTACCGAAATCATAGCTACTATCAGAGGAGAGAGAATAAGAACCAGATTGCGGAAGAAAAAAAACAACAATAAGAAAATGACAAGCATTGCTATAGGCGCAGAAATGGCCATCTGCTTAAACATTTCCACGCCAAAAGTATCTTCCGCGACAGGCAGTCCCGTAATGTAATAACGCTCATCACCGGAAAAAGAGGCGATTTTTTCTTTAAGCTTTTTAGAAATTTCATAAGTGATATCTTTTGAAGTGATCGGAAGGTAGAGGGCCACGGCCTTCCCATCTTCCGAAAGCACTGTCCCATTGAGAAAAGGGATGCGTTCTACTTTTTGACGAATAGCCAGAGCGTCTTTTTCAGAACCAGGGGGAGAGGGCATGAGCCATTCGAACTTTACAACACCGGTCCCGCCCTGCTCTATGTTATCAACTGTTGATGGCGCTATAAGGTCCACCTCAATGACGCCTACCTCTTCTTCAGAATTTTTCTCATCCGGCCAGTGAAGGGTTTTTGCAAATTCGGTAAGATCGTATATTTTCTGAAGCGATTGTGTGTTGAAGACCCCTTCAGGATGAGAGTCGTTTACAATACCAACCACAATAATATCGTAAAGAGAAAACTCCTTCTTCATTTTGTTGTGAAAAATTCGAACCGCCTCGTCCTCAGGTAGCATGTTCTCCGGGTCTGTATCCACGGACAGTGGATGAAGCATATTGAAGGTATTTGGCCAGATGCTCGGCAACGCCGCGACAAGGAAAAAACCCGCTGTTATCACAAGCATGATCCACGAAACAACTTTAGGCCGGTCAATACTGAATTCAAATAATTTATTCATTTTTTGATTCTTAATTACTTAATTTGTCATTAAGCGTCATGCCATGACTAATGCCTTATGGCCAATGACTAATTTATTTTACATTCACTGGATTCCTTAACTTCACAGGCTTTCAAAAAGCTTATCATGGGGCACCAGTTGGTAAAACCAGATTGTAAAAGGTTCAAGCCTACAAAAGCTGTAAAGATCAGCCAGTAACTGCTGTGAATCGTAGCCAGACCCAGGCTCATTAATATAAAAATCCCTGCAATGGCTCGAAGGTATCTTTCAACAGTCATGTTTATTCACCTCCTGAAAATCTATTATATTTTGCTATTTATTTTTATTGAGACAATATATTGAAAAAAGATTCACTCCAAAAATTCTATTATCTTTAAAGCAAAAGCGTTATGTGAAAGTGTATATCAAGCGTATTCCCCGTAGCTCTGCTACGGGGAGATTCAATTGTGTTTATCGGCCATCCATGGCCTCAACCCTTCGGGCGATTTTCCTTACTGAATTGTAAATTATTATTTCAAACATATCATCTTTCACAAAGACTTTCTTTCCTTCAGATTTAAAACTTTATACATTTAGAACCCTTTCGAAAAATCATGTCTCTACAGATATAACAAAGCATAAAACAGATCGCGTAACACGCATAATTATTTGTTTAAAGGAGGTGAATCATCATGAAAACAAATATTGGTACGGTAGAAAGAGTAGTCCGGGTTATTGCCGGAATTGGAATTTTATCTCTGATTTTTGTTGGCCCGCAATCATTATGGGGATTAACAGGGATTATCCCGCTGGCTACAGGATTTGTAGGATACTGTCCGGCTTGTCACTTTGGTTTTTCAACATGCAAAAAGTACGTTTCATAGGCTAAAGCTCGGAAGCCATTAATCATTAATCATTTTTAAAAGGAGATTTATCATGAAAAAATTAATTATTACAGGAACTACTTTGTTTTTAATATTCTTTTCCTCGCGATTTGCAACTGCGTCTGTTTTAAATTATGCGACTTTTAGAGAAATCGTTAATTTTCAGCCTGTTTTAGATCAATATTATGAGAATTTTTCCAATAGTAATTATCAAGTAAAAGTTGAACGAGATGGGCATATTAAAAAAGTTGAATTCCAAAATAAAAATAGAGAATGGAACCTAGTTCAAATTCATAATGAGAATACGGGGCTGATTTCTTTTTTTAATAATAACTTTTTAAGGTATACCAGAGAATTGGAGGATGGCCTTTTAGCTCACTATAATAGTCGTGCTATAGCGGAGGCTGACAAAGCAGGTCAAAATGCAAATTATTATACAAAATTTTCAAAGGAAGACCTTTATACTTACTACTATAAAGACATCCTCAGCGCATGGGAAAAATCGGGTTTTGTTAGAGTATCCGTAAAAGAAGACGAGTGCCAAATTGAAACGAATAATCCTAAAGGAGAATGGGAAATAAGTAGGGCAATCAATATGCAAACAGGGATTATTTCTAATTTTGAAGGTAATAAGATGGTGAGTACCGCTCGACTTACTCCAAATGGTACGACAGTTTTCTAATCGTACAGCGATTCTTAATGCAAAACGTGAGTTTCATGGAAGAAAAATGCTCACCAAAGGGGAGATGTTTTCTCCCCTTCTCCACAGTAACCTCAAGATCGGGTGAGCGTTGCATTACCGAAAGGAAGAAAAAACAGGGCAGCAGCCTTAAAAATTAGGCGAATATTTTTGAAAATACTAAAATATATTAAAGTAGTTTTGCTGCTGCCTTCGTCCCTTTTCCACTTCAACACATGGTGATGATAGTATCATCTTTTTTATATTCGTCTTCTGTCTTCTTCTCAAAGCCTTTATTTATTTCCCAGGAGGAATAAAATCTGTATGGGGAATTGGAAACACCGTTTGGCAAATCGGGATGTCCTACAAGCCCATACTATGCTTTAGTCCTTACATCTAGAATAAATGAGAAGGCTTATCCTAAACCCTTTTATAATATTCCCTGGAATCTATACCGTGTAACTCTGTTCCTGCAAAAGCAAGACGGAAAAAGGCTAGAGAAAGAAAAGCGGAAGTTAGCGTATGTTAAAAAAACCTATTCATAACATTTAATCTCCTTTCGGCATGATTAAGATTAAGTTGCAATAGAATATTCTTACACACCTTTGATGTCTGAAATTTATTTTCCCTTTTACCAGGGGGCTCCTGGCTATTATCTACCCAATAAAAGTAAAAACATTTTATTTTATATAGTAAGCACTTCAGGTATTGCTTTTGGAGAAGAGTTAGAAGGGATGGTCTTTGTCAAAGGGAGTTGTTTCAATATGGGGGAACCTCTTGTCGAAGATACTCCTGATGCAAATATATGTGCCACGCACTTTCTGAGTGCGTGACACATGTCGGGGAATAAACATTAAAATTCCTATTTAGTAAGTTAGGCCATCCCTGACAAACTTCTATTCCCTTTACCAGGTTTAGAATAAATCTACTGTAAACTTGCTTCGCAAAAAAGCGATAAGATCAGCCAGTTGCTGTGGAGGTATAGTCAGCCCCCAATCAGGCATGGTAGCCGCTTTTTCCATGTTCTTGCCTCCGTAATAGAGAAGATTGAAAAGATCATCCTCCGGATAATCGCTAAGTGCCATTTTTGAATGCGCCGCGGGTTTCGGATCCAACCCTTCTGCTCCGGGACCATCACCATCTCCATTTGCGCCATGGCATTGCGTGCAGTACTCTTTGTAAACCGGTTCTCCTCGTTTTGGGTCAGCATTTTTAAAATAATTGCTTTTCCAGGGTTCATAGTACGGATAATTATCGACGCCGAGAGTCATTAAATACCCTACAATATAACGGGCTCCCAAGCCACTGAGATCGGCCAGATATTCACCGCTATGAGGAGTAAAATCCTGGGGATTCGAGGCAAACCGGTAAAGCCAGTCGAGGTTATAGCGATTTCCGGAATCGAAAAGATCGGCGCTTATTGGGCCGCCAACAAACTTGCCGTCTTCTTTAATCCTATGACAGCCAATACATGAAAATGACTCGAATATTTCGGCCCCGAATTCAGCTTCCTTTTTGCTGAAATGAGAAAGATCGATAGCGTTTTTCTTGATCCTCGAATCCCGCAAATTTTTGTCAAAATAATCTGCTACAGCTTCAGCTTTTTCGCTCGATAATTTGACATGGGGTTCAGCTTTCCTCTCTATGTCCCAGCGGTATCCATTAGGATAAAGATTAGGTTCTTTGCCGGTAAGCATTCTGATAAGCCATTGCCTCTGGTATTTATCCCCACCCCACATCAAATCAGGAGCTTGTAAGTTAAACTTTGATTCCGGTTCGCCTTTAAATTTATGGCATGTGGAACACATTGCGTTTACCAGTTGTTCTCCCTGTTCATTATTAGCTGCAAGAATCGAAACCGGAAAGGAAAGGTAGCTAAAAATCAAAAAAAATCCAAGGAAAAATCTCGTCGGATTTATGAATAATCTTTTCATAAAAGTTCTCCTATAAATTATTTTTTATAATCCTGTCTATGCTCCAACCGACTAAGTTGACTATAAAGTTAAAAATCTACTTCCATTGCCATTGCCTTTTAACAAGTTTACTCTAACGTTTTTGCAACTACCACCTCCCCCTTTTTATAAAATAAAAGCCTCTATCTCCCATATGGCTTATATGAACTTTATTTGATTATTTGAACGCATTGTTACATGCGTTTAATACAAAATTGTTACAACAGCATAAAATCATATAGAAAATATCAGGAGATATCAGTGTAGAGACAACATTATTAAAAAGGGTTCAAATGTTGAGCAGAATTTTTTTGAAAGTGCTTAGCGAGCGCTGTCGCAGCTCTGCTGCGGGGTTAGCGAGTGAACTTAAAATAAAATCATACTCTACACTGAAGATTCCTCGTAGCTCTGCTACGGGGGACTTCAATTTATAGTAAACGACATTAGGGCACTTTAAAAAGACTTTCTTTCCTCCAGATATAAAACTTTATACATTTTGAACCCTTTCCAAAATTTATGTCTCTACAGAATTAAAGGACACAATTAAAAAAACTTACACATTAAATATTAATTTAAAGGAGGTGAATCATCATGAAAAGGAATCTTGGAACAGTAGAAAGAGTGATCCGGGTTGTTGCCGGAGCTGGGATTTTATCTCTGGTTTTTGTTGGTCCGCAATCATTATGGGGATTAATCGGGATTATCCCACTGGCTACAGGATTGATAGGTTATTGTGCTGCTTATCAGATTGTGGGTTTTTCAACATGCAAAAAGTGCGTTTCATAGGCTGAAGGTCACAAGTTATTTATCATTAATCATTTTTTAAAGGAGGTTTATCATGAATAAGTTACTTACTTTAGGATTATCTTTATTTATTACATTGGTCTTTTCCGCTAACGGTTTTGCTGCTATATCAGGTTCTCAGGAAGTTAATAGAATAATGAGCATCCAACCTGTACTGGATCAGGAGCAAGCCATAGGAGATCTAATAGAAACGGTCCCTTCATCCAACGATGGCATCTATCAGTATTATAATGATCCTTCCGGTATTGTTAAGAAAATCAGGGTTTTTTCGTTAGGAGACCGTACAGAGATCGAAATACTGAATAACGAGGGAAAGTGGAGGCTGGCTCAGATTCGCAATAACAAAACCGGAGTAATTGCCAACTATGGAGATGGGGAATTTATAGAATATACACGTAAATTAGATCAAGGAGTAATCGCCCATTATTTAGACCACTACAATAAAATAACTGCAGACCAGACAGGCCAAAATGCTGATTTTTATACAAGATTTACTAAAGACGGCATTTATGCATGTTTTTGCAATACCCTGGAAAACGCTTTGAATGAAACAGCTCATTTAAGAATTTTTTCAATCGATGACAGATACAGGGTTGAAACAAAAAATAGTTCAGGCAATTGGAATCTTGCCATGATCATTTTTACTGATACAGGAAACATTGCCAATTATGAAGATCGTGAATTCGTAAATATGTCAAAGCTCACACCTAATGAAAATGAATCTCCAATGGATAACGAATTTGCGAGGCTATAAAGTATTATGAAAATATTTGACAGGATGGACAGGATAAACGAGACCAACAGTCCGCGTTTATCCTGTTTTCCCGTATGAGTTATTTTTTTAATGTTTCAATTTTTCTCTTGCCTGCTGCTAAATGCCTACTTTGATTTACTGCAGTATGGCGTTGTGATAGTATGAATTGTTTATAGATTAAATAGATTTTCTGATATTAAATTTCACAAGACTAGCAGGGAGAAATCCGAGTAAGGCGTATGTGTTATTACGTTGTCGAAGATTTCGACCAATGACGCAGTGAAATTTGATATACGGAAATATATATTAAGGAAAAAAATGCCGGCTATTCAAGATAAAGATTGGGAAATTATAGAGCGTTTTAAGGCAGGAAATAATTCTGCTTTTGAAGATCTCATGACCCGATATGAAGGGAACATTTATGGCTTTTTAGTCCGGATGTGCGGTTGCCCGGAAGGAGCAAAGGATGTTCTTCAGGATACTTTTTTGAATACATACCGCTACATTAGTAGTTTTCGCGGGGATTCTTCCTTTAAAACATGGCTTTACAAGGTTGCTTCTTCAGCCTGCTTAAAAACAAAACGAAAAAAAGGTGGTGAACCTGATTTTAAAATTTCTTTAGAGGAATTCCTCCCAAACGAGAAAGAAACCCCGGATGATAAAAAGCCTTCATGGCATAAAACTTCTGCTGAGGAAATGCTGAACCAGGAGTTAAGCGAGCATATTCAAAAAAACCTTCAACTGATGCCTCGTAAATACAGGATTGTGCTGGTTTTGAGGGACCTGGAAGGATTTACAGCGGAAGAAACAGCTCAAACTCTTGAGATCAATGTGCCGGCTGTTAAATCCCGACTTCACAGGGCCCGATTATTTTTAAGGAGAAGCCTTGAAGAGTACTATATGGAAAGGGAAAACTAATGAACGAGATTTGCAAACAACTGTTTGAAAAAATGTCCGAATATCTTGACGGTGAGCTGGACCCGGATCTGGTTTCATTCGCTGAAGATCATGTAAGTACGTGTACTGAATGTGAAGAAAATATTGAACTTATGAAAAAAAGTCTTCAATTAATCAAAAACCAGGCCCCTGAAAAATTCCCGGATGACGTCCGTGATCAACTCCGTAAAGCCATTCGCAAGGAAATGGAATTATCATAACATTCCGGTTATGAAGCTGAGATTGCAAAAGGTTCAAACCTGCAAAAGCTGTAAAGATCAGGAAATCCTCCTAAAAAAATAACCTTGACAAAAACTGTCAACGGTTATATCTTATGAATAGATGTATTTCTATATGTTTATTGAAGGAATTTTAAATGAATTTTGATTGTTGCTCATTCTTCAAGGCCGTGGCAGACCCAACGAGGGTGAAAATTATGTCTCTGCTGATGAAAAAGGAGATGTGCGTCACAGAGATCTGCAAACATTTTAAGATGAAACAGCCCTCCATTTCCCACCATCTCAACATATTGAAAAACGCGAAGATCGTCACGGACAGAAAAGAGGGAAAGGAGGTCTATTACTCCATGAACTGTTCCTGCGTAACCGATTGCTGCGGAGATTTTATGGAAATGTTTTCCGGACAAAAAGGAAAGAAATAAAATTTTTTGTCTTTTCGTATAGACATATACCAATATGTCTAAATTTAAAATAGGGAAGGAGGTGAAAAAAAAATGGAAAAAGATTGTTGTAATATTAAGTTTAAGGAAACCGATAAAGGGTTCTGCATCGAACTCACAGGTGAGAAGATCAAGGAAACTCTCAAAACTATGATGCAAAATTGTAGCTGTGAAGGATCATCCTGGCAGGAGTTCTTTAAAAACTGTTGCCCGTCGACACCTTCTAAAAGTTAAACAAAGCGGTTTCCCGGTGCGGGGGATTTTACATCCCCCCCCACCATCCTACTGCAGAGAACGTGTGGGTTATTTGCTCTTTGCGTCTTTTGCTGCATTGCGGTAAACTTTTGCGTGCAAGATTGAGGTATTGCAAAACTAAAAGAAAAATTATGAAACTATTTTATCGATTTTTATTTTTCCTATTAATTCCCTTCATTGTTATTGCTCAGGCAACGGCTGAAACTCCTGAAGAAAAGGGACTTGCCATTGCTAAAGAGGCTGATCTTCGTAACAAAGATTTCAGGGACTTCACTGCCGACATGCTTATGGTCCTCAGAAACAAACACGGCCAGGAAAGTAAACGTAAAATCCGAATTCGCACCCTGGAGGTAAAAGGAGACGGTGATAAAAGTCTGACGATTTTCGATACTCCCAGGGACATAAAGGGAACTGCTTTTTTGAACTTTACTCACAAAGTTGGAGACGACGACCAGTGGCTTTACCTGCCCGCCTTAAAGAGAGTGAAGCGGATCAGCTCACGCAACAAGTCAGGGTCATTTATGGGCAGTGAGTTTGCCTACGAGGATGTCTCCAGTCAGGAAGTGGAAAAGTATACTTACAAATGGATTAGAGATGAAGTGTATGAAGACCAGGAATGTTTCGTTGTGGAATATTACCCTGTGGATCAGAAGAACTCAGGATACACAAGGCAGGTTACCTGGCACGATAAAAGTGAATACCGTGTATTGAAAGTCGAATATTTCAACCGCAAAAAATCTCATTTAAAGACACTTACAAGTACGGGTTATCAGAAGTATCTGGACAAACACTGGCGGGCGACTGAAATGTTTATGATCAACCTTCAGAATGGCAAAAACACAAAGCTGGTCTGGTCTAATTATAAATTTCAAACAGGGTTGACAGATAAAGACTTCAACAAAAATAGCCTGAAAAGAGCGAGATGATGGAGGAAAGAGGTCGGGGATCAGAGATCAGATTACACAAATATTAAAATTAATTGCAATCTTTATTTGGTTTGCACATCCATTTTCTATTATTTATTATAACTCTTAAAATCTGGGGTTTTCTGTGTCAAAAATTGTTTCGAAATTTGATATTCGAATTTAACTCTATGAGAGTGTTCCCTGCCATATTTGCTCTTTTTTCTTTGTTCAGCATAATTATTGCTCCCATTGCGGTAGCCCATGAGCTGTCGGGATATGTGGCTGTCGAGGGAAGGTGGTTTTTAAGTGATGCTCTCTTTCCCAATCAAAAGAGGGATAATGCCTCATTTGCTCTCCAACCCGAGTACTACCACGAATGGGAAAGTGGCTCCAGTTTTACATTCGTTCCATTCGCAAGGGTCGATAGTGCGGATCCCGAGCGTACCCATTTTGATGTCCGTGAACTAAACTATCTCTATCTCGAAGATAATTGGGAACTTCGCGTGGGTGCAGGAAAGATTTTCTGGGGAACAACAGAATTCGTGCACCTGGTGGACATCATAAACCAGACAGACATTGTAGAGAATATCGACGGGGAAGATAAACTGGGGCAGCCTATGGTACACCTCTCTCTGCCACGTGACTGGGGTGTGGTAGATATGTTTTTATTACCCTATTTCCGCAAACGAACATTCCCGGGAAAAAAAGGGCGTCTGCGAGCTGCCGTAATAGTGGATACTGACCAGGCAAGATATGAAAATACCGATGAAGAACGACATCTGGATTTTGCCATTCGATACAGCCATACGATTGGGGACTGGGATGTCGGGATATACCATTTTAATGGAACAGGACGCGAACCAACGCTTCTTTCAGACCTAGACAGTGACGGAAATCCGGTTTTTATTCCCTATTACGAACAGATCAACCAGACCGGATTAGATTTGCAACTGGTAGCAGGCGAATGGTTATGGAAGCTGGAAGCTCTCAATCGCAACGGCCAGGGAGACAACTTTTTCGCAAGTGTTGGTGGTTTTGAATACACATTTGTGGGTATTGCTGAAACCAGAATGGATTTGGGTGTCATAGGAGAGTGGGCGTATGACGACCGCGGAGACTCGGCTACAACAGGT
>MPLX02134125.1_pt1 | contig 34147 bp, 36 predicted proteins | sample 1617341 | NCBI WGS metagenome assembly MPLX02 (sample SAMN05944804, study PRJNA350692) | marine metagenome | biome: marine; feature: ODZ; material: water; isolation source: 120 m water sample filtered on 0.2 um supor filter | place: Pacific Ocean | collected 2012-04-08 | depth 120m m | reverse complement strand
GCTTGTGGTTTGGCTGTCGAGTAAGGAATGCACCGTGACAGGGAAGATGTTTGAAATTTCAGGTGGGAAAATAAACCTAAGTGATGGTTGGAGACACGGCCCTTCAGAAGAGGTAGAAGGAAGAAAGTTTGAAGTTAATGAAATTTCTGAAACAGTGGAGAGGTTAATTGAGAAAATTTCCCCACCAGAGTCGGTTTATGGGTCACGTTAGTGTTCGTCAACTATTGTTTTATTCGTTTGAAAATGGACAAGTTGATTAATACATAGCATATTTGTACTACTAGTCGTTTGGAGAAAACATGAAATTAGTAACCGCAGTAATTAAGCCATTTAAACTCGATGATGTCAAAGATGCTCTTGCAAATTTAGACATACAAGGTATGACTGTTAGCGAAGTTCAAGGTTTTGGGCGACAAGGAGGGCACAGCGAAACGTACAGAGGAACTGAATATAAGGTTTTGTTTACTCCAAAAACACGCGTTGAAGCTGTTGTCGATGACGATCAGGTGGAAAGCGTTGTAGACGCAATAGTTGCAGCGGCAAGAACTGAAAAAATCGGTGATGGAAAAGTTTGGGTTACCGGAGTTGAATCTTTAGTGAGAATTAGAACTGGTGAGCGAAACAGCGACGCAGTTTAGTTAAAAATATTCTGTTCACCTTTCGGCCTACTCGGATATCTTTTACTTATGGATGAAAAATCAGAATCGAATATTAAAAAGTCCATTGAATTCCAAGTCGAAAACAAGGTTGCTTGGATAACTATAGACAATCAGGAAAAAGGCAATGGTTTAACCCCTGAAATGAGAAACCATTTGATAGACCTCTTTGAAAGTTTTAATGGCCAATTTGAAATTCGATCAGCAGTAATAACAGGTGCTGGTGAGAAGTTTTTCTGTACAGGCGCAGACCTGAGTGCTTCAAGCCAAAATAATGATCGCTCTGAGAAAACCCCCTCACTTGTCACCGGTCAGATCCGGAGAATGATGCTCGACGGGAGTATTAAACTAATGAACTCTGTTTTAGATTGTGAAATTCCAGTTATAGCATCAGTGAACGGAACGGCTGCCGGTATAGGTGCACATTTAGCATTCTGTAGCGATCTGGTTATCACCTCAGAAACTGCACGCTTTATTGAAATTTTTGCTCGCAGGGGTCTTGTTCCAGATGGCTTAGGTGCTTGGATCTTGCCTCGGCTTATTGGAATCCAGAAAACTAAAGAATTGATGTTTTTTGCAGATGATGTTTCAGCTGAAGAAGCCCTTCGACTGGGCCTTTGTAACCGTAGTGTCCCAGCATCAGAACTTGAAACAAAATCACGTGAATGGGCCGAACGCTTAGCTGCAGGACCATCCCGCAGTTACATGTTTACAAAATGGATGCTCAACAAATCCTTAGATGTAGATCGAATGACATTAGCTGAGTACGAAGCTTGGGCAGTTGAAGTCAATGCCTCCACACATGATTCAAAAGAAGGCGTTGTTTCATTTCAAGAAAAGAGAAATCCGGAATGGAAAGGTTACTAAAGAAGCAGTGATTATCGAAATTGATGACCTTGCAAATGTGAAACTTGTAGACCCTAATGAATTCAAAGGGTTTTGCGTCCAGTGCTCTGAATCTAGATCTGCAGCTGAAGTTTGCGAAATATTAGAACAGCTACAAGAAGGAAATAAAGTCATCGATGAAAAACATCTTTGGTTATGTAACGAACTTGTAAGAGAATTAGCACTCGATGTGAAAGATGACAAATGGGAAACGGGTTTTGCTCAGATGCTTGATTACGCAACTTCAAAAGGTTGGACTGAAAATAATGGAACGTTGATACGCACACACATAGAGTGGACTAAGGTCTAAAAATGACCGATATAACCATTTTTCACAACCCGCATTGAAACTCTTCCACGAATGCCTTAGCGGTCGCTGAGGAAATGGGTGTAGAAGTAGAAATAGTTCTTTATATGAAAGAGCCTCCAGATGAGAAGCTTTTAACTCGAATCACAAAAGGACTTGAAGACCCGGTTGAGGATTTAGTTAGGAAAGATTCAAAGTTTAAAAAAATGGAACTTAAGGCTGATGACTACGTAGACAACTCAAAAGCAGTCGTTGAAATACTTTCTAATCAAAAAGCATTGCTACAAAGACCTTTACTAGTTAAAGGAAAAATTGACGGTAACGGTCCATTGCAAGCGATAATTGGACGGCCTAAGGACCGGATAGCTGATTTTATTAACTAGGTAAAAACTTTAATCATTCTTTTGTCGCTTAGAGGAATCAAGTTTCACATGGTCGACAATTTCTGCGAGAAGATCTACAGGGGCATCATAAGGAACAGATAGGCCTACTCTGTCTGCTACATCTCCAAATCGTTCCACTAGTTGAGAAGCAACTTCTGAAGGTTCGCCCACAACTGCCAGAGTGTGGAGGACTTCATCAGTTATAACAGAAGAAATTTCATCCCAACGACCTTCTTTAGTCAGACGATTGAGAACAGGTTGCATATCTCCCCAGCCGTGAACGTCGAGCGTGACCTTATAGGCAGGAGTGGATCCGTAGAATGCCAAGTTGAATTTTGCACCTTTGATTGCTTTTTCGTATTCCTCATCAGAACGATAGGAACACACTATTGAATTTGTAATGAGTTTAGGTTTACTTTCCCGACCAGCTTTTTTCGCACCATCTGTAAGAGCCGGAATAGTTACTTCATCAAGAAATTTACGACTGCTAAAGGGATGTATCAGTACACCGTCAGATATTTCTCCAGCCAATTTCGTCATTAAGGGTCCAAGAGCAGCTAGCCATACAGGAGGGGGTTTCCAAGGCATTGAATCGGGAACAAAAATAGGGGTCATCAGACTGAATTTGTAGAACTCTCCTTGATAATTGAGCTCTGACCCTTCTGACCAACATTCAAAGATAGCTTTGATGGATTCGATCACTTCACGCATTTGTGTGACGGGGCTCTGCCAAATTGCCGAATATCTTTTTTCTATATGGGGTTTAATTTGACTTCCTAAACCAAGAGCCATTTTCCCTTGTGAATAGTTTTGTAAATCCCAACCAGTGCAAGCGAGAAGCATGGGGCTACGAGGAAATGCCAGTGCAATGTTCGTGTAACAATAAAGGTCACTGTGTTCCGCTGCTAAAACAAGAGGTGCAAATACGTCACGATTAGATTCTGCGGTGAAGACCCCATCAAATCCTGCGTTCACTAATTCGGTTACTCGATTCGGAACCAAAGACAAATCAGTAGTAATTCCAATATCTAGAAGCATCATCTTCCTTTTAATAAATGAGTGTTGAAAAAAACATATCGCTTTAACGATTAATTTTTACTGATCGGCTTCATATATATAGCTTTAGTCCGTTAGGGTCATTGCGTAAACAAAATACTTGCTAGGAGAAATGATGCTTGCAGCAGTCCTTGAAACTGTGCCAACCGATCAGCTCGTGATAGCTGATGATGTGACATTAAGAGATGTCGGTCCAGGCGATGTAAAAATAAAGGTAGCCCATAGTGGTGTATGTCATTCAGACCTTTCTGGAATGAACGGAACTATTCCGACTGAGCCAGGCACAGTATTGGGTCATGAAGGAGCGGGAGTCGTACTTGAAGTAGGTGAAGGTGTGTCACATGTAGCAGAAGGAGACCATGTGATCATTGCATTTTCTCCTCCCTGTGGAACCTGTCCTCATTGCACAGGTAGGCATCAACCGAATTTATGTATGAATGGGTTAATGGCAATGGGTGTCAACCAACAGTTCAGACAAGGTGACAGAGTTATCGGATCTTTTTGTGGGTGTGGAACTTTTGCCGAAGAGACGATTGTTCCATCGATAGCCACTGTGAAGATTGATAACGATATACCTCTAGACATAGCTGCATTAATTGGTTGTGGAGTTACCACCGGAGTTGGTGCAGCTTTAAACACTGCGAAAGTTACACCAGGATCATCAGTTCTAGTCGTTGGCGCTGGAGGTGTGGGCATCGCTGCAATACAAGGGGCGAGAATAGCCGGTGCATCTGAAATTGTTGCAGTTGATCTTCACGAAGGAAAGTTGGAGAGGGCAAAAGCTTTTGGAGCAACTCACGGGGTAACACCTGATGAGGTTCCAGCAGCTTTAGCTGAGGTGACTGCAGGAGAAGGTTTTGATTTCACGTTGGAATGCATTGGTTTCGCCTCAACGATGAGACAGTCATTTGATTTGACTCGCCGTGGAGGAACTTGCTGCATAGTGGGAGTAGGTAGGCCAGATGAGATGTTCGAGCTTTCAGCTTTTGAAATGTTCTTCTCAGAGAAAGTGTTGATTGGTTCCATGTACGGAAGCGCAGATGTTAGAACTGATTTTAATCGTTTTCTAGGTCTTTATAAGTCAGGAAAGTTGGATCTTGATGGAATGATTTCCCGACGGATCAAATTAGATGAAGTCAATGATGCATTGGGCAGTTTGGGTGATGCCGATGTAATCAGACAGGTAATTGACTTTTAAATTTCTAGAGGAGTTGCAGCTTTAGAATGAGTGAATTAGAAGAGCCGCTAAGAGCTGAACTGACTGTTGAATACCCATTTACGCGAACCACTGGAACAGTAATCGGTGCTTTTATGACAGGTTTGAGAGAAAAGCGTCTATTTGGAATCAAGAGATCAGATGGCAGTGTTTTAGTTCCCCCGTTGGAGTATGACCCGATTTCAAGTGAGCCATTAACAGAAATGGTAGAAGTGTCTCAGAGCGGAATAGTTGAAACTTGGACCTGGATTGACCCTCCTCGTCCACAATCCCCGTGGGATGCTCCACATGCATTGGCATTAATAAGACTCGATGGAGCAGACACCTCAATGTTGCACGCCGTACTCGTGGGTTCACCTTCAGAGATGAGAACTGGAATGCGTGTTACTGCTCGGTGGAAAGAAGAGCGTGTGGGTCACATAGCAGATTTGGAAGGATTTATACAAGAAACTGAAGAGACTGATTCTTGATATGACTGATCCAAATTCCCCACCTGCGTCGTTGTCACAACAAGTAAAGATTCCTGAATCGATAAGTGGATTAGAACCGGTTCGTTCTGTGAGAAGTCCGATAAGGCTCGTTTATGATTTTGTGCCAAGTCCACCAGTGCAAGAATATTTGCGTTCATATTCAAAAAAGAAAATTCTAGGTCATCGCTCACCTATTGACGGCGCTGTATTTGTACCACCTAGGGGAGTTGACCCGCGACATGGTGTCTTAATAGAAGAGAGTGTTGAACTTTCCGATAGAGGGCATGTGGGAAATTTCTGCGTAACGCATCTACCTATTCCAGGTAGAGATGATTTGGACACCCCTTATGTCAGTGCATGGATTCATTTAGATGGCGCAAGCGTAGGGTTTTTAGGATTGGTCGCCGGTTGTGAAAATGATGAAGTTCACATCGGCATGCGCGTCCAAGCAGTATGGAAAAAAGAAGAAGAGCTAGGTAATACTGCTGAGAACATCCTTTTTTGGAAACCCACTGGAGAACCTGCAGTTCCCATCGAAAAAGCTGGCAACCGCGCATGGGATCAAACAAATGAGTAAAAGTAATAGTTTTCGAGATGTAGCGGTCGTTTCTGTCGCTAGTCATCAGACCAAAATTTTAAGCGAAGTAAATGAAGTACAGTTAATGGCCGACCTTATTAGTAACTGTAGAAATTCAGTTGGTGTCACACAAGAAGAGATTGGTTTTACATGTTCTGGGAGTAGTGACTTTTTAGCCGGACAAGCATTTTCATTCGTTCACACTCTTGACTCAGTTGGCGCTTTTCCTCCGATTTCCGAGAGTCACGTTGAAATGGATGGAGCATTCGCACTGTATGAAGCATGGGTAAAGCTTCAAATAGGTGAAGTTGATACCGCTCTTGTCTATAGCTATGGAAAGCCTTCTGCAGGGTCAATAATTGATGTTTTAGCTACACAACTAGATCCATATTATGTTTCTCCGCTCTGGCCTGATTGTTTCTCAATAGCAGCGCTGCAAGCTCGACTTTTACTTGATAAAGGCTTAATTACTTTAGAAAAAATGGCCGAAACATCGATGAGAAGTCAAAAAAACGGATCCGATAACCCGAATGCGGTTAGAAGCTCTAAAGATGTTTCATTCGAAAATCTCATGAATGAACCTGCAATAGTGGACCCACTCAGAGCAAGTGACATTTCTGAAATTGCCGATGGGGGATGCGCAATAATTTTGGCTGCAGGGGATAAAGCAAAATTACTTTGTGAGAGACCAGCTTGGATAAAGGGGATTGACCATAGGGTCGATTCACACACATTAGGTGTAAGAGATTTAACAAGATCCCCTTCAGCTTTTTTAGCGGCCGAAAAAGCGGGAATAAATACCGACCGACTTGACTTGGCTGAAATTCACGGAATGACTTCTGCTCAGGAGTTAATTCTTGAAAAAGAGTTCGATTTGAATGAAGAAACTAGGGTCAACCTTTCAGGTGGTTCTCTTGCTTCTGACACAATGATGGCTTCAGGACTGATTCGCATCTCTGAGGTTGCTTCAAGAATAATTTCTGGTCAAGCAGACAGAGGCTTAGCGCATGCGACTTCAGGACCTTGTCTTCAACAGAACCTCGTCTGTATTTTGGAGGGTGAATAATGTCAGCAGAATTGACAGCCGTTCTAGGTGTGGGCCAAACGAAATACTCATCGACACGTGGAGATGTATCAATTGCAGGACTTTGCCGCGAGGCAGCGTACAGAGCTTTAGAAGATGCTTGTTTAGACTGGAAAGAAATAGATGCTGTAGTTATTGGTAAAGCTCCGGATTTCTTTGAAGGAGTGATGATGCCAGAATTATATTTGGCTGAGGCTCTTGGTGCAGTCGGAAAACCAATTCTTAGAGTTCACACAGCAGGTTCAGTAGGTGGGTCCACTGCTTTGGTAGCTGCTTCTTTAATACAATCCCGTGTACATGAAAAAGTTCTAACAATAGGATTTGAAAAGCAATCTGAGTCAAATGCGACTTGGGCGCTTTCTTTGCCGCAGCCATTTTCTGTTTCAATCAATGCCGGAGCAGGTGGTTATTTTTCTCCAATTATTCGACAGTACATGAGCCGCTCCGGCGCTCCGGAATTAATCGGCTGCATGGTTGCCTTTAAAGACCGGCAACACGCATTGAAAAACCCTTATGCTCACTTACATCAAAACGATTTGACTTTCGAAGAAGTTGTTGACTCTCCGATGTTATGGAATCCGATCCGTTATTCAGAAACATGCCCCTCATCCGATGGGGCATGTGCAATGGTTTTAGGGAACGAAGCATCAGGAGATAGAGCAGAGAACCCAGTGGCATGGGTCCACGGCACGGCCATGCGTTCAGAATCGAATAATTTTCCAGGAAGAGATGAAGTTAACCCTCTCGCTAGTAGACAGTGTGCAGCGGATGTATTTAGGCAGGCAGGAATAACAAATCCTCTAAAAGAGATTGATGCAGTTGAGATCTACGTGCCTTTCTCATGGTATGAACCCATGTGGTTGGAAAGCTTGGGCTTTGCGGAACTCGATCAAGGATGGAGAATGGTTGAGGATGGTACAACAAGTCTCCTGGGAGGTGAATTGCCGGTTAATTGCTCGGGAGGTGTGCTTTCTTCAAATCCTATTGGAGCTTCCGGCATGATTCGCTTTGCTGAAGCAGCTTTACAAGTACGAGGCATGGCAGGAGATCACCAGGTTGATGGAGCCAAAAAATCGTTCGGACATGCTTATGGCGGTGGAGCACAATACTTTGCCATGTGGATAGTTGGTGCTGAAAAACCTTAACGGTAAGACTTAGGGTGAAAAATTGCCTAATATGGAGTCACCCAGAGAAGGAAAGCCGGTTTACCGGTTGACCGAAATTAAGGAGTTCAAATGAGAGTGGTAGTAGATTTTGACCTTTGCGAAAGCAATGCCATATGTATGCAAATAGCCCCAGATATATTCGAAGTCAGAGATGACGACTTCCTCTATGTATTGGACGAAACACCAAGTGAAGATCGCAGATCTAACCTAGAAGAAAGCGTTCAACGGTGTCCCAAACAAGCGATTTCGATCGAGGAATGACCTAACCACAAAAGAAAGTTGACGATGCACAGTTCTATAACAATTGTAGGAGCCTCGTTAGCTGGTGTCAGAGCAGCAGAAGCTTTAAGATCTGAAGGTTTTGAGGGGGTAATAAAACTTATAGGAGACGAAGCACATGTTCCCTATGACAGGCCTCCCTTATCAAAGAGCTTTTTAGAAGGAGCAATGACTTCTGAAAGACTCTCTTTATTGACGAAAGAAAAGATCACTGAACTAGAACTTCAAATTAGAACGGGCAGCAAGGCTTCAAAACTCGACATCGACTCACAAACTTTCGAGATTGAAGGAGAAGTAGAAGGTTTTGACGCTCTTGTAATCGCAACTGGAGCCAGAGCGAGAAAATTACCTAATACCGAGAAAATTAAAGGAATCCACACCTTAAGAAGTCTCGACGACAGTATAGAAATACGTGACTCTTTTAAATCAGGAAACCCAAAAGTTGTAGTTGTAGGAGGGGGTTTTATTGGGTGTGAAGTTGCCGCTACAGCTTCCGCATTTGGGATAGAAGTCACGATTGTTGAGTCTCAGGATGTTCCCCTTTCTCATGTATTAGGAGAGGAAGCAGGAAGAGTTATTTCGAAATTACACACAGACAATGGTGTTCAGTTGAAATGTGGCGTTGAGGTTCAGGAGTTTAAAGGCGAGAATCAGGTTGAGGGTGTGCTCCTTAAGGACGGGACTCTATTAGAAGCAGATGTTGTAATCGTTGGAATTGGAGCCACTCCAAACACGGAGTGGTTAGAAGACTCTGGTTTAACAATTGAAAATGGGGTTTGTTGTGATCAAACATGCTTAGCGGCGCCAAATATTGTGGCAGCCGGAGATGTGGCTCGTTGGGATCACCGAGGTTACGGGAAGAGCATAAGACTGGAGCACTGGGATAATGCAGCAGAACAAGGAAAACACGCCGCATTAAGACTATTGCAGAAAGATTCTGAAGCTTTGCCGTATGCTCCAATCCCGTGGTTTTGGAGTGACCAGTTTGATAGAAAAATTCAACTTGCTGGTATCAGTAGTCCAGGAGATGACTTTGAGGTAATAGTGGATTCTCCTGAAGAAGGGCGTTATACGGCAATATATGGGAATGAAGGAAGATTAAAAGCAGTGCTAGGAATCAACCGTCCAAGACATGTAATGCAGTTCAAGTCCTTGATGGAAGAAGAAGCTTCATGGAAAGAGGCTTTAGACTTTGCTAAGGGAATCGGGTAGCGGTTTTTGTGACTTGGTCATTAAAAATTCTTGCAACTCTCATACTCTTATCAAGCTGCGCTTCTGGTTCTAATAATTTGGAATTTAAAGTTGTTGAGGAAGCTATCCCAGAAGTTTTGCTTCCAGATCACCCTCATTTGGTAACTGAAGTAAGTTGCCCCGAATATGTAAATGGAGATCTAGGTACCGTTTTCTGTACATTGCAAGTTGCCGGAAAAGAGATTTCAGTTTCGGTAATAGGGCCTGACATGACAAATTCGTTTACTGTCAATCCAAGAATAAAAATTGTAAAAGCCATCCAGTTGGCTCAAGAAGTAAAGAGAAGACTAGATGACGATTTGGGTGTAGAAAATAAAATTGAATGTGCACCTGAAATTAGGGTGGCTCATCCAGGAGAACTTTTCGAATGTGAAATAATTGACCAGAACGGTGGACTCCACTATTTGCAAACCAAAATTATTGACTTCGATGGTTCATTTGAAATAATAGGTTAGACAAAATGAATCTTTAAACTGTATAACTTCTACACTTATCATCTGCCTTCTCTGGAAAGTTGAAATGAGCCAAAATAAAGAAAATGAACAACTTTTTGATGTTGTGGGCGTGGGGAATGCAATAGTTGATGTGATAACCGAAGTCGAAGATGCGTTCATCGAAAAACAAAATTTGGTCAAAGGTTCGATGAGTCTGGTGAGTGCAGAACGTTCCGCTGAACTGTATGCAGAGATGCCAACGGGTACAGAAATGCCAGGAGGTTCAGCGGCAAACACAATGGTGGGCGTTGCGCAATTGGGTGGATCGGCGGCTTACATTGGCAAGATCTCGGAGGACTACCTTGGCCAGGTATTCAGAGAAGGAATGTCGAAAGCTGAAGTTAGTTTTTCCTTCGGCATTGATAAAGATTTACCCACAGCACGTTGTTTAATCCAAGTGACCCCTGATGCTCAGAGAACAATGAATACTTTTCTGGGAGTATCCGCATACCTATCTTCAGAAGATGTAAGCCAAGAATTAGTTGCCTCTTCTGAACTGCTTTACTGTGAAGGGTATTTATGGGACACGGATGACTCCAAAGAAGCCATACGTAAAGCTATGAAGATTTCTAAATCTTCAAATCGTAAAGTCGCTCTTGCATTATCAGACACTTTTTGTGTGGAGAGACATCGTGAGGACTGGCTTGAACTTTTAAAAGAATTCGTCGACTATATTTTTTGTAACGAAAAAGAAATCTGTGCTCTTTACATGACTGAAGATTTAGGAGAAGCAATCGAAAAAGTTTCAAAAAACGTAGATGTTGCATTTATAACACTTGGGTCCAGAGGGTCATTAGTGGTGGAAGATTCTAAAATAATTGAAATTGAAGCAGTTCCAGTCAAAGGTGTGGTTGATAGCACCGGTGCGGGAGACATATTTGCTAGTGGGGTAATTTTCGGGATGAGTCAAAAGTTGCCTTTCAAAAAGTGCGCAGAGATGGGTTCTCTAATGGCGTCAGAAGTGATTACTAGTCTTGGTCCACGAATTGAAAATGATCCAAAAGAATTAGTAGAACACCTCTTATAGGCGTCCAACTGTCGTGATGTTCATGACTGTCAGCTAGCTTGGTCACATGAATGAATACAAGTGTTTCGATGTCTTAATAGAAAAAGGTGTCGCAACTGTTACTTTAAACAGAGGCGAAAAACTAAACACCATGATTCCAGCTTTCTGGTCCGAGTTGCCAAAAGTTATTGATGAAATCAATTCCAGTGGTGAAGCTAGAGTGATCGTTTTAGCTTCAACGGGAAAACATTTTTCAGCCGGCATGGATCTTGCGGTTTTTTCAATGGGCTCAGGAGAGTCACAAGCAGAGGTGGGACGACTTAGAGCTAACCTCCGCGAAAACGCTCTTCATTTGCAGGACTCTTTCAACTGTTTAGAGAAAGCACGGATACCTGTTTTAGCTGCCATACAGGGCGGATGTATAGGAGGCGCAGTTGACATGGTTACAGCATGTGACATGAGGTACGCGTCCGAGGACGCTTTCTTTTGCATACAAGAAATAAATATCGGCATGACAGCCGATGTAGGAACTCTTCAAAGGCTTCCGAAACTCATCCCTGAAGGAGTATGTAGAGAACTCGCATACACCGGAAGAAGAATGAAAGCAGATGAAGCAAAATCGGTTGGTTTGGTAAATGAAGTTTTTTCTGACCAAGAATCTCTTTTGGACGGTGTTATGGAAATCGCAGAAGAAATCGCTTCAAAATCGCCACTAGCAATTTGGGGATCAAAGGAAATGATCACCTATTCAAGAGATCATTCAACTTCTGATTCTTTAAATTACATTGCAACCTGGCAGTCTGGCATGTTTCAACCTGCTGACATGAAAGAAGCTTTTCAAGCTAAGGCAGAAAACCGACCTTCAGAGTTCGATGATTTGTTGCCGCTTAACAAAGGTTTAGATGAGGGGATCTAAACAGGAGTTTTTCGATAGTAACTTAATCGCTCAAAAATTCGAAACTTAAGTCCCCGAGATTTACTAAAGAACTAGACACCCAAGTCCCTAGTTGACTGAAATGTAGGTCTAATTCCGAGATGTCTTCAAGAACCTTTGAACTCAACTCGTAACTTCCTTCATAAGATACTTCGATTGCCCACTCAGGTTCGTTTACCGTGTTTTCATCATCAACTTCGTAGATAGTTTCTAAAGTAGTTCCAGATTTTTCGAAAGTAGTATTTTCCAATTTTGGATTACTCAAGGGTAGATTATCGACGAATAACTGTGGGTCCGGCTGACTTGCTAAACGTTGGAGTCTTAGAACTATGCCGACGAGTATCTCTACGGGTTCTCCTAATTCTCCATCTTGGCACCATTGCCGATAAGAAGTCTGCGACCAGGTAGGCCATTCGAGAGCAATATCACAATGGATGCGAGGCGGTTTTCCTTCACCTGGCAGTCCGTAGCTGACCCTCCAAAACGTATTGCCTATTAAAAGGTCGTTATAAAAACTTTCTTCCTTGTCTTGTCTCTCAAGACGTGCAGATTCCAGAGAGTCCCTCAAAGCACCTATTGCATCGGAAAATACGTGGTCAATCACTGTAGACAATTTATCTAACACATTTGTCTCGGAAAAGTCAGTTGCTCTGATTTCTCCAACTTGAATATCTGACAAGATGATTGAGAGCTGATACAGCTCTATCGGCCGAAGCGTAACATAAACGATTTAAGTCGCGGATGTTTCTTACCATCGGATTATTTGGTTGCGTAGTTGCTAATTCTGAAGCGACTAAGATTGGTTTACCGGAAGCTAAAGAGGCTTCAACGGAAGCCTCTGCGTATCTCTTTTCTTGATGTTCATGAAAGTTGACAATTCTTTCAAGACCGTGTTCAGGGTAGAACTTTCCATTTTTCACAAGATTCGCAGTATTTCCTTGTATCCCAAGTCCGAGTTGAATTATTGAATCAATCTCTGGATGCTTGGAAGCTGTTGAAAGGAGCTCTGGAATTGTGTCTCTAGTCTCACCCCCTGCTAAATCGATCGGATTATTTTTACTCCAACGCGGAGGAAGCAATTCATTGATTGTTTCTTTTAGATCACGTGGTAGAGGAGTTAAAACCAAGTCAGAACTTTGACTAATCGCATCTGCAGTCACTACACCCCATCCGCCTGCTGTAGTGAGAACGAGCACACGAGGACCGTCAGGAAGAGGCTGTGTTGCAAACGTAGCGGCAATTTCGAAAGCTGATTCAATATTAGGAGCACGTGTTATGCCGGCTTGCCTTGCCATTCCTTCAAAAATTTTCGAATCACTAGCGAGCGAACCAGTATGAGACGCAGCCGCTCTTTGACCGCCCGTAGTAGTTCCACCCTTTACAAGCACAACAGGCATCTTCTTTGTTATTTCTTTTACTCTTTCGAAAAAATCCCGACCTTTCTCTAAACCTTCTAAATAGCAAAGAGCAACATCGGTGGCTGGATCAGTAGCAAACCACTCAAGAAAATCAACTATTTCTATTGCTGCAGCATTTCCAGCTGAGACTGATCTACTTATCCCGATACCGGTTTGATTCGCATAGTTGAGAAAACTCGAAACAAAATTACCCGACTGTGACACCACAGCTATACGTCCCTTTGGGGCGTAAGGTGCAACAATTTGAGCGCAGAGACTAGCGGGTGGAGAAACAATTCCTTGCCCATTAGGGCCGGCGAGAACAAGATCCAATTCCGCTGCTAAAGCGACGAGTCTTTTTTCGGCCTTTAAACCCTCTTCGCCTGTTTCTGAATACCCGCCAGCAGCACAAAAAATTGCTTTTATACCTTTTTCCGAAGCTCTTCTAACCAGCTCTTCGTTAACCCCGACAGGAGTGCACAGAATCATCAGATCAACTTCATTTGAAGGTATCGAGTCAAAAGATGTTATTACTTTCTGTTCTAGAACTGTTGCTTCTTCACGTCCAAAAGCGAAAACTTTACCCTCATATCCGCACGAAAGAATATTATGCAGTGCTACGGAGCCGAATTTTCCAGGATGGCTTGAAACTCCCGTAACTATCACACCCTTAGGTTCAAACAAGTACTTAAGATCCACAGTCATGTCGTTTCCCCTTTTAATTCAACAAGAGCATCAGCTGCTATGGGTAATCCGTCAACAATTATTAATGGATTTAAATCAATCGACAAAATTTGTTCATCTTCCGCTAGTTCACCGAGTTTTATGAGCAAATCAATTGTTGCATCAATGTCAAGAGCTTCTTCTCCGCGAAATTCTTCTAATAACCCGTTTGTTTTCAGTGAAGAAATAAGATCTCTTGCATCATAAGAAGTAATTGGAGCGAGTCTGAACTCAACGTCCGCAATGGCTTCAGCTAAAATCCCACCAAATCCAAACATTACACAAGGACCAAACTGGGGGTCCCTCACCACACCCGCAATAACTTCACGTGAACCAGAGAGCATTTCTGTGACTATCAGATTGCTGTCATTGACCTCATTTTCTAGAAGCTCTTTAGCAGCATTTAAAAGATCAGGTTCTGTCTTCAAGTTAAGTTTTACAAAACCATGCTCAGTTTTGTGAGCGATAGAAGGGCCGTTCAGTTTCAATGCACTAGGAAAGCCGATCTCCCTTGCTGCGTTTAGAGCTTCATCAGGATTACTGGCAACCTTCCACCTGGAAACAGGAATTCCTGCATTTTCAACTATTCGACGTGATTCTGACTCTGAAGCAGTTGTCATAATAAATTCTCAGTTTCCTCTGACTATAAGACGGGTTTAGGAGAGGCTTCTCCAGCCAGGTTTAATAACATTTTCGATCAGATGGATCCTTTCATCAAAGGGAAGAAAAGCACTTTTCATAGCGTTAACAGTAAGCCAAGAAAAGTCATCTAAATTCCAACCAAAAGTTTTATTCAACGAAAGCAACTCAGAAGTCATCGAAACGTCACTCATCAGTCTGTTATCAGTATTCACTGTAACTCTAAAACCCAGATCTTTCAGTAGCTCAATAGGGTGTTCCTCCAATGATTGAACGGCGCCTGTATGAACATTAGATGTCGGGCATAATTCCAAAGGTATTCTTCTGTCTCTAATGAAAGAAGCGAGACTTCCAAGACGATGGTTTCCCGACGAATCCAAATCTATGTCATCGATGATTCTTACTCCATGCCCTAAACGCTCTGCGCCACAATATTGGACGGCTTCCCAAATGGAAGCCAATCCAAACGCTTCGCCGGCATGGATTGTAAAGTGAAAGTTTTCACGTTGGAGAAATTGAAATGCCTCTAAATGATTTGTAGGGGGGTAACCAACTTCACGGCCAGCAATATCAAAACCAACCACTCCTTTATCGCGAAAATGCACAGCAGCTTCGGCAATCATCTTTGAATCGCTGCTGGTTCTCATAGCAGTGATGATTGTTTTGATAGTCAGATTGCTTCCAGAGGAACCTTCAGAGAAACCCGACAAAACTGCTTCTATTACTTCATGGACAGATAATCCCTTAGATGTAAAAAGGGACGGCGCAAATCTTATTTCTGCGTAAACGCAGCCATCTTCAGCAAGGTCTTCAGCGCATTCTTTAGCAACGCGGTGGCAAGAATATTCATCTTGCATAACTCCCACAGTATGGGTAAAAGTTTCCAGGTATAAGTTTAGGTCTCTACGGTTAGCGCCTTCATGAAACCATTGTGACAACTCTTCAACGTTATTTGATGGAAGATTTTCATATCCTGAGATGTTCGCTAGGTCAATGACCGTGGAGGGACGTAAACCTCCATCAAGGTGGTCATGTAGAAGAACTTTTGGACCTCTGGTTACAAGTTCAGAAAAATCAGATTGATCAAAGTCCGAATCTTTACTAGTCATGCCTCAGTCTATCTAAAGAGTTTGAAACAAAAGAAAAGAAGTTAATAAAGGATTTTGTCAAAGAAGTCCCTAGTTCTTTGTTCAGTAGGATTTTCGAAAACTTGACTTGGTGGACCTATTTCAACCACCATGCCTTCGTCCATGAAAACTAAACGATCACCAGCTGCTTTAGCGAAACCCATTTCATGTGTAACCACAGCCATAGTCATCCCTTCAGAAGCGAGCTCAAGCATCACATCTAGAACTTCTTTCACCATTTCAGGATCCAGTGCTGAAGTGGGTTCGTCAAAAAGCATAATTTTTGGCTCCATAGCTAATGATCTAGCAATAGCGACCCTTTGCTGCTGCCCTCCTGATAGTTGACGCGGATAGGAATCTGCTTTATCGGGAATTCCTACTCTCACGAGTTGCTTCATGGCCATTTCGTTTGCTTCGCTTTTACTGCGTCCTCTTACTTTTCTTTGAGCCAAACAAATGTTTTCCATAACTGTTAAATGGGGAAATAAGTTGAATTGCTGGAAGACCATTCCCACTTCAGCTCTAATTACGTCAATGTCGCATTTAGGATCTGTCAGTTCGACTCCATCGATAGCTATCGCCCCTTCAGTTGGAACCTCAAGCCTGTTAATACATCTAAGAACTGTGGATTTACCTGAACCGCTGGGACCAACAATAACTACAACTTCCCCTTCAGCTATCTCCAGGTCAACATTTTTGACAGCATGAATGTTTTTGTTAAAGGTTTTTGAAAGGTTCTTAATCGAGATCATTAGTCAATACCTCTATTACTTCGAACACCTCTATCATCACGGGTCATTCTCCTTTCGAGAACTCCCAAAAGCAGACTAAGGCCAAGTGTCAGAATTAGATAAATGAAAGCTAAAACAAAGTAACCTTCCCGAAATTTAAAAGTGCTAGCTGAAAATTGTCTTGCTCGCTGTGTGATTTCAAGAACCCCTAGAACAGAAAGTAGCGATGTGTCTTTCAGTATTGCAATGAAATCATTTCCTAAAGGTGGGATAATCGCTCTCATCGCTTGAGGTAAGACGATTGAATTCATTGTCTGACGCCTGCTCAATCCTAGCGACCTTCCTGCTTCTACCTGACCGATAGCAATAGATTGGATGCCTCCTCTAAAAATTTCTGCCATATATGCACCGTAAATAATGGCGAGAGTCACAGTCGCCCTCATCTGAAATGAAAGTTTGAAACCCAACGCATTTTGAAGTTGAGGAAGTAAGACAAGAGCAACGGTAAATATAAGAGGAAGTATTGGGATGCCGCGAATAAATTCAACGTACGTTCTGGCTAAATTCCGCAAGATTACATTTTTAGAAAGTTGACCCATTCCAGCTAATAACCCCAAAGCTAAAGCAATAGCAAATGCTTGAAGGGTTGCTGTGATGGTAATACTTATGCCCGGTATAACCCTGTCCCAAGCCAGTTCGTAGCTATTTTTAGTCACTATCTGATAGCCCATCCAAGAAAGAATGGCGACTATAGCGATTCCCCACCAAGGGAATGTGTCCCACCACTTTGGCTTGTCGCTAAGACTCTTTTTATTACTTTCTTCGTGGCCTGACATTTTTTCCTTATTCAATAGGTCTTCGAAGAATAGTACTTAAATGATAAAAAGACGAATGCTAGTGAAATTTGCAAAGAAATCTGTTTTCTCAACTAGCCTTTTTTTATGCAGTCACAACGCTATATAGCCGACACTATTGTCACCTGTGATGCTAATAACAGCGTTTATGCTCCAGGTGTAATAGATATCGAAGACGGGAAAATTGTCTGGGTTGGCACTCTAGGATCCGAAGAAGAAACAGATATACGAATTCACAAAATAGGCGGGCTTCTGATGCCGGGTTTAGTTAACGCCCATTGTCACACGCCGATGACACTAGTTCGAGGAGCGGGAGATGGACTGCCATTAGGAAGATGGCTTACTGAAGCGATGTGGCCACGCGAAGGAAAGATGAATGAAGAAGATGCTTATTGGGGTATGACTTTAGGCTCTGCTGAAATGTTTCGAGCAGGTGTTACGACTAGTTGCGAAATGTACCTCTTTGAGGAAGCTCTAGTCGAAGCTGCAAATTCTTCAGAGGCAAGACTGGTCATGACACCAGGGATTTTTAAATCTTCGTATTCAGAGGAAATAGAGGCAAGACTCCAAAATTTCACAGATTTCTATAATCGCCATCACGACCCAGAAGGAAAAATTACTGTGGGTATAGGCCCTCATTCAGCTTACGATTTGGGGATACCAGCATGCATTGAATTGGCTGAGTTCGCAAGATCACTCGACTTGCTGTTTCATATTCACCTTGCAGAAACACGAGAGGAAAGCTCTCAAATCGAGTCCGAATCTGGTAAAAGCATCGTTGAAATTCTTAGTGATAACGGAATATTAGAAGGAAACGTTTTAGCTGCTCATTGTGTCTGGGTCAACGACAACGACATTTCGCTTTTAGCTGATTCCAATGTATCTGTAGCTCATTGTCCTGTCAGCAATATGAAACTCGGCTCTGGGATAGCACCTATAGAAAAAATGCTTGAGAAAGGTTTAACAATTGGTTTAGGAACAGATGGACCGGCTTCCAATGACACACTCGACTTATGGGAGGAAGTTAAAATCGCAGCGCTTTTAGCAAGAGTTAATAGTCTCGACGCAACCTTGATAACTCCTTCGGAAGTCTTGGGAATGGCCACCCGAAAATCTGCAAACGCGATTGGCCTCGATCGGGTTGGAAGCCTGGAAATCGGCTGGGAAGCGGACATGATAAGAATTGATACCAACTACAGTACTTTTACGCCATCGACTGACCTGAATGAAACTTTGGCTCATCTGGTTTGGTCTGGATCCAATAGAGAAGTAACAGATGTATGGGTAGCTGGCTCTAAAGTTCTCTCTGAAGGAGATTTGGTAACAATTGATGAGGAAAGGGCTTTGCGAGAAGTAAAGGAAAGAGCCTTCAGGCTCGCAGAGGTTTAAAGATGTTAGATAAAGAAAAGACCGCAGAAGAGATATCGGACATTCTTGATCTCGAACCTTTACCTTTGGAAGGTGGTATGTGGACGCAAACTTTCAAAGACAAAAATTCCACAGGCATTTATTATCTGTTGAGTAAAAATAATTTTTCTGCAATGCACAAGTTGGAAGCAACTGAGATTTATCACTACTACGCAGGTGCGCCCGCACAGATGCTTTTGTTGGATTCTGTTGGAAAGATTGAGGAACCAGTTCTGGGTGCGGATCTTGATTCTGGCCATCGACCACAGATAATTGTTGAATCGGGAGTTTGGCAAGGGTCAAGAACAACAGGGGAGTGGACGTTGTTAGGAACTACAATGGCACCTCCTTATTCACAAGAAATGTTTCAGTTGGCAGACAGAGAAGAACTACTTAAAGGTTGGCCGGATATTGAGCAGAAAATTTATGAATTAACTCGGAGTTGACCTGACGACTGATTTACCAGGTGGCATTAGTTGAGATGCCACCATCTACTACTAAATCTGATCCAGTTATCCAACGTGCCATAGGAGATGACAGAAAAATTACTGCATCAGCTACGTCCTTAGGTGATCCTGCTCTTCCAAGTGGCACAGAATCCAGCCACCTATTGAGTCCTTCAGGCCAACGTTCTTTTAGATTTCCATCATCAATCAGCCCTGGGGAAACAGAATTTACCCTGACGCCAAAATCTGCGTATTCGAGAGCAGCTGATTTAGTCAACATTAACAAACCAGCTTTGCTGGTCGAATAATGAGAATGACCTCTGGCCGGTTGGTGACCTTCAATTGAAGCTATGTTCACAATTGAAGCGTTGGCGCTTTTTTCTAAAGCTGGTATTGCAGCACGCATAAGAAGGTGAACACTCCTTAGGTTTGTTTCTAAGACAGCATCCCAACTATCTGAATCTGTCTCAACGAGGTTTTCAACATTTTGAAGTGCCGCATTATTGACAATGATGTCTAACTGGTTGCCTGCCTCTAAAGTTTCAGAAATTAGTCCTTCAACCTCACGTGAATTTCGAAGGTCTGCACTCAAAATTGTTGCTGGAATAGAACTTGCTAAGGTCTTTACATCGTTGTCATTATTGTGAATAGCGAGAATAAGTTCTGCTCCTGCTTCTTTCAGTTCAGAAGCGATGGCTAAACCTATGGGACTGTTAGCACCGGTTACTAATGCGACATTTCCACTTAGATCTATTTCAATGCTCATATTTTCAATTTGAATCTGAACCAGTCGTCATAATTCTGCCGATTCTATTCCGAGTAAGATCGGTGGCATTTTCGGTAACTACTAATTGGCCACGATATATAACGCCGATACGGTCCGAGAGGCTGAGAATCTCATCTAATTCTGCAGAAACTAAAAGTACAGCCAACCCTTGATCTCTTTGACTAATTAACTGTTGATGAACAAACTCGATACTTCCCACATCGATACCTCGGGTGGGTTGGGAAGCGACTAAAAGTTTTGCATTGTGGGAGAACTCTCTGGCAGCAATAGCTTTTTGCTTGTTTCCACCCGACAATGAACTCGAAGGAGTTTCAATGCTAGGTGTACGTATGTCGAATTTCTCAACCATTTCTTTTGCGTAGTTGGCAATTGCTTTTTGCTGCCGGATGCCACGATTAGAAAAAGGAGGCTTGTAATACCTGTTTAGAATCAAATTGTCTGCTACTGAATGTGCACCAATCAGCCCATGTTTTTCTCTATCTTCAGGTATGTGTGCAACACCTAATTCACTTATTTGCCTAGGTGAACTTTCTGTGATTGAAGTATCTCCAATAAGAATTTCTCCAGTATCTGTAGTTCTCAATCCAGTAATGGTTTCAACAAGTTCCCGTTGTCCATTTCCTTCAACGCCAGCTATGCCAAAAATTTCACCTGATCTTACTTCTAGAGAAAGCCCATTTACGGCTAGAAGCCCTCTGTCATCTTGGACGCAAAGATTCTTTACTTTAAGTACTGTCGCTTCAGGCGATGCAGTTTCTTTGGAGACGCGAAGAACCACGCTGCGACCTACCATCATTTCTGCAAGACCAGATTCATCTGTTTCATCGGGTGTCGTGGAGCCGACTACTTGTCCGTTTCTCATTACAGTGACCTCATCAGCTACTTCGAGAACTTCTCGTAGTTTGTGAGTGATAAAAATTATTGCAACGCCTTGCGAAGCAAGTTTTTTTAAGACTTGTAGAAGGTGGTCGGTTTCTTGGGGTGTTAAAACAGCAGTTGGTTCGTCCAGAATCAAAATGTTCGCTTCTCTGTAAAGGGAACGAAGAATTTCAACTCGCTGCTGGGTTCCTACAGGTAAGTCCTCGACTGTCGCCTCAGTATCTACGTCGAGTTGGTATTTCTCGGCCAACTCTTTGACCTTTACCTTTGCATTCTCGATGTCAATGACACTGGCCTTGTTGGACGGTTCGTTACCTAAGACAATATTTTCTGCGACTGTGAGAACAGGTACTAATTGGAAATGCTGATGCACCATGCCAATTCCGCGGTCGATTGCATCTTTAGGGCGTCCAAGGTCGACTGTTTCGCCGTCTACTTTGACTATTCCTGAATCGGCCTTATAAAGACCGAAAAGAATATTAACCAACGTGCTTTTACCTGCACCGTTTTCACCTAGAAGAGCATGAATTTTGCCTTTTTTTATCTCAAGGTTTATTTGATCGTTAGCTTTGACACTTCCGAATGCTTTCGAAATGTCAGTTGCTTCAAGTGCGAGAGTGTCTGATGACATTTTGTTATTCCCTTGAATAAGGTTGTCCGATAGATGCAGGTGGTCTAGCTCTTCCTACGAATCCGGCTAGAACAACGATTGTTACGACAAAAGGAATTATTCCAATAAATTGAGGGTCGTTTGTTAGCCAATCTCTAAATTGGAATTGAGTTTGGATAGCGCTGGAATATCCGAATAGAAGGGCAGCTCCCCAAGCACCGACAGGATTCCATCGACCAAAAATCATAACAGCCAAAGCAACAAAGCCTTTTCCATTTGTCATGCCGCGTTCGAAAGATCCAACGGCTTCCAGACTTAAATAAGCTCCTGCCAGGCCTGCGATACCGCCTCCCATAATGACATTCAAATAGCGCATTCCTATTACTGAGATTCCAACAGTTTCCGCAGCGCTGGGATGTTCACCTACAGCTCTGGTGCGTAATCCCCATTTGGTTCGGAAAAGAAGAAACCAAAGAGTCGGAATCATTAAGAGTGTTAAATACGTGATTGGTTTATTTGAAAATAAAACTCTTCCGGCAATTGGTATATCTGCTAGAGGGCCGAGTTTAATAACTTGAGCTTTTCCGGAAGGCAGTGTTCTTCCTAAAGAGAAAAAGAAACTGGTGATTCCAATAGCGGCGATATTTATAACAGTTCCAGCAATTATTTGATCACCACGTAAACCGACTGAAATGCCAGCTAATACTGCCCCCATCATCATCCCAATTAGTATTCCTGCAAAGACACCGAGTAGAAGACTGCCGGAGGTCGAAGCAACCATGAAACCGCCCCAGGCAGACATCAACATCTGTCCCTCAATTCCGATGTTGATTACGCCTGACCGTTCGCATAAAAGTCCACACATGGCTCCAAGCACTAGAGGAGTTGAGTGTCTAAGAGTGCTGACTAGAACAGAGGTTGTATTCGCCTGCTGAAATTCTGCCGTCCAAAGTGTAAAAAAAATAAGAAATACAGTGGTTAGAATCCACCACCTTTTATTAAGGAAGAATTGTTTAAAATCTCTTGATTGATTAGCACTCACGACGAACCCCAAGTGGTCGAAACGGAAAGCTCATTTGCTTCTTTCTGGTTTAAAAACCATCTGACAATTATTGGTGTGGCAACGAATATCAAAATTAAAGCTTGAATGATGTCAGTAATTTCTGGAGAAACGTCAGCTTTAAATTGCATCATTGAACCTCCTGCTTCCATTGCTCCAATAAGAATTGCTGCTGGTATTACTGCTAGGGGGTGAGTTCTAGCCAGAAGAGCGATAGTTATGCCTTCAAACCCGAGTCCGGCATTAAATCCCGGCTCGTATCTTCCTACGACTCCTTGAGTTTCAATTGCTCCACCCAGAGCTGCTAGAAGACCACTAATTGCCATGGTCATAATGACAATCTTTTTAACGGAGATACCTGCATAACTAGCAGCATTCGGATTCAGGCCCACTGATTTTATTTCAAAACCAAAAGTTGTATTACGTAACAAATACCAACATAAGAAAGCAATGACTACAGCCAAGAAGAATCCCGCAGGTAGTTCACCCCATCTAGGTATCTCGGCGCTGCTTTCGATATGAGGAGTCCTAACTATGACACCTTCTTCTCTCCAGACTTTTGATGCGAGCCAGTCAGTCATGTTCAGGGCAACGAAATTCAACATGATGGTCGTGATTACCTCATGAGCACCTCGGCTTGCTTTAAGAATTCCTGGTATAGCCCCCCACATAGCCCCAGCAATTGCGCCAGCTAAGAGAGCTAAGGGTGTGTGGATTATCCATGGGAGGCCGGTAATTCCGTATCCAACAGCACCAGCAATTAAAGCTCCGAAGACCAACTGTCCTTGACCACCGATGTTGAAAAGTCCAGCCTTGAAAGCAAAAGCGACGGCAAGGCCTCCCATTACTAGAGGTGTTGCTTTTTCTAGAGTTCTTCCAATACTTTTTGAGTCACTCAATGATCCGTCTATTAGAGCTTTATAGGCATCTATTGGAGAAGAACCTGAGAGGGCGATTATTATTGCACCTGTTGCAATAGCAAGCGCTACTGCAAAGATTGGCATAAGAAATGAGCGGAAGTTGTTCATCAGATGAAGAATTTATTGATGGAGGATTTTTTCAATTAGCTATTTCTACCCACATTTGGTTTACGACCATGGTTGGCTTTTTTACGTCTTGCATTGGTTTTCTTTTTACTTGTACGTTTCGACATAACGGCAGGTTACCTCATTAGGGCGCAGAGACCTTATCCTTGCCGTAGTCTAATTATCTGATTTGTATTTTTTTAAGGGTTTGAAATGGAAAGATTTGGATTTGTTGGTTTACCTAATGCAGGTAAGTCTTCGCTTTATAATGCTCTAGCCGGAGGTGGCGCTTTGGCGGCACCATATGCTTTTGCTACCACGGATCCAAATGAAGGAGTAGCACGAGTTCCGGACAGCAGACTGAGTCTCTTAGGAGAAATGAGTGATTCAAAAAAAATAGTACCGACAACTATTCAATTTACTGACATTGGTGGACTCGTGGAAGGTGCAGCCAAGGGTGAAGGCTTAGGAAATCGTTTCCTCGCAGGCATAAGGGAAGTTGATGCAATTGTTTTTGTCCTTAGAGCATTTTCAGACACAGATGTGCCAGGACCAACAGATCCGGTAGAGCATTTGAGAATTGTAGAGGTGGAGTTAGCACTAGCTGATCTAGAAACCACACAAAAACAGTTATCAAAAATAGAAAAGGCAGCGAAAGCAGACCAATCGATTAGACAAGTTCTCGACTCCTTGAAACATGCTTCAGAACAGCTTGATCAAGGAATCCCTATTTATAAAAGCGATTTAACATTTGAAGAAAGAGAGTTATTGTCTGAATTTTTCTTATTAACAGACAAACCGGTACTAGCTGTTGTAAATCTGGGTGAAGACCAAGTAGAGGAAGCAAATCAAATATTGGAACCAGTCATTGCAGAATTATCCGGACAAGAGGTTATAGGAATGTGTGTTCAACTTGAGTCTGAAGCTGCTTTACTGACTCCAGAAGAACAGGCAGAAATGTTGGAGGCTCTCGGTTTAGGCGAAGGTGCTTTAGCAAGGTTCGTTCGTTCGGCTTATCACCTCTTAGGTTTGAGAACATTTTTTACAACTGGCGAGAAAGAAAGTAAAGCATGGACTTTCAGGGAAGGTTCAAATGCTCCTGAATGTGCTGGCAGGATTCATACTGATTTCCAGAAAGGGTTTATTCGAGCTGAGACGATTGGCTGGCAGTTATTGCTTGAACAAGGTTCATGGCTAAAAGCAAGAGAAGCAGGCCTTGTAAGAAGTGAAGGTAAAGAGTACAAACCTGAGGACGGCGACGTAATGGAATTCCGTTTTAATGTCTGACACTAAAGAAGGGGCACTTTTTTTGGTGTCTACCCCTATAGGGAATCTCTCTGATTTGTCAAAACGAGCAATAGAAACTCTTGAAACTGCGGATTTGATCGCCTGTGAAGATACGAGAAGGACAGGTCAGCTTTTGCATTTAATAGGAGTCGAAAGCAAAAAATTGATCAGAGTTGACGAGCATACGGAATTCAAAAAAAAATCGAAGATTGTTGAAAAAATTAAGAATGGCTTCATCGTAGCTTTAGTTAGTGATGCAGGAACTCCAGGCATTTCAGACCCAGGTGAAGAATTGGTAAGAACAGTTATAGAAAATGGTTTCAAAGTTTCTGTGATTCCTGGCGCATCATCAGTGTTGGCTGCTTTGGTTGTAAGCGGCATGTCAATGAGGCGATGGGTGATGGAAGGTTTTATTCCACGCAAAGGGAAAGAAAGAGAAGAAATCCTCAAAGAGTTAGCAGTTGAAGAAAGAACTATCATTTTATTTGAATCTCCGAAACGTCTTCCAGAAACACTTAAAGATTTGAGAAAATATCTAGGAGAAGATCGCCTAGTTGCTGTTGTAAGAGAGTTGACAAAACTTCACGAAGAGGTCTGGCGAGGCTCATTAAAAAGTGCGACAGAGCATTATGAATCGTCACCGAAAGGTGAGGTGGTCATAGTGATTGAAGGTTCTAATTATGAAACCTCTATCCCTGATGATCAGATCGTTAAAACTCTTCGCGAAGCAAAGGATTTAGGTTTGTCTGCACGAGATGCTTCAAGTCAAGTCTCAAAACAATTAGGTGTTTCCCAAAGAAGGGCTTACAAGTTATACATAGATTTGGATTAGTCAAGGGCTATCCCAAAGATTGAGGTAGTCTCGGCACTGATGACAAACAAAAATGATTCAGTACCAGTCCTTGTCGCGGTTGCTTGGCCGTATGCCTCCGGTTCTCGACATCTAGGACATTTGGCAGGTGCATATCTACCAGCTGATGTGTTTGCACGTTTCCAAAGATTTGTAGGTAATGAAGTCTTGATGGTTAGTGGGTCTGATGTTCATGGCACTCCGATAACCGTTAGAGCTGACTCAGAAGGAACCACACCAGGCGCAATTGTTGACAGATACCACAAAGAGTTCTTAGATAATTGGGAAAAACTTGCGATTAGTTGGGATTTGTACACCTCCACTGGAACTGACAATCACTCAGATGTCACACACGATGTATTCATGAAACTTTTTGAAAAAGGCTATATAGACAAACGTTCTTCGGAACAGTTTTATGACCAAGACGCTGGAAGGTTTTTGCCAGATAGATACATAGAAGGAGTATGTCCACATTGTGAATATTCTGAAGCTAGAGGCGATCAGTGTGAGAACTGTGGAAGAACTTTAGACCCTGAAGAGTTGATCAAACCGATTTCAAAGATAAGCGGAAGTGAACCTACTCTTAAAGAAACTGAGCACTTTTATTTAAGGTTGTCGGACTTTCAAGAACCGCTTTCTGAATGGCTTTCGGGCAGAGAGGGCTGGCGTAATCATGTTTTAAATTTCTCAAAAGGTTGGATTGAGGAAGGTTTGCACGACCGTGCGATAACACGCGATTTGGACTGGGGTATTGAAGTCCCTGTTGAAGGAATAGGTGACGGTAAGAAAATTTACGTCTGGTTTGAAGCAGTTATCGGGTATCTTTCAGCTGCTAAAGAATGGTCAAAAAATAATGGCTTGGAAGACGATTGGAAAAAGTGGTGGTCCAATCCCAATAGTCGTTCGGTTTACTTTATTGGCAAAGACAACGTCCCTTTTCATACCATTATTTGGCCTGCAATGCTTATGGGATATGGGGGTTTGAATTTGCCCAGTAACGTTCCAGCAAACCAGTACGTAACGTTTAAGGGAGGGAAAGCTTCTGCTAGTAGGGGAATTGGTTTAACAATAACTAGAAGCCTTGAAGTTTTTGAAGCGGATTCTCTTAGATATGCACTGGCAGCCTCCTTCCCAGAGCAAAGCGACACCGAAATGACAGTTGAAGAGATTTGTCGGCGAATTAATGAAGAGCTAGTAGCTACATGGGGAAATCTGGTTAACAGAGTTTTATCGATGATATACAACTCTTGTGATGCTCAAATTCCTTCGCCTGAACTTAGGAATGATGAGGATATGGCCTTGCTTAAGAGGATTGATCAGATCGTGGAACTAGTAGCGGAAGAGATCGACAAAGTGGAGTTGAGGTCTGCTTTACAGAAAGGAATGTCAGGGGCAGCTGAAGTAAACGCCTACTTGAACTCTATGGAACCATGGAAACTTTCAAAGACAGACCCGGAAAGAGCTGCCACTGTATTAGGTACAGCTTTGTCGGCAATCGCTGGTGTGCGTGTTTGTTTAGCGCCGTATCTGCCTTTTTCGACCGAGGAGCTCAATGACGTATTCGGTTCTATTAATTCTTGGCAACGAGAAGAGCCTGAGCATGGAAAGAAGATTGAAAAACCAAAACCGCTTTTCAAAAAAGTGGATATAAGTTTGCTGGATTTAGATGATTGAATGGTTTGACAATCATTGTCATCTTTCTGAAAATATTGAAGAAGAAATTCTTAAAGCACGCAAAGCATTAGTTGTCGGATTTATAAACGTAGGCACAGACTTTGAAACTAGTTGCGAAGCTATAGAAAAGGCAAGAATGCTTCCAGATGTATGGGCGACAGCCGGAGTGCATCCACACGAAGCGAAAAAGGGTATTGAAGGTATTGAAGATCTACTAGGAGATCCGAATGTGGTTGCTGTTGGAGAGGCAGGACTCGACTATCACTATGATTATTCTCCGCGAGAGGATCAAAGAAAAGTTTTCGCGGAACAAATCGAAATGGCAAACAAGTCCAACCTCCCTCTAGTTATACATACAAGAGAAGCATGGGAAGAGACCTTTGAGATTCTTGATTCTGAAGGAGTTCCTAAATCGACAGTTTTTCATTGCTTTACAGGAGGACCGATAGAAGCCAAAGAATGTTTAGAGCGGGGTGCCTATCTATCCTTCAGTGGAATAATCACATTTAAAAGATCCGAGTCTCTAAGAGAGGCGGCTTCAGAATGCCCACTGGATCGTGCAATGATTGAAACCGATTCTCCATATCTGACTCCGGTTCCTTTCAGAGGTAAAAAGAATGAACCTGCAAATGTGGGTTTGATAGGGAAAGAACTTGCGTATCTGCAAGATAAATCATCAGAAGAAATAGCCTTAGCTACGACACAAAATGCTTTAGATTTTTACGGATTACGTTAAAACTAAGATAAGTTTACTTCTTCAAATGCCCGATTTGCAGGCACCAAATGATGCTTCTAGCGTGTATTTATCTTGTCTGCTACAGCAGCCAATAGGAGGAAGGGTGCTGGAAACAAATCCTATTATCGAGAGGTGGAGACTGGTTGTGGTACTTCTTGCCACAATTGCAGCGCTGCCACTTTTCTTGTTCGAAAATCCAAATTCGACAGGTTCCCTCACAGGCGTTGCAGGTGCGGGAACTACAGCCGCGCTAGGCACAAGCGCGTTATTGGAGCTGAACGGTCCGGCAAATGATCAAAGAGTCGCTGAAGGGGAGCTATTTTTATTGAATAGAGCTGAAAATTGGCATTCAGCACGTACTACGTGGAACATGGTTGAGCGCCTTCAATCTGCTGCTGTGAAATATGAAGAGGAAGCCATGGAGATGGCACGCGAAATATCGGATGCAGAGTTTGTTGAAAAAGAGAAACAGATGAAACTCGAGGAAGAACAAGAGCTGAGAAGGAAATTATTTGCCGAAGAAGATACAAGGCGTGAAAGAGCCTTAACGACTCCTGGACCGACAACGACGATCGTAGCTACTGAACCCGATCCGAACGGTCCCACCAATGTGCAGTGGGAAGCGCTTCGCTATTGCGAATCAACCGAGAATTATCAAGCAATTAGTCCAACGGGGATGTATAGAGGTGCTTATCAATTTAGTGTTGAAACTTGGGACTGGATTGCGGGTCTTTATTACGAGCATTTAGTAGGGGTCGACCCTGCAGAAGCTAGACCAAGTGATCAGGATCGGATGGCTAAGTCTTTGTATTTGTTGAGAGGAAGAGGACAGTGGCCAGTATGCGGACGTTATCTACCATAGAAAAAAAGTGTCTCTGACTCGCACAGAAGTAAAAAATTTGCTTCTTAAATACGAGATCCATCCTAAAAAGTCCCTGGGTCAAAATTTTGTTGTTGAACCGAACACAATTCGCCAAATAATTAAGCTCGCTGATTTAGATCCTGCGAATTTTGTCATTGAGGTGGGATCGGGCCTCGGATCATTAACTCTTGCTTTATTGGAATCCTGTGAACATGTAACAGCCGTAGAGGTAGATGATGTACTCGTCAAAATCTTGAAAGAAGTAACGGGAGAGCAAATAGAAAATAAGCTTCGGATTATCCATGCGGATGTTATGACGCTGGACTTAAAACAAGTCCTAGAAGAGCGGAGCAATCATTGGAATTTAGTAGCAAACTTGCCTTACAACATTGCAGTGCCAATGATCTGCGATTTCCTTGAGAAAGCTCCATTAATTTCAAAAATGACTGTAATGGTGCAACGAGAGGTTGCAGAAAGAATGATTGCAAAAGTTGGGGATAAAGCCTACGGGTTGCCTTCAGTTAAAATTGAGTATTTTGCTGAAGCGAAAATAATCGCAGATATACCTCCGACGGTTTTTATACCGAAACCAAGAGTTGAATCGTCAATAGTTCAGATCGTCAGACGTGATAATCCCATTATTTCCGAAGATTATGAAATACTTTTTAGTTTGATTAAGTCAGCTTTCAGACATAGAAGGAAAATGTTGCGTAGTTCCTTGAAAGGAATTCTCAGTACGGATGATTTTACTGCAACGGAAATTGATCCAACTAAAAGAGCGGAAAACCTTACATTAAAAGAGTGGGAATTGTTGACAAAACAGATTGTTTCCAGAGGCCATAAATAGCAATGATTACTTTTTATGCTCCAGCCAAACTGACTCTTTCATTGGAGATTATGGGAATACGTGATGACGGTTATCACTTGATAGAAGCTGAAATGGTTTCGTTGGATTTAATGGATGAGTTGGAAGTTAGTGATGATAGAGGAAACGGAGCTATAGAGGTTTCCATTGAGTATCTTGACCAGCCTTGGGGTTTCGACACTGAAAGTTCAGTACCAGATAATGAAAATAACCTTGTATCGAAAGCTTTAAATCTCCTAAACGTTAAAAAGTCAATTCATATACGCAAAAAGATCCCACCAGGGGCCGGGCTTGGAGGAGGGTCAGCAGACGCCGCTGCAGTTCTACGTTGGGGTGGGTTTAAAGATTTTGTAGCTGCATCGCGTCTAGGGGCGGATGTTCCATTTTGTTTGCAGGGTGGTAGGGCTATTGTTGCGGGAATAGGAGAAAAAATAACTCCAGTTGCTTATCTCGAACAGACATTTACTTTGTTGATACCACCATTTTCGTGTTCGACTTTAGAGGTTTATGATCATTGGGATCGGATAGGTGGACCACGAGGAGAAAATGGCAATGACTTGGAGCCTGCGGCACTGGATTTATATCCAGCATTACGAAAGTGGAGAGATCAACTTGGTGAAGCTACAGGAGTTCGCCCGCGACTAGCTGGCAGTGGAAGCACCTGGTTTGTCGAAGGTTCCTTTCCACAGGAAGGACATCATGTCTTTTCCACAATTCCTGCCCTCGAAGATAACTAGGTGACTAGCGTCCCCTCATTCTCTGAGCTCGAGTTCTCTTAAGCATCTTGCGATGCTTTTTCTTGCGCATTCTCTTTCGACGTTTTTTAATTAAAGATCCCATAGTCGACGACACACTAACCGCCTTATTTGCATTTCCCGACCTCCTAGCAAAAGACGACGATACTCTAGGGGGTAATTGGCCGGTAGTTCAATAGGCAGAATGCCTGGTTTTGGACCAGGAGGTTGGAGGTTCGAGCCCTCCCCGGCCAGCTGTTAAAGGGAGAATTTATTATGAGTAGAGAAGACGTTGTCCAATCTGACTTGAAAGAAATTCCAAATGGAGAAAAAGCAGTCGGAACTTTTTCGAAAAATGAAATGAGCAACCGCCTCAATTCATTAAGAGGGGTCATGGAAAACCTCGAGTTGGATGCCGCTCTATTTACTTCCATTCATAACATCAACTATTACAGCGACTTTATTTACTGTGCATTTGGACGCCCTTATGGTCTTGTCGTAACGCAAGAGAAAGCTACTTCGATTTCCGCGAATATAGATGCGGGTCAGCCTTACAGAAGAACTTTTGGTGAAAATTTGGTTTATACAGACTGGAGAAGAGACAACTATCTCAGAGCAGTAGTTGAACTTGCAACAGATGCAAAAACAATTGGTATCGAATTTGATCACATAAATTTAAATCTTTTAGAAAAATTAAAAGATGCGATGAGACAAGTTGAATTTGTTGATATCTCTTCAGCGTGCATGGAATTGAGAATGATTAAATCAGACGAGGAAATAAAACTAATTCGCGAAGGAGCCAGAATAGCCGACATAGGAGGTGCTGCATGTGTAGAAGCAATCTTCGAAGGGGTTCCTGAGTACGAAGTGGCTTTACATTCCACGCAAGCAATGGTTAAAGAAATTGCCAAAACTTTCCCACACGTAGAAATTATGGATACATGGACATGGTTTCAATCGGGAATAAATACGGACGGAGCTCATAATCCGGTTACCTCACGACAAGTTCAGAGAGGAGACATATTGAGTTTAAATTGTTTCCCCATGATTTCTGGCTACTACACGGCCTTAGAAAGGACGCTTTTCTGCGGTGAAGCAACAGAAGAGAACATTCGCTTATGGGAAGTCAACTGTCAAGTACATGATGCTGGTAAGGAGTTGTTAAAACCTGGAGCTGTTTGTGGTGAAATTGCAAAAGAACTAAATGGTATATACGCAGAGCATGACTTATTACAGTACCGAACTTTTGGATACGGACATTCTTTCGGGGTTCTTTCTCACTACTTCGGAAGAGAAGCAGGCTTGGAACTGCGAGAAGACATACAGACAGTTTTAGAACCCAATATGGTGATCTCAATGGAGCCGATGATAATGATTCCTGAGGGTCAGGCTGGTTCGGGAGGTTACCGCGAGCATGACATACTTTTAATAACTCAAGATGGGAATGAGAACTTTACAAAGTTTCCCTATGGGCCCGATCACAACATCGTTTGAAATTCTCATCAAACAATTATTTCTTCTGTTTTCATATGCCACTTGAAGGATTGCTAGTTTTCATAAGTGGTTAAAAGTTGGTTCTTTACGATCGGATTTATTCTATTAGTTACCTTTTTGAACGTATGGAAAGTTTCTGCTCAAAGCTCTAATACCCCCGATTCTCCTACCAATTTCCAAGCCATAGGAGGAAACGAAACTCTCACAATTAATTGGGGTGTCCCACTAAATAATGGCGGATCAACAATTACTGGTTATCAATTCAACTGGAATGGTGTTGATCGAAGTGGAATGGCAATAATTTCTTCTCTTTCTACGGTGCTTGAGTCCTTAACTAATGGCGCTAGTTATTCGTTATCTGTTGCAGCAATCAATTCAAATGGTGTAGGGAGTTCAACAGAAACGGTTATAGGTGTTCCTTACACTTCGCCTAACCCACCAAGTTCATTGAGTGCGAAAACCATGGATGGTGTCTTAGTTCTTAATTGGGATGCTCCTGGATTCAATGGGGGATCCCCAGTCTTCGGCTACCGGATTGAAAGTCGTGAGATAGGTTCAGATTTTTGGAAAGTCGAAATAGCGAATACGGGTTTTGCATTTACGACTCACAACATCGTTAATTTTGAGTTTGATGTTTCAAAAGAATTTCAGATTTCTGCAATCAACCAAGCAGGTATGAGTTTGATGTCAGAATCTCTAATTTTCGAAGCACAGACTCAAGCTCCACTTGAAAGTACGACGACTACGACTCAAATAGACAACGTTACAACCACGACATTGCCTGTGCCGTCCACATGCACAACAGTTCCACCACAAAGCACGACACCAGCTGACCCTGTGGATACTGAGTCGACTTTTTCGGAAATTGAAACAGTTGGTACGGATGACTACAGAATCCCACCTACTCCCATTTATGTCTGTTGACCAAAATTTTTATAAATGCACGATCCTGCTTCTAGGCAACCTATGATCGAAGTAACAACTCTTATGGAAGGCGAGAACTGATATATGGAATTGGTGACTAACAAGAAACTGTATTTAGTTTCAGGTCGAACCTACGAACCACTAGCAGAAAAAATTGCAGATGAGCTTGGAATTTCTTTAGGAGATCCCAATTTGGCTGAGTTTGCTAATGGAGAGGTTCATTGCCGATTTTCAGAATCCATACGTGGATGTGACGTATTTATAGTTCAGACCCATAGCGGATCAGATAACGCTTCAATAAACGATTCGTTAATGGAGCAGTTGATAATGGTTGATGCAGCAAGACGTGCATCTGCTAAACGAATTACAGTCGTTTGCCCATCATTTGGTTATGGGCGCCAAGATAGAAAGGCGTCTGGTCGTGAACCGATTACCGCTAAGTTGGTTGCCAATTTGTTTAAAGAAGCCGGAGCCAGCAGGTTGGTAAGCGTGGATCTTCACTCAGGTCAAACACAGGGCTTCTTTGATGGTCCAGTTGATCATTTAACAGCTATGCCTGTTTTAGTTGAAAGGCTTGCTTCTCTCAAAGGAGAGTTGACCATAGTTTCACCTGATGCTGGCAGGGTGAAAGTAGCTGAGCGTTATGCGATGACTTTAGGGGCAGAGTTAGCAATCGTTCATAAAAGAAGAAGTCACAGTTCTTTTAACACAGTTGAGGCGAGGGAGGTTGTGGGTGACGTTTCTGGTCGCGTTTGTGTGTTAGTAGATGACATGATTGACACTGCTGGAACGATTTGTGCAGCTGCAGAACAGCTAGCGGAAAGAGGAGCTTCACAAATTGTGGCAGCTGCTACCCACGGAGTTTTTTCAGGTCCTGCAGCGGAAAGACTTTTAGCATCTCCGATAGAAAAAATCATTGTTACAGACACACTCCCTCTATCAGAAAATATGCAGATGGATAAAGTTGAAGTGCTTTCAGTAGCTCCTCTGATTGCTGAAGCCATTAGAGCAGTATTTGAAGACACTTCTGTTTCAGAGATATTTGGTGGAAATAATTCAGTTTAAAAACAAATGACTAGTGATAGCCGTTTGGGTTGTGAAATCAGTGGTTAGACTCGCCTGTCGGGCCACAATACTTGAACTTGAGGAAAAATCTTATGGAAGAAATACTTCTAACCGCAAATACAACGAGAGAGATCGGGAGCAGTTCAAGTCGTCGTGTACGTAAAGACGGAGTTGTTCCAGGTGTTTTATACGGCCTGAATGAAGAAT
>MPLX02076065.1_pt1 | contig 34250 bp, 25 predicted proteins | sample 1617341 | NCBI WGS metagenome assembly MPLX02 (sample SAMN05944804, study PRJNA350692) | marine metagenome | biome: marine; feature: ODZ; material: water; isolation source: 120 m water sample filtered on 0.2 um supor filter | place: Pacific Ocean | collected 2012-04-08 | depth 120m m | reverse complement strand
ATCAACTCTTCAACGGCCTCGGCGCCCTCAGGTGTGCCCGGCACCTTGATGAGCAGATTGTCACGCCCCATCCGCTTGAAGATCGTCGTTCCTTGTTCGACCGTCGTCTTGGCATCGGCCGCGAGCAGCGGCGATACCTCGAGCGAGACGCAGCCATCGCTCCCGTCGGTGACATCCCATGCTGTTCGCAGCAGGTCGGCGGCCCGCGACAAGTCATCGATGGCGAGATCAAAGAAGATCGCCTCGGCATCAGTTCCCGTCATGGAGTCATCGTAGAGATCGCTCCCGGAGATGGCCTTGTCGAAGATCGACGGGTTGCTCGTCAGCCCGGTCACGCTGTTGTCGCTGATGTAGCGAGCGAGCGTTCCGTCATCGAGAATGTCACGCCGGATGTAGTCGAGCCAAGCGGCCTGTCCAGCTTGAGTGAGTGTGTACAGCGGGTTCATCGTCCTTCTCCTCTCGATGTCGATGATCTGCGCAAGGCGGCGACGGTATCGCTCAAGCGGCTGAAACTCGGCGAGCAACCAAACACGGACAATCTCGGAAGCTAATTCGAGACTGATGACACGGGTGCCGAGTGTCAGTACGTTGACTGCATCATGCTCAACCATCTGGTGCGCCGTGTAGGTATCGTGGGCGGTGGCGGCACGGATGCCGGGAAAACGATTCGCTGCAAGGGTCATGCCAGCGCCCGAGCCGCAGAGCAGGATGCCCCGCTGGGCGCGGCCAGCCATGAGTTCGCGGCAGGCCGCCTCGGCGGCAACCGGAAAGTCCACCCGCTCGCCTTCTTGTGGTCCCACCAGAATGGCCTCGTGGCAGAGCGACGTGACAACCTCAGCGAGGTGGGCTCGCATCGTCAGCCCTGCATGATCACCTGCGAGAACGACACGCATGACGGTGGCCTCCAAGATGGGCACAATAACGGAAGGAACCAGATACCGCCCCGGAGCCAATGATGTTCATCAACTCCTTGGCTTATACCATCAGGGCGGTACCTGACCCCCTTGCAGTATGGTGTCCGTGTGGACATCCTGACCATCGACATCGGCGGCACCAATCTGAAAATCCTGTGCTCAGGCGAGCCGAAGCGGCGCAAGGTGAAGTCCGGAAAGAACCTGACACCCGAGTCGGTAGTGCAGATCGTCGATGAAGTCTGCAGCGACTGGGCGTGGGATGCCATCTCCATCGGGTATCCGTCCCCCGTCGTCGGCGGACGGCCCCTGCTCAACCCATCGAATCTCGGTACTGGCTGGGTTGGCTTCGAGTACGAGGCGGCCTTTGGATGCCCGGTGAAGATCCTCAACGATGCCGCCATGCAGGCACTTGGAAGTTATCACGGCGGGCGGATGCTCTTTCTTGGTCTCGGCACCGGCCTTGGCTCAGCCATGATTGAAGATGGCCGGCTCGAACCGCTTGAACTTGGGCACATGCCATTCAAGGACGGCGAATGCTTCGAATACTTCACCGGCAAACGTGGCCTCAAGCGAATGGGCTTCGATGCGTGGCGAGACGTCATCTTTGAAGTATGCGAGCAGTTCGTCTCTGCCATCGACCCGGACTATGTGGTACTCGGCGGCGGCAACGTCAAGAAACTCGATCTTCTGCCGTCCCGATGTGAACGAGGAAGCAACGCCAACGCATTCATTGGTGGCTTCCGAATGTGGGAGGACACACTGTGAGCGACGCCTGGAATGCTCTGGCCACCCATGCTGACCAACTGCGATCGGTCTCCCTTGCATCGCTGATCGATGATCCGAACCGATGCGACAGATTTGTGCGCCAACTGGGCGAACTCCATGTCGATCTGACACGACATCTCGCCACCAATGAAACCATAGATCTGCTGCTCGCGCTGGCTGAAGAGCGAAGCGTGACAGCCATGCGGGATGCCATGTTTGCCGGCGAGCCGGTCAACACCACCGAGCACCGCCCTGCGCTACACGTGGCGCTTCGAAATACATCAGACCGCCCAATCCTTGCGGAAGGACACGACGTGATGCCAGCGGTACACGCCGTACTCCGCAAGATGAGAAAGTTCTGCAATGCCATTCATGATGGCACCTGGACAGGCGCCAGCGGGCGACGCATCGACACAGTCGTCAACATCGGCATCGGCGGATCGGATCTCGGTCCCGTCATGGCGACCGAAGCACTTCGCCCGTGGTGGTCCAGTGGTATCCGAGCGAGATTTGTCTCCAACGTCGATCCCTCACACCTTGCCGATACGACGTCCGACCTTGATCCCGCTACGACGCTCTTCATCATTGCATCCAAGACATTTGGAACTCAAGAAACGCTCGCCAACGCCCACGCTGCGCGACGTTGGATCGTCGAAGCACTTGGTGATGAAGCAGTGTCACGTCACTTCGTTGCCGTATCGACCAATGCCGAACGCGTCGAGAACTTCGGTATCGACCCCGAGAACATGTTTGAGTTCTGGGACTGGGTGGGTGGCCGGTACTCAATGTGGTCCGCCATTGGGCTCTCCATTGCGGTCGCTGTCGGATTCGACCAATTCGAGCGAATGCTTGAAGGCGCCCACGAGATTGACTGCCACTTTCGGGATGCCCCACCGGCTGAGAACATCCCCATCGTGCTCGGATTGCTCGACTGCTGGTATCGCGACTGCTGGCAGTGCCAAAGCCGCGCGGTCCTGCCGTACGATCAGCATCTCCATCGCCTTCCGGCCTATCTCCAACAACTCGAAATGGAGAGCAACGGCAAACGCACGCGCCTTGATGGATCGCCCACCACGCATGGAACCGCATTTGTCGTCTGGGGCGAACCCGGCACCAATGGACAACATTCCTTCCATCAGATGCTGCACCAAGGCACCACAATGGTTCCATGTGACTTTTTCATCGCCGCCGAATCGTGCGAACCTACCGAAGATGGTCGGTACGACATGCTCGTTGCTAACTGCCTCGCGCAGGCAGAGGCCTTGGCACGTGGCCGAGATCTTGCGCAGATCGAGGGCGCGTTGCGAGCCAGCGGCATGGACGAGGCTGATGTCGCGGCACTTGCGCCGCACAAGGTCATGCCGGGCAACCGCCCCTCGACCACCATGCTGTACAAGCGACTCGACCCAGCCACCCTTGGCCGGCTGATCGCGCTGCATGAGCATCGCGTCTTTGTGCAGGGCGTCATATGGGGGATTGACTCGTTTGACCAATGGGGCGTCGAACTCGGAAAGCATCTTGCCAATGAGATTCTTCCAAGCGTCACGGGAGCGACTTTTGGCAGCGGCGATGCCACGACACAACACCTGACTGCAAGAGTGCACGCCCTGCGAAACGAGTGACGGGCAGTTGCAAGGCGTTGCGTCGGCCGAAGGAAGGACGCTGCAGGCTCAAAAGAGCAGTTGGAGTTGACTACGGACGAGCCACTGGCCGGTTTCGCCAGAATTGTCGGCTCGCCAGCCATTTCCACTGGATGTGTAGTCGGCGTGCGGCGCTTGTCTGCCCCCATTATTGAGGGTAGAGAAGGCGTAGCCAAAGTCGGTAGTCCACTTCACATTCTTCCCGACAAGCCAGTTGTTGAAGCCGATGGTCAGCGTGCTGTCATGGCCGGTACGGTGCCCGTTGTTGTTCCTCACCACCGGCGGTGTACCAGTGCTGTTGGCATACACAGCGTTCCCTTGGTTGTAGCCCTCGATGTCGCCGAACTCATAGCGCGCAAAAATCTGAAAATCGTCGGCCACCATGAAGCCACCCTGAATAAGCGCACCCCAGGCGTGATTACTGTCAGGGCCGCTGGTAGTGGCGAGGGTGGTGGATCCTCTGTTGTTCGCCCATACGAAGGCGCTGTAGAGGGTCCAGCCATCTCCACCGACTGATCCATCAACCGTCAAGCCGATACTGCGGTTGCCTTCGAAGCCGCCGTACTCGATCGCATTGGTACTTTGACCGCTTCGGTTGAACCACTGTGCGGCAGCGCCGACGAAGGCATAGGACTCGCTCTTGGATCCATACCCAGTGAAGGTCTTCCAATCTTTCCAGTCGCCAGCGAGTCGCCAGTCGATACGAGCGGTCGCAGATGCCGCATCGTTGCCGATACCCTGCGCCTGCGTGTTCGCGGTGTGTGGTCCGTCGAGATACATCGCCCGCCACCAGAGGTCTTCGCCCTTGGAACCAAGTTCAACGCCCTGAGTCCAGCCGTAGGTGAACTGGTTGTCGATCATGGACCGCTCGACTGTAAGTTGAGCACTGCTGGAGACGAGTTCCTCACGAAGAAACGGGGCTTTGAACTGGCCGACCTTGACATACAGACCGTCATTCCATGTCTTCGAGATCCAAGCATCCTCGACATACATGGTGTTGGATCTGCCGTTACCGCCCTGCGAATTACGCTGGTTGATGATGGAGATCTTGTATTCCCAACTGGGGTCCACAATATGGCCCGAGAACTTCACCTTGAGTCGACGGATCTCAAACCCATAATCATGGGCTTGACCACTTGCATGGTTGTAAAGGAACCGACTTTGAATCTGCCCGTTGATCTTGAGCTTCCAGTTGCCGTCGGCAGACTGTATGAAGAAACCACCTTTGTACCCAGTCGTTGCGCCGTTTCCTTGCAAATTGGCGCGGGTGTCGGCATCGGCAAGCACATCCTGCACGATGCCGCGGATCTGCTCGCTCCGCTGTTCGCTGAGCCATTGATCCGAATCTTCAGCGCGAAGCACGTCGACCTCGCTGCGAAGAGTCTCGATCATCGATCGTAGTTCAGTGATCTCCATATCACGCTGATCGGCAGTAACGGGAAGTGTCGCGACACCGATGAGCAGGGTTGAAATGAGTACTGAGTACATGGGGAGCGATCTCCTTGGAGTGATGATTTGTTGATATGGGAATGGTCCGATCAATATATTCAGGGGAGAGTTCAGATGGCGTCAACATGCGTTCTTGGAGCACCTCTTGCCCCGGGGAAGCGATGTCGCGATAGGGGCAGGTGAACGTGTCGCTGAAAGGTAGATCCGGGAGATAGCGGGCCATCCTGGTTGATTTTGCTTGCCTCTCTCTGCGGGCGGGAGGCATGTGCGCATTGCCAGCACGCTACCGACTACGGACAGTCATCACGCCATTCATCAACTGCCAGTGGCCGGGATAGGTACAGATGTAGGGGTATCGACCGGGCCGCTCGGGGGCGATGAAGCGGATGTATTTGGTGTCGCCCTCCATAACCAAGGGCAAGGCGTGCAGGATGCCGTGCGTATCGGGAATGTATTCACGGGCGATTGCCTCCGGGCTGGTGCCCTGAGCGTCGGCAGCATGGCCAATACGGCGGAGTGAACCTGGCTTGCCGATGACGAGGTTGTGCGGCATCTGATCCTTATTGACCAGCTTGATCTCGACAGGCTGTCCGGCGAGCACTTCGAATTTCGTCAGGTCGTAAGCCATCTTGTGCGGCACAGTGTTGATATGGACGCGTTTCAGTTGCAAGCCCTTCAACTCATCCGGCCATACTTCTTCTGGAATCTGTGCCATCGCTGTCGCTGCTCGCATTCGCGTTTCAGATTCGCCAGCAGCGACCCACGGTTCCAGAACCGAAAGCGTCTCTGTGGTGGGTGACACTTGCGCAAGCGCATCCATGGCAGCATGACGAACGGCTCGATCTGGATCGCTACCGGGAACAATTTCACTTTGGAATCGTGGTGCGGAACAGCCGCCCTGTTGCCAGACAGGATTGTGCTCGTCATCGAGTACCACCAATCGAAACCCCTCGAGCCGCTGGTCGTGAGGACGGTCAGTTCGGTTGTACACCACAACCCGATCGATCGGCTGGGTAGCGACAAGATCGACTTCCCACCATGGATCTGTTTGATCTTCGATCGTATGCGTTGATACGCCGGCACCCCACGTGCCGTTGGAATCACCATCCACGGCACGATCAGCCACGCCATCCCAGTTTGTTGTGGACTGACTGCATGGCTGCCCGAGCGCGACGTTCTCGCCACCGCTCATTACTTCTATCTCGGCGAGCGTCAGCGTGGCCGAACCATCGATTTCAATTCGGACGTAGCGACCAAGAACCGGCTCGTCTGTTGGCGATGGGCCTCCCTGCAAATATTCGAGCATTGTCTCCCGTGATGACCCGTCAACAAGCAGAGGCCACCGCTTCGTCGTGTCGAAGAGGTCCACACGACGCATGATGTCCCTTGCGGCTGCTGCGTCCAGCCATACCTCTTGCCAACCATCCAATCGCATCAGTCCGGCATTCGCTGCCTGTCGAAGCGAATCGGGCAAGCTGCCGTCGGCGACCGCCTCGCTCAGTTGTGATCGGATCGATTCCAATTGGATCGGGCTCAGTGATACGAGCAGGTCGGATCCTCCTCCGGAGGGTTCTTCGCGTACGCCATTCCATACTTCCTCCGCCAGTTCACGCCCCGATGCCGCCGCCAACCATTCAGCGGCCACTTGCGTCACGGATTTATCCAAAGTGCTACGGCGCATCACTTCGGCAGCCGAGAAGTAATCCAGTGGTTCTTTCTGTAGTTGCTGATCACTCAAACGGGACAGCCGCCACGCCTCGGTGCCAGGTCCACCCGGTGTCCCCCACGGCTCAATCGCCGTGGCGGATCGTGCCAACACCGCTTTCGTTCCAGCATCCATGGACTGACGCATTGCAAGCGAGAGCAACTCAACTGATCGTGAACTCTGCACGAACCCGAGCGCCAGAATGGCCTCAAGTCGCACGCCCGGATCCAGATCCAAGACAGCTTGCTCCAATCGATCGTGTGTCTCGATCTCATCACGCCACGTCCGCAACACCGAGATCGCCGCAGCACGAGCATGAGGCTCCTCTGATTTGAGGAGTTGATCGAGAAGCGATTCATTGACGACGCCGTGGGCTTGATGCAGCCACAAGGCCTCCAACAAGTCATGAGCATCACCCGATGCCTCGGCCCACGAAGTCGCCTCGGAAAGAACTTCATCAGCAGGGCGACGTTGCAATTCGATACGCCCACGACGGATCGCCCATGGGTCATCTCCTTTAAGCAGCGTCAGAATCTCCACAGTCTCCAGTTGCCCGATGTCGGGCCACTTGCTCACGGGCCGGTCATCGTTCGTGATTCGCCATACACGGCCGTGCGTATGGTCGCGCCGCGGGTCGCGAACACTGAACTGCATGTGTCCCACGATCGGGTTCGCCCAGTCGAGCATGTAGATCGCGCCATCTGGACCGACCTCTACATCCACCGGTCGACAAGTTGGATCGTTCGAACGCAACAGATCGGGTTCGATTGGCGTAGCGGCAAATCCCGACTCGGAGTCACTCAGGTCATACCAGTGCAGGCCGTGGTATCCGATGTTCTGGGGAAGAACGAGTCGTCCGCGTGCCTCGGGCGGCAGGTGCATGCCCCCGAGAATCTGCGTCCCACCGGCTGGCCGCCGGCTTCCGGGAGTGAATGCTGGAACACCTCGAATCGCCTCGTCGCCCTTGTGCGCATCCGGATATGTGTGCGCTCCAGCGATGTGGGTGAGTCTGCGCGATGTGCCACTGGTGCCATCGGTGATGATGCTTCGGCCCCATCGATCCACAACATGACCCCACGGATTTGCCCATGGCCATGATGAGGCGACTTCGACCTCGGCGGTGTCCGGGTCGTACCGAAACACGGCTGCATCCGCTGCGCGAGCCGGCCCCTGCGGAGACTCGATCTGCGAGTGATGAAACGTGCCTTCCTGGAAATAAATGCTCCCATCGGGCGGCCGCGCGAACGCGGACATCGCGTGATGGCTGTCCTCGGCGCCGAATCCGTGCAGCACAATGTCTCGCCTGTCGGACATGCCGTCGCCATCCGTGTCCACGAGATGCAGCAGGTTCGGCTGACTCACCACCCATGCCTCGTCGCCGTTGGTGGCAAAGCCTGTGGGGATGTACAAGCCCTCCGCGAATATGGTGCACTCGTCAGCGGTTCCGTCCCGATCGATGTCCTCAAGCACGATCAACTTGTCATTTGGTCGCTCGCCCGGCATGACGTGTGGATACGTCGGCGCCACGACCACCCACAAGCGGCCAGCTCCATCGAAGTTCATGGCGATCGGATTGGCAAGCAGCGGGAAGGCCTCTTCGCTCGCAAAGCAGTTGATGGACCACCCCGGTGGAAGTTCGAAGTTGGCAATCTGCTCGCTCGGCGGCGGAACAGGTCGATCCTCAGTTGAAATCGAAGCGGCGGTTGGATCAGGAGCATCGATTGCCGGAACGGGAAGCGCCGCGGCTCCTGGAAGAACACCCGACACACCGCCGCCCTGCAGCAGCGCGGCATCGGCCGCCATCGAGAGTGCTTGGAGCCGTTCCATTTCATCCGGGAAGTTGTCATCACCGAACGGATTGTGCCGCCTGCCGTAGACGTACTCGGTGTTGATGGGACGGAACCGCTCGAACACAAAGCGGTTCTTCTCTCGAATCGCGTCGAGCCGCTCAGGTGTGATATTCACGCCAGATGGATCGATACCGAGTTGTCTCGCCAGCACGCGAGCAGTGAGTCGGTGTCCAGCCTCATTGAGGTGAATACCGTTGATCGTCAAGTCATCATCGCCTTGCATGGCCAAACGTGTTGGTCGAAAGAGATCGACGAAGGGAATACCTCGCCGCAGCGCCGTGGATCGCATGACTTCGACATACCTCGCCAAATCGAAATTGTGGGTTTCTCCATCTGGAAAGCGTCCGCCCAGCGACTCGTGGGCCGTCGGAGACACGAGTACGATGCGGTATTCGTCATGATCGTCCAGCCACATGTCAAGATCGGATTGAAAACTGCTGAGTCCCGACTCGCCTGAAAATGACTCGTTCATGCCGAATACACCGATCAACACATCGGTGCCGACGCGATCAAGGTGCGCATCCATGCCTGCGAACTTGTATGGCCGCGGCTGAAGGGCTATCTCATCGCCGCTCCATCCAAAATTGCGAACGTGGATATCAACCCCCGGAAGAGACTCTCGCAAGAGTGCCTCGAAGTACGGGTAATGCTGCATTCGCTCGGCCTGCACGCCACCAACGATCGCAATCGTGTCCCCAGGTTGCAATGCAAGCAGCGATGAGTCGGTGGTTGCAGCGCACAACCCCGCTGCCAGCAGTTCAAAGATCACGACGGTGCCTCCTTGCACGTACTCAAGAAGGCCACGACATCCCGCACTTCGCGTGGAGTGAGCGTCTCACGCATCTCCGGCATGGCTGACACCTGCCCGTACCCCTCCGCAATCACCTTCTGTGGATCAATCACCGACTCGAGCAGCGCCTCGCGACTGAGTCTGCTCGCTACTCCGTCAAGCGAGGGCCCGGCGATGCCTCCACGGCCGCCGACCAGATGACATCGGACACACGAGGCCGATGGGTGGTGCTCAACGATCCACCGTCCCCGATCGCCATCGCCACCAGCAAGGGCGGCCGCCCACTTGGCCTCGCTCGACTCGCCCGGGTGCATTGCTTCCAGCAGATCAAGCCTTGCTTCCGGAGGCATCGTGTCCTGTAATCCACTCAGCGATTCCGGGCCACGATGGACTGCAATCAGTTCAAAAGCTGCCCGCTGCTCAGGCAATGTGCCACCCTCGACGGCGGCGTCAGCGAGCAGCAGTGCCGCTTCGGCATCCTCCACTGCTCGCATGGCGGCGGCGCGGACACTCGCATGCTCGCTGGACAGCGCCGCTGTGATCGCTTCGGAACCGAGCGTCTCATGACCACGAAGGTAGGCCAGACAATCGATGCGACTGGCAATCGGTTGTGATGGATCCCGCAGAACAGCCAACACCCCACGCGGGTCCAAGTCGACACCAAGTGCCATGGCGGCTGCGCGCCCCTGCTCGCCAAGCTCACCTTGCTCCGCTGCAAGTTGCGGCAGCCAGGCTCCGACGGCGTCGGCAATCGAGGCGGGATTGCGTGGCGACATGGCTCGGAATCGGCCCGTCACGCGATCTCTCGGTCCTGGGCTGGCCCACGTAGCAAGTGCACGCGCTGCTTCGAGCCGGATGATGGGCGGCGCGGCGGCATCGGTTGCAATCTGCGCGACGGCTGCTGCGTCCTTCGGCTCGCCGCGGCGAACAGCCGCTTCGATGACGCGGCGACCGATCGAGCGGCCTTCGCGGGTGTCGGGCATCGACAAGCCATCGGCGAGATTGGCCAGATCTGGCATGACCGACTCCATCTCGGAATCGTGGATGGCCCGTGCCGCTTCGGCTGCAATGAATGGATCGGGATCACGCAGTGCCAAGGCGACTGCGTCGTCGCCCATCGATCGAAGTGCCAGCACTGCGCCAAGCCGTACTGCTGGCTGAGCATCAACGAGTAAGTTGATCAGCGCGTTGCGGTCGCCGATACTCGCCATCGCCTGCACACAGGCGTGACGGATGAACTTGTCTTCGTTGTTGTTCGTCCAGAGCACCTCGGCAACGGCGTCGATGGCGTCTGGATTCCCGAGTTTGCCCAGGCCCATGAGTGCGTGGTAGGACACCCGCGCGTCCATATCGAAAGCAAGATCATGAAGATCCTCGTAGGCCGGCTCGAAGCGGGCGTCGCCCAATACTTTGGCCGCTTGCCCGCGAATCTCCGGGTCTTCATCCCATATCTGCGTTTGCACCACCTTCATCGCGGAAGTACTTGGGCCGTGCAAACGATCGATCATGCCCAGCCCCCACATGGCGTGAATGCGAGCCAATTGATGGTCGCCAGCAGCAGCAGTCGCCAATACATCGATCGCACCCGCGCCGCGATCAGCAAGCGTCCACTGGGACCGCAGGCGGATCCGTTGGTCGGGATGCTGAAGCAGTGTGGCGAGTTCCTCGTTGCTCCGATGATCAAAGCCTGCCCGAACAAGCGTCGCTGCTTCGGCGACAGCCGGGTCGGCGTGTCGCTCGTCGTGCTCAACACGGACAATTCGGCCCGTTTCGGTACTTCCCCATCCCTGCACCCAGTCCGACACGTAGACAGCGCCGTCCCAGCCGACCTCGACGTCGGTGCAGAGGATGTTCTTGACGTAAGGATGGATGTCCACCACCTCGAAGCCGGCGCCCTCTGGTTCGGCGCCGAAGGCCAGCACGCTGCTGTGTTCGGGGCTGCCTCGGAAGTCGCACAACAGAAAACGATCGTCGTAACGATCCGGCATTCCGGTTCCGGGCAAGTACACCAACCCGGAGGGACCGCTGCCGATATATGAGAGCGGCGGCAGTGCCCATGCCGGACGGCCGGGATGATCGGTCTTCCAGAGGCCCTCCTGCACCCACGGGCCGCGGTCATTGTCACCACCGAGTGTCTGGTACGCCATGTCCCAGCCGGTCTGCCCACCTTCGGCAACGTAGACGACGCGAGCGCGATCTTCCGAATCGGAATTGTTGTCGCCGGTGAAGAGATAGCCGTACTTGTCGAAGGCGAGTTCCTGTGGGTTGCGAAGGCCGCGGTAGAAGACCTCTATATGAGATCCGTCCCGCTCGCAGCGGAAGACGGCGCCGCTGTGCGGGTCTTCGAGTACCCGCCCATCCGGCAATTCGAGGTGATAACCGCGATCTCCAATCGACCAGTACAACCGCCCATCCGGCCCCATCCGCAGGCCGTGCATGTCATGACCTCGAAGGGCCACCCGCACCCCGAAGCCACGCTGCAGCGAATCCTGCTCGTCGGCCACCCCATCGCCATCGGTATCCCGCAGTCGCCACAGATGCGGGATGTTCGTGTACCAGATATCACCGTCAAGGGCGAGTAGCCCTGAGCCGGTACCGTCGAGTACCTCGTCAAAGGGACCGGCAAAGCGAATTCGCTCGTCGGCTACCCCATCACCATCGGTATCCCGCAGGCGAATCACCTCATCGGCCCACTGTCGATAGAAGTCGACGCCGTTTTCTCGCTTGTGGGCCCACTTCTCGAAGACGCGGTAGCGATCATCGACGGTGCGAGAAGCGAGGTCATCGACGAGCCAAAAGGGTGAATTTCGATTGTCTTCGACGCCGCGATCCTGTCGCTGAGTCTCTCCAACGTAGATGTTTCCTTTTTCGTCGAAGCAAAATGCCACTGGATCGAGGATGGTCGGATGCTCGGCCCATGTGCTCAGGGTGAAGCCATCAGGGACGGTCGCGCCATCGGCAACAAATGTCAGCAGCAGGGTGATCGCCCACATGGTCGAGGACCTCCTTCTTCCCAGAAGCATGCCCCAAAGTGTACGCCCCACGGAAGCAGCCATGCGTTCTGGGACCTTTGTAGTAACTCGGCAGGTTTCCTGCGGTTGCCTCTTAATCCCGTCGATAGCACCTCGGTCACGAACCTGGAAGGAACAGGATCCTCATGAGCATTGTTGATCGAAGAGCACTTTCTCGGTGCTGCGCCCTGTTTGGTGGACTGTGCTGGATCTGCGCGGCGGTCGTGGTGCTCGCCGCATTCCTGTTGATCAGCCGATTGGCGGCCGTGCCCGGTATTGGCAGCGACACCATCGCCGCCGGTGCCGCCTCCTCGGTCATGGCAGCCACGACGGATCTTGCAGGAGATTCAATGAAAGCCTTCGCGATCGCAGTTGCCGCCTTTGGCACTCTGGCGGTGGGATCGATCGTGGCAGGTCTCGGCTTGGCGACCGGCCGCCGCGTCCTGCTTGCGGGCGGACGAAGCCCTCTGCTGACCGCCGGGCTGGTCAGTTGTACCACCTACCTTGCTGCTGTCAGCGGGCTGCTGGTCCACAGCATCGTGTGATCAGAATCCGATCGTCGTCCGCCAACCCCAAATGATGGATGTGTCGATTCCGGCACCGCGATCACGGACGACCTGAATGACCGGCCCAGTGTTGACCGAGTTACTCACATGCGTCAGCCAATACCACTCCAACATGTAGTGTTCGCCAGGCGAGGCGTTGTTGAGGCTGGCCGCATCACGTCCATTTTGTGTGATCTTGGCATATTCGATGGCAATACCCGTGTGACTGGACTTGATGCCAAAGGGCTGGACAATACTGAACCCTGCCGAAACAGCGAAGTTGGAGACCGTGACATCCTGCTGACCCCATCCGACTCGCATGAAGGCGGACACGTGATCAGCCATGGACTGATCGATGTTCAGAGTGACTCCTGGTCCTCCGATCGTTTCCTGATTGATCCCCATCGGGGCGGAGTTGTGCCACCCCATCAGGCGGATATGCCCCTCCCGCTGCTGGCCACCAATAGTTGGAAAGACCCGAAGATCACCCTCGACAATCGTAAAGAGGTGGTTCCACGCAAGACCGTCGAAACCGCTTGTTGAGCCAGTGCTGGCTGAGTTCAGCGTGCCAGCGCGAAGCGTAAAATTCCTACTCAAGTCTGCTGAAAGTACGCCACCGAATCCGCGGGGGGGGAATGGGTTGGTGATGCTTTGATTGAAATCAAGCGACATGAACTGGCTCATTGGATCATAGGCCACGAGATTTCGGTCAAAGAAGCCGCTGTCGCTGATCTTGCCGACTCGCAGCCGGACAGTGTTCTGATTGAAAGACTGCTGCCAGTACAAATTTGTCGTGAGATGCGGACTGACCAGCACGTTGTTGATCGCCGTCGGATCACCGACACTTGGCCCCAAATACGGTTCCAGTGGTGTCCCCATTCCAACGTTGTTCTGCAGCACACATATGACCTGTCCGTAATCACCCTGATCGCGCCAGAGTGTCAGCCTGCTGGAAATAGCTTCCCAGAGAATGGATTTTGCGTGTGGTGAACCATCGACGACTTTGGTGGCGTGTTGATACGTCCACGCCGCAGCCGGGTCGAAAACAAAACTCACCGGATCGGTAATGGACTTTCGGATTGCATTGAATGCATCAGACAGGGGGTGAAGTGGATCTGGCGAAAGCAATGGAACCAGCACGATGGCCTGCTCGATGGCAGGGTACAAATCACGTGGATTTGGCCACTGCCAGAATCTGAGCCCTTCGGTACTGCCATGAGAAACGGGGTACATACCACGTGGGTCTGGCATGGGCGTCTTCGGGTGCCGGCCATACGCAGCGCCACAAAAAAGCCCACTTGGCTCGGCGTTGACATTCTCGATATGTGCGATGGTCTCGGCTGCGGGCCGATCGGCACCGTATCCCGGGTCGACCGGGGCATCCTGCCCAAACGCACATGCCGCAACGCACACACCCAGAAACCCAGCCGAAACCATGCGTGTTCTCATAGCCAATACAGTAACAATCTCCTCTGCTACTGTGCCAGAAAGGGCGATTTGGCCCGCGGCTCAATAAAGGGACTGGTCATGACATCGTTCGCTTCCGGACTGCATCGCGGACACTGGTATGGATGGATTTTCTGGGGTGTCGCCGCGTTTTTTTTCCTGTACGAATACTTCATCCGCGTCATGCCGAGCGTGATCATGAAGGAACTCGGCTGCGAATTCGACGCCTCGCCGGTGGAGTTGTCGGCCGCACTCGCCACGTATCTCTGGGTGTACGCCCCGCTCCAATTAGTCGTTGGCGGATTTTTTGACAAGTTTGGAGCGAAATTTCTCGTTGCAGGGGCTGCGCTGATCTGCGGCGGTGGCGGAATTGTCTTTGGCATGGCAGGAGACCTCCACGGCGTCGCGCTTGCCGAAGGGATGATTGGCATCGGATCAGCATTCGCCTTTATTGGTGCCCTCTACGTCGCCACCGTCTGGTTCCCACCGAGCAGACTGGCTCTTATTGCAGGCATCACAACCGCCGTTGGAATACTCGGGCAAATCATCGGCCAGACGCCGCTTGAGGAGGCGGTCAAGGCATTCGACTGGCGAACGGTCGTACTGGCAACCGGATGGATCGGTATCGGACTGGCTGTCCTGTTGTTCGTAGTCATCCCACCGCGACCAAGTTGGTTCCACGAACGATTCAGCGAGGAGGAGCATGTCGAGTACAGCATTCTGCGAGGCATCCTCCACGTGCTGGGAACCTGGAAAATATGGATGGTGGGGATTATTTCCGCCACCCTCTTCCTACCGCTCAGCGTCGTGGCGGCCATGTGGGGGGATGCCTTCATGGAAACTGCTGGTGGGTATACCGCTGACGAGGCGAGTTTCGCCACCATCATGCTCGCCCTCGGATGGTTGATCGGCAGTCCACTCGTTGGCATCGTGTCCGATCGGCTTGGCTCTCGGAAGTGGCCGCTGCTCATCGGAAGTGTCGGTGGCGGCGTCGCAATGTTGCTCTTCCTGTGGCCCTCCATGTTTGGTTACTACGGCCTGCTGGCGCTCATGCTCGTTGGTGGCCTGTTCACCAGCACACAGGTCATCTGCTTCGCCGTCGTCATGGAACTCTCGCCCAAGGTGCTGCGGGGCACGGCCGCCGCCTGTAACAACTTCATCACCATGCTCATCGCTGCCGGACTGCAGGTCAGCGTCGGTTGGATTCTCACCGAAGAAATGATTTCCCCGGCACTGCACCCTGGTCAGAAACACGCCGTCAAAGCTAAAGACATGATCATGAACGCCACGCCGGAGGAGTTCAGGCTCGCGATGATGCTCATCCCAGCACTGTTTGTCGTGGCGTTCATACTGTGCTTGATTCTTCCGGAAACTGCGCCCGGATCGGACCCACAGAAGGATGCTACGCCTTTACCAGTCGGCCATTGACGGCGATGCCATCCATCGTGTTTCGAGTGTCCACGATCAGCGCGGCGTGCGTGCCGATCAATTGCCAGTCGATAGCGTCGTGATCGGTCACGATCAGTACGGCATCGGCGGCACTCAAGTGCGCCTCGTCTAGCGGTACAGACGAAAGATCGATCGCGTACTGCCGCATCACCGGAAATGTCGGGCAGTGTGGATCGTGATACGACACCTCGCACCCACGTGCTTGCAGCATTTCGATGATGGGTGCCGCAGGAGTTTCCCTCGCGTCCGACACATTGGGTTTGTAGGACACGCCGATCACGAGCACTCGTGAACCAGCAACCGTATCCCCAAGTTCGGCGCATGTTTGATCCACGACATGTCCCGGCATGGCCGTGTTGATCTCTCCCGCCAGTTCAATGAACCGCGTCTCGCCCCCACATTGCCTCGCTCGCCATGACAGGTAGAACGGATCAATCGGAATACAGTGTCCTCCGAGACCCGGTCCTGGCCAGAACGGCTGAAATCCGAAGGGCTTGGTAGCGGAGGCTTCCATGACCTCCCATACATCGATGCTCATCTTCTCAAATGCCACCTTGAGTTCATTCACAAGCGCGATGTTGACGCAGCGGTACACATTCTCGACGATCTTTGATGCTTCCGCTACCTCGCTTGAGGACACTGGCACCACATCGCATACGATCCGCTCATAGAACGCGCAGGCCAGAGCAAGCGAGGCATCATCGATGCCGCCGACCACCTTGGGAATGGACGCCGTTTCGAATACTTCGTCTCCCGGGTTCTCCCGCTCAGGGCTGTAGGCAAGAAAGAAGTCGGTGCCGCACTTCAGCCCTCCCGATTCAAGAATCGGAAGCATGACCTCGCGTGTTGTTCCCGGCCACGTTGTCGACTCCAGCACAACGAGCATTCCCGGTCGCAACACATCCGCAACCATTTCGGTGGACTGGATCACATACGAAAGATCGGGCACATTGTCTTCATCCAGCGGCGTCGGGACGCACAGCACCACAACGTCACATCGCCTGATGTTCTCTGGATTTGCCGTAGCTGAAAACTTCTCCGAATCCGCCAACTCCGCAAAACGAGCGACCGCCAATTGACCCAGATAGCTCTGTCCAGCGGCAAGTGCCTCAACCTTGAATGGATCCACATCAAACCCGCACACCTCATATCCGGCCCTGTTCACCACACAGGCCAGCGGGAATCCGACATATCCCATCCCGACGATGGCTACGGTGGCTGTTGATTCCACAATCGCGCGGTGTGTCCTGCCATCAACTCGCTTGTCATTCGACATCATGTTTTTGTCACGCCAGCTTTCCAGAAACAGTCCAATCAACAAATTGGACGGAGTGGGCATCGTACCGACAGCAGTACAATCATTGTGTTGCGGCGCTGGTCAAAATCGCACGCTACCGAGATCTCGGAGGCGACAAAGTGGCTTGTGTTGCCCATGAGGACACGATCCTATAAAGCCTGTTCGTTGACACAGTTTTATCATGGGCGATAAGCCCGACAATTATCATTCATATCACACCCCTGTGGCATCGAATACGATGCCAGCAATAGGATCTCTAGGGCGACTCTGATGCGACGACTGACAACATCCCCTACTTGGTCTCGCTGGCATACGACACAGCACATCTCGAAAACCATGTTCTTTCGGCGTCATCATACGTTCCGGGAACACCACGCGATCTTCCGCCAACTACTTCCCGCAGGGCCGCATGTTCGAATGATTGAACTCGGCTGCTTTCCCGGACGACTCATGGAATTCTTCCATCGCATGTATGGGCATGATGTCACAGGACTGGAATATATCGAAGAGAGTTGCCATAAATGTGAAGCAATGCTTGCAGCGAAGTGTGTCCCGGCAACCGTCATTCACGGCGACCTCTTTGAAGATGAGTGGGCGGCGGATCATCCACTGTGGGACGTTGTATTCAGTGCCGGCCTGATCGAGCACTTCGATGATTCTTCGCCTGCCATCGAACGACACCTGCGACTGGTCGCGCCGAAGGGCCACTGTGTCATTACCATTCCGAATCACAGTGGTCTTAATGGCCGATTGATGAAAATTATCGACCGAAGAATGTGGGATCTGCACAATCTCATGGATGCCGACCGTCTACGAGATGCCTTTGAACGATCGCCGTCATCTGATAGATTCGAGTTGCTGGTCTGTAGATATGTGGAACACGTGGGACTCTGGAATTGTGGCCTCTACGGCCGGTTGCAATCCATAGGTCGTCCAGCCTTTCTCCTTGGACGAAGCATGGGCTTCGTTGTCGAAGCCGCCGCTCGGTGGACCCCCAACACCCGACTGCTATCCCCAAACATCGTCATGGTCGCGCGAGAACGGGGGTAGTTGCATTGCACCGTATCCAAGGGTTTCTACATCTCTGCGTATGCTATTCGCCACCGCTTGGAGCCAATGATTGGTAGAGCAGCCGATACCTCATAACTACGCCGCTCATTTCATACAGCTCCTCTATTCTTTTGCGAGCAGCATCACCCAGTGTGGCTCGCTCCGACACCGACATGGACAGCACCCTCTCAAGCCCGCTGGCAAGGTCTGCTACGCTGCCGGCTGGAACAACTACTCCAGTAGCACCAACAATGTCGCCGCTATCGCCCACATCGGTTGTGACGCATGGAACACCAGAAGCCATCGCTTCACCCAAGACATTGGGTGAAGCCTCACCCCACGAAGAACTACAGCAGAGCACATCCAGCATCCGCATCACATCGGGAACATCGACCCGCTCACCGACAAAGTGAAATCGAGGCCGCATGGCGATCGGAACTAGTTCGGACAGGTCGAGATTTTCGGGCTCTACTCCGCGGCCGACCAAGACAACGTGAATCTTGCTGCTCTCTCGCGCAGCACATATCGAAGCCTGTAGGAAACCCACATGGTTCTTCATGGGATGCAACCTCGCCATGTGTCCCACAACAATCGCATCGCTTGGGATCCCCATCTCTCGTCGCATTCTTCTGCCCACTGCTGCATCTGGCTCAAACCGAGTCAGATCAAATCCATTGGGGATGACCATACTTCGGTCTCCCTTGAATCCGAAAGCCTCGTGCTGTGATCGTGACACATGACTGTTGTAGACCACGGCATCGGCTCGGCCTGATATCAGTCGATTTCCTCGAATGACTAATCGCATCATGAACTTCTCGGTCGCAAGTTCATGCAGCGAATGTTGAATATTCCAAGCAACTGCCGGTGATATTGTCGTCATCCGCCTCGCCATCCACGCGAATAGGTTCCCGTGGTACATCCATCCCTGCACAATTGTTGGTGTGATCTCCTTCAGCAGACGCCGAAATCGCATGATTCGGAACGCTGCATTCATGCCGTACCGAAGCCCCAGTGTGTGAACCGGCACACCAAGTTGCTCGATGCGTCCAGCGAGTACACCCCGATCTGTCAGAGACAACACATGTACGTTGCCGCCCTTTGCGAGACCCCCCTCCAAAAGGTGGACGAGTTGATGTTCGGCACCCCCGCCCCTGAGACCAGTAATGCAATGAAGCGTCGTCATCGAAGGCTACCAGTCTATCTCACTCAACCCAAGGCATCGCATACTTCCAAAGCCATATGATGCCATCCAATGGAGGCTGAAGTCGATGCCTGGCACGGTCCTTTTTACCGCGAACCGTGGATATGCACTGAGTAGTTCACGTGAACAGATGATTCGCCATTTCCTCTCTCTGGATTGGCGTGTCGTCATCGCGACCGACAACGATGGGTTGTGCCACTGGTTTAAAAGCATGGGCGTTCACACGGAACACGTATTGTTCCACCGTGGAAGGTTGTCGCCTCGCAAGGATGCTCACGCGTACAGGGCGATGGGGACCATCTGCCAAAAATGGCAACCCGATCTGATTCAACAATTCCACGCCAAACCTGTCGTACTGGGGAGTATCGCTGCTCGCCGTACACTCGGTGAGTCGGTCCGCATCGTCAATACGATCACGGGGCTGGGCAGTATTCTCTCGGCAGGCCGGTCGCGGGCCATGGCGGCGGGACTCGGCTTCCGAGCGGCGCTCCGCCGCGGCGACACCACGGTATTTCAAAACCCCGATGATCGTGCCTTGTTTGTCAGGAAGAAATGGGTCGCGCCCGAATCGACCACACTTATCACTGGATCTGGCGTGGACATCGATCGATTCAAGGCTGTTGACCGAGCGGGGCGCCATCCCGCCGCGCCTGTTGTAGTTATGATCGCCCGTCTACTTGAACGCAAGGGGATCTTTGAATTCGCGAGCGTAGCGCGTCGCATCCGACAGCGCTGGCCCAGAGCGAAGTTTCTGTTTGCTGGCGAATGTGATCCGGCCCATCCCAATGCGATCGCCAAAACGTGGCTCCGGAAACAACAGGACATCGAGTATGTTGGCCATCTCCCGGACATCGTGCCCTTTCTTCACGATGCCGACCTCTTTCTATATCCCTCGCTCTATCGCGAAGGTGTGCCACGAGTGGTCGTGGAAGCTGCAGCCACTGCCCTTCCGGCGGTGGCCTTCGATGTTCCAGGAGTACGCGAGGCGGTACAGAACAATCAGACAGGTCTGCTGGTAACAGCCCGGGATCTCGACGCCATGACGACCGCGGTTGCCGACCTGATCGAGGATGAAGACCGACGGTTGTCGCTCGGATCGGCTGCCCGAGTGTTCGCTGAGAACACCCTTGATATTCGGCATATCCAGAAGCACTACCTCGATCTGTACCGATCTCTGGGCGTTGTCGTTTAAGCAGGCACCAACGGGCTACTCATGAGTCCTGTTGCAACCGAGCCCATCAGCATGTTCTCGCGGCCTGCTTGCCATCGATGACGCGGCACACCTTGGCAAGCTGCTCGGCATAATCACCCATTGTCTCGGACGTGATCAAGTGATGACAGGGAAAGCACAGACATCGCGACCCCAAGTTTCGCGCATTGGGAAGCCTGCTGCTCGGAGCCCTGGCCTTCAAGCCAGGCTCCAGATAGATCTCCGAACAACTGCCAACGCCAACCGGCAGATCCGCAGCCGATGCGGCGTCGAGAATGTGATCGCGGTAGACCGCCACATCTCTGACATCTCTTCGAACCATTGCGTACACGCGGTACCACGCGGGGTGTTGCCCGAACTCGACCTCCGGAAACTCGATCCACTTGATGCCAGACAGCACATCCTTCAGAATCCGGGCATTCCTCGCCCGCATCTGAATCCACCGGCCTAACTTCTGAAGTTGTATCAGTCCAATTGCGGCCTGCATGCCTGTCATACGAAGGTTGGAGCCAATCGAGTCCACCAACCATGCGAATCTGCTATCGGGTACATGTGACGCGACTCGCAACCGTGATTTTCCATGATCACGGATCGACCACACACGGTCTGCCAATGATTGGTTTGCCGCCGCCAACATACCGCCCTCTCCACCCGTTGAGATGATCTTGTCCTGACAGAACGACCAACAACCAAACTCTCCGAATGTTCCAACCCACTGAGATTGCTCCTTCCCATTGAGGACAGTCGCTCCATGTGCCTGTGCTGCATCCTCGATTACCGTGATTCCATGTGATTGGGCCCACCGGCAAATCGACACCATATCGGCCGGCCATCCACCCACATGAACCACGATGACAGCAGCGGTCCGTGGTGTCCGTGCCGCCTCCAGCGTTTCTGGTGTCACACAGCCGGTCATGTCGTGGACATCTGCAAACACCGGATTCGCGGCGGCCATGACAACGGCGGAAGCGCAACCGACGTACCCTCTGGAAGGAACTATGACCTCTGCATTCACGTTCAAATCGAGAGATCGAATGGCTGCTTCAATGGCAACTGTTCCATTTGCCATCGAAATCGCGTGATTGCATCCGGACGCTCGTTCCCATGCTGTTTCAAACAGAGAAACGTCCTCGCCGGTCCAACGATTCACCAAGCCAGATCGCAGCACGCGTGCAACCGCTTCGATTTCATCTTCTTCAAATCTGGGCCACGTTGGGATGTTAATCATCGGCATCTCCCACGTAGCCGTGCCGACACATGATCTCAGTCGCATACTGAGTAAGAACAGTGAAAGCGTCAGAATCCACACTCTCACGCCCGCGTCCGACGCTTCGATCATGAATCTCCACTACAGCGGACTCAACATGCTCTCTAGCTACTTCGTGGTCAAAGTGTGACACAACACATGCTAGGACTTCCTCCGGACATCTTGCAAGATCCTCATATCGAATTCGGCACACTTGTTCACTTGGAAGGCGATCCAACATGTCATCCGTTCTCTTGACACACTCGGTCCACTGCATTGCGGCGTATGCAGATGGAGTCGTATGGCCAGTCGGCAATACATCTCTTGGAAGCACAGGGCCCCACTGACAATTCGCGCGCATACCACCCCGTGCCGACCGTGACAACAATGAGCGAACAGTTGTTCTGGGAAGTTCCTCCAGAGGCACAAACCTCGCTTTTTTTAACAGATATCGCAGATCACGCCGCGCCATACGACGTTCCAGCGTGCTCAAGACCGTATCGAATGGATGCCGGACGATCTGTATGAACTTCGCGTCCGGAAAACACGCCCTCACGTAGTTCGGGCGAAGACAATTCGCGCACGTCTTCTCCACAAGCACATCACACCCCCGAACGGCAGCTTGGCGGCGGAAGGCTGATCGGATACGACGTCTGACAGTCGAGTTCAATCGAGAAACCGGTATCGCATCGTCCGGGTAGCGAGCATTCCCGATCCGCCAGAGTTGGTTGATTTCATCACAGGGCCACGTGGCAAACCCTGGAAGCCGGCATAGCACGTCTCGGAATATATTGGTCCCGGAGCGAGGTGCCCCAAGGATGATGAGATTCTGATGATTGGCCACACCACCACTCTACTGTCAGGATGACTGACCATCGTATGATGGACGCATGCTCACGGCCAGACAGTCCTGTATCAAGCGGTGCATCGATATCTCCATTGCGCTCCCGATCGTTCTTCTTACGTGGCCGATCTGCGTTCTGCTCATCATCGCGTCGACCATCGATACTGGGCGTTGGGGCTTGTTTCGCCAGACGCGAATCGGTCGATTTGGACTGCCCTTCCAACTGTACAAGATTCGTACCATGACTCCTGGACGTGGCAACAGCACCGTCACAGTTGCGAGCGATCATCGCATCACATGGCTCGGTCGGATTTTGCGACGGTGGAAACTTGACGAACTCCCTCAATTCTGGCAGGTGCTCACGGGGTCCATGTCGCTTGTGGGTCCGCGCCCGGATGTAGCCGGACATGCAGATGAGTTGCACGGTGATGAGCGGGCCATTTTGAACGTACGCCCCGGCATCACAGGGCCATCATCACTCCGCTGGCGGCATGAGGAACTGTTACTCGCCTCGGTGGTCGATCCCGAAGCGTTTAGTCGCGATACGATCTGGCCCGACAAGGTCATGTGTAATCTGGAGTATGTCAACAAATGGTCACCTTGGCTTGATCTCCGACTGCTTGCTGCAACAGCATTGCCCGAGCTCATCCATACACGGTGGCATCCAATCTGTGAACTCGATTCAATACAGCATGCTGGGGACAATCGCGATGAGAGCACTGCAGATATCTCAATCACCAATCTTCTCGGGCGAATGCCAGCCCCTGTGCTGGAGTCGCTGCTTCACCAAGACACCAGAGACAAGACCATACTTGTAACCGGAGCTGGTGGATCCATTGGAAGTGAATTGTGCAGACAGATCATCACACTTGAGCCAAAGTGCCTCATCCTGTTGGAGCGATGCGAGCACGCGCTGTATCAAATACATCGAGATCTCATTGATCGTACTCTTCATGAAAAACATGGTGTAAATCAACTTTCAATTATTCCTGTTCTTGGTTGTGCTGGAAACAAGGACACCCTCAATCGCATTTTTAATGCGTGGGCTGTCAATACGGTGTATCACGCTGCTGCACACAAGCACGTCCCGCTCGTCGAAATCAACGCCGTGGAGGGTGTTGCCAACAACACGCTCACTACGTGGAAAGCGGCGATCGCAGCAGAGCGCGGAGGCGTTAGCACATTCGTGCTGGTATCCACCGACAAGGCGGTTCGCCCAACAAGCATCATGGGCGCATCCAAACGCCTTGCGGAAATCGTGCTTCTGGCGTTGATGAAGCGACCCCACAAAGAGGAGGCGACACAATTCTCAGTTGTACGATTTGGCAATGTGCTTGGATCAAGTGGAAGTGTTGTGCCGCTGTTCCAAGAGCAGATTCGACATGGTGGACCGGTTACGGTGACCCATCCGGATGTGACACGGTTCTTCATGACGGTGGAAGAAGCCGTGCAACTGGTCATCCAAGCAGGATCCATCTCCCGGGGCGGTGAGGTGCATGTGTTGGACATGGGAAACCCTGTCCGCATTCTCGATCTGGCCCACAGGATGATCGAGTTGTCAGGACATTCCGTGATGGATCATCATCGCACAAGTGGATCTATTGAAATCACATTCATCGGCTTGAGGCCAGGCGAGAAGCTCTACGAAGAACTCATTGTCAGTCACAATATGGAAGGAACCGTGCATCCACGCATCATGCGTGGCAATGAGTCCTCTCCATCTTGGGAACGAGTCGAGACATGGCTGGTGGCACTTGAAAACGCGTGCGCCGCTGGCGACTGCCCAGCGATTCGCGCAATACTCAATCAGGCCGTAGAAGGCTATCAGCCTGAATCGGAGATTCTCGATGTCGTGTGGAGGCAGGTGGACCACTCTACTGACGCTGGTGAGGTTGCCGCTACAAGTGCATCTCTTGCATGAGGGTCTGAGCAACAATTCTGGCATCAAAGACAGTCTCGGCCAATTTTCGACTCTCGGCGCCCATGACAACCAGCCTTTCTGGATCAGCGAGCATCTTGAGAATCGCATCAGCCAACGCCTGAGCATCTCCTCTGGGAGTCAAGTGACCATTGATACCGTCCTGCACCGTCTCCCTGCACCCTCTGACGTCTGTTGTAACAATGGGCCGCCCCATTGCCATCGCTTCGAGCGTTGAGTGCGGTGTGCCTTCGTGCCAACTAGGTAGCACATAGAGACATGATCGACGGATCGCAGCCCGCACAAGATCCTGATCCTCAAGAAAGCCGAGGTACTCGATGTCGCTCCGCGCGGCCGCTTCCTGAATACAGGCTTCCGGAACCGCATCGTTGCCAGTTTCAAGAAGCCCGGCAAGTTCAAACCTGACATCCGGTCTCCGCCTCCGAACAATAGCTGCTGCCTCAATGTATTCGTATACACCCTTGGACGCGAGAAGCCTGCCGAGCATCAGTACGACGGGTTGTGCTGGCAGTGGTTCCATCGAAAATTCGTTGAGATCAACACCACACCCTGCCGTCCTGATTGCATTCGTCCTCGCTGTTATGACGCCGTGTTGCCGCATCGATTCATAATCATCCGGATTTTGCGCCACCACACAGTCGCAGCGTGCCGCGCTGAAACGCAACCCTCTCCACCCGATCCAACTGGCTAAGCCGCTTCCAAGAAGGACTCGGCCAAGGCCACATACGACGATACCAATGCGAGGCACACGAGCCAACCGACCGGCGATCGGCCCATAGAGATTCGGCTTGATCGTCCATGTCAGCAGCACCTCCGGCTGTGTCCGCCGGATGAGTCTCCATAATTTCCACAACAGCACCAGATCGCCGAATACCCGAATGCGATTTCGAATGATCGGCAAGTGTTCGCATGGCACACCCATCGCGGCCATCGCATCAGCCACTCCATCATCGGACTCAAGGCATGTTGCAACCGTGACCTCATGACCTGCTCGCTGGAGCGATCGGATGAGCGGTGGTCTGAAGTAGACTAGTGCTCGGCTGAATCCTTCGACTAGGAGTACTCGTGTCATAGGGTCACTTGGTGGGGTACGATACCTGACCACTTCGCTCACAGGAGATGCCACAGATGCGAGTGCTCGTCACCGGTGCCGCTGGCTTCATCGGAGCCGCCACTTCTCATCGCCTGCTCGATCGGGGCGATGTGGTCGTCGGTCTGGACAACCTCAATAGATACTACGACCCCGTCCTGAAGGAAGCACGCCTCACCACCATCCACAATCGCCCGGATGCGGACCGCTTTGAGTTCATCAAGGCCGATATCGCCGATCGCGAGGCCATGGAATCACTCTTTGCGGCCAGCCACATCGACCGCGTCGTCCACCTCGCTGCCCAGGCGGGTGTTCGATACTCCCTTGAGCACCCGCACGACTACGCTGCATCCAATATCACCGGTTTCCTCAATGTTCTCGAAGGGTGTCGTCATCATGGCATCGAACATCTGCTGTACGCATCGAGTTCCTCGGTCTACGGCAGCGACACAAGCATGCCTTTTTCGGAACACCACGGTGGCAATCACCCACTCTCCTTCTATGCGGCCACCAAACGCGCAAATGAACTGATGGCTCACTCGTACGCGAACCTATATGGGATTCCGTGTACGGGGCTTCGGTTCTTCACTGTCTATGGACCGTGGGGTCGTCCCGATATGGCGCTCTTCCTCTTTACCAAGGCGATTCTCGAAGGCAGACCGATCGATGTCTTCAATCATGGAAAGCACCAGCGAGACTTCACGTATGTCGGAGATATCGTGTCGGGTGTGACGTTGGCACTGGACGCCCCTGCGACATCCGCCGACGACTATGATCATGCCAACCCGGATCCGGCAACCAGCAGCGTTCCTTGGCGAATCTACAACATTGGAAACGGTGAGTCTGTTGGGCTGATGCACTTCATCAAGGTGTTAGAGGCCAAACTCGGGAAGAAGGCGGAGATCAACAACCTGCCCATGCAGGCCGGAGATGTCCTCGCTACATGGTCAGATACGAGTGATCTGGCACGGAACTTCGACTACGACGCAACCACATCGGTCGAAGAGGGAGTGAGCCGGTTTGTGGACTGGTACATGAAGTACTACAGCCTCACACCAACTCCTTGACCCGCCAGAAGTGCCGTAGTTTGCCACGTGCTTCCACGAGCAGGTCGGACCACTCAGACAAGGTGAAATCTATCACTGCCGCAGCGGCCGTTGGCATCACTGTCGCTACATTCGCGAACTCCTCAACAGCCGATGACACGCCCGGGTTGTGCGCCACGACGAGAACCGTGGAAACATCGCCAGCCTCGCGGGTCACCACTTCCATGATGTCCTGTGGAAGTGGCAGATACAACTGTTCGATCGCGCGAACCTCCACCTCATCGCCGAGTTCTCTCGCGACGAGATCTGCCGTGTGGTTCGCGCGAGTTGCGGTTGAGCAGAGGATGAGATCCGGCACCACATTCTGCGAGCGAAGCCACCGCCCCATGCGCGGCGCGGCCGACTCGCCTCGCTTGTTGAGTGGTCGATTGTGATCGTCGAGACCCGTCTCCCACGAGGATTTCGCATGCCTCATCAAGATCAACGTTCGTGTCGTCACTTTGGATCCTCCACGCCGCTACGGCGCAACATCGCTGCCAGCGGATGTACTTGTATGCGTTTTTGATCGGTTGGAGCCATGGATGCGCGAGCGTGGCGAAGGGCCGTGACAATGTCCGCGGTCGTCCCGACGGCGTGAAGCATCGTCCACTCGTCCGCCATGGCCTCCCGCATCATCTTGCCAGCACCACGGCGGTCGGCCTTGATGAGCCAGCCATGCTTGCCATCGGCCTTGGACTCGACAATGAGGTCGAGCGGTTCGCCGTCGCCGCGGCGAACCCGCCACCCTTCAATCCGCAGATAGCGGCCGATTCGCCGCGCCAGCCAATCCGCTGCTCGATCCGGTCGCTGTAGCAACGAAAGCGGTCCTCCAACGGCCCGTGCCAGCAGCGGCGTTGGCGTCCAGATCGTGTGCCGGCCGACCTTGAAGATGTCGATGTATTCCAATGCCGCAAGTTGCCGCCCGGTCGCCGTTGTAAGCGAGGGTGAAAGCGTGAGCCGCCTGCCTATTTCGCTCGCTGTTCGCCATGGGCCGTCGAGCAGTGCCAGCCCGGCGAGCCGCTCGACTCCGCCGAGCCGCGGCGCGTCATCCTGCCGGGACTTCGGCTCTGGCAGGCTCTTGAGCAGGCTGCTTACGGCTTTTCGATCGGCCATCCCCTCGATTTCCGCTCGCATTGCATCGCGACGAAGTGTGGCGAACGTACCCAGTACCGCCGGGCCATCCTCGTCAGCATCGTCTGGCGGAGACAGATGGTGCCAGACTCCGGCACAGTCCAATGACCAGGCATTGTGTCGATCGGCGAGATTCACTTCGATGATGCGGCACAAGCGACGCCGCGCAGCCTCATCATTGATCGGCGTCACGGTCTCCACCCGCTGGCTAAGGTTCCGCTTCATCCAGTCGGCCGAGCCGATATACCACTCTCCGTGGAGTGGGTCTTCCTTGCCCGCGGCGAAGTGGTAGATGCGTCCGTGCTCAAGGAAGTCGCCGATGATCGAGGTAATTCGCACATTGTCGGTGAATCCCACAACGCCCGCCCTGAGGCAACAGAACCCTCGAACGATCAGATCACACTGAACGCCAGCCTGCGAGGCGCGAATGATGGCCTGCATCATGCTGGGATCCTCAAGTTGGTTCATCTTGGCGACCACGCGGGCCGGTCGGCCGTCTTTGGCGTGTTGGATCTCTCGCTCGATGCAATTGAGGAAGTGTGTTTGCATTGTGATCGGCGCCACAAGCAGTTGTTCGTAGTCGCGGTACCGCGATCGGCCGGTCAGGTAGTTGAATACTTGGATCACATCACCAGTGATCTCGTCGTCACAGGTCAACAGGCCGCAGTCGCTGTAGAGCGCCGCCGTGCCTGCGTGATAGTTGCCTGTACCAATATGCGCGTAGGCGCGGAAGGCACCACCCTCTCGCCTGATAATGAGTGAGCATTTGGTGTGCGTCTTGAGTCCAACGACACCATAGGTGACGTGCACGCCGTGTTTCTCAAGCGTTCGTGTGAGTTGCAGGTTGCGATCTTCGTCGAATCTCGCTCGCAACTCGACCAGGCATGTCACCTGCTTGCCCGCTTCTGCCGCGCGAAGCAGGTTGTGGATGAAGGGCGAATCGGGATCGGTGCGGTAGAGACACTGTTTGATGGCGACGACATCCGGATCGTCGGCTGCCTCTGAAATGAATCGCTCCACGGAGGCGTGGAAGGAATCGTAGGGGTGGTTCAGCAGGATGTCGCCGCGGCGAATCGCATCGAAGATGGGTTCGTTTTGATCAGCGAGTCGCGTAGGCACGATTGGCTGCCATGTGGGCGACGAGAGATCACTGCGGTCGAAGTGAGTGAGATCCATGAGCCCGCCCCATTCCAGCGGTACACATCGTTGATAGTGTGATTCTGGGTCGAGTTCCAACTCCTCAAGAATCAGATTTGTCAGGGTTGGCGAAGAGTTTTCGGCCGTTTCGAGTCGAACTGCCTCAGCAAATCGCCGGTGCCGCAGCGAAGCCTTGACCCATTGGGCGAGATCCTGCACATCGTCGTCATCATCTTCCTCGAGTCCAATACCACGAGTGACGCGAAACTCGAGTACTTCGAGAATCTGCATTCCGGGGAAGATCGATTCCAGATTGCGACGAACAACGTCAGCAACGCGTACGACGCGACACGGTGTCGTGCCCTGCGCCTCGCCGACCGGGCCATGCACTGGAACGCGGACCCATGTCGGAATCGCATCCGGAATCTTCACACGGCCGAATCGACGCTCGGATTCGCCCGGGTCTGCGAGCAGAACACCAAAGTTGCGGGAAAGATTCGAAATGAAGGGGAATGGATGTCCCGGGTCCACTGCAAGCGGTGTAAGCAGTGGGAAGACGTGCCGATGAAACCAATCGTCCACGCGATTCTGATAGCGAGCAGGAAGTTCCTCCATCGTGGTGAGGCGAATGCCCTCTGCGATGAGTTGTCGGTGGAGCACCCGCTCCCACAGTTGTGTCTGCCGCTGTACGACACGATGTACCTGCTTTCGCGCCGCAGCAAGTTGCTTGCGGACCGACTTTCCGTCGTGGGTGACCTTGTCGATTCCGAGTTCGATCCGCCTGCGGAGCAGCGCGATACGCTTCATAAAGAACTCATCGAGATTGCTCTCGCAGATCGCAAGAAATCGGAGACGATCGAAGAGTGGCCGTTGCTCGTCCTCGGCCTGCGCCAGCACCCGCTCGTTGAAGTCGAGCCATGCCAGATCGCGGCCGATGTAGAGATCTCCATTCGGTGGCGCGATGTCTGCGGTCGATTGGTGGTCGGTGGCGTGCTTGTGGATATCTGTCATGGCAGCGTAAAGAGCCATGATAGAGCAGGAGAATCAGATGCCAAGCACGCGGATCGAAGCAGCGAGGGTTTCGTCCACATAGGCGATTGCTGGCCCGTCCAAGTCTCCACTGCGGATGCGGCGGGGAACGGCCAGCAGCAAGTCCACGAAGCAGTGCAGGGCTCTGGTGTGGCTCAGGGGCGCGATTCGGGCGGAATCCAGCACGCCTGTCATCCAGTTGCCGAGCAGTTCGCCTTGCACGCTGTAGATGGGATCTTCTCGCCAGTTGGCCGTGCCATCGCTGAGGAACACGAAGTGAAATGCGGCGGGATTCTGATCGAACTGCTCATATGTGATGCGAATCCAATCCTGCAGCACTTCTGTGGGCGAGCCGGATGCTTCGGCAAGCAGAGCCCGCTTCTGTTCGGCCATCGGCTTCAGCGTGGTTTCCCAAACCTCACGAAGCATCGCTTCCTTTGCAGGAAAGTAGCGGTAGAGAACCGCCTCGGTCACGCCCGCGCGGCGAGCAATCGAACGGACACTTGCCGCTGCAGGCAAGCCGCCCTCGTTGACCAATTCGAGCATGGCCTCGATAAGCCGTGTACGGGTCTGAATCCCCCGCTCCCCGATTTGTCCCGAAATCGCCACGTTGGCATTGTTGCCGATTAGGTGACGGCAAGCAACCACCACTTCACGGGCCGATGCCAATTTCTGACGAACCCTCTGCCGTGGCCCAACCGCGATACATCCCTGAGGATGTAAAAGGCAGCGTCACAACACCGGTGTGGTCCACGGCGATCAGTCCGCCTGACTCTGGCGGCATCGAGTTCAGCACCATTGCCGCCGCCCGCTCAACCGGTTCATCGAGCAGTTCCACGCGCGCTGCCACCATGCGGGCGGTACCTGCAAGCACGAACCGCTCGCCAATCCCGGTACACGAAACAGCGACGCGAGCATCGGCCCAAGTACCCGCGTTGATGAGCGGCGCGTCGCCGATGCGGCCGGGTAGTTTGCCGGTTGTGCCACCGGTCGAGGTCGCCGCTGCCACATTGCCATGCACATCACAGGCCACCGCCCCGACCGTCGCCGGATAGGGACCATCATCACCGTCTGCCGCGAGATATCGTCGAAGTTCTTCAAGTCGTCGATCGATTGTGAACCACTCATTCGGCACACGCTCGAGTCCCCAGGCCTTTGCCAGATCCTCTGCTCCCTGTCCACCGACGAAGACATGTGAGGTCCGCTCAAGCACCTGACGAGCCAGTGAGATCGGATTGCGAACCGTCCGAAGTCCGCACGCCGCCCCCGCACGTCCACTCGCTCCATCCATGATCGAAGCCTCAAGTTCATGCGTCCCCGCCGCCGTCAGTACAGATCCCCGCCCCGCCTGAAACAGTTCACACTCCTCCAGTGCCACCACCGCCTGCTCCGCCACATCGAGCGCCGTGCCGCCCTCCCGCAGCATCTCAGCCCCTACCTCGGTGAGTTCCGGCAACGCCGCCTCTACCGCCACGCGATGCGACTCCGTCAACGACTCTAAAATCGCACCAGCCCCCCCATGAATCGCAATCGCCCAGCCCATGCCACCCTATCGGCCGCTTCTGGACACGCACCCCAACGACCAACTGGCCTCCGGGCTGCCGACCCACAGTCACTGCATCTCCCTGTGCCACGACAAGTCAGAAAATGACTTTTTGTAAGTCATTCTGTGCCAAATAGATGCGATGGCCGGCAGTCGTCTACTGCGTGGAATCGAGGGAAACCGCACGACTGAGCCGGCGATAGGGAGTCGGATCGGCGTCTTGGAAGAGCGGGTTCATAGGGACAGCAACGGCCCAACCTTCCGCCTCGTCTCCTGCTTGGTTTCCGGACTGCCGCATCACTACGACTTCGACCTCGCGGCCCGCAGCAGCATCGAGAGCGGACCTCGCAGCGGCTTCGTCCGAGATGCCCCGGCCATCGATCGACACCACTATATCCCGGTGCTGAATCCCGATCGCTTCGGCGGGGGTACCTGGAATAATGTGGTCTACCCGTGCGCCACGAGGTGGAACTGGCTTCCCGGGATTCCGCAGCCGCCACCGGTCCGCTGCCGACTTTATCTTTGAGTGAATCGCCGCATCAGCGTGCCCTCGAAATGTCCGCATCTCTTCGGTGAAATACACGCCAAGATTCGGCGGCCACGATCGCTTTGCCCAAAGCCGGCATTTGATGCTATAGGGATCCACCCACACATCGATCGTTCCCGGGCCCCATCCGATACGACTTACATTGCCGTCGAAGTTTGCAGTGCCATCGACGTGAATCGACTCCGTCATCAGCGTTGGTACCTGCGTCTCAATTGTCCCCTGGTAGGGAGGCGGATCCCGAATCTCCACCACCACCACACTGGCCCCGTACTGCGATGCCAACAACACCGCCTGCGGCTCCTTCTGCCCAGAACCCAAAGACATCGACCACCCAACGGGCACCAGCCCTTTGTTCAGATATCGATCAAACCGCTCCATCTCGACATCTATGACGTCCCCGATACGAACCTCCGTGGTATCCAACATCACCACTTCTGCGACATCGGCCCGCTCCACGCCAAAGATCATCCGCCCTGCAACATCTCCTCCGGGCAACGTGTGCTTGAAATTCTGGGATAGCGTGGATGTACAGCCACCCAAAGTCAACAACGTGAAACCAAGCACTGTGCACACACCCGGATGTCGAATCATCCCAGTCATTATCAGCACCATAGCCGCCGCAGCAGCGAGAGCGAATCATGCAGCATTCCGTCCTGAGATATCCGGCCTGCCGATCAACACCAAAATGGCCGCCATGAATTCCTGATCGCTGCGACGGTGCTGTCTGATGTCAGAAATCTTGTGGGTTACAAAATGACTGCTGAACCACACAAATAATGGTCGGCAGGACGATGCGCAAGACCTCGAACTCGTCAGCGACAGCACGTCCGATGCCGCGGACAGGACACAAGGTGATCGTTGACCATGCCGACTGCCTGCATGAATGCGTAGCAGACGGTTGGGCCGATCCACTTGAACCCGAGTGACTTGAGTTCCTTGGACATGGCGTCACCCTCGGGGCTGCGGGCCGGGATCTGATCATCGCGTTTCCATCTGTTCACCATGGTCTTGTTGTTCACATGTCCCCACAGCAGGTCGGAGAACGAGTGGCCCTGCTCTTGAAGATGGACGAACAACTTGGCGTTGTTGACAGTTGCCTCCACTTTCGTGCGATTTCGAATAATGGTGGCATCCTGCAACACCCGCTCAATGCGATTGGCCGTCCAGCGGGCGAGTTTGTCGGGCTCACGTAATTGCAGCCGCTTCACCATGGCGTCCCGCTTGCGAAGCACAACCAGCCATGACAACCCGGACTGGAAGGTATCTAATATCAGTTTCTCAAAAAGCAGCACATCATCCAGCACCGGCACGCCCCACTCTTCGTCGTGGTAGGCGACATATTGTGGGTCAGTGCCGCACCATGGACATCTGGATGGTTCGGTGATCACTGGCAAGTAGCTCAAGTCTAATTGCATCCGCAGATTATGTGTATGGACAACAGGGGGGATATCTGCACCATAGCCTCAAGACAAGTTCACCGTGAATATAGAGTATGACGTAGGCTTTCCACATGCGAACACTTCTTGGAAGCGGCGGTATTCGAACGACGGAGCGCGTGTCGCTGTATGTCGAAGAAACACAACGACACTTCGGCGACGTACGACAAGTGCTGTTTGTGCCATGGGCATTGGATGCGCACGATGCCTATCTCGCACTCATGAACGAACGCGGCCTTGACGCTGGGTATGAGTTGGTTGGCCTTCACACTTTCGAGGACCCAATTGCCGCCATCAATGATGCCGAAGCCATTTCAGTAGGCGGTGGCAACACGTTTCGGCTCGCATGGGAACTGCACCGAAGTGGTGCCATGGCAGCTATTCGGAACCGGGTCATTGACGATGGGATCCCGTACATGGGTGTCAGTGCCGGCACCAATATCGCATGCCCTACGCTTCAAACCACAAACGACATGCCGATTGTACGCCCCGAATCATTCACCACGCTCGGGCTCGTTTCGTTCCAAATCAACGCGCATTACTTCGAGGGCTCGACATGGGTGCGACTTGATGATGGTTCGTATGTCGAACACTACGGAGAAACAAGAAACGATCGATTGCGAGAGTATCACGAGATGAACGACCTTCCGGTCATCGGTCTCCGTGAAGGATCATATCTCCGATGCACGGATGACACCGTTGAGCTTGTCGGCAGCCCGGCAAGAATCTTCGTCTCCGGTCGAGAGGCCGAGGATGTGAACTCTGGCGACAATCTTGCTGAGCGGCTCTCTAGGCACGGTCAATGCTGATACCGTGGTCCGTTGTTGAACGCCCCTATATCTGTTCTCATACGACAATGCGACCATGCTTTACCGCCGCCGCCGTTGTCCTTGTAGCGGTT
>MPLX02056952.1_pt1 | contig 34414 bp, 28 predicted proteins | sample 1617341 | NCBI WGS metagenome assembly MPLX02 (sample SAMN05944804, study PRJNA350692) | marine metagenome | biome: marine; feature: ODZ; material: water; isolation source: 120 m water sample filtered on 0.2 um supor filter | place: Pacific Ocean | collected 2012-04-08 | depth 120m m | reverse complement strand
CAGGGCGATGACCGGGTGGGCGGTGCCGGGGTCAAACTCGGCGGAGTGCGCGTCCTCGAGCTTGAGCACGTTGCGGGCGAACTCGATGGTGGCAATCTGCATCCCGAGGCAAAGCCCGAGGTAAGGGATGTTGTTTTCGCGTGCATACTGGGCCGTCAGGATTTTGCCCTCGGTGCCGCGTTCGCCAAACCCGCCCGGCACCAGGACGCCGCTGCAGCCCTTGAGTGACTTGGGCGCCCCGTTTTCCTCGATGTCCTCCGCGTCGATCCGTTCAATCTCGACGCCGCAATCGTTGGCCACGCCGCCGTGGATCACCGCCTCGTAAACCGACTTGTAGGCGTCCTGAAGCTCGACGTACTTGCCCACGACGCCGATTCGCACCCGGTGGCGCGGTGTGATGAGTTTGCGGATAACATCGCTCCAGTACGCCATGTCAGCCGGCTTGGTTTTCAGATCAAGGCGTTCGCAGATCAGGTCGTCGAGCCCCTCGCGTTGCAGCATCAGCGGCACCTCATAGATTGAGTGTTCCACGTCGATTTCCTCGATCACCGCTTCGTACGGCACGTTGCAGAAGAGGGAAAGTTTCTGGCGCAGCTCCTTGGTCAGCGGCTTTTCACAGCGGCAAACAAGGACGTCCGGCGTGATGCCGATCTCGCGCAGCTTGGCCACGCCCTGCTGGGTTGGCTTGGTCTTGAGCTCGCCGGCAGCGTTGATGAACGGAACGAACGTGACATGCAGGAACAGGACATTTTCCCGGCCGGCGCCAAGGGCGAACTCCCGGATCGCCTCGACGAACGGCAGTCCTTCGATGTCGCCGATGGTGCCGCCAATCTCGGTGATCACCACGTCGGCCCCGGTCTTGTCGCCGATCTCCCGGATGCGGTTCTGGATCTCGTCGGTCACGTGCGGGATGACCTGCACGGTTTTGCCGAGATAATCCCCGCGCCGTTCCTTGTCCAGAACGCTCTGGTAGACCTGTCCGCTGGTGAGGTTGTTGAAGCGGGTCAGCTTCGTGCTGGTGAAGCGCTCGTAGTGGCCGAGGTCAAGGTCGGTCTCCGCGCCGTCATCGAGCACGTACACCTCGCCGTGCTGAAACGGGCTCATCGTGCCGGGATCGACGTTCAGGTAGGGGTCAAACTTTTGCAGCGTAACCTTGAGGCCGCGGTTTTCCAGCAGGGTGCCGATAGACGCCGCCGTCAATCCCTTGCCAAGGGAACTCACCACGCCGCCTGTTACGAATATGTGCTTCACTGTTTTTTCGTCAAGATTTCGTGCACCCGCTGCAGGTCCTCCGGGGTGTCGATGCCCACGCTGTCGTGCTCCACCACCGCCACGGCGATCGCGACGCCGTTTTCCAGCGCCCGCAGCTGCTCGAGTTTCTCCGCCCGCTCAAGCGGGGAAACCGGCTGGGCCACCAGTCGGAGCAGGGTCTCTCGGCGGTAGCCGTAAATGCCGAGGTGCTTCAAAAACGGAAAAGCCGCCAACTGCTCTTCGCTGGGTGCGTCGGCGGCGTCACGCAGATACGGTATCGTATGCCGGGAGAAGTATAGCGCCTGACCGGCGGCATTGACAACGACTTTCACCGCGTTGGGGTTGTCGTGCTCGGCGGCGTCGGCGATTGGCACCGCGGCGGTGGACATTTCGTTGTCTTCGAGCAGCGCGGCCACTCGGTCGATCACCTCCGGGTCGATCATCGGCTCGTCGCCCTGCACGTTCACGACGGCGTCGAGTTCGCAGCGCTTGGCCACCTCAGCCACGCGGTCCGAGCCGCTCGGGTGGTCGGCCCGGGTCATCTCGACCCGGCAGAACCTAGCCGCCACGTCGGCGATTCGTTGGTCGTCGGTCGCCACGATTACCTCACTGAGCCGCTTGGCCAAGCGGCACTGGCTGGCGACATGCTCAATGAGCGGCTTTCCGTCAAGCAATTCCAGCGGTTTGCCGGGAAACCGGGAGGAGGCGTAACGGGCGGGAATGATGCCTGCGATGTTCATTGTCAGTTGCCCAGCCGCGCCGCTTGGCCAGGCTGGGCATCCTTTGCGGACAGGGATGAATACCCCAAATCGTGGCCACACGTCAAAGAGTTCCCTTTTTTTTGGAAAGAACATGCTTTTGTGTCCATTTGATGTGAATAAGTCCTGATTGCCACCCCCGCGCTTGGATGCGTAAAATACCTCGGACCAATTGATGAAGGCTCTGCTGGCAAACCCGCTGGAGCTTGCCTCGTTTTCCGAGAAGGACAAGGCGGCGTTGGTTCGCCTGTTGTCCGACCCCGATCCCGAGGTGTTTCATGCCATACGGCGGACTTTGGTCAACTGCGGCACCGATGCCCGGCCCTGGCTGAAGGCCGGCCTCGGCAGCCGGGATCGGCTCGTCCGGAAACATTCATGGGAGATTCTCACCCAGTTGGAGCGGAGCGAGGCCGACCGGGAATTCATCGCCTTTTGCAACCGGGGTGGGGAGCAGCTCAACCTCGAGAAAGGCGTATGGCTGCTGACACGCACCGCCTACCCCAACCTCGATCAGGAAACCTACCAGTCCCAGCTCGATGAGTTCGCAATGCGCGTGCGCAAGGTGTGCGATCCCGGGCAAAGTCAGCCGGCCGCGTTGATGGCTGTCAACCGGGTTCTGTACCGGAAGGAACATTTTCGGGGCGACAAGACCAACTACTACGATCCGCAGAACAGCTACCTAAACCGGGTGATCGACCGCCGCCTGGGCAACCCGCTCAGCCTGTGCCTTGTTTATCTGTTCGTTGCGCGCCGGCTTGGCCTCCCGGTGACCGGTGTGGGGATGCCGGGCCATTTCATCCTGCGGCTTCAGTCCCCGGCGTTCACCATTTATGTGGATGCATTCAACGGGGGCAATTTTTTGACCCACTCCGATTGCGCCACCCGACTCAAGCGGTGCGGGTACGGCATTGATGCCGGCTTTCTATCCACGACCACCCCGCGCCGAACCCTGATGCGCATCTGTTCGAACCTGCATCAAATCTACCAAAAGAGCCGGCATCTCAGGGAGCGGGATCGCATCCAGAAATACCTCATCAAGCTGGCCTGTTAATCTGCCGCCTGGCCAGGCGCTTGGCCAAGGGCTACGCGGAGGAGCTCGTCACCCCGTCCTGCCCAGCGAAACCGGCTCGGGAGCGAAGTTGGACTCGAAACCGGTGGCTGTGTAATTGACGAGATTCTGGATGATCCAGTCGGCGCTGCCGCCCATGTCCCCTTCGTCGTTGAACCAGTCGATCTGATCCATGAGCGTGATCGTCATCACCACGGTTCCACCGAGGAACGCCCACTTCCAGTTGAGTTCCTCATCGGTTTTGTCCGGGAGCGACCGCTTGAGTTCCTTCTGGAATGCCGCTAGCGAATCGCTCAGATGCTTTTTCATCAACTGGTGATAGGTGTCGTTGGGTTCCATCCGCAGCCAGGCGAAGAGCTTCAGCAAATCCGCGCCACCCTCGTCGGCATTGTCGCGCAGCCGGATGAATGGCTCGACGTAAGCGCGGATGATGTTCTCCATGGCAATGGGCCGGCCGCCGGTTTCGAGCGCATATTTCCCGAGCAGATTCAACCGGGACTGGTTGATCGGCACGAGCCGACGCTCCAATATGGCGTCGAGCAGGCCATCCTTGTTTTTGAAATAGTAATGAACCATGGCCATGTTGACATCCGCTGCTTTCATCACTTCGCGCAACGATGTGGCCGTCACACCGTTCTGGCCGAACAACCGCTCCGCAGTGTCCAGCAGCAAAAAGCGGGTTTTTTCTCCCTTATTTAGGCCATTACTCTTGTCAGCCATGCAAAAAACAGTCAACTGACTAACTGAAAAAGTTCAACATGTCACATTATTTTTCAAAAAAAAAACAAAAAAATCAATTGACACAAATTAATCAGTTGATAGATTTTCGCGGTTCGGCGCTTTATGTCGGCATCATGCCGGGTCTCGAGGGCGGGCAAATCTTGAAAGTTTAGCGAGTAATATCATGGTTTTGAGCCGACAAAGTCGAAGGGCGTTTGGCGTGGCAGTGTGCCTGTGTTGCTTGGGCTCCAGTTTGGCCAAGGCCCAGTTTTTTAAGGAACCGGCGGTTTGGAAGGGCACCGACTCCATCGGCAGGGAAGTCGTCCTTTATGTCTCTCCGCAGGATCGGTTCTATTCTCAGTACCCGTTGCTGACATCCGCTGGAGGTGACGGTCACGGTGTCTGGTCGATCGATTCCATCGACAGCACGATCCGGTTTCGTTCCCTGTCGAGCGCGGGCGCATCCTTTCCGTTGAATCTCATTTCCCGCAGGTACACCTTGGCCAAGGGGCAGGAGGGGGCTGTCGTCCTGACGGCGGGGGATACCGGGCATCAGTTGACGCTCAGGCCACTCGCTGACTCACCGGCCTTTTTGCCCGAGGAGCTGATCGAGTACTCCGTTCAGGTTCCGGAAAATGTTTTTTACGATCCGGCTGATCCGGCTGGGAGCGGGTTGAATCTCGACTCATGGACGCCGCCCGGTGTGGTTTTCTCCGACAGCACCGGCGCGGAGATTTCACTTGAGGGAGCGGACAGGGAATTGTTTCGCGTTCAGCGCAACGAGGCGGCCGGACACACGCTGGTATACCTGGCCGAACCGCTTTCGGCCAAGGTGGATCAGTCGGGATACGAACTGGACATCATCCGCCGAGAGGGCTTGGCCAAGCGCCCGATTATTGCCGCCTCCAACGAGCGATTTTTGATTCATGTGGATCCCGGCGACTCCGTGGTGGGAGGTCTTCCGCCGATCTTTGCGTTGCCGCCGATCTTCCTCGGCCCGGAGCCGAATGCACCGCTGAAGATTCGGTTCTTCGGGGCAAACAATTACACCTTGTCGGTGCAGGACTCAGCCGATTTCGTCAATTGGAATACGGCCGGGACGGTCGACGGCAAGGGGGAAACCGTCGAGTGGATCGACTCCCGCAACGACCGGCCCCGGGCGCTGTTTTATCGTATCCACTTGACTCCGAGGGGATTGGTTTCGCCGGGCGTGTTCGATTTCAGCGGGGGCGAGCCACTAGAACCCAGCGGGGAATTGGCCCAGGGCTTGGCCAAAACCGTGCTCGCGAAGTTGAATAACAAGGGGCGCGCCGTCACGGGAGTTACCGTGCAATCCATCGTCCAGTTTTTGCCACCTATTTTTACCACCAAATATCTGGTCGAGTTGCGGGGCAAAAACGAACAGGAGCAGCTGGTTTCTGTTTACGCGGAAGTCATTGAGGCTGGAGTCCAAAAAGCGCATTTCGTGAAGAAGATCAACGTGGATGACCGGTGGGAGATGCCCCTTCGTGTGGAGTCGTTCCAGTTGGACGACGACTTGTCCCTTGTGCCGATTGCGTCCGACATGGCTCGGTCCGCTGAGTCGGCACAGTTGGCGATGGCCGACCTGAATGAGCGCACTGGGAAAAACTGGTCACTGGTTGAAGTGATTTCCAGCCTCGAAACGGGAGAGACAACAGATCATTTGGTCTTGAGCCTCAAAACCCTGGAAGGTGAAGAGGCGACGGTGTTTGTTGAAGTGGGAATGGACCTGGAGACAAACCAGAGTGAAGTGCTCACGGCGTTCACGCAGTCGGAGCTGGGGATCACGGTCGTCCCGATCGCGCCAAGCGGCCTGGTCGAAGCCGGTGATGGGAACTTTGTTTCACTCATAATATCAGGGAGTGTCGAGTTGAACTCGCTCAAAGCCGATTCACCCTTGGCCAAGCGCTTGGCCGGGTTCCTCCTAGACCAGGAGCCGGCGGCCAACGCCGGGTTGGAATTGAAGCGAACCGTTGCCGTCACCCAAGCCAAGACAGCGGACTCCTCATCCTATTTTGTCGAACTGCTTGCCTCGACGGAAGCTGGCGAAACGGTGCTGATCCAAGCCCACGTAAACGAACTGGAAGAGGGCCAGCTGGGGTTGATCAGTTTCCAGATGGTGGAGGGCGGATAAAATGGCACAGACCCATTTCAATGATTTCTCGAGGGCATGTTAACAGTAGGGAACACACCAAAACACAGGCCGCGCACGCAAAAAGCGGGCGTGGCTGGCCCTCAAAAAACAGTTGTAAATTAATGAGCAGGTTCTCTCTCTTAGGAAATGGAAAATGATTATTAAATATAAAATATTAAAATCAAAAACCCTATTTTTAGTCGGACTATTTTTAGCAATTCAAGTTCCTGCAATTTTATTGGCTCAAACGGACGAAGGTGATTCAACTCCTGAAATCAGTATCTCTATTGAAGAGGGCAAAGTTAAAATTGCTGTAAATCTTAACGAACCATTTAGCTGGGAAAACGCAAAATTTGAGTCAATTAAGACATTTCCAATGCGTGGTGGGAGCAGTATGCCGCACACAATCAGGCTTGATGAAAGCAACAACGTAAATTGGAGACAAACTGACGTTGTTTTTTCAGGCACATATAGAATCCAACAAAGCTTAGCTAAAGATATTTTGGACCAATACACCGAAAAATATGGTGATATAGGCATTCGCACTTGGTCTATTGACAAAAACAATAACTTGAAATCTTTTAATGAGTTTACCGGTAGTTATGAGATTCTTACACCGAAAGAATTCGCCGCAAAATATGAATTAGATTTTTATTCTAATAAATACAGCATTGAAGCATCAGTGTCAGGTTACTTAGTCGAGATTATAGGAGTTTTTGATACTGAAACAAATCTAATGAATTTTGACACATTGGATTACGAGCCTTTTTTTCAAGTCCCAAAACTGGTAATCGAGGAATCAATAGATTTGAAGCATTGGCGGAAAGTTCCATTATCAGAACCGCTGCCAAAAGAATATCAATGGCCACAAGAATTGAATATTGAGCTAGAAACAGAATTAAAAGATGGCGCATTCTGTAGGGTAAAGATCGAAGAAGAATAACTTCGAATGAAACACCTCCTGCTTACAACAATCGCAGCCGTGCTTTTTGGAGTAAGTTCAACAATCAATCTAATTTAAAATATGAAACCAAAACTTCTGATACGGATCGGGCTAATTTTAACAATTCAAGCGCCTGCAATTTTATTGGCTCAAACGGACGAAGGTGATTCAACTCCTGAAATCAGTATCTCTATTGAAGAGGGCAAAGTTAAAATTGCTGTAAATCTTAACGAACCATTTAGATGGGAGAACACTAGGTATGAATCAATAAAGAAATTCCCGCAACCGTGGATAGGCTCGCCAGATACACCTCACGAAATCTGGTTTGAGGAAAAGGGTGACATGACATGGCGTCAGACTGACATGATGTTTATGGGGAATTATACCGAATTGGATGAGTATGAAGTTGAAGTAGGCGTGATTGGTTACTTGGTCGAGATCATAGGTGTATTTAATCCTGAAACAAATCTGTTGAATTTTGACACACTAGATTATGACCCATTATTTATAGTGCCAAAGCTTATAGTTGAGGAATCTAAAGATATGAAGAAATGGAGTAAGGTTAAACTATCGGCTCCCCTGCCAAATGAATATCAGTGGCCACAAGAATTGAGTATTGAGATGGAAGCGGAGTTAAAAGAAAGCACATTCTATAGGGTAAAGATTGTAGGATAACTTCGAATGAAACACCTCTTAATTACAGCAATCGCAGCAGTGCTGTCGGTGGATTGGGTAAAAAATGACATAAATTTTAAGTAAATAATGGAACCAATGAGTGACACAGACCCATTTCAATGATCTCTCGAGGGCATGTTAACAGTAGAGAACACACCAAAACACAGGCTGCGCCTGCAAAAAGCGGGCGCGGCTGCCCCTCAAAAAACGGGTAGAAAACCGGCAAAAAAAATGAAAAAAGAGGTTGACAAATCAATCAATCAGTTGATAGGTTTTTTCTTGGTTCGAGTTGGTGTTAGATTTTTTTCGTGGTAAATCGTTGAAATTCAATAAAATAACTAATTTTAGATAAAATAAGAAAATGAAGACATACAAGTTGTTCAATAGGGAATCGCACGGTTTTACGATCATTCCACGCCTTGACGCCTTGGCCAATCCGGTGTTTCTTTACCAAGTGATAATTTTTGGGAAGAGGTTGTTTCAACGGATTGGGATCATGAATCGCTTGCATATTTTGAAGTCGTTGGGTCGGGGGATACCGGCGTTGGGTTTGGTGTTTGGGATGCTGTTTGGCGTGCCGACTTTTGCGCCCGTTCCTGATGGATTGGCCGGTCCGGACGACCCCGATACTTCTGCGCGGCCGGAGATCATCAGCATTCAGCTCGAAGTCAGCGAGGTGGTGGTCACGGTGCGGGTGCCAAGGGGCATCACGAAGGTCACGCTGGAGGGACGCTCCCGATTGGGCGTCGGCAACTGGGCGCCGCGTGCGGTCGAGCGGGTGGACGGCAGCGGTGGATTGTTGGTGATCCGGATCGCCTACTCGAAGGCCAACGAAATCCTTCGTGTTCGTGGCGATGACAAGGAGGAACTGCCGGCCGCGTTTTACAAGGGAACCACTGATTTCAACGGCCAAAAAGATGATACGGATGGCGGAGGACCACTCGTGGCGGATGGAGGAGTTGCTCCTGCACCCGGTCGTGGAAACGAATTCGATTCTGTTGCTGAAACAGCCGACGCTGGCAAGGCTGACGATGGTGCCCCACGCGATGTTGTCGAGTCCGACATTTGGAGCATTCACAACGACATGCTTTACTTTTTCAACACTCTACGAGGCCTGCAGGTGATCGATCTAAAGGACAAGGGCAACCCGGTCATCCGTGGCGTCTTGCCGATGCCGGCGGCCGGTGAGCAGATGTACACGCTTGGCGACGACCACGTGATCCTGCTAGCCCGCGACGGTTGCAACTGGTGGGGCAACGATGCCGAGAGCCAGGCCATCATTGTCGATGTCTCGGGTGACACTCTGGAGATTGCGGCCAGTGTCCCCGTCAAGGGTTACATTCGTGAGAGTCGACTGGTGGGAACGGCCCTCTACATTGCCTCGCAGGTTTATCGCCAATTTGAGGAAACCAAGCCAGGCTCGGATGTTGTTTCTTTCCGGTGGGAATACGGCACGCAGGTCTCGTCGTTCGACCTGGAAAACCCGGCCAAGCCAGTCGAGCGCGAGACGCTGTTCTACAGCGGCTACAACAACGACATTTATGCAACCGACAAATTCCTGTTCGTCTCCACGGCGGTGCTCCAGCAGTATTACAAGACCGACCTGCGCTGCATCGACATCTCCGCGCCGGACGGCACGATGGAGGAGGCGGCCACCATTCGCACCGCCGGCCGCGTGGCGGACAAATTTAAGATGCGCCTGAGCGGCGACACGCTCGCGGTTATCTCGGAGGAACTCAATCGCAACACCGGCGAAAATCGCAATCGCTGGCTGACCACGCTCGAGACGTTCAGCCTGGCCAACCCGTCCAAGCCGGAGGCACTCGGCGAGTTGAGCTTGGCCGAGGGCGAACGCCTCTTCGCCACGCGCTTCGACGCTGAGCGGGTTTACATCGTCACTTATGAGCGGATTGACCCGTTGTGGATTGTTGACCTGTCCGATCCGCGCAAACCGGAGATCAAGGGCGAACTGGAGGTGCCGGGCTGGTCCACCTACATTCAACCGCTGGGGGATCGCCTGGTCTCGATCGGCGTGGATGATACGGACAACTCACGCCGGGTGGCCGTGTCGTTGTTCGACGTGAGCGATGTCACCAAGCCGAAGCTCTTCGACAAGGTGACCATGGGCGACCGGTGGTCCTGGAGCGAGGCGCAGTATGACGAAAAGGCATTCACCGTGCTGCCACACGCTGGGTTGATCCTTGTGCCGTACCAGGGGCATGAGGCTGGCGGCGGTTATGCCAAGAATGTCCAGATCATCGACCTTAATGAAAAGACGCTAAAGAAGCGGGGTGTCATTGAGCACGCACTGCAGCCGCGCCGTGCCACCGAGTATCAGGATTTCATCATGTCGATCTCCGGCCAGGAATTACTCTCGGTGGACGCCACCGACCGCGACAACCCAGTCGTGAAGAGCGAGGTCGAACTGGCGTGGACCGTCGATCAGGTCATCCCAACCGGTGACTATCTGTTGCAGTTGGCCAAGGGCTCCAACTGGTACTTCGGGGAGCAAGGTGGACCGTCCATCCGGGTGGCATTGCAGGATGATCCCGATACCGCGCTTGGCCGCGTGGTTTTGCCGGAGACGGCCTACCTATCCGGCGCCTCGGTTAACGGCGACAAGCTGTACCTGTTGCAAACCCAGGATTTCCAGTCAGCCAATCCGAAGCCTGTCCCGGAGAAACCCGATGATGGAGATGATGGAGATGATGGAGATGATGGAGATGAGGAGAAGCCTGAGCCGAAAGAGCCCAATCCCAATGTTTTCCTGACGGTGATCGACTTGGCCAATCTGCCGGAGTTGACGGTGCTGGGTGAACTGGCCCTGGTCGACGAGCAGATGGGCTGGAGCAACGAGTTCAAGGCCAATTGGCCAAGCGATGGCAAACTGCTCTGGTCCAATGCCGGGGGGTACCGGTACTGGGGTTGGCGCGGGGGGCCGATGATCGATGATGGCATGCTGATGGAGGGGGATGTTTGGTGGCCCGGTTACGGCGGGACCGCCGGGCAGTTGCTCTGCTTCGATGTCGGGGCCGCCGCCAAGCCGAGCTTGGCCTCGTCCGTCAACCTCTCGGTGGAACAGAGTGAGGATGGCAAAAACAAATACGCCAATCGTTGGAACTTCAGCGAGGCGATCCTTAACGACAATGGCCTGGTTTACCTGAGCAGCCAGCACACGGAGTACATTGAGTTGGAGCCGGAGGAAGATCCCGATCCCGACCCTAAGCCCGACCCCGAACCCGACCCTGATCCTCCCGGTGAGATAGAGCCGATCGACCTGGAGAGCGACCTTGGCCGGGCGTTGGTCAAGGCGGCGATTGCTCTACTCGGGGATGAAGGCCTAGAGTTGGTGGATGATGTGGTTGCCTTGAACCGGGTTAAACTGGAGGATAGCGAATTCATTGAGGTGGTTCTTCACGCCGAGGATGCGGATGGGAATGAGATGATGGTGCTGGCCAAAGTGGAGCAGGCCGATGACGGAAGCTTTGAGATACTCAACGTTGACATAGCGCCGATCGATAAGCCCGAGCCGGAACCAAATCCGCAGCCGCGAGGGTACTGGATCACCAGCTACGAGCTGCACGTGGTTGACTACACCGACATGTTCAATCCGGTGATACGCGAGCCGGCATCGATTCCCGGGACACTGATCGGCACATCGCACAGCGGCGCGCTTCTGTACACCCAAGGCTCGCACTGGACGGACGAGCACAAGTGGGATGGCAACTGGTTTGACGCCAGTTCGTATGATGGCCTCGGGGCGTACCTCGTCGATTCTGTCGAACAGCCCAGCAGTTGGCCGCAATCGTACAAGGTCACCGGCGATGGCACGCTGTACATGACCTTTTCCGAGACAGAAAAAGGCGAACCCGCCGAGGGGGGTGAGTCGCAGTACATCACGACTTTTTACATGCAGTCCATCGCACTCGACGAGACTGCCAAGTTTGCCTTGCTGGATGAGATCGAGCTGGAGACCGGCATCCAGCAGCTCGCCGACATCGGTGGACGACTCGTGGGACAGGACAACCAGCGCACGCTCTACCTGTTTGACACCGTGAATCCTGCGTCGCTCTCCGTCGCGGGGCAGGGCGGGCTGGACGGTTGCCTGTGGTTCAACCTGAACGGTGCTGCCGGTGACATCGAGTCTGGCCTGTGGCTGCCGCTCGGCTACTACGGCGCGGTGAAGATCGACTGGGACGACTAAGCCAGGCGCTTGGCCAAGCGCAAAATTTCACTCGCTGTCCCGGAGTTGCTCTGCAATGTAAGGCATGTAGGACTCCCGGATGTGGCGGACTAGGTCCTGCGCAATTTGTTCGGTGCGATGGGCCACGAGGCCGTTTTCTGGATTGTCGGGCGGGGATACCCGTTCGAAGTAGCGCTTGGCCTCTGCGTATTCCCCGATGTGCATCTTGTGCCAGCCCACGTTGGCCACCGTCAGGTAGCCGTTGGGATCCAGCTCCTCGGCCTTGGCGAAAGAGTCCGCGGCCTTGTCCGCTTGGCCAAGCTGATCCAGCGCCATGCCCAGCCGCGCGTGCGAGTAGGCATCATATGGGTTGAGCTCGATGGCCTGTCTCAGCCACGCGGCTGCCTTTTTCAACTCAACCTTTCTCGCGGCGCGACCTGAGTCGGCGGCGCGCCGCCGGTGGATTTCGCCCAGCATCCCGGCGGTCTCGAAGTTGTTCGACTCGATCTCCAGCGCCTTCTTGAGGCTCTTCACCTGTTCCGGAAATGACTCAGCCGCCTGCGATGCTTCGAGCCGGGCATGCTCCCGCGCTTGGCCAAGCGCCTGGCTCATCAGCAGGACCGCTGCCCCACCCACCACCACGGTTAGGGCTAGGCGCACCGGCAGCCGCACGGCCACCCAGTACCGCTCCGTGGCAAACCGGATAAATGCCGCCAGCAGCCCCGCAAGCGTCGCCGCGAGCATGGCGTTGGAGGGGATGTGCAGGTTGAAATCGACAAACGAGTGCAGCGCGATCGAGCCGAGCCCCACCGTGCTGCCCAGCACGAACGCCGAGCGGTTGCTGGTCTTAGCCGAGAGATCGCTCGAGGTGCGCTGCGAATATTTCCAGCTCCGGATGATTCCGGAGACCATCGTTCCCAGCATCAGCCCGGCCAGCAGCATGCCGGCCAGCCCCCAGTCCACCAGCGTGTTGAGGTAATCGTTGTGCACCCGCACCGGGCGCGACTGCAGCCGCACCGGCCGGTGCGCCGGGAAACGGTGGTCGAAATGCCCCGGCCCGACGCCGAGCAGCTTCTCTTCCTGCCACACCTTCGCCGCTGCGCCCCACAGCTCGATGCGCGAGCCGACGTGCTCCATCGTGCCCGGCTTGCCGGCCCCATCCACGCGTGCCTGGGCGAACTCCGATGTCACGAAAAACAGGCCCGCCACACCGGCGACGATGCCGGCGACGAGGAGGCCGCGGCGTCGGAACTGCCTCCGCCATCCCAGCACGCCGATCAATGCCACCAGCATCAGCGTGCTGGAAATCCAACCGCCCCGCGACATGCTCACCGCCACACCGCCCAGCAGCAGCAGGGCCGAGTAGCCGAGCAGGATGCGTATCGGCTGGCTGATGCGGCCGGTCAGCACTGACGCGAGGCAGAGCGGCAGCAACATCCCGAGGAAGCCGGCGAAATGGTTCGGGTTGATGAACGTGCCAGAGCCGCGCCCCTTGTATTGGCTCGGCCGGGTGAAGTGCCAGACCTGCTCCGAGCCCACGATCACCTGCACGATGCCGTAGATGGTTATCGCCGCGCCAGTGAACACCAGCACGTACAGCGTCAGTTGCGTCCATTCCGACCTGTGCAAATTGTTCAGCGCCACAAAAAACAGCAGCGCATAGACCAGCAGGCGCAGCACCTCGCGGCGGGCCGTGTACTCGACATCCGCCTGCACGTAGTGAAATAGAGCGTACCCGAGGAAGAGCAGCAGACACCAGCCGACCGGTGGGAAAAGCAGGCGATTGCGGTGTGGCTCAAGCCAAGTGCGGGCCACCCAGAGCAGGCCCGAGGCAGCCACCAGCCATTCCACCACCACGAACTCCAGCGTCCGGACTGCCCCGGTGGCCAATACCGAAAAGACGAGCGCAGCCAGTACCAGCCCAACAATGCCCCTCTCGCAATAGCTGTCCAGCGTCCTCCGGTTCACAATACGGAGGTGGTCTAATGGCTCGACGCCAGTTTGTAAATGGCGAGGATCAATGTTTTTTCCCTGGCAGCGGGAGGTGGGTGGCAAAAAAACGGTCCATCATTGCCTGACAGTAGTCGTTGACCGGCTTGGCGATGTCCATCGTGTGCGGCCAGCCGTCGAGCCGACCGTAGGCGTGGGGAATCTGTAGCCGCTTCAGGTGTTCGGCCAGGCGGTCGGACTGGGCCACCGGCACGGTCTCGTCAATCGTCCCGTGCAGGATGAGCGTCGGTGGATCGGTTTTGTCGAGGTGAAACCGCGGTGACGACTGCTGGTACAACCCCGGCGCCTCCTCGAACGATTTGCCCTGCAGAAAACTTTTCACCGCATCGCTTTCCTTGGCAATCCGGGTGGTCATGTCGTACACGCCATATATGTTGACCACCGCACTCACGCGGCTGCTGACGCCCCTGTGGCCGCTGTCGCCCTCGAGCGCGGGATCGTCCGAGTAACCCAGCATCATCGAGAGGTGCCCGCCCGCTGAGCCGCCGACCACGGCGATTTTCCCGGGATCGATGTTGTATTTTTTGGCATTGGCACGGAGCCAGCGGACGGCGCATTTGCAGTCCTGCACCGCCGCCGGGAACGGCGCCTGGCCGCTCAGCCGGTAGGAGGCCGTGGCGACCACGTACCCCTTTTTGGCGTAGGCTGCCGTGTAGACATGGTAGTCCTGCCGCTTGCCGCTTTTCCACGCGCCACCGTGGATGAAGAGCAGCGCCGGCACCGGGCGGGTGAGATTTGCCGGCCGGTACAAGTCGAGCTGCAGCGGGTGGCCGCCGGCGTTGCCGTACTCGATGTCCTTCTCCAGCACAACACCGTCTGGCAGCGGCACGTCCCGGTCGATGATCTTGAGTTTGCCGATGCCGTAAGCCGCCAGGATTTCCAACTTCGACTTGTAGCCAGGAGGCGGCACGGGGACATCCTGCGACTTGGTTTCCGCTCCGGCAAAAACCGTCCATGCAGCCAAGCCGCAAGTCAGGCTGATCCAACGAAGTCGAGCATTCATAACGGCGGGAGTATAAGCTTTTCCATCGAATAAGGTCACGCCTTTTGCTTGAAACTTGAAAGCTTAAACTCGAGACTCCGGAATTGAATCGGCTGCTGCGCCAACTTTTTCTTGTCACCCTGCTCGCCGCTTGGCCTGGCGCCTGGGCACAGGAGATCGAGTGGCCGGTGGCGCCGGGTCGGACGGTTTGGCTGGCAGCCCGGCATGAGGCTTTCGGGGATGGCCAAGCGGCCTCCGAGCCGATCGACGCCTCGACGGCAGTGAAGCTTGGCCGGGCACTTGAGCGATTGGCGGAGGAGCAGGGCCACTATGGCGAAGGGGTGGTGCTGCGTTTTTTACCGGGCCAATATGAGACGCACGGCATCCGGGTGCGTCCGCGCTGGCACGTGACTGGGGCCGGCATCGGCAGGACGACTCTCAAACTTGTGCCAGGGGCGCGGCATCGGAAAATCAAGTCGGCTTATCACAGCGTGATCAGCGGTGGTTGGGGGCCGCAGTTCGGTGGCGAACCGGGAAAACAGCGCTTGGCCAAGCGCGATTTTGACAACCTGCGGATCGCCGATTTGTCACTCGACTGCAACTGGGCCGGAATGAAAGCGGCGCTCGGGCCGAGCCTAAAAAAAACGGCCGGGATCGATCTACTGGCGAAGCAGGCGCGGGTTGAGCGTGTGCGGGCGAGCGGTTATGGGGCGCAGGGTGGCAGGCCGTCGTGGCGTGAGGTGTTCCCAATTCGCGTGATCTCTGCCATGGGCGACGGATCAAAGCTGCCGGGCTACCGCGACTCAATCATCGAAATACACCACTGTATCGTCGAGGGTTACGTCCGGGGACCAAGCGCGGGTACGGCGTGGCCATACTGCACCGGCATCATGGTCAGCCACCGCAGTGCAGACTTGGCCAACGGCAGAGTCGATGTGCGTGTGCATCACAACGAGGTTCGCGACATCACCAACGGCATCGCGCTTGGCGGGGCGTTTTTGAAGCGAGCGGAGTTTTACGAGAACACGGTGACGAACTGCGGCATCGGCTTCAACTTCGACACCGGCGGCAACCGAGGCGTGGTGATCCGCAACAACCGTTTCACCGGTTGCGTTGGCGGCGGGAGCGTGAACGACGGGAAGACGTTCGAGATTCGGGACAACACATTTCGTCTGGTCGCGCCGGGCGAGTCTCGGTTCGCGTGGTGGCACAACGGGCTGCGGCTGCGGGATTACACGCGTGGCATTTTGGTGGAGGGCAACCGTTTTGTTTTTGGCGGCGAAACAAGGCCGATCGCGCGCGGTGTGTTGCTGCACGGCAAGAGCGTTGGCTTGCGGATGTTCAAAAACGAGGCGGGCCAATCGCAGAGCGAGATCGATCCGAACCGTTTTCGCAACAACAGCTATTCCGGCTTGCTGCCGAATCTTGCCGGGCCGCAACAGGCTGGCCACGACCTGCATCTTGTCGTCGGCGAGCGGGCGATTCACCTGACCGGCGAGGGCGACAGAGTGCAGTTCACTTGGCCTGATGATTGAGCCACGGGTCAGTCGCTGATCGTGCCGTCCGGGAGCGTGGTCTTGTGAAGGATGATGCCTTTGTGGTCGGCTGGGTCGAAGCCGACAGCATTCCGGAGGTTGGCTTGCGTCAGGTTGGCTCCGGCGAGCTTTGTGTTCCGCAGGTCGGCGCCGGTGAAGTTGCACTTGGTCAGGTTTCGGTTTTGCCACTCCACGCCGCGCAGATCCCAGCCCGAGAAGTTGCGTCCGGCCAGGCTCACTTTTGGCGCGCCATCGATGTACAGCTGAATGAGCAACCGCAGTTCAGGCGAGTCGGTTTTCACCGTGCCATCCGGCAGGGTGGTATTGTGGTAGATTGTCGCCGGGTAGTGATGCCACGGGGCGATCGTCGCGCCGGTGAGGTCGGCATCAGTCAGGTTGACGCTGCCGAGCACCGCCTCTGCCAGATTGGCCCCGGTGAGGATGGCGCCGGAGAGGTTCGCTCCATCAAGCTTGGCCAAGGCCAGATCGGTGTTGGTCAGGTTGGCCCCGGAGAGGTCCGCTCCGCGCAGGTCGGCGGCGATGAGGTTGTGATTGGCCAGGCTGGCCTTTGGCAGGGTGACCTGTGAGCGGACGCGAAAATACCGGGGCTCGGCAGCGGCTTGGATGGTGCGGTTGACGGTCTCTGGCTTGGTGCGGAGCCCGCCGGTTTGCGCTTGGCCAAGCGGCTGCCAATGGGTGAGATCGGTCGATATCTCGAGTTGGGTGTCGGGAATGATTTGGACCGAGCCGGGCCGGGTGGCTGGGGCCGTGTGCCACGAAAGTTTCAAGGGTTCAGCCTGCACGACGGTCAGCCGTATGTCGGCCGCCTGGCCAAGCGCAGCGCCGAGCAGTGTCGCCGCCAAAAACAGAAATCCCTCCCGGCTTGGCAGGAGAGGGGTTCGCGATGAAATGGCGGGCATCCGGCTAGATGACCTCGGGCAGCGGCTGGGCGTTGTCATCGACCAGATACCGGGGGATGCCGTTGAGGTCGGGTATGCGCAGTTCGTTCACGTTGTAGCCGAGGTTGTGATAAAGGGTGGCGAACATCTCGGGGAAGGTGACCGGGCGCTCGACAGCTTCGCCACCGAGGCGATCGGTGGCGCCAATCACCTGGCCGTGGTTCAGGCCGCCGCAAGCCAGCAGCGCCATGGAGACACGCGTCCAATGGTCTCGGCCGGCGTCCTTGTTGATGGTTGGCGTGCGGCCAAACTCACCCCAGCAAACGACGGTGACGTCCTTGTCCATCCCCCGATTGTGCAGATCCTCGACGAGCGCCGTGAGGCCCTGATCGAGCATCGGGAAGTCTTGGCGTCCGCGGTTGAAGTTGCCGCCGTGCCAGTCCCACCGGCTGAACGAGAGCGTCACGCACCGCACGCCCACTTCGATCAGGCGGCGCGCGAGCAGGAAATGATCGAGTAGTTTGGGCGCTCCATCGGCCGTCAACTTGGCTGTGCCGCGACCGTAACGGTCGCGAAGCTTGACGTCTTCTTTTTCAAGGTCGAGCGTTTCGGCGAGCTTACCGGTGGTCAACATTCCATACGCCTGCTGGTTGTATGTATCCATGCCTTCCATGAGGCCGGAGTTGTCCATTTCGCGGCGGAACTGGTCAAAACTCTTGAGCAGCTTCATCCGGTCGCCCAGCCGATCCAGCGTGATCCCGGTGAGCGTCATGTCCTCCTTGCCTTCGGCGGATGGGCGGAAGGCGGCATGTGCCGGGCCGAGGAAACCGGGTTGTCCGGGATCGCTCCACTCGATGTGCCCCGTTTTGGGAGAGAGCCCGACGAAGGGAGGGGCATCCGGGTTGACTTGGCCCTCGAGCTTGGAAAGCGTCGAGCCGATGCTGGGCCAACCGCCGGGCGGTTGGGGGCGCGGGCTGCGTCCCGTCGTGCATTGGACGGCATCGTGCCCGCCTTGAGCGCCGACGATGGAGCGGATCACGGTGAATTTGTCCATCATCTTGGCCATGCGCGGGAACTCCTCGCAGATTTGCAGGCCGGGGACGTTGGTGGAGATCGGCTTGAACTCGCCGCGGATCTCGCGGGGCGCCTCCATCTTCAGGTCGAACATATCCTGATGCGGCGGGCCGCCGGGGAGGAAGATGTTGATGATCGCTTTGTGCGAGGAGCCAATGCCGGCCCGGGCGTCGGCCTCAAGCATGTTGGCCGTGGTCAGGCCACCGATGCCCATGGCACCAATCCTAATGAAATCCCTCCGGGCAATGCCGTCGCAAAACCCGCCGCCTTTACCACCTGCGCTGATTTTTAGCATGCTTTGACCCCTTCAACGTTAGACTTCCGGCACATCCGTAAGCCCATGTTTTCGAAAAAGCTGCCCATTTGCAGAAGTTAGTCAAGCAGGAATGAAATTTTTTCGGCCGGATTCAGGGCAAAAAAACAGAATAAGGACAGCTTTTAGAGTGGTTAATTTGATTTTGATGATTTTGATCGGCATGATCGGCGACCATCTGAACAAACTCATGGCACTTGATTTTCGAAACGTCCGTCATGAGCCACGATGGGAAAGCTTATCAGGAGCACACCGAGGGTTTTGATCCTAAAACAACCGGCCCTGCCTGTTTTCCGTGGGCTTTGTCCCATCCTCGTCTTTTTGCGATGTGGCAGGCTTAAAGTTGCTGGACTCGCTCTTCATTCTGAATTTGTAGGTTTTCCAGAACATTCGGGCGTCAAAATTTGCAGAAACGCTTTCGTCTACCCATGTGTCATTGGCCAATCGTTTTTGGGAAACGGAAATGTTGATCGCATTCACTGCTCCGGCCAAGCCACCCAGGAACGTGACCGGTTTTTTTAGTTTTGCGTTGATTCTGGCGACATGAAACTCCTCCTTGTCCACCCACAACTTGGCGTTGAGTTGGTTCATGAAGCGGTTAACAGTTCGGCTCTTGAGTTTGTGGTCTTTGTTTGGCTGCAGTTGAATAACGTAGGCCGGGCGAGCATTAACTGATCCCATGCCAGCTAGAACAGGCGTAAATTTTTCCTGGAATAAATCCACGTTTTTTGTGACCAAGTTTCCACTTTTATTGGTGCCATCTTTCTTTTTTCGCGCCAGATATCTGCGTTGTCGTTCACGGTTTCTGGCTTGTTCGCGAGCGACCTGTCGGTGGCTGGCCGGCTTGCCGTCCACCTTGACCAGTTCCTGGTCACGTCCGTCGGTGTAGGCGCGGTAGGTCTTGGTGTAACCCTTCCGGATGTTTCCTTTTGAATCGAGGTCTTCAACGTCAGCTTGACGTAGAAAAGAAAAGACGGTCTCGCCTATGCCGTTGCGTTTGGCTGCCACGCTGGCCTTTTCGATGATTTGACGAGCCGTCAACCCGGGCAGGTCAACCTTGACGGCAGGCAGAACCTTGAGTTTGTCGTCATCACCCATCGCGGCTTGAGCGAGGAGGAGCGTGGCAGCCACCAGTCGGCCAACCACCCAGCCCGGGTAGAAACGGGACGGCAGAATGCAGTGCGAGAAAGGCTTGGTCATCTCAAACAGTTTCCCAAGATACACCGTAGAAAGCAGGAAGGTTACGCCTAATCCTCGATTTTGCCACTGAACCCGATGTCGCGGTTGAACGGGCTGGGCTTGTCGTAGCCCTCGACGCCCGGGAAATGCATCACGGTGGCGATGGCGCCCCACGGGAGCATCGCCGAGGCATCGACCTTCTGCATCGACTCGGGAATCCACAGGCCAGACTCCTCGCCCACTCGCACCGGCAACTCGAAGTCGCGGAACTGCACCCACATGCCGGTTTCGTCATAGCCTAGCACCTTGGCAAAAAACTTCTCCTGCGAAATCCCGATCGGCTCGAGGATTTCCGGTGTCTTCAGCACCACCAGCACCACGTCGTTGACGGCATGCGCGATGGTCATCATCATTTTGTCACTCATGGCTGTCAGGCTGCGAACTGCGCCAACCGTAGCCCTGCCGCCCTCCCGCCGCAATGCAAACATTGGCCAGGCGGAGTCATCCCGACTATAACGCCCGCGTGCCGACTGCCGCCGAAGCCTCCCCACTCATTGCCGCCGCCGCCGAGCTGCGCGATGCCGCCAACCGGCTGAGTTTCGCGCCGCCGGTGGAGTGTGTGTACAACCCGCTCGACTACGCCTGGGCGGCGCACGAGCAGTACCTTAGCCGCTACGGCGGCGGGGCCAAGCGCGTGGTGTTCCTCGGCATGAACCCGGGGCCGTTTGGCATGGCGCAGGTCGGTGTGCCGTTCGGCGAGGTGGCCGCTGTGCGGGACTGGTTGCGCATCGACGCTCCGATCGGCAAGCCGTCGGACGAGCATCCCAAGCGCCCCGTGCTGGGGCTCGATTGCCCGCGCAGCGAGGTGAGTGGCCGCCGGTTTTGGGGTTTTTTTGCCGACAAGTTCGGCCAACCGGAAGCATTCTTCGCCGAGCACTTCGTCGTGAACTACTGTCCCTTGGCCTTCCTCGAGGACACCGGCCGCAATCGCACGCCGGACAAGCTGTCGGCCGCCGAGGCCCAGCCGCTCGAGGCGCTCTGCAACGCGCACTTGGCCAGGGTGGTGGCGATTCTGCAGCCGGAATGGCTCGTGGCCGTCGGCGGGTTCGCCGAGAAAAAAGCGCGCGAAGTGCTTGGCCAAGCGGACGTCAAACTGGGCCGCGTGCTGCACCCCAGCCCGGCCAGCCCCGCCGCCAACCGGGGCTGGGCTGGCCAGGCGGAGAAACAGCTCAAGGAGCAGGGGATTTGGCAGTGAAGTTTCAATTTTTTAGTTTCAAGTTTGAAGCTTGGCCTGCGCTTGGCCAAGCCGTACATTGCACGTGCTTATGTTTGAGGACATTGAGAAACAGTTGAAAGCTGCTGCGGAACGGGTCGTTCATCTCAGGGGGTATCTTTGACGTTTCCAAGGCACAAAACCGCCTGACAGAAATCGAGGGGGAGATGTCCCAGAATAATTTCTGGGACAACCGCAATTACGCCCAAAAGCTTGTCGATGAGTCGGCGGCGATCAAGCGCCGCATCGAGCCGTTGCTCAAGGCCGAGACGCAGCATGCCGACATGCAGACGATGCTCGAGCTGGCCGACGGGGAGGATGAGGCCACCCAAAAGGAGATCCAGTCCGAACTGGCGGCCGACTTGGCCAAGTTCACCGAGCGGCTCGAGGCGCTCGAGCTGGAACTGATGCTCGCCGGGCCGCACGACCGCAGCAACTGCATCCTCTCCATCAACGCCGGCGCCGGCGGCACCGAGTCGTGCGACTGGGCCAACATGCTCCTGCGGATGTACCAGCGTTGGGGCGAGGAGCGCGGCTGGCAGGTCGAGGTCAGTGAACTGCTTGCGGGCGAAGTCGCCGGCATCAAGAGCGCCACGCTGCTCATCTCCGGCGAGAATGCCTATGGCTATTGCAAGGCCGAGCGCGGCGTGCACCGGCTTGTGCGCATCTCACCGTTCGACTCGAACAAGCGGCGGCACACCAGTTTTGCCAGCGTCGACGTGATCGCCGAGATCGAGGAGAGCGAGCAGGAGGAACTGCCGCCGGCCGAGTTCGAGGTGGGCACCTTTCGCTCCGGTGGCAAGGGCGGGCAGAATGTCAACAAGGTCGAGACAGCGGTGCGCATCCGGCATGTCCCGACCGGCCTTGTGGTGGCCTGCCAAAACCAGCGTTCGCAGCATCAAAACCGCGCCACGGCGATGAACATTCTCATGGCCAGGATCACCGCGCTACGCGAGGACGAGCAGAAGTCCGAGATGGAAAAATTCTACGGCGACAAGGGCAGCATCTCGTGGGGGAACCAGATTCGCAGCTACGTCTTCCAGCCGTACCGCATGGTGAAGGACCTGCGCACCAACGTGCAGGCGAGCGACGTGCAGGGCGTGATGGACGGCGACCTCGACCCGTTCGTCAACGGCTGGCTCCGCGCCGGTTGCCCGGTTGGCAAGGCCGGCAGCGATGAAGATGGCGAGTAGTCAATCGTTTTAGGTTAATCTATTTTGCACTTGGGCAGGCATTGGCTACATCTGCGACAATTCAAGTGCGAAACTCAGAAGTTGAAATCCCGTGCAAAAAATCCCCAGGATGGTTCCAACGATGCCGCAAATCTTCCCGGCGCTGGTGATGCCTTTGCCGCTTGGATCCATCATTCCCGCTTCGATCTGCTGCATGTCGTTGTTACCCATGATCCATGCTGCGATTCCAAACGGGAAACAACAGACAATGCTCAGGATCCCAAACGTCAGGATAAGTGCCCCTCGATGAGGTTCAAGATGAGTTGCGGCTGCCGGAGATGAGGATGGTGACGATGGTGGCGCTGAACTTGAAGGTGAACTTGAAGGGGCAAGTAGAGCCATCAATTCCGGGTAATGGCTTAGTAGTCGCCACTCTTCCGAATCAACCGCGCGCACTAGGGAGTCCTGGTTCATTCGGCCCTGCTGAAGCCAGGCACGAATCTCCCCTTCGCCAATCGGACCGTACTCGTTTTCGTCCGATGCCTTAAAGTAGTATTGCATGACTACCATTTGTAGTTGAGGCGGTAAATAACCCGAAAAACATTTGCAACCATGACAACATCCCGATCAAACGATCCGCTCGGATAAGCTGCCACCACTCCTAAAAATCGGTTCAAGAAAAATCTGAAAACCGGATCAACCACTAAGTGCCGCAACACCTCCTCCAAGAATCATCAATAAAATGATTAAACCGATTAAGACTGCGTAAATGATACAGCAAATCATACCACATATCATTCCAGCTTTGGTCATACCTTGCCCTTCGGGATCCATTTGGCCGGCTTGTATTTTTGCGAGATCACCTTTACCCATAATCCAGGCAGGTATGCCTGTGAAAAATCCACATAAAACCAGGCTTAAAATGCCCAGTACAAGGATCAGTGTGCCGCGATGGGGTTCCATTCCGCCGGGGGCGGATTCTGTTGTGGGAGGGATTGTGTCATTCATGAGTGGAATGGGTTGCGTTGAACGGAGGGATGCTTGGGTTGTGTCCGGGCAGTTGTCAACTAGATAAGATCCACGGTTTGGCTGGAGTTCAACGCCATTTTTAGCGACGCTCTCGCGCCGTTGAGCAATGGAAAAGACACTATTCGAGAAAATCTGTGACAAGGAAATTCCGGCCGACATTGTTTACGAGGACGACCAGGTGGTGGCGTTCCACGACATCGCCCCGAAGGCGCCGACGCATGTGTTGGTGATCCCGCGCAAAGCCATCCCACGCATCAACGAGGCTCAACCGGAGGATCAGGCGCTGCTGGGCCATCTGCTGCTCAAGGCGGCGGAGGTGGCCCGCTCGCTTGGCCTAGGCGAGGACGGCTTCCGGCTTGTGCTGAACAACGGCACGGATGCCGGTGAGACGGTGCCGCATTTGCACTGCCATATTCTTGGTGGCCGCAAGATGGAGTGGCCACCGGGCTGAGCCTTGGCCATTGGCCAAGGCGGCGATTTCCCCTGATGACAAAAAAACGCCCCAAGCCAAGTTGGCCGGGGCGTGCTGAAAAATTGGGCGGGCCGATCAGGTTGCCTTCTTTGGCTTCTTGTCGGTTACCTTGCTTTTTCTCTTGCCGCCTCTTTTGGCAGGGGCGGGCTTGTCGTTGATCTTGCTGGCAACCAGCACGCGGTCCTTGCGCTTGCCTTCAATCTTGCCGGTCACCGCAACGGCCACTTTCTGGCCTTTGCAGATCTTGCCGTGAACAGCCTTGGTGACCTCGTTGTTCTTAAGCAGAATCACGCGGGCGACTTCCTTGCCGTCTTTGTCCTTGCGCTTCGTCTCCAGCGCGGCCTGGCAGGCATCGGTTTTTTTGAGCGTGCACTTGGCGCACATGAGAGTGCCCCGCACGGTGCGTTCCTTGTCGGTCTTGGCGGCTGCCGTTTGTTTCTTCTCGTCCGCGTTGGCGGAGAACATCGCCACCGAGATGGCGACCGTCGTTAGTATTAGTTTGTATGTTTTCATTGTATGTTTTGCCTTGTGGCTTGGGCTTCAGACAGGCCAAGCCGTAAAACTATTCAGTAATTACCCGCAAAAAACAAAAAGTTTCACTTTTTCTCCGCCGGTTTATTGGCGGGGAGCGAGGCATCAAATCGTTTTTTAAGGTCGCCCAACTCCTTGGTTAGCTTGGTGTTGGATTGCTTCAGGCTGGTCACTTCCTTTCGCAGATTCTGGTAGTCGTCGGCCGGTTTGCGGGCGGCCCGCAGTTTTCCGATCGCCTGCTCGGCGGTTTTTCGGGCGGGATCGTCCTCATCCCTGCTCGTGAATTTCTCAAGAACGGCGAGGGCGCGCGGGTCGCCGAGTTGGCCAAGTGCGTCGATGGCGGCCAGGGCGATTCGTGGGTTGAGATTGTTCACGTGACCGACGAGGAACTTGCGGGTGACGGCTTTCTTTTTCTGGTTGCGCGCGAGATGGCCGAGTGCGCGCAGGGCGTTGCCGTAGCCGCTGGCGGTGAATTTGTCTCCATCGTTTTCCAGCGCATCGCGAATCTTGGCTTTGTTGGCCGGGTTGTCCTGTTTGCGCAGCGCGCTCACGGCGGCGTTGGCGAGTTGGTGGCGAAACGACTCGGAACCAAGCGCCGCGTCGATCAACTCGCGGGCCTGCTTGTCGTCGTGGCCGGTGAGGCCGCCAATGGCGCGGGCGCGGATGGACGGGTTTTTCTCGCTGGCCAAGCTCTGCTTGAGCGCGGCCAAGGCCTCCGGTTTGTACTGGCTGGCGATGTTGGAGATCACCTGCTGGCGCACCTTCGCGTTGGACTGGTCAGTCGAGTCGGTCAACGCGGCCAGGGCGTCGTCACCACCGATGCCGCGCAGGGCCTTGGAGGCGGCGATTCGCACGGCGTAAAATGAGTCGTTCTGCAACGCGTGTTTCAGTTTCTCCCGGGTGGTTTTGTCTTTGCGCTTGGCCAAGAGTTCCACAGCCTGCAGTCGACCAAGCGCATCGCTTTCGTCAGCCAACTGCGCATGGATCTGGGCCGTCGGTGGTGCGAAGGTGATCTTGGCCAGGAGTGTCACGTCGGGATCGATCCGCACGATCTTCGGTGCCTTGGCCAAGCGAAAGTAAAAGTCCTCGGCTGTCTTGGTGATCTGCAATTTGCGATCGACGACTTGGCCATCGACCTTGAAGCGAACCGGCAGCGGCACGTGAAACAGGACGACGTTCGCGTCAACCTTTTGCTCCTGCTTAACGCTCAGCTTGGCGAGCTTGGCTTTCTCGTCCCACGCATAGCTGATTTTCAACTCGGGATGGTGCGCGTGAAAGACGTACTGGTCGAAGAACCGGTCGAACGACTGGCCGGAGATTTCCTCGATAATCGAGCGCAAATCCTCGGTGACGACGTTGCCGTGCTTGTGCCGTTCGAGGTAGGTCTTCACAGATTTGCGGAACAACTTCGGACCGAGCTGTGAGCGCAGCATGTGCAACACCCAGCTTCCCTTGGAATAGGACATGAACCCGTATTTACGGAACATTTCCTGGGGATAGTTGTATTTGCGGTTGACCATCGCGGTGGTATCACCGCTGCGGCCGGTGAGGCCCTTCCGGTCGCGATAAAGGCCGTAGCGCATTTCGTCGATACCGTCCTTGTGCCCGGCGAAAAGGTGCGTGTAGTAGGTGGCGAATCCCTCGTTGAGCCAGAGCTGGCTCCAGTCCTTGCAGGTGACGAGGTCGCCGAACCATTGGTGTGCCAACTCGTGCGCCATCAATCCCTGGCTGCTGCGGAGGTTTTCCGTTTCGCTGCTGAACAGCGTCGAGGCGTTGAGCGTGCTGATGCTGGTGTTTTCCATGCCACCCCAGTGGAAGTCCTGCACGGTAACCTGATCGTACTTGGCCCACGGATAGGGCATGCCGATCTCTTCCTCGAAGTACTCCATGCACTCCTTGGTGTGGCGGAACGAGTTGGCGGCGTTGGCGAAGTCGGACGGCGCTGTCCAGAACGACATCGACAGGTCGCCATGCTTCTCCTCGATGCGCTTGAAGTGACCGGCGACAAGCGTGATGAGATAGTTGACGTGCGGCTTGTCCTGGCTCCACTTGACGACGCGCAGGCCGGAGTCGGCATCAACTGAGTCGCTTACCTTGCTGCCGTTGGAGAGGACGACCATCGCCTCGGGCACACGGCAGGTCATGGTGGAGGTGAAAAACTCGTTGGGCGCGTCGAAGCAGGGGAACCAGTGCCGCGCCTCGATCGATTCGCCCTGCGTCCAAATGTGCGTGTCGCCGGGGTCATAGCCCATCTCCGGCGTGCGGAAGTAGAGACCGTTTTTCGGTTCGGCCTCATAAGTGACGGTGAGCTTGGCCTGCTCGCCTGCCGGAATCGGCTTGGCGAAGGTGACGATGAGCGCGCGGTCGGTGTTCTCCCAGGTGGCGATTTCGCCACTGCCGGAGACGGTACTGATCTCGAGGTCGTGCGCGTCGAGGCGCAGTTGGCCAAGTGGCTTGAGGATCGGCCGGAAGGTGAACGTGGCTGTGCCGGCGACCCGGCGGTTCTTGAAATCCGGCGTGACGTCGAGATCGAAATGCTCAATGTCAGCCGCCCTGTCGGGGCCGTAGCGTTGCGATGCCGAATCGACGCTGGACCATATGTTGGCAGCGTGGCCGCACTGGAGTTCGTGAACGTGCTCGGCCTTGGCCAAGCGCGTTGCGCCTAGCGACACAAGCGCGGCGGCGACAATGAGGATGGTTCGTTTCATCTGATCTATCAAAGGGGCGCCGAGGGTAGGGAACCCGACCCCTGATGCGAAAGGAAAAAAGGCTGGCTTACTGGTTTAAATCGGCCAATCCGATTTCCCCTGCGGTGTTCAGGTGGTGGAGTGGGTTGGTTTAGTTGCCGGCGCTTTCAATTCTTCACTCGTCTTACCGCCGTGTTTGCGGATTTGCGGGTATAATTTGACGTGCCGGCTGTTTATAGCCCAATCCAGAGGTGTTTCTCCCGAGTCAGTCATTGCGTTTACATCCGCGCCATTCTCAACAAGTAGTTCAACCATTTCTTTACGTCCATTTTGAGCTGCACGGTGTAAAGGAGTCATATTTCCCAAACCTCTTAAATTCACGTCTTCACCAAGAGTTAAATATTGTTTAACTTCTTCAACGTCTCCTTTAATGATAGCTCCCCACACGGCAACCGCACTCTCTCAACCAAAATCGTTGTTTTCAAGCCATTTTACTGTTGCCGCAATAAGTCTTCAGCCTTAAAGAATAAAGCTAGAAGCGTTGATGAAAGCAAACCAAACGAACCGCCGAAAAAAGACCCAATGCAAGCAATCGCCAAAATCAGACAGCCGAGGCAAGGCTTCGTCAACTCGTGGAAGACCTAGACGCCTCAAGGTCTTGAACCTCACCTTCACGGTGCTGTTCCTGAACGACGCCCACATGGCAGGCACCGGTGCGGTTGGGTTCTGCGACCCAGAAACCCAGACGATCGGCATCTTTAGCAGTCAGCCCAACGACTCAATGCAGGACACGTTTTTGCATGAAGTGTTTCACTCCATCGCTCACCTGATGGGATTGCGGGAGACCGATGAGGAGGAGAACTTCGTGCGCCGGTTGGCGACAGGGCTGTGCACGGTCTGGAACCACAACCCCACTGCGTTCAAGTGGTGGAGTGGGTTGGTTTAGTTGCCAGCGGCTTTCAATTCTTCAGATACTGCTGATGAATCAGAGAAACCGAAGATAGTGACGATGGATTAGCCGTTACTTGACCAGCTTGATGCCGCCCATGACGCCAAGTGCTGAACCAGTTGCCAGCGAAATCCATTTGCTGGTGGAGCAGACTTGCCAACCTGTGCCGAGACCGAGCTGAACGTCATTCCTTCCTTCCCAAAAAGCGACAATCAGCAACATCAGGCCGGCACAGAAAACGATGCTGGATAACATTATTGCCACCTTGGTGTACCACTTCATAGCGAGGAAACTGTCAACCAGTTGATCACAGTTTTCAAGGCGTTTTAACTGTTGCTGCCGAACAACAACCCTGTGGCGTTCAAGTGGTGGAGTGGGTTGGTTTAGTTGCCTTCAGCTTTCAGTTCCTTCTTGGTCTTGCCGCCGTGTTTGCGGAAGAGGTCGGCGATTTCCTTGTAACCTCCGCCTGCTGCAGCATGCAAAGGAGTCCGTCCACCATCATCCTTCGCATTCACATCCGCGCCTTTGGCGATTAGCAGTACGACGATTTCCTTGTGGCCCCAAGTAGCGGCCTCATGCAAAGGAGTGTACCCAGTAGCCTTCATCTTCGCATTCACATCCACGCCTTTGTCCAATTCCGCTTGTACGCCAGCAAGGTCACCGTCCCAAGCCGCATCGTGAATCGGCCCCGCGAAGGCGGTTGTGGCCAGCACCACGGCTGCGATTATTGTGAGTAGTAGTTTCATTTCCCTTCAGCTTTCAATTCTTCACCCGTCTTGCCGCCGTGTTTGCGGAGGAGGTCACTCGACCACTTTGACGGGGTTTTTGCCCATAATTTTACTGCGCGCTTACCCGAGTCATTTTTCCTGTCACCACTGTTCCGTCGGATTGAACCTGACGCGTATGCACCAAGCCATCACTGATCTGGTGTGCCTCAAATGTTCCACTCACTATCTTCCCGTCGCTCTCCCGACCCCTAAGTGAACCTTTCATTTTCCTACGCCCCATGAACTCAGTAAAATTGACTTCTGTATACATACCGTTAGAACCGTAATTGTGAGACGACAGGGTTTGTGTATCTTGACGCCAACCGGCGATCTCCATTGTCAAAGTTCCATCTTCATGTTCCCATTTTCCGATTAGGTAGTCCGATTTTGGGTCTGGTTGCCACCAATGCACCTTTGTCTTTTTTCCGTCACTGTTTTCGATGTCCCAATGACCCAGAAGCCATTCCCACGGCACTTTTTCATAGAGCGGTCTACTGCTATCAGTTTTCAGGGACGTGGTCGAGCAACCAGCAAGGACACAACTTAGCGTAATAATTAGGATTAGATATGGTTTCATAGCGCGGAAATTGTCAACCCGATGAGCGCAGTTTTCAAGGCGTTTTAACTGTTGTCGCAAAAAGCTTTCAGCCTTAAAAACTAAGGGTTGATGGCTGAACCGAAAGCATACGAGCCGGAGAAACTGACCGCTGGAGTCACATGGAAATGGAAGAAGACCCTCTCGGACTATCCGGCCAGTGAATGGGCGCTGACATATTACCTCCGCAAGGACGGCGCAACCGCCACAAGTTTCAGCGCAACCGCTGACGGCGACACGCATCTGGTGACCATTGCGGCGGCAACCACTGCCGCCTATGCGTCGGGCATCTACGACTTTGTCGGCTGGGCCATCAAGGGCACAGAGAAGTACGAGGTCTTCAACGCCTCGATTGAGGTGCTGCCCAACCCGACGAACGCCAGCGCATACGATCCGCGAAGCCACGCTCGCAAAGTGATGGAGCTGATCGAGGCCGCGATTTATCCGGTATTTCTGCAGATTATTGCGAAATCATGAGAAATTAGCCGGAATTAGGCTAAATTCATCGACTTGGAGCAGGGGTCCAACTCCTTTGAGCAGTGCTCAAAGCCATGCGAGCAGTGCGCAAGGTCGTGTGAGCGGTGCTCAAAGTCGTGTGAGCGGTGCTCAAGGTCGTTTGTTTTCCGGGAACTACTCCCGTTTTGGTGCCGATCGGAGTAGCGGTGATTTACTTTTTTTCCAGGACCACGGCTTGGTCTCTGGCGAAAAGGCTGCGTTACTGAGTCAGTTCAGCCAAGCGGACGCAGGCGGCTTCGTGTTCGTCGTTTTTCAGCGACTCGAAACTTGGCCATGCGGCTTGGCAGCGTTCCTCCCCATACGGGCAGCGTGGGTGGAAGGTGCAGCCGCTGGGTGGGTTGAGCGGCGATGGTGGATCTCCGGGAAGCAGGATACGTTTGCGAGTACTCTCGCTGTCGGGGTCGGGCATTGGCACTGCGCTGCAAAGCGCCTTGGTGTAAGGGTGCTGCGGGTGCTCGAACACTTCCGTCGCCGGGCCTATCTCGACGATGCGGCCGAGGTACATCACGGCGATGCGGTCGGAGATATGTTTCACCACCGACAGGTCGTGTGAGATGAAAATCATGGTGAGTTCCATCTCGCGGGTGAGGTCGCTGAGGAGGTTCAGAATCTGCGCCTGGATGGAGACGTCGAGTGCGGAGACCGGCTCGTCGGCGATGATGAGCTTGGGCTCGACGGCCAGCGCGCGGGCGATGGCGATGCGCTGGCGTTGGCCACCTGAAAACTCGTGCGGATATTTTCTCATGAACCGCGCAGCCAGGCCGACTTTTTCCATCAACGCGCCGACCGCGCCGGCCAGATCGCCCTTGGGCACTTTGCGGTGTGCCTGGATCGCCTCGGCGAGCATGGAATAAACGGTCATACGCGGGTTGAGCGAGGCGTATGGATCCTGAAAAATCATCTGGAAATCAGCACGCGCGGATCGCAGTTCCCTGCCGTCCAGATCGGTGAGGGTTTGATTGCCGAGAGTGACGGTGCCCTCGGTGGGCTTGATGAGTTGCAGGACGGTGCGGCCCAGGGTGGATTTGCCGCAGCCGGATTCGCCGACGAGGCCAAGCACCTCGCCCTTGGCCAAGTGCAGCGAGACGCCGTCGACCGCCTTGACCGTGCCGGTGACTTTGCGGAACAGGATTCCTTTCTCCACCGGGAAGTGGGTCTTCAAGTTGTTAATCTGGAGATAGGCGTCGCTCATCGGTTACGGCTTGAGGTTTTCGCGCTGCACACGCAGGCAGGCAGTGGTGTGCGCCTGGCCAAGCGACTGCAACTCGGGCGGCTCGCTGGTGCAGAGGTCGGTGGCGTGCTCGCAGCGCGGTGCGAACGAGCAGCCGGCGCTTGGCTTGGACATATCTGGCGGCATGCCGGGGATGGTGTACAGTTCCTTGCCCTTGGCCTGCAGCGCTGGGATGGAATTTTGTAGGGCGCGATTGTACGGGTGTTGCGGGTTGTAAAAGATATCCTTGGTCGAGCCGGACTCGACGATTTTGCCGCCGTACATGACGTTGATGCGGTCACAGAAACCGGAGACAACGCCCAAGTCGTGCGTGATGAGGATCACCGCCGTGCCGAGTTCTTGCTGCTCCTTCTTGATCAGTTCCAGAATCTGCGCCTGCACGGTGACGTCCAGCGCGGTTGAGGGCTCGTCGGCAATCAGGACATCCGGCTTGGTGATCAGCGCCATGGCAATCATCACGCGCTGGCGCATGCCGCCGGAGAACTCGTGAGGGTAGCCTCGGATGCGGGTGGTGGCATCCTGGATGCCGACGGCGTCGAGCATTGCGAGCGCCTGTTTTTTTGCGGACGCCTTGTCGGCCAGGCCGTGAATGAGCAGCGGTTCGATGAGTTGATCCTCGATGCGCAGATACGGATTGAGCGACGTCATCGGATCCTGAAAAATCATCGCGATGCGCCGTCCCCGGATCGATTGCAGCTCCTTTGGGGAACAGTGGAGCAGGTCGGTGCCATCGAAGTGGGCGGTGCCCTTCTCGATGCGTCCCGGCGGCTGCGGGATGAGGCCCAGCATCGACATGCAGGTGACGGACTTACCCGAGCCGGACTCTCCAACGATGCCCAGCGTCTCGCCTTTCTCGAGTTGGAACGACACGCCGTCCACCGCCCGCACCACGCCGTTGCGGGTGTGGAAGTAGGTCGTAAGATCGTTGACGTCGAGCAGCGGCATTTTCAATGGTTCAATCTTTTGAGGTCTTGGGATCGAGGGCGTCCCGGAGGCCGTCGCCGACGAAGTTGAACGAAAAGAGTGTTATTGCAAACAGGGCGCCGGGGAAAACGAGCATCCACCACGCTTCACGCATCCGGTCGGCTCCGTCCTTGATGAGCAGGCCCCAAGACGGGGTCGGCGGCTGCACGCCCAGCCCGAGGAAACTCAGGAACGCCTCGAGCAGCATCACTGCCGGGATGGTCAGTGTCGTGTAAACGATCACCGGGCCGAGGACGTTGGGCACCATGTGGCGAAAGATGATGCGCCGCGTCGGCAGGCCAAGCGAGATGCACGCCTCGATGAATTCCTGCCGCCGCAGGCTCATCACCTGGCCGCGGACGATACGTGCCATGGTCAGCCACTCCACCGCGCCGATGGCGACGAAGAGCAGCAGCATGTTCCATTGGCCGGAGATGGAGAATTCGGAGCCGCGGGCCGCGAACCAAGCATCGATCGAGTCGCCGAGGTCTTTTGCAAATACCATGAGCAAAATTACGAAGATGACGAATGGCAGCGAGTAGAGGATGTCCACCAGGCGCATCATTACGCTGTCCACTTTTCCGCCGAAGTAACCGGAGATGGTGCCGTAGCCAATGCCGATGGTGAGTGAGACAAAGGTCGCAACCAGACCGACTAACAGCGAGATTTGGCCGCCCTTGATGATGCGGCCAAGCTGGTCCCGGCCAAGGTGGTCAGCGCCAAGGGGATAGTCGTCGCCGGGCGGTTCCAGTTTATCCCCGAGTGTCGTATTCGTGTAGTAATCGCCCTCGAGAAAAAACGGTCCCATGAACGACAGGCCGGAGAGCAGCAGGATGAACACCCCGCCGGCGAGTGCCATCTTGTTTTTGCGCAGCCGATGCCAGGCGCCAACCCACAACGACTCACCCTTCTCGACGGTGTCGGGAGCGTCTGGCCTGGTGGGGGTGTCGTTCATCAGCTAGTCAAACTTTAGTTTCGGGTTGAGGGTGACCTGCAGGATGTCGACAATGAGATTAAGGAGAATGATCAGCGTCGCATAAAACATCACTACCCCTAGCACGAGTGTGTAGTCGCGGTTGAAGGCGCTTTTGACGAAGTCTTGGCCAAGGCCAGGGATGGCAAAAATGGTCTCGATGACGAACGACCCGGCGATCAACCCGGCGACGGCCGGTCCCATGAAACTGATCACCGGCAGCAGTCCGCCGCGAAGCGAGTGCTTGAGGATGACCCGCAGGCCGGAGGCGCCCTTGGCCTTGGCCGTGCGGATGTAATCCTGCGTGAGGATATCAAGCATACCGCCACGCGTGAGCCGTGAAATGTACGCCGCGTAAAAGAACCCAAGCGTTACCGACGGCAGCACCATGTCGCTGGCAAAAAACTGGTCGCCACTGAACCCGCCCCAGCCGGTGGCCGGGAACCACCCGAGCTTTAGCGAGAAAACCAGCATGAGCAGCGGCCCCATTACGAATGTCGGCAGGCAAATGCCGATCATTGCCAGCGACGAGGGGATGTAGTCGATGTACGTGTTGGGGCGCAGCGAGGCGATGACTCCGAATAAAATACCCAGGCTAAGCGCGATGCACATTGCAAAGAAGCCGAGCTTGGCCGACACGGGGAATTTTTGGCTGATGATCTCGCCGACGGTGCGGTTCGGGTACTTGAACGACTGCAGGGTGGGCAGGTGGGTGATGTACTGGATGAATTGCTTGTGCAGTGGTTGGTCGAGGTTGAACTGCTTGTTCAACAGTTCGCGAACCTCGGCTGTCACCTGTTTGTCCTCATCGAACGGCCCGCCCGGGGCCAGGCGGCACATGAAAAACGTCATCGCGGCCACACAGAGCAATACCGGGATGGTTTCCAGTACACGGCGGAGGATGAACTTGAGCATCAGGTCAGCGCTTGGCCAGGCGGGTGGGTGCCGGCGTTACTCGTCGGCCTTCACCTCGAGGTCAAGATGTTTCCACGGATGGTGGTCGAGCACGTTCGCGTGCCAGTTTTTGACGGCGGGATTCAGCGCGTACACGCGGGTGTAAATATAGATAGGCAGGACAGGCATCTCGTCCATCAGGATTTCCTCCGCCTGTTGGAACAACTCCAGTCGGGCTTCTGGGTCCTGCGTGACAGCTGCCTTGCGGATCAGTGCGTCATAATCGTCCCGAGCCCAGCCGGTTTGATTTTGCTGACTCCACGAGGTCCACATGTCGAGGAAGGTGTTTGGGTCGGGGTAGTCGCCGGTCCAGCCGGCACGGCTGATCTGGTAGTCCATTTCACGCTGGCGATCGAGGTACACTTTCCATTCCTGGTTTTGCAGCGTGATGTTGATATTCAGGTTTTTCTTCCACATTTGCTGGATGGCCTCGGCAATGATGCGGTGTCCCTCGGTAGTGTTGTAGAGGAGTTCTAGCGACGGGAAGCCCTTGCCGTCCGGATAGCCGGCCTCGGCGAGCAGTTGCCGGGCTTTCTCGACGTTTTCCTCGATCCGT
>MPLX02103015.1_pt1 | contig 34441 bp, 28 predicted proteins | sample 1617341 | NCBI WGS metagenome assembly MPLX02 (sample SAMN05944804, study PRJNA350692) | marine metagenome | biome: marine; feature: ODZ; material: water; isolation source: 120 m water sample filtered on 0.2 um supor filter | place: Pacific Ocean | collected 2012-04-08 | depth 120m m | reverse complement strand
GGAGCAAACCAGGGAGCAAGTCAGCGATTCACCTGCTGCCAATCAAGGCCAGCTTCGCAGAGTGAGGAGTTGGCATCGTGATCAGTTGGATGATCTTCAGGAGAGGCCCGATCACTCAGAAACCAGTGGTTCAGAGTGATCAGGCCTCTCCTGAAGATCATCCAACTGATCACGATGCCAACTCCTCACTCTGCGAAGCTGGCCTTGATTGGCAGCAGGTGAATCGCTGACTTGCTCGCTGGTTTGCTCCTCCTTGAATCGAGGCAGAGCACCCTTAAGCACTCGGCGGCGCTGCTTGGCGATGAGGCGATTGAATCGATTGATCGCGCGTGAACGGCTCATCGAACCTCCTGATCGGGTGTTTGCGTTCTAGCGGCTCAGGTTCACCGGTACCAGGAGAGGAATCCGTTCGTTGAATGGAGAAGCTGCCCAAATCCATGGTCACCAAAAGGCTTCGCAACAAAAGTCCTCTGCAGCGGCTGATCAGCACCCTTGAGACTCAGCGCCTTCTTGTGCTTGCCGCAGCAGGCTCATCGTTCCTCAACAAACTCTTCGATCTCGCCCCTCCGGTACTGATCGGCCTTGCTGTTGAAGTGATTGTGAAGGAGCAAAGCTCCTGGCTGGCACAGCTTGGGTTCATCTCCGTTCCAAGCCAGCTGGGATTGCTCGGGGCGCTCTCCTTCCTGATCTGGAGTGCGGAGTCCCTGTTCGAATACCTCTACGGACTTCTCTGGCGCAACCTGGCCCAAACCACCCAGCACAGGCTTCGCCTGCGGGCCTATGACCATCTCCAGAAACTGGAGATGGCGTTCTTCGAAGCCGATAACAGCGGCCGGTTGATGGCCGTTCTCAACGACGACATCAATCAGCTTGAGCGCTTTCTCGACCATGGCGCCAATGAGATCCTGCAACTGATCACCACTGTTGTGCTGATTGGTGTTGCCATGGCGGTGGTCGCTCCTGGGGTGGCGATTCTGGCGTTTCTGCCGGTCCCCCTGATTCTCTGGGGATCAATCCGATTCCAGAAACGACTGGCGCCCCTCTACCGCGAGGTGCGCGAGCGTGCTGGGGATCTGGCGGCGCGCCTCAACAACAACCTCGGTGGCATGCTCACGATCAAGAGTTTCGCCACTGAAGACTGGGAACTGCAGCGCCTCAGCGGGGACAGTGAGGCCTATCGAAGCAGTAACAGCAAAGCGATCAGACTTTCGGCAGCCTTCATCCCACTGATCCGTTTCGCGATTCTGTTCGCCTTTCTGGCAATCCTGATCGTTGGCGGATTACAGGCTTGGAGAGGCGAGATTTCTGTGGGCGTCTACAGCGTGCTGATCTTCATCACCCAGCGATTGCTGTGGCCTCTGACAGGCCTGGGGCACACCCTTGATGAATATCAACGCTCGATGGCCTCCACCAAAAGGGTGCTGGACCTGATCGACACACCAATCTTGATTCAAGGGGGATCTCAACCGCTTATCCCTGGCCAGGTCAAAGGTGAACTGCGTTTCGACAACGTCGCCTTCCACTATGTGGACCGTCAGAACCTGCTTCAAAACTTCAACCTCACCATCCCGGCCGGGAGCACCCTCGGCATCGTCGGCACAACAGGTTCAGGCAAAAGCACTCTGGTGAAGCTTCTGCTTCGCCTCTACCCCCTCAGTGGTGGCCGCATCCTGCTTGACGGGGCCCCAATCGAAACACTCCGCCTGCAGGATCTGAGACGATGCATCGCCCTGGTGAATCAGGAGGTTTACCTCTTCCACGGCAGTGTCGCCGAGAACATCGCCTACGGCAGCGCCTCAGCTGATCGAGATGATGTGCTTGAAGCAGCACGTCTCGCTGAAGCTTCCACCTTCATCGAAAGCCTTCCACAGCAATACGACACCGTGGTGGGGGAACGGGGGCAGCTTCTCTCCGGCGGACAGAGGCAACGGATCGCCCTGGCCAGAGCCATTCTCAAGGACGCCCCGATCCTGATCCTGGATGAAGCCACTGCTGCGGTTGACAATGAAACGGAAGCCGCGATTCAACGATCACTGGAAACGATCACGGCCAATCGCACCACCCTCGTGATTGCACATCGCCTCAGCACTGTGCGACATGCCGATCAGATCGTTGTGATGGATCACGGTCGAATCGTCGAATGCGGCAGTCATGAGGATCTGATCAGACGCGCAGGGGCCTATGCAGACCTCTGGCGGGTGCAGGCTGGGCTTCGCCATGACGAAGCGCTCAGTCTCTGAGCCGATCTCTTCCGACTTGATCGATCCTCTTGATCAAGTCAAGGTCAGCAAGCGAATCTTCAAGCCCAATTTTTCAAAAGGATCCAAGGCCTTCAATCACGATGACTGGCTGAAGATTTCCTCAGTAGCAAGGCACCTTCAAGAGCACGAAGGCTTCCAGGAAAAACTTCCAGGCAAGACTTCCAGGAATCGAACGCTTTGGCAGCAATGGCGATGGAGCAAGCCATTTCATCAAAAGGCAGTGGCATCAAAAGGCAGTTTCATCAAAAGGCAGTGGCATCGGGAAGGCAGGGCTGAAAGCGTGTCCTGGATAGAACATGCTGGCCATTGCTGGCGAATATCAGCGCAGGATTGAGCTGATGCCCAAAAAGGTCACAGACAATCAAGCAAGTTTGAAATCCTGTTAAAATCTATGAATGCTTCCCCCTCTGCTCAAGAACAGCAAACATCGATCCATGATCGCCGCAGTGGCGGCTGGACTGATGGGAGGCCTGGTCCTCTCCATCCCCCTGAGCAGATCTCTGAGTCAGGGCCCTGGTCAACAGCCTGCAGAGCAGAGCCCTGAGACGATCAAAGCATCAATCAGCAATCCCTTCGCTGCCTGGATGGGATTCAACCGGCGCGACATTGTTGTGCTCGGGGTTGATGCTTCAGGTGGCAACACCGACGCCATCTTCACCATAAACGTCGAAAATGGAGCTACAAAAATAACTCAGATCCCCCGAGACAGTTATATCGATTCCAACAGCTTCGGACCGCTCAAAGCCAATGCCCTCCATGCCTATGGAGGGCCTGATGCAGTTAAGAATGAATTGACCAGATTAATGGGGCGGCAGATTCAACATCACATCATTGTCAATCTTGATGGGGTTTATGCACTTGCTGATCTTGTCGGTGGAGTTCAAGTCGATGTTCCCAAACGCCTTTACTATGTTGATCGTTCCGCCGGTCTGAGAATTGATCTGCAACCCGGTCCACAGATCCTCAAAGGTGAAGATCTAGAAGGTTTTCTACGTTGGCGACATGATGGCGAGGGGGATCTCGGGCGACTGGCGCGACAACAGCTCGTACTCAGAAGTCTGTTCAAAAAGCTCACCCATCCAGGCAACCTTGTCCGCCTACCAGCGCTGATTTCAGCAGCAGGCGAAAATCTCACCACCGATATGGGACCGATGGAAATCGGCGGATTGATCACCTCCATGGGGAACACACAACTGCAGACCACGCGACTGGAAGCAACCCCCTTCTACCGCAATGGGATCAGCTATCTGGATACGGTATGGCCTTCAGAAAGATCGCCTCAGGCGCCTGATCCCGAAACGGCTACCAGCTGGCAGGATCGCTACCTGTTCTGAGCAAGAACGCGCCAAGGACTATTCCACAGAAGCATGGACAAAATAACCACAACTCGTCGAAGCGAGGTGGTGCCGGAAAATGTCAAACAGAGCCTGAGACTTGGCATTAGTGCCCTGATCACATGTGCAATCGCCATGGGATTTGAGCGAATCGAATACATCTGGTATCCCCTGCTCGCGGTGATCACCGTCATCGATGAAGAAGACGAGAACACCATGCGCGCTGCAAGTGCTCGTGTACTGGGCACAATCACCGGTGGAATGGTGACATTTGTTGTTCATACGATCATCAGCGGCTGGCCAGCAATCCTGGTCAGCCTGCTGATCATCATCCCTCTGCTTCGTCAACTGGGTTGGAGTGCGGGGTTCCCTTCTGCCGCGATGATCACGATCATGTTCCTAGCTATTCCGAACTACACAAATGTCGACTGGAACTATATCTTCAATCGCAGCCTAGATACCATCGTCGGCATCTTCATAGCCGTTCTTGTTTGCCGGCTTCTCTGGCCCAAAAATCGATTGGTCGAGATGCAACTGCTGATCAAAGGCCTGCAACAGCAGCTTGATCATCGACTGAGTCTGCTCAGCCAATGGCTTGCAGGTGATCAAGAAGCACCCTCTCATTTCCAGCCGGAAGCAATCACCAGAGACATTCTTGAACTGCAGCGATTACTGAATGTAGAGATGGCACAGGGGGCTCGCCATCAGAAGCTTCTTAAACATCAGGGTTGGCCCCAGCGAGTGCTCCTCTGGCGCTCGTTGCATGTGCGCTGGATTCAGGTGGAACGCCTGCTGGAGCGGATCTCCCGGCGAGAACAAATCGCCCCCCAACCTTCGTTAAGCCGCTACCTGGAACCAGCAACAGACATCCATGGGAAACCCCTGGATCTTGGCCCAGCCGGCAAGTCGATCGGCCATCTTTCCCGGGTTGCGCTTGAAGAGGAAGTCACACGCCTGCGCCTGTTGATGGAGAGCCAGCAGCGTTTTGAGAGATCCCATCGCAGATGAAAAACGACAAGCCGCTTGTGCAACGCCATGAACTTCGCTTGGCAGTGATCAGTGGCCTGGCGGCAGGATTCGGGCTGCTCAGCCCCCTGACCTACGGCTACTACCTGCCGGTCACTGTCTTGGCAGTGCTGTCAAGCAGTTACGGAACATCGCTGAAACTTGGTGTTCAACGCTTCTTCGGCAGCATGCTCGGCTGGCTGCTGCTGCTGCTGTTCTCCAAGAACATGCATCTGCCCCTGCCCCTGGGAATGGGGATGGCCCTCGCCAGCATTCGCCTGCTCGGCGGTGCTTTTGGATTGCAGGTGGGTTACAGAGTCGGCGGCAACATCATCGTGATTGGCTGGCTGCTTCACAACAACAATGAATTGATGTGGGGGCCGATGCGTCTGTTCTGGACGGCCCTGGGAATCGTGATGTCACTCTGTGCCGTTCGCTGGATCTGGCCGAGTCAGGCGATTCCCGCCCTGCACAGTTGCTTTGCTGATCTGCTCAAAACCATCGGCGAGGATCTGCAACTCCAGGCCGAGCTCCTCGAAGCTGAAACGCCTCAGTTGACAATTCAGAGGCGACGTGAACGACGACAGATCCTATTGAGCAAACTGCAAAAAACACGCCAGTTGCATAGCGAAGCTCAGCTGGAGCTTGGCATCAACGCTGAGGAGAATCCACTGCATCTTCTCTGGTGCCAGCTCGAACTCCTCTGCTCCGGTCTGATCAGCAGCATCGATGGTCTGCGTGGGCTGCCCTCCACCAGTGATCATTCAGGCCCCATGGAGGAACTCCACAAGGGAGAAGCAAGGTTGCTCAGGGCTTCTGCCACGCTCCTGGCAGAGCTCAGCGAACAATTGCTGATGCCCCAGGTCATTCCCCGTCAGGGCATCTCGATCAAGGCCCTGACCGCTTCAACGGATTCAATCAATCAAGAGCAGGCTGATCTGGAGAACAAGCTTGGCCTTTTCAACACGATCAGAATCAGTGAGGAAATCTCCCGTCGAATGCGCCTGATCAGCCTGAGAGCTCTCCTGGTTCAGCAGGTCGCCTCCATTCTCCTGGAGTTCTCGACCCCTTCAGCCAGCTCAACACCTGTCAGCCAATCACCATCACAAGCCTTGATCTAGGCAAAGTCACGGAACAACGGAACAATGGAGTCGATTGGTGGGGCGGCAAAAATGCAGCGTTCCCGTCGGCTGAACCTTCTGATCAGAGGAAGTGTTCTGATCCTGGCTGCTGTTGAGAGCCTCGGCGCTGCCGCTGCCCCCATCCCCAGAGCTGCCCAGAGCCCACGTCAGCGCAAAGGTACTGACTATCAGCTTGAGCAGAGCTGGCAGAAGCTGAATCAACAGATTCGTGAATTGGACCAGATGCTGGCGCCAGCGCCGGCTCTTTCTGCAGATGATGATCTGCGCACACCCCTGATTCCTGACAGTCTGCTATCGCCGAATCAACCGGCATCGGGGCCCCTCACGCCTGCGCAAGCCAGACCGGAGTCTCCACTGGCCTTGCCCTCATCCGAACAACTGAAGACGAGCACGGTGCGATCGATCACCCTGCTGGAAGCCATCGCAACCGCCTTCGCCAACAATCCCAGCCTTCAGGCCAGCAGGGATGAGCTGGAAGCCAGGGCTGCATACGTTGCAGCTGCGGCCGGCAGCTACTGGCCTCGATTGAATGTCTTCGCCAATCTCTCGGGATTTCAGAACACCACCACCACCTATTCCCCATACAACAACTCCAGCTATGGCTTCGGGGGACTCTTCTCAGGAAATGAGCTGATTCCCGGCATCAAGGCAAGCAACGTCTCCAATGACACATCGATCCCAACTGACCAGGTCATCCCGACGCTCAGACAAGGCCTCGATCTGATGCCGGCACCGTTTTACATTCCAGCCGGTGGAGGCATCACAGCAACGAGCAATGGCGGCGATGCCACAGCTGGTGTTGAACTGAACTACGACATTCTCGACTTTGCACGAACCCCGAAAGTGCGTGCAGCAGAAGAACAACTGAAGCAACAGGAGAATGCCTATGCCAATCAGGTACGAGTGCTGCAGCTGAATGTGAGTGAGGCCTACTACTCCCTGCAACGGGCTGAACAATTGGTACGGATCCGCGATGCAATCATGGGCACCGATCTGGTCATTCTTGAGGATGTTCTCAACCTCAAGGAAGCTGGTCTGGTTCCACGACTTGATCTGCTCAGACGCAACGCCGTAACGGCGGCTGACGAGGAGTCCCTGATTCAGGCCCTCGCCGACCGTGCCGTTGCCAGACGAAGGCTCTGGACAATGCTCAATCTTCCAGCCGAGGTGACGCCAGCCGCCGCGGACCCGATCAACCTGCAGCCGCAATGGCCCCTTGATCTGGAAGAGAGCCTGCTGGAGGCTTACAGGGACAACCCTGAACTGGAGTCAATCCTGGCAACACGCCAGGCCCTTGCACTCCAACAGGATGCAGTTGCTGCGCAACTGTTGCCAAAACTAAGTCTGTTCGCCGCGGGGGCAGGCCTTGCCTCTGTGGAGCGGAACTTCGATTTCACCCTGATCGGCGAAGGATGCTGTGGCGCGTCATTCATGCCCCTCAGCCAGGAGAGCGGCTACGAATGGTCCTTCGGCTTAACGATGAAATGGATGTTTTTTGATGCTGGCACCACTGCCAACTCAGTCAAAGCACTGGCTTTCAAAGAGAAGGTCGCAGCTCAGAGCTACGCCAACAAACGCAATGCGATCAGGCTGCGCCTTGAGCAGGCCTTCTTCAACCATGAGGCAAGTCTCGCCAAACTGGTCTCTGCCAGACGTGGGGTCGGCGCCAGCATGGAAGCATTCAGAGATGTGAAACTCCGCTACCAGACAGGACTGTCCAATGAAGTGGACCTGAGCGTGACCCAGGAGCGACTTGTCAGTGCCCTTGTCCAGCGCCTCAACGCCACAATCGATGTGAATATCACCTATGCACGCCTGTTGAGAGAACTGCTGCCGGTGCCTCGCAATCCCCAGGACGTGCCAACAGCAACCCTTCAACTCAACCTGCCCTGAAACACCTCAATCAGGTCTGGACGACCACCAACGTTCGAGCCTGTAGAAGATCAATACCAGAAACACCACAAGCCAGAACCACAGCTCAGGTGCATTGGCGTTCATCAGCACCACCAGCAGGACCAGCTCGGAGATCAGCCAGGGCATCTCCTGACGCAGCAACGGACGTAGTGACATCGCAGGAAGAGGCAGATGATTCAGGGAGGAGTGCCGGGTTGACGTAGAAACGGCAGATCCCAGAGGCGATCAAGGCGAAGCGAACGATACCCACCGGTCAGGGACCTCAGCCCGGGGATGATGTAGGTGACCGATGGCCGCCATTCCACATAGGCATGAGAGGAGACCGTCAGGCCTTCGCGAATCGGGAAGACACCACTACCACTGGAGAGGGTCCAGCGGTAACCATCGTCTGATCGGGGCATCCGATCAAGGCTGATCTCCGCACGCATCACCGGACCATTCTTGACCAACTCCTCAGCCAGCTGTTGATTGCCGATCGTGGTTGAGATGTCACTGGCAGTGGCCGGCAGAGTCAGCACCCGCTTGACCTTGCCGATGATCCCTCCGAATCTGCCGCGCTGATTCCAGAGCGGCACAACCTCCACCGACAAGGCAGGGGGGAGCCTTCTGGCATCCGCAGGAGAGAAGTAGGCAACAGCCATCAATTCACCATCGGCGCTATCGGGAGATTCAGCTTTGCCGAGTGTTCCGAGGCGATCCCCCATCTTCACTGTCTGACCTGCAATCACCTGCAGATCAAGAACACGTCCGTCTCTCTCGGCGATGATTCTGCCGTCGTAGGCGATTCTGGCCTCAGTGACACGAACCTGCCGTTTGAGATCATCGATCTGGTAGCGCCTGTCGAGCTGTTCGGTTTCAATGTCGAGTTTGATCTGCTGAAAATCGGTGATCGCCGTTTTGCGCTGAATCTTGACGTCATCGAGGTTGACGCTCGTAGTGGTCAACCCCTGTTCAGCTCCCACAACCTCCTGAGAAAGAGGTGCCACCACCTCCCTTGCCGCCAACCAGTCCAGATTCGAGACCTTCTTGCGGTAGGTGGCCTGCAGAGCGGCGAGGCGACTCTGATCGTCGACAAGTTTCGCAAGGGTGGTATCGAGGGCAAGACGGGCCGTGTCAAGGCGCAATCCATCGCGATGATTGAGTTCATCGTTCTGACGGATCAGCTGGGCAAGGTTCCCCTTCTGCTGTTCCAGCTGTCGCTCGAGCACAGGCAGATACAGGGTCATCAACACCTGGCTTCTACGGACCCTGTCACCAACAGCCACCTGAACATTGAGCACCTGTCCACCGGCACGGGCATTGAGAAGCCCTGCATTGTCTGGATAAATCAGCACCCCCTTGCCCTTCACCTCCGTGGGGACCGGCCAGAACACCAGCCAAGCGAGGAACAGAACCCCGACACCCGCCTGGGCGCATCCCACCTGCTGGTGATCGCTCAACGCCTGCCAGCGAAGACGCAGCTTCTCAACAAAGGGGATCGACATGGGTTCAAGCATGACGTCTGCTCAGAACCCTGTCAGCCCTCAGCAGGACAGTTCCGAGGCAAGGGCTCAGACCAGCAGCGTGAAGGAGGAGATCACCCGTTCAAACAGCTCCTTGACCGTGGTCCAGCGCGTTTCATTGGTGCTTGTCGCCAAGGTGTAAAGACGTCCACGATCAACCACCACCGTGGCCAGTTCATGGCGATCCCGGTCATCAAGATGAACGAGAAATTCAAAGTCGTAGAACCTGTGCCCTGAAGACTCCCTTTCCCTGGCCTCGACAAGCTCAGCATCCCTGCCGGTTCCATCTGGAGCGATCACATCACGCCTGAGCCGTTCGCCAACAGCCTGGGGACTACCCAACAGGTCGAGATCTTCATCAGGCGTCACCTCGGAAATCACCAGGCTGACGGTCTCATCACTGTTGATCAGATCATGAAACACAACCTGAGGGCCATCTCTGACCACTACCCGCGTCCATCCGGTTGGATAGAGGAATGCATAACGGCCATCGGGGCTCTGGAACGTGTTCAACCCCACGGAGCCAGCGCTGCAGGCACCAAGCAGGAACACCAGCACAAAAGCAAGCAGCAGACTCACTGTCGAACGCAAACGCAGGATCGAGCGCAGTTGAAGAGCCATCGAAAAAGCCATGGGATCAAACAGCCTTGAGATCAAACACTCTTGGCATTAAACAGCCAGGTCATTAAACAGCCATGTCATTAAACAGCCAGAGTGCTCCTGGCATTCTGCCCTGATCGGTGGCTGCGCTGGAATTGATCGTTCAGACAGAAAAACCGATCACAGCAGCGCAAGGCTGAAAAGAGATGGTGTCTGAATCTAAATCTCAACCTGAATCTGAATCTGAATCTGAACAGAGCAGAAGTGAATGCCATTGCCAACAGCTGCAGAGTCCTGGGCAACGATGATCTCAATGGTTACATGATCTAGTCCAGGTATTCATTGTCGCCAAGATGTGATCAGACCAACGACCAGACCCATCACGATGCTTTGCAGGTTTGGCAAGACGTCAGGGTCTTAGGGGCTGGGGTCCGCTACTGATCAGGCAACCCATCGGACTTTCTTGGACAATCCATTCCAGAGACTGAGCACCTAAGTTCGTTCTTATCTGCAGAGGACCCCTGAGCGGTTTCACCCGTCCACTGGCTCGGCTGATCGATCAGTTTGAAAGGCTTCCCGGCATCGGTCCCCGCACGGCCCAGAGGCTTGCACTGCATCTGCTACGCCAACCGGAGGAACAGATCCGCAGTTTTGCGGATGCACTTCTGGCCGCCCGCACTCAGGTGGGGCAATGCAAGAGCTGTTTCCATCTCAGCGCAGATCCCCTTTGTGATATCTGTCGCAATGACGAGCGCAGCAACGGGATGATCTGTGTGGTGGCCGATTCCCGGGATCTTCTCGCCCTGGAACGCACCAGGGAGTTCAAAGGTCGCTATCACGTGCTTGGCGGACTGATTTCTCCCATGGATGGCATCGGACCGGAGCTGCTCCAGATTCAAGGTCTGCTGCAGAGGGTTGATCGAGAGAAGATTCAAGAGGTGATCCTGGCGCTCACCCCAAGCGTTGAGGGGGATACAACCAGCCTCTACCTGGCCCGATTGATCAGACCCTTTTGCCAGGTGAGCCGCATTGCCTATGGCCTCCCCGTCGGCAGCGAACTCGAATATGCCGACGAGGTCACCCTGACCCGCGCCCTCGAAGGGAGACAAACGCTGGAATGAACCAATCCCAATCCGCGTCGATGGCCACAACACAGCCAAAAAGCCGCTTCAGCGCCACACCCCCACGGGAACGCCTGCCGGCCTGGCTGCGGAAGCCGATCGGCAATGCCTCTGAGCTGGAGAACGTACAGGGCCTGGTAAAAACGAAACGGCTGCATACCATCTGCGAAGAGGGGCGCTGCCCCAACAGGGGCGAGTGCTATGCGGCAGGAACGGCCACCTTTCTGCTGGGTGGATCGATCTGCACCCGCAGTTGCGCGTTCTGTCAGGTCGAGAAGGGCCGCAAGCCCGAGATCCTCAACCCCCTTGAGGCGGAGCGCGTTGCCGAGGCCGTTGAGCAGATGGGGCTTCGATACGTGGTGCTCACCTCTGTGGCTCGGGATGATCTGCCTGACCATGGCGCCAGCCTGTTCAGCACCACCATGGCGGCCATCCGTCAGCGCAATCCACTGATTGCCGTGGAGGTTCTCACCCCGGATTTCTGGGGCGGCATCGCCGATCGGGGAAAGGCTGTTGCCACCCAGCGGGAACGTCTGGCGATCGTGCTCGCAGCCGAACCAGTGTGCTTCAACCACAACCTCGAGACCGTTGCAAGGCTGCAGCGTGAAGTGAGACGCGGAGCCACCTATGCACGCTCCCTTGCCCTGCTGGCGGCAGCCCGATCCCTGGCTCCGACGATCCCCACCAAATCCGGCCTGATGCTCGGCCTCGGAGAACAGCGTGACGAAGTGATCGAGACCATGGCTGACCTGCGGGCCGTGGACTGTCAGAGACTGACCCTTGGCCAATACCTGCGCCCATCACTTGCCCACATTCCAGTGGATCGCTACTGGACGGCCGCTGAATTCGAGGAACTTGGAGCCATCGCCAGAGAGATGGGATTCAGCCAGGTGCGCAGCGCACCGCTGGTGCGCAGCAGCTATCACGCCGCCGAGGACTGATCCCCCAGGGACGGCCTTTTGATGACCTGTTCAGACAGAGGCTTGCCAACGCCTTTGGCTGATCTCCAGCACCTGCTCACAGTTGCCGATCATCAACGCCCCTGCCCCACCCCAGACGATTCTCAGGGGCAGGTCCCATAGGGCAGCCCCCACATCACGCACTGTGCTGAACCGCCGCTGCCTGAAATAACGCACCAATCGCTGGTGCTGTCGCTCCTGATCGCAGATCGCCAGCAGCCGTGCCTGCCTGCAGGGCGTGGCTTCAAGGGCCCAGGCCATCGTCGCCGCCCAGATCAGATCACCAACCCCAGGCGGGGCTCCTGGCATCACCCGCATCGTGTCCAGCTGCAGACCATGACGGGCGGCGTAGGCCCAGGCCTTCATTTCTCCCAGCAATTGCAGCCGTTCATCGTCCATCGGCACGGCCACCACAAGCCTCAGGGCCCAGATCCCCAAGGGGCGACTGACCTTGAGCCTCAGGAGCAGCCCGGCCTGGCAGGCCTGCTGTTCGAGGCGATTGAGATCTGCCGTGCTCATGAACAGGAAAATCCTGTGAGCAACGCCCGACGAGGGCATGGCACGCTGCTGAAAGGCTCAGTCAGATGAGCAAAGGGCGAGGGCTCAGGCAAGAGGGCTCAGGGAATCTGCTTCTGCTTGCGGCTCTCTGCTGCGTTGCGCCTGGAGCTGGCGTTGTCGCTCAGCAAAGCGTTGACGATCCTGATCCGTGAACCGTTCCACGCAGTGACGGCACTGAATACCGGGGCGGTAGGTGGGCAGGCTCACATCCTCTGGCGTCAACGGCAATCCGCAGGCATGGCAGAGCTTATGCACTCCGGGCTGAAGCTGATGATTGACAGAGACCCGTTGATCAAAGACAAAACACTCCCCTCGCCAGCGACTGTCGGCCTCAGGCATCTCCTCGAGGTAACGCAGGATCCCCCCATTGAGATGGTGGACATCAGTAAATCCCTCCTGGAGCAATAAGGCAGTGGCCTTTTCACAACGGATTCCGCCAGTGCAATACATGGCGATCCGCTGAGGAGAGCACTTGGTCACCATTGGTTTCAGCTGCATCTCCACCCAGTCAGGAAAGCTGCGAAAGGTTTCTGTGCAGGGATTGATCGCTCCCTCAAACTGACCGATGGCCACCTCGTAATCGTTGCGTGTATCGATCACCAGCGTGTCTGGGTCATCAATCAGTTCATTCCACTCGGCTGGATCGATATAGATACCCACCGTTTCAAGGGGATCGATACCAGGCACACCCATGCTGACGATCTCTTGCTTGCGGCGTGCCTTGAAACGTCGAAACGCCTGCCGGGACGACCAGCTGATCTTCACCACCAAGGACAATTCGATCCCGCACTGCAACTGGGCCAACAGATCCTGAACACCATCGGCGGGTCCACAGATGGTTCCATTGACCCCCTCCTCGGCGAGCAGCACGGTGCCCTTGACCTGATGCCGCCCAGCAACGCAGGGGAGCTCCGCCAGAAGCGGAGCGATCTGGCGTTCCGCCAGGGGGGTGAAGGCGTAGAAGGCTGCAACCTGAAAGGCTTCAGCCGCATTCGGGCAGGAGGACAGGCTCATGGACAAGATCCCTCCCAGTTCGCCTGAACCCCCGCCTCTGCGAGCAGTTCACGGTCTGCTTCCACCGCTGGATTGCCAGTGGTGAGAAGGGTGTCACCGTAAAAGATGGAATCTGCACCCGCTTGCAGACAGAGAATCTGCGCTTCGCGACCGAGCAGCTCCCGACCCGCACTCAGACGCACCCGGCTCAATGGCATCAGGATTCTTGCCGTGGCCACCATTCGCACCATCTCAAGGGGATCCACGGCAGAGAGATCCTCCATGGGTGTGCCTTCCACGGCCACCAGAGAATTGATCGGCACGCTCTCCGGGTGAGGATTCATGCTGGCCAGAACCTGCAGAAGTGAGGCCCGATCCCTTTTTGATTCACCCATGCCGATGATGCCTCCACAGCACAGAGTGATCCCTGCGGAGCGAACCCGCTGCAGGGTCTCCAGGCGCTCTTCATAGGTGCGGGTGCTGATGATCCGGCCGTAATGCTCAGGGCTGGTATCGAGATTGTGGTTGTAGGCATTCAGGCCAGCCTCGGCGAGACGTGCGGCCTGCTCATCCGTGAGCATGCCCGCGGTGACACAGGCTTCAAGACCAAGTTCCCTGACGCCTCTAACCATGGAAAGCATCGACTCAAAAGGAGCGCCATTGCGGATTTGACGCCAGGCCCATCCCATGCAGAACCTGTCAGCTCCAGCCTCCTTTGCTGCCCTGGCACTCTGCAGAACCGACTCCAAGACCAGTTCCGGACGTCCGAGAACATCGCTGCTGTTATGCATCGACTGGGAGCAATAGGCACAATCCTCTTCACAACCGCCGGTTTTGACACTGAGCAGAGAGGCAAGCTGCACCCGATAGCCCGGATTGGCCTGCCTGTGAATGCACTGGGCATTCCAGAGAAGATCCATCAATGGCAGCTCCAGAATCGACTGCACCTCATCCACCGTCCAGTCATGGCGGAGGAGGACCGAGTTTTTGACCGGAGCCACTGCGTCAAGAACAGTCATGGACGAAGGAGAGCCATACCTCAGGATCCCAGGTGATTCGCTGCGATCGGATCAAGCCCGCCGAAGCGCCTGCAACGGGACTGATAGTCAACAAGGGCTTGCTTCAGGGCCTTGGCATCGAAATCAGGCCAACAGACATCGGTCACGTGAATTTCGGCATAGGCCAGCTGCCAGAGCAGAAAGTTGCTGATCCGGCGCTCACCGCTGGTGCGAATCAGGAGATCAGGATCCACCTCTCCGGCCGTGAACAACTCTGCGGCAAAACTATTCTCATCAATCAGGCCAGGGTCCAGATCGCCTCGGGCGGCGCGTTCAGCCAGCTTCTGAGCTGCCAGAACCAACTCTCTTCTGCCGCCGTAATTGGTGCAGACATTGAAATGGATGCCTGAATTGCCGGAAGTGCGCTCGGTGGCCTCATCGATCAGGGTCTGCAGACGCTCAGGCAGTGCCTCGAGATCACCGAGGAAGCGGATCTTGACCTGTTCCTGTTCAAGGGCTTCCAACTCACGCTGCAGCACACGCTCGAAAAGCGTCATCAGAAAATTCACCTCATCCCCCGGCCTCGACCAGTTCTCCGTGGAGAAGGCATAGGCGGTCAAGGCACCGATTCCCCAGTCACTGCAAAGCCTGAGGGTTGTTTTCAGGGCTTCCACCCCGGCCCGATGCCCCATCACCCTGGGCAAGCCGCGGGCCTGGGCCCAGCGGCCATTGCCATCCATGATCACGGCCAGATGGGCCGGCAGTCGCCTTGGATCGAGCTCCGGTGGACAGACCCGGACCCTCAGATCATTGGAGCGAATGGCCGAATGTCGGCTCACGGCAGCGGGTCCTGAGTGCCAGTATCCGGCACGCTAACCCTTGAGGACGTTTTCGCATCCCCAGCAGAGACCGGTGTCTTGCCGGTCTGCGCTCCAGGGTTGGTAGCCCCAGGCCCCATCGATGCCACCATCAGCTCCCTGAGCAGATCCTGAAGGCGGCTACTGGTGATCGGTCGTTCAAGACGTCCCTGATTCGCCAGGGACAACGTGCCGGTTTCTTCGGACACCACAATGCAGATGCAGCGGTCAAACCGTTCAGTGATGCCTAGAGCTGCCAGGTGCCGGGTTCCATAACGGCTGATCCCCTGACGGGAGAGAGGCAGGATCACCCCAGCGGAAATGATCCGGCTGCCTTTGACAAGCACGGCACCGTCATGAAGTGGGGTATCTGAGGCGAACAGGTTGAGCAACAGGTCTCGGCTCAGTTGAGCATCGATCGGGATGCCTGGATTGAGAAAATCCTCCGGCCTCAGATCACTGCCAAGGTCCACCACCATCAAGGCGCCGCGGCGGATCTGGGACAGACGGCCAGCCGCCTCCGTGAGTTGCGCCACCGTGCTGGCTGTTGCGCGAAGCTCCTTCTGGGGGTTGCCAAGCAGCACGGCCAGGCGACCGGTGCCCAGCAGCTCCATCAAGCGACGCAGTTCCCCTTGCCAAAGAATGGCAAGAGACAATGAACAGGCCAACACCAAAGCATCAACAAGCTTGGCGGTGAGTGGCAGAGGGGCAAATCTCTGGACGAACCAGGCGAGCGCAACAAGAAACAGGTATCCCCTGAGCAACCAGAGGGTCCGAGGCTCATTGACTCTTGAAAAAAGTAGAAACCCAAGCCCAGTGGCAAAGAGAACGTCAAGAGCGGCAAGCAGCAGGCGCGGATCCACCCATGCCGACACACCCACTCGAAAACCCTCTCACCCGCTCACTTTACAGTGATGAAGCGCTCAGGCAAGACGTCATAGCGAAGCAGATCCTCCGGCTGTTCCCGCCTCTGAACGACATCCGCCTCACCGTCAGCAACGATGACGGCCCCAGGCCTTGGGATTCGGTTGTAGTTGGAGCTCATCGAGGCGTTGTAGGCACCGGTGGCCAGCACCACCAGAATTTCGCCGCTTTCAGCGTGGGGGAGCGCAACATCCCTGAGCAGCACATCCCCAGACTCACAGTGTTTGCCAGCCAGGGTGACGGTTTCAGCCGCTTCATCCAGGGGCCGATCCGCGAGACAGGCTGTATAGAGAGACTGATAGGTGATGGGCCTGGGGTTATCACTCATCCCTCCATCAATGGAGAGATAGGTGCGAATGCCAGGGACGGTCTTGCGTGCACCCACCTGATAAAGGGTCACCCCCGCAGGTGCAACCAGGGAGCGACCGGGTTCACACATCAGTCGCGGTAACGCCAGCCCCCGGGCCTGACAGGCTTCCGCAACCGCTTCGGCCACAACCTTGACCCAGGTCTCAATCCCAGGGGGATCATCAGAGGAGACATAGCGAATACCCAGGCCTCCACCGACATTGAGGTCTTCCACCGGATGACCGGCACCCCTGGCCAGCTGGAGGGCATCAGCCATCACCGCTGCCAGGTCCCGATGGGGTTCCAGCTCGAAGATCTGGGAGCCGATATGGGCATGGAGGCCTGTGAGCCTGGCCCACTTGCAACCCTTCAGATGCAGCAGAACCGGTTCAAGCTGCTCTGGATCAAAACCGAACTTGCTATCGAGATGGCCTGTACGGATGTAGTCATGGGTATGGCATTCAATGCCCGGCGTGATCCGGATCATCAGATCAGCTGGTTCTGCATCCGCTGGAATCAAGCTGGCAAGACGATCAATTTCATGCTGATTGTCAACAATGATCGTGATGCCTGAGCGATAGGCAAGCAGCAACTCCTCATCGGATTTGTTGTTGCCGTGAAGCACGATCCGCTCAACGGGAACTCCACCCTTCAAGGCCGTCAGCACCTCCCCGGCCGAAACGGCATCAAGGCCGAATCCCTCCGAGGCCACAAGGCTGCTCATCACCAAGCTGCTGTTGGCCTTGGATGCATAAATCGGCAGTGAGGGACCCGGATAATGGCGATTGAGTGCATCCCTGTAGGCGCTGCAGGCGGCACGCAGTGTGGCTTCGTCGATGACATAAAGCGGTGTTCCGTATCGCTCCGCCAGATCACTGAGGCGGCATCCACCGACCATCAGCCGGCCTTGTGGATCGAGTTCGCTGGTGATCGGCGCGAGGTTGCGATTGGGACTCTCCTGATCCCGCCCTGACTCAAAGGGGGTGCTGACCATGCTGCTGAGGAGGGAAGGATGGAAGGGCAATGTTAGGAATCGATCCCCCCGCAGCTGATCCACTGATGCCTGGGAACCTGGAGCTGATCCACTGATGCCTGAAAGCTGCCGACCGAATCACTGATGAATGATCACAGTCCACCGCCGCTGCGCTCTTGCAGGCAGCTCCATGGGCTTGGCCTCGATCAGGCGAAGGACTGCCTGAACCTTGATCAACTTGCCCTCAACGGACTCTGGACTGAACAACAGTGGCGCAGGGAACTCAACGATCCCAAACGACTCTGTCTGGGAATCAGCGAATCCTGCCAACTGCTGGCCATGGCCTGCGGCTGGCTGGTGGCGGACGAGCTGCAACTGACCGTGGTGGCTGTTCATCCGCAGCATCGGCAACAGGGATTGGGGCAGCAATTGCTGCGCGCACTGCTCAAGCAGGCCCGCGGCGGCGGGGCCTGCCTCGCCACCTTGGAGGTGGCAAGCAGCAACGATGCCGCCAGATCCCTTTACAAGAGCTGTGGTTTTGAAACAACTGGATGTCGTCGCCGTTACTACAGGGATGGCCGAGATGCCCTGATCCAATCGAAAAGACTTGATCGCAACGATCATTGCAAGGACAACAATTAAGCAGCCGGCAATAATTGGCAGTCAAAAACAAAAAAGCGGCTTATTGTGGCGATCTGATTGATAGTTTCATCACTTAACTCACCAACTCATGACTGGGATGTGAGCTGTACGGTCATCCCTACGCATTCTCTTCTTAACCCTGATAGATTGAACGAACTTAAACGCGTCCTAAGCGATGTTCGAGCGTTTCACCGAGAAGGCCATCAAGGTGATCATGCTGGCCCAGGAAGAGGCCCGACGCCTCGGTCATAATTTTGTGGGCACAGAGCAGATCCTTCTTGGTCTGATCGGCGAGGGAACAGGTGTTGCAGCAAAGGTTCTCAAGTCAATGGGGGTCAACCTCAAGGACGCCAGGGTTGAGGTTGAAAAGATCATCGGTCGCGGATCCGGCTTCGTCGCCGTTGAGATCCCTTTCACACCCCGTGCCAAAAGAGTCCTGGAGCTCTCCCTGGAAGAGGCTCGCCAGCTTGGTCACAACTACATCGGCACGGAGCATCTTCTGCTCGGCCTGATCCGAGAGGGTGAAGGTGTTGCCGCCCGTGTGCTCGAAAATCTCGGGGTTGACCTGGCGAAGGTGCGGACCCAAGTGATTCGCATGCTCGGAGAAACAGCCGAGGTGACCGCCGGTGGTGGTGGTGGCAAAGGCTCCACCAAAACTCCCACCCTTGATGAATTCGGCAGCAACCTCACCCAGCTGGCCACTGAAGCCAAACTTGACCCCGTGGTGGGTCGCCTCAACGAAATCGACCGGGTAATTCAGATCCTCGGCCGCCGAACCAAGAACAACCCGGTGCTGATCGGTGAGCCTGGTGTGGGTAAAACCGCCATCGCCGAGGGGCTGGCGCAACGAATCCAGCAGGGGGAGATCCCCGACATTCTTGAGGAGAAAAGAGTCCTCACTCTCGATATCGGCCTGCTCGTCGCCGGAACCAAATACAGGGGTGAATTCGAGGAACGGTTGAAAAAGATCATGGAGGAGATCAAATCAGCCGGAAACGTCATCCTTGTCATCGATGAGGTTCACACCTTGATCGGAGCCGGTGCAGCGGAAGGGGCGATCGATGCGGCCAACATTCTCAAACCCGCCCTGGCAAGGGGTGAACTGCAGTGCATCGGGGCAACAACCCTCGATGAATACCGGAAGCACATCGAACGGGATGCCGCCCTGGAACGGCGTTTCCAGCCGGTGATGGTCGGAGAGCCCACAATCGATGAAACCATCGAGATCCTGCATGGTCTCAGGGAACGCTATGAACAGCATCATCGACTCAAGATCACCGATGAAGCCCTTGTTGCAGCAGCCACTCTCGGTGATCGGTATATCTCAGATCGCTTCCTGCCTGACAAGGCCATCGATCTGATCGATGAAGCAGGCAGCCGGGTGCGTCTGCTGAACTCCAAGCTGCCACCGGCAGCGAAGGAAGTTGATAAGGAGCTGCGCCAGGTGCAGAAGCAGAAAGAGGAAGCCGTGCGTGAACAGGACTTCAGCAAAGCCGGTGAATTGCGCGAAAAGGAAGTGCAGTTAAGGGAACAGATCCGTACGCTGCTGCAAAGCACCCGCACCGAAACGGATCAACCTGTCAAGGATGAACAGTCCACACAGGTCAACCAGGAAACAGTCGGTTCTGTTGAAGCAGCCGGTTCTACGGAGGCTGCGGAGGCCGCCAGCAGCGCAGCCATCGCGAGTGGTTCAGCCCTGGCAACGGCTACCCCAGCCAACACCGCCCTAACAACAACCCCCACCGTGGGAGAGGAGGACATCGCCCATATCGTGGCCTCCTGGACAGGTGTGCCGGTGCAGAAACTCACTGAGAGTGAATCAGTGAAGCTGCTGAACATGGAAGACACCCTTCACCAGCGACTGATCGGTCAGGATGAGGCGGTGAGAGCAGTCTCCAAGGCCATCCGTCGCGCCAGGGTCGGCCTCAAGAATCCGAACAGGCCGATTGCCAGCTTCATCTTCTCAGGGCCTACAGGTGTTGGCAAAACAGAGCTGACCAAGGCTCTGGCCACCTATTTCTTCGGCAGCGAGGAGGCGATGATCCGCCTCGACATGTCGGAGTTCATGGAGCGGCATACGGTCAGCAAACTGATCGGTTCACCTCCGGGCTATGTGGGCTTCAACGAGGGGGGGCAGCTGACTGAGGCTGTGCGCCGCAGGCCTTACACAGTGGTGCTCTTCGATGAAATTGAGAAAGCCCATCCTGATGTCTTCAATCTGTTGCTTCAGCTTCTTGAAGATGGTCGCCTGACCGATTCAAAGGGCCGCACCGTTGATTTCAAGAACACTCTGATCATCATGACCTCGAACATCGGTTCGAAGGTGATTGAGAAAGGTGGCGGTGGGCTTGGCTTCGAATTCTCCGGAGAGAATGCCGAAGACAGTCAATACCACAGAATCCGCTCGCTTGTGAATGAAGAACTCAAGCAATATTTCCGACCTGAATTCCTCAATCGTCTCGATGAAATCATCGTCTTCCGTCAGCTCAGTCGTGACGAGGTCAAGCTGATTGCGGAGATCATGCTCAAGGAGGTGTTTGGCCGCATGACCGAAAAAGGCATCACCCTCACCGTCTCAGAAGCCTTCAAGGAACGGCTTGTCGAAGAGGGCTACAACCCCTCCTATGGCGCCAGGCCATTACGGCGTGCGGTGATGCGCCTGCTGGAGGACAGCCTGGCGGAAGAGGTTCTCACCGGCCGAATCAAGGAGGGAGATTCCGCCGAAGTGGATGTTGATGACAACAAGCAGGTTGTTGTCCGCCACATCAACCCGGCAACCGCAACCCCGCAACTGGCCGGTGCTGTGGTCTAACGCCATCAGGTCTGACGCAACCAGGCCTGACACAGCCTGGTCTGACCCAGCCTGGTCTGAACGAAACAAACCTGAAGCAACCCTCGCCGGCCTCACCGCCGCCACCTCTGCAATTTCGCAATGAATGGCTGATCTGATCTCCACCCACTGCATTGCTCCGGCAACGGTTCTGCGCGGTGATCAGGCCTGGAGCAGCGCCCAGCCAATCGTGGGGCGGATCTGTCGCCAGCCGATTCTGCTTGGCCGCAGTGAGGCCACAGCCGGCCTCCGCCAGGGATTGTTTGAGGATCTTGGCGCAGTCGGACTCTGCCCCCAATGGGCTGAACTCCAACACGACTGCTGCGAAGAGGATCTGCAACCTCTTCAGGGTCAGGCCATGGCCTGGGGTGCTGACGCTGTGATCGCTGCTGGTGGCGGCAAAGTCCTCGATGCGGGGAAACTCTTGGCGCAGCGACTGGAGCGTCCCTGCATCACGGTTCCCCTGAGTGCCTCCACCTGTGCTGGCTGGACGGCTCTGGCCAACATCTACACAGCGGCTGGCGCCTTTCAACACGATGAGGTGCTGGATCGATGCCCTGAGCTGCTGATCTTTGACCACGGCCTGGTCAGACAGGCTCCTGCCAGAACCCTCGCCAGCGGTATCGCTGATGCACTGGCCAAATGGTACGAAGCCTCAGTCAGCAGTGGCGCTTCGACGGATGGCCTCATCCAGCAAGCGGTTCAGATGGCCAGGGTGCTTCGGGATCAACTGCTGATCGATGCCCCAGAAGCGCTGCAGGACCGACAGAGTTCAGCCTGGGTAAGGGTTGCTGAAGCTTGCGCGCTCACAGCAGGCGTGATCGGAGGCCTTGGTGGCGCCAGATGCCGAACCGTCGCCGCCCATGCCGTACACAACGGCCTCACCCAACTGCAGGCCTGCCATGGCGTGCTTCATGGCGAGAAGGTTGGTTTTGGAATCCTTGTTCAATTGCGGCTTGAAGAAGCCCTGGGGGGCCATCAACTCGCAGGGCAGGCGCGACGCCAGCTGATGCCCTTGATGCGATCCCTGGATCTACCGGTTTCACTGGAGGATCTCGGCCTTGCAGAGGCCTCGCTTGCAGATCTCAAGCAGGTCTGCCAATTTGCCTGCCGCGAAGGCTCTGACCTTCACCACCTGCCATTTGCCGTGAGCAGCGGAGCCCTGCTGGAAGCCCTGATCGGTGCCTCGGAAGAGCATCAGCTCACGACAGCCAACCTCACGACAGCCAACCTCACGACAGCCAACCCTGGGACAGCCAACCCCACGACCTTCAGCAACAAGGCGTCCAGCACAACTGGATCAGATCGCTCACCTTGAAACCAGGCGTATCCACAACCGAGAAGGCATCGCTGACACCGAAAACATTTCTCGATCAGCAAATCCCCCTGCTTCGCGATCCCCAGGCCCGTGAACTGGCCGAGCGGGTCAACTGGTGGCGCCTGCCAGAGATGGAAGCGCCATGGAATGAGCTGAACTTTCCGGTCTGCATCAGCGGCTCAGGTTCTCCTGTCCTGCTTCTGCATGGTTTTGACAGCAGCTTTCTGGAATTCCGGCGGCTGGTCCCGCTCTTGCGCCCCCATCATCAACTGGTGATCCCTGATCTGCATGGCTTTGGCTTCTGCCCCCGTCCAGTGGAACAGGCCTACGGGCCTGAAAACGTGATCAGACATCTCGAGGAAATCCTCAACGGCCTGGCTTCTGAACAGCCCATCGGTGTGATCGGCGCCTCCATGGGTGGAAGCGTCGCCATTGAGCTGGCCAGACGTCAGCCGCATCGGATCAAGCGGTTGCTGCTGCTTGCACCGGCAGGTCTCACCGGCAGACCGATGCCAGTACCCCCGCTTCTTGATCAGCTTGGTGTGTGGTTCCTAAGCCTTCCAAGCGTGAGACGAGGCCTCTGCCGCCAGGCCTTTGCTGATCCCCAGACGAGGGTTGGAGCAGCGGAGGAACAAATCGCCTCCTTGCATCTGCAGATTCCAGGCTGGGCAGAGGCCCTTGGCTGCTTCGCCAGAAGCGGTGGCTTCGCCGGCTGCGGCTCACCGTTACCTGAGATACCCCTGCAAGTGATCTGGGGCACCGACGATCGTATCCTCAGTGGCGCCCAGAAAAATGCCGCCATCGCCCTGCTGGGATCCAAGGTCGAGGAATTGAGCAACTGCGGGCACCTGCCTCACCTTGACCATCCGGAGATTGTTGCCGAGCGTTGGCTTGAACAGGATTTTGGCAGCAGCTGATGAGTGAATCCACTTCCCAGCAAGGTTCTGGACCCTTGGTGCAACTTCTGGCAAGGGGGCTGCAGCTATGGATTCGCAGCAGATGCAAGGCCGTCGGCGATCTGAAAGTTGAACTTCAGGGGTCGTCCGCAGGGCTGATCAGAGGTCGGCTTGAAGGCGTCAGCCTGGAAGCCAGGGATGTGAACTTCGATGGTCTGCCGCTTCAGCATGCCGAATTGAACAGCGGCCCCGTCAGGGTCAAGGTCAACTTCAGCAGGCCCTCTCAAGCCGTCCAGCTTGAGGATGCCTTCAGCCTTACAGGCAACGTGACGATGACAGGCAAGGAGCTGAATCAGGCCCTGCTCTCAGAGCGATGGAGATGGCTTGGAGATCTACTCACTGAAGAGCTGATGGGGCTGACCCCACTGGGGGGCCTGCGCATTGACAATGACATTCTCGAACTGCAGGCCGCGGTGAAGGGGCAATCAGAACCAGCCATTCAGAGGTTCTCACTGCAGGCCGTGTCTGGAACCCTGCAGATCCGTCGTCTCGAAGGCGACGGGCAAGTCGCCTTGCCCATGGACCCCTCCATACAGATTGACAAGGCTGTTCTTGCAGCGGGTTTGCTGCATCTCAGCGGGCGGGCAAACGTCACTCCCTGAACTCAACTGCCGCGATCCACAGCAGCGATCAACAACTCGCTCAACCGGCGAGCAAGGGCAGCATCAGGGTTACCGCATAGAAAACAACCGCAGGAGTGAACAGATAACTGTCGATCCGATCCAGAATCCCTCCGTGTCCTGGCAGAACATCACCTGAATCCTTGAGGCCGGCATCCCGTTTCATCATCGATTCCGTGAGGTCCCCAACCAGGGCGAACAGGGCGACGAAACATCCCAGCAGCCCACCCAGGCACCAGCCAAGCGGCCAGCGCAGCAGTATTCCAGTCAACACACCGATCGCCATGGCGCTCAGCAGACCGCCCAAAGCACCTTCGATGGTCTTACCAGGGGAGATTGGCGAGAGAGGCAACCGACCGAAACGCTGCCCAAGGGCATAGGAACCGATGTCAAAAGCCACAATCATCAGACAGGCTGAAAGGGTGATGGCCAAGCCGGATGTCAACCAGGATGCAGACCCTTCTGCCAGTTGATGCAACCCCGGAGCGAGGTCAACTGCGCTGAGATTGCGCAATTTCAGCCAGTGACTGGGAAGGAAGCCCAGGTAGAAGAGCCCGAAGATTGAAGCAGCGATATCGGCAATGGATCCGGTCACAGGCTGGAGCAACAACCACCCGCAGATGGCAGCACCTGAAAGGGGCAACACGGCCGCTGAAAGCTGAGAGGGGAGCCCGCCGGTGTGCCCCCACTGCGTACTGATCAGCAGCAGCTGGCAGGCGACAAGGGTGGTTTTTGTTGCCGGCCGCATGCCCTTGAACTGGGCCATCCGGAAGAACTCCAGCAGGGCAAGATGAACAATCAAACCCAGGGCAATGGTGAACCACCAGCCACCAAGACCCACCACCACAAGGCCGAAAAGCCCTGCCGCAAGGCCACTGAAGAGCCGCTTACGCTCTGAACACGACAGCCTGGGAGCCTGACGATGGATCTCAGACTTCACTCCCTGAACATGGGTGGTTTTACGCAGCCATAGGATTTACCGTAACAGCGAACTAACTGATCGTGCCCTGGGAGGGCTCAGTGAAAGGCCAACTTCAACGCGCTCCACGGCTCCAGCAAATTCAAGGGTTGAATTAGACGACAGTGGAGGATTACTTAGACACCGTCAGTGGAGAGCTCGGAAAATTCTCCAAATCAAGCATTCCACTCTTGAGACGCATGAATCTGATGCGGCCTCTTGCCCAGAGGATGTTCATCGATCAGGCCTGCAGCAAGGTGCAATTGCCGAAGGAGTCGATTGACAATGTCGTTGGACAATTCTGTCAGCAGAACGGCATTGAGGATGAGGAATCCCTCAACCTTCATATCGCCAGTCAGGGATTGACCGTTGAGGATTTCATTCACCACCTCAGCATTTCAGCCAAGGTGCAATTGGTCAGTCTTGAACATTTCGGACCCAAGGCCGAAAGCCATTTTCTGCAAAAGAAGGAACAGCTGGATCAGGTGACCTACAGCCTGCTTCGTGTCGAGAACTCGGGACTTGCCCATGAGCTTTATCTGAGGATTGAGGCGGGCGAAGACAGCTTTGCTGAAATGGCCGCCAAACATTCCCAGGGACCGGAGAAGGCAAGCAATGGCATCATCGGACCGGCAAGCCTCGCCAGGGCCCATCCACGCTTATCCCAGCGGCTGCGCACAGCCCCCCTTGGCATGGTTCTTGAGCCATTCCGAATTGAGGATTGGTGGGTGGTGACAAGAGTCGAGGAAAGGGAACTGGCAACCTTTGATGAGGCGATGCGCCAGCGCATGGCAATGGAGTTATTCGATACCTGGGTTGATCAGCAGATCAATGATCTGTTTCGTCGTCTTAGCAGTCAATCAACAGCAACCGGAGCCTCTGCATGACGTTGGCAGGTGGACATCAAAATCACCCTCTCACCCCCCTCCGGGAGGCGCTGAAGGCAGAAGGGACACTGCTGAGCTTCGAGATCGGTCAGAGCCTCTGTGAGGAGAGCTATCTGCCAGGGCATGTCCTGTTGATTGAAAGTGGCATGGCCCGTCTTCTGGGCAAAACGGAAGGGCGGCTCACAACCCTCGGCAAACTTGAAGCAGGATCTGTTGTCGGAGCCGCTTCTCTGTTGCGGGGCAAGTCCTGCGAAGAAGTGAGAGCCGCCACTGAACTGGTCGCCTGGAGCCTGCCTGATCAGGACTTCCGCAATATTTATCACTCGAACCAGCAGGTTCAAGACTGTTGCAATGCCTATATCTGGCCCAGCGAACTGGTCGCCCTCAGCAATGAGCTCCTCACTCGCATGGCGGAGGGAAGCCATTCCCTCTCCACATGGCTTGAAGCCCTTGGTAGAAAAGCAAAACCAATCAACCCCGCCCCGGAGCAGATCAAAGCGGCTCTAGAGGAGGGAACCCGCATTTTCCTAGGCACCTCTGGGCCGGAGGCACCACTGGGAACAGAGGTCACCTCAAGCAATGCAGTTGAAAACTGGTCTGGTTCCGAATCAGGCTTTCCCCTGAGGCTGATCGGCGTTCCATCGGATCAACTCGCCCAGCTGTTCAACAGCAAGCAGAGCTCCAAGCAACAATCCGCCACGGAGGAAGCCGCTCCGACCGAGACCCGTTACGCGCCACCCTCTGCACCATCAAGGCCACCGGTCAGCAGCCTCAACAACCCTGAACTCTCCGAAGATTTCTTTGTCAGCGGCCATGGAGCCCTCCAGGAAACCCTGGCCTGCTTCCAGATGCTGGCCAAGCTGATGAAGCTGCCCTTCCGCAGAGATGCCATTGAGAAGGTGCTGCGAGATTCACTGCGACGGGGCCAGACGCCAAACCTGAGACTCTGCGGGCAGATTGCCGCCGGGCTTGGTCTCCATGTCGCTGGCTCCAAGGTGCCCCATGAAATGGGGACACGTCTCCAGACCCCCACTCTGCTGTGCTGGAAAGACAGCTTTGCCATTGCGACCCGCAGCGATCAGAAGTGCCTGACCCTGGCATCACCAAGCGAGGGCTTCATCGAGCTGCAACCGGAGCAGCTTGAAGAGGCTTTCCCAGAAGGCATCGAGCTGCTGCTGCTGGATCGATCCAACACCACTCCTGAACAATCCTTCGGCCCGAGCTGGTTCTGGCCGGCCATGCGCCGCTACAGAGGGGTTCTGATTCAAGTCCTTGCGGCCAGCTTCGTCGTCCAGCTGTTCACACTGGCCAATCCGTTGTTGATCCAGGTGATCATCGACAAGGTGATCAATCAGCGCAGCCTCGACACCCTTCAGGTTGTGGGAATCGCGCTGGTCGCTGTGACCATCCTCGAAGGTGTGCTGGGAAGCCTCAAAACCTTCCTTTTCGCGGAAACCACGAATCGCATCGATCAACGCCTCGGTGCCGAAGTGATCGATCACCTGCTCAGGCTTCCCCTCAACTACTTCGATCGTCGACCGGTTGGAGAGCTGGGGTCACGGATCGATGAACTCGAGAAGATCCGTAATTTCCTCACTGGTCAGGCACTCACAACCATTCTCGATGCGGCGTTCTCGGTCATCTACATCATCGTGATGGTCATTTACAGCTGGCTGCTCACCCTGGTTGCGCTCTGCGTTGTCCCGATCCAGGTCGGACTCACCCTGCTGGGTGCGCCCCTGTTCAGACGTCAGTTCCGACAGGCCGCAGAAGAGAACGCCAAAACCCAGAGTCATCTGGTTGAAGTGCTGACCGGCATCCAGACGGTGAAGTCTCAGAACGTCGAGATGATCAGCCGCTGGAAGTGGCAGGAACGCTACGGGAAGTTCATCAGCCGCACCTTCGAGAAAACCATCAGCGGCACCGCTCTCACCCAGACAAGCCAGGTACTCCAGAAGATCTCCCAGTTGGCCGTGCTCTGGGTTGGTGCCTCAATGGTTCTCAACGGCAATCTCACCCTTGGCCAGCTGATCGCCTTCCGAATCATTTCCGGATATGTGACCCAACCCCTGCTGAGGCTCTCGACCATCTGGCAGAACATTCAGGAACTGAAGGTGAGTTTTGAGCGTCTCGCCGACGTGATCGATACCCCTCAGGAATCGAACGACGTCGACAAGGGCAAGGTTCCATTGCCTTCCTTGAAGGGAGATGTGCACTTCGAAGACCTCACCTTCAGCTTCAACAGGAGCACAGCTCCTGTACTGCGCGACATCAATCTGATGATCAAGGCTGGAACCTTCGTTGGAATTGTCGGCCAGAGCGGCAGTGGAAAAAGCACACTGATGAAACTGCTGCCCCGCCTCTACTCACCGGATAAGGGCAGGATCCTGATCGACAGCTACGACATCGACAAGGTTGAGCTTTATTCTCTGCGTCGTCAGATCGGCATTGTTCCGCAGGATCCACTGCTTTTCTCTGGCACTGTCAACGAAAACATCGCCCTGACCCAACCAGATGCATCCAGCGATGACATTGTGATGGCAGCCAAACTTGCCGCAGCCCATGATTTCATCATGGAGTTGCCGAGCGGCTACAGCACCCCTGTGGGCGAGCGGGGAGCCTCCCTCAGCGGTGGGCAACGGCAACGCATCGCCATCGCCAGAACACTGCTCAGCAATCCCAAACTGCTGGTCATGGACGAGGCCACCAGCGCCCTTGACTATGAAACGGAGCGACGGGTCTGCGACAACCTGGTCAATGCCTTGCATGACTGCACCGTGTTCTTCATCACCCACAGACTCTCCACCGTTCGACGCGCCGACGTGATCGCAGTGATGCATCAGGGAGCCATTGCTGAGATGGGCAGTCATGACGAACTGATGGAAAAGCGAGGCCGCTATTTCGCCCTCTATCGCCAACAGGAGGTGAGCTGAGATGCCTACTAAATCAAACCCGGTCGGTGACCTGATTCGCAAAGTTCAGACCAAACTTGAGCAGCGTGTCTCCGTTGTTTCCCACGATGAAGTCGTGCTCAAACAGAGCAACGTCTGGGTCAGGGCCGTCACCTGGAGCCTCATCGGCACAACAGTGTTCGCCATTGGCTGGCTGGCCATTGCCCGCACCGAGGAGATTGTTGTTGCCCAGGGCAAGCTTGAGCCCAAAGGAGATGTGAAGGAGGTTCAGATTCCCGTTGGCGGTGTTGCCCGGGAGATCCTCGTCAAGGGGGGAGACCGGGTCAAAAAAGACCAGATCCTGATTCAGCTCGACACGGAAACATCGAAACAGCAGGTTGAATCCCTGGAGGAAACTGAGATCGAGAAGAAGAAGCAGCTTGTCAAAAAGCAAGAGCAGCTCAAGCTCAAGCTCAAGGAGAAGCAACGCATTAAGGAGCTCACTCAAGAACAACTATCCACAACAAAAACCAACCTGGCGCTCAATGAGGAAATCCTTGGCCGCTACAAGGTTCTGGTTGAGCAGGGTGCCTCTGCAGAGCTGCAATACCTGACGCAACGCAATCAGGTGCATGAACTTATCGGTGAAGTGGCGAAGCTGAAGGTGGATGGTCAGCGTCAGTTGGCGGTGGTTGATCAGCAGATTGAACAACTCAATTCAGAACTTGCAGGCCTGCGCAGTGAACTGGCCCAACTGAAAGCCCAGTTGACTGAAGCAAGAGTCACCTTGAAGTACAAGTCACTGAGATCACCGGTTGATGGTGTGGTCTTTGACCTCAAGCCAACGACAACTGGATTTGTGGCTCAATCCAGTGAGCCGGTTCTCAAGATCGTCCCCTTCAACGAACTTGAAGCAGATGTTGAGATCCCCAGCAACAAAATCGGGTTTGTGCGTGTCGGCATGCATTCTGATATCAGCATTGATTCCTTTCCCGCCACTGATTTCGGGGTTCTGGAAGGGAAAGTGAGCTCCATCGGTTCTGATGCACTTCCTCCCGACCAACAGAAGCAACGGCCTGAATACCGTTACCCAGCAGTGATCAAACTCGACAGCCAACAGCTCAAACTCAAAAATGGCACCAGCCTGCCCCTGCAGGTGGGCATGTCGCTAACGGCAAACATCAAACTGCGCAGCGTCAGCTACCTGCAGCTACTTCTCGGTGAATTCCAGAACAAAACCGATTCACTCCGCAAGATCTGATCTCAATCAAGCTTCTGAATCAAAATTGCCTCAAGCCTGACTGTCAGCCACCAAGCTCCATCACCGCAACAGTTTCAGCAATCTGAGCTGGCCATCGTTTCTGTTGTGCAACAAGCCAGGCGACTCTGTCCTGATCCAGTCGTTCCCCGGGAACCACAAGCGGGATCCCAGGTGGATAAGGACAGATCAACTCAGCTGCAATGCAGTTTCCCGCCAACCCAAGTGCAACCTGACGCTGCTTGGCCCGCCAGGCCTCAGCTGGTGATCTCGCTGGAATCGCAACCAGGGGCAGTGGTGGTCTAACAAATCTTGAAAGCAGGGGCTCAGATCCAGGCGCAGGGGCCAGCTCCTTGACCATGTCTCGCCAACGACGTGTCATCAACCTGACCAAGCCACGCTGAGGGGCCAATCCCAGACAGAAAGTCAGACAACCGGGTTCAGGCAATTCAGCCACCAGACCCCTGTTCAACAACCATTGATCGGCGCGCAAGCCGGAAATACCAGCTTGCGCCGTATGCCAGATCAATTTGAGTGGATCCTGAGTCGAGCTCAGGGGAACACCCCGTTCAGCCAGCTGGGATTTAACCATCCTGGAATGTTCGAGACTCGCCTTGAGCCGCTTTCGCCCTGCAGGCTGCTGCCAGTGGTTGAGGGCCGCCTCGCAGGAAGCCAGCAGCAAAGCACTCGGACTGGTGGTCTGCAACCAACCGATGCTGCGTTCAAGGGCCACCCGATCCACGCGATCCCCCTGGGACCAGAGCACCGCCGTCTGGGTCAAACCAGCCGCAGACTTGTGCAGGGAATGCACAACCAGATCTGCTCCTGCTGAGATAGCAGATCTCGGCAAACAGGGATCAACTCCGCTGGCGAAGTGGCTGCCATGGGCTTCATCCACCAGCACAGGCCAGCCGCGACGGTGAAACTGAGCAATCAAAGGCAGTGGATCACTGGCATACCCCTGATAGGTGGGGTGCACGAGCACTGCGGCCGCAATTTTTACCCCCAATCTCGAGATCTGATTCAGCACCGGCTTCAACCAAGCCTCATCGGCTGGCCCGACATGGCCCCGATCAACAAGGAAGGGAAGATCAAAAAAAACTGGGGTGAGATCTGCCAATACACAGGCCTCGATCAGGCTGCGATGCACATTGCGGGGCATCAGGACGTACTGACCTGGCCTGGCCAAGGCCAGCAGTGCCGCCTGCAGCAACCCCGTTGCCCCATTGACGCCATACCAGCAGCAATCCACGCCCATCCCGGCAGCCGCCTGCCGCTGACTCTCAGCCACGGCACCATCGCTCTCAAGGGGACCGCCGATCTCAGGCAGCTCGGGCAGATCCCAGACCCCAGCCCGCTTGCGCAGCAAAGCGCGCAACTCATCTGGCAGGCCTGCACCTCTGCGATGGGCCGGCAGGTGAAGGCTGCAGCCAAACCGGCGAGTCAGGAGCGAAATCAGTGCCATCAGGATCCATTGGACCATTGCGCTTCTTTCAAGGGCAACAGCTTTCCTGAACAATGTTTTCTGGGCCACTGCTTTCTGGGCCACTGCTTTGGTGATCACTGCTTTGGTGATCACTGCTTTGGTGATCACTGCTTGCCTGAACAGATTGAGCAGACCAGAGGATTCAAGGCCTGGGCTGCAGCTCTTTGCGCAAGCTCCGATGACCTGTTTGTTCGCTAAGAAGGTCAGACAGCCTGCTTTGCAAACCAACCAACAACCTGCCCCTCTTGATTGCAGGGTTCAACAGCCGATCCCCTGCCACTCAGAAATATCTGCAAACTTTTTCTAGAGTCTCAACCTGAAGCAATCCTCCTCTCCCTTGTCGGCCTCCCACCCACCGTCCCCAGGGGCGGACGAAGACAAGCCGCCGCGCTATGACGCAAACCGTGATCTGCTCTGGCTGCTGTTGCGGCCTTGGATCGCAATCCCGCGCTTGATCAGGGTGATCAGCTCCCTGTCAGTGCTGGTGGTTGTCATTCTTGTGCAGGGTTCCAGCCAGGACGAGAAGGTCCAGAGAAGACTCGCAGGCCGATTGCTCAAAACCCTGACCAATCTGGGGCCCTGTTTCATCAAGGTTGGCCAGGCCCTCTCAACCCGTCCAGACCTCGTTCGCAGGGACTGGCTGGAGGAACTGACGAAACTGCAGGACGACCTGCCGCCGTTTTCCCACGAAATCGCGCTGGCAAGAATCGAAAAGGACCTGGGGGCAGCGGCCGGGGAGCTGTTCGAAGACTTCCCTGAAGCACCAGTTGCAGCAGCGAGTCTTGGCCAGGTCTACAAGGCTCGCCTGCAGAGCAATCACTGGGTGGCGGTGAAAGTACAGCGACCTGCACTGCCCTTCATCCTCAGACGTGACCTTGTTCTGATCCGATTACTTGCAGTGCTCTGCGCTCCGTTTCTGCCTCTGAATCTTGGTTTCGGCCTTGGCGACATCATCGATGAATTCGGTCGCAGTCTGTTCAAGGAAATCGATTATGAGCAGGAAGCCGACAATGCTGAACGCTTCGCCGGCCTGTTTGCCGGCAATCCCACCGTCACAGTTCCCAGGGTGGAACGGCTGCTGTCGTCCCGACATGTGCTCACCACCAGCTGGATTGAGGGCACCAAGATGCGCGAACGCGAGGAGTTGGAGGCCCAGCGCCTCGACCCCAGCGCCCTGATACGTACAGGTGTGATCAGCGGTTTGCAGCAACTTCTTGAATTCGGCTATTTCCACGCCGACCCCCACCCAGGCAACCTTTTCGCCCTGCAAGGACGCAGCGGCGAGCTTGGCCACGTGGGCTATGTCGATTTCGGCATGATGGATTCGATCAGTGATTCAGATCGACTGACACTCACCGGGGCCGTGGTGCATCTGATCAATCGTGATTTCGAGGGCCTCGCCGAAGACTTTCAGACCCTTGGCTTTCTAAGCCGGAACTGCAACCTGACGCCGATCCTGCCTGCACTTGAGGAGGTTCTCGGCGGTGCTCTCGGGGATTCAGTCAAATCCTTCAACTTCAAGGCGATCACAGACCGGTTTTCAGAACTGATGTTTGATTACCCGTTCAGGGTGCCGGCCCGGTTCGCCCTGATCATCCGCGCCGTGGTGAGCCAGGAAGGCCTGGCTCTGAGACTGGATCCAGAGTTCAAGATCATTTCCGTGGCCTACCCCTATGTCGCCAGGCGACTGCTGGCTGGCGACACCCGTGAGATGCGCGACAAGTTGCTGGAGGTGATCTTTGACGAAGAGGGACGGCTGCGCCTTGAGCGCCTCGAAAGTCTGCTGCAGGTGATCGGCCAGGAAACCCCGGCCTCCGGAGCGGAACTCATTCCCGTCGCAGGAGCTGGGCTGCGCCTCCTGTTGAGCCGGGATGGCTCAGACCTGCGCCGGCGTCTGCTGCTGACGCTGATCAGAAATGATCGAATCAGCACCGCTGAAATCACTGCGCTGATGGGTTTGCTGCGCAGAACATTCAGCCCGCGTCAGATGGCCAGCAGCCTTGTCCAGCGACTCAATCCGCTGGCAGCCTGAAGCATGGCTCAGAAGAGTCTCTTAAGGTCAGCGAAAACATCACCACCTCAGCCAACGCAGCCATGTTGAACAGTCTCAGCCTGGTGATCGGCAACCTCGCCAACCAAGCACCAGGGAATCTTGAAGAAGCTGACATGGATTCCCTCAACGAAATGTTCGCTGGAATCAGCAGCGAGGAGGCGATACCCGCCTATGCATCAATAGCCCAGCCCGAATACCTGCTGATGGGTCTTGGTCTGACCATCAGCCTGCTCAGCGCCCTCAACTTCGCCCGGCTTGTGGAAAATAAACTCAATGGTTGGAAAGAGGATCAGCGGCCCCTGCTACCACTTGCCAGCATCGGAACAACGATCAGCTACTTGGGCGTTGTTTTTGGCGTGACCCTGCTCATCGCAGGATCAATGGAGGTTTTTGACTTTGCCTATGGCCCCTCTCTGCTGATTGGTTCACTTGTTTCAGTGTTAACTGGAGTAGCTTTCTGGATTCAGATTAAACGCCTGATGGGTCAGGTTGAAGCAGGTAACTTCAAAGCTGTTGACTTCGATAATTACGACGAATTCTTCTGATCAGCTCCTGCTATCAATGCAATCCACTGATAGTTGAGCAATGGCCAGTTGAAAACTGCAAGCCAAGAGCAGTTGAATCGAAATTTTTATCTGTGGGCTCTCTCTATCGCCTTAAGAAGCGGGCTTTGCTGACTATTGAAGCCACTCCGTTTAAGCCGCTCCCATTGAAGCCACTCCTGCCCAAGCAACTCCTGCTCAAGCAACTGAATAGGCTTGCAAATCCTTCGGTGCAAGGCGGAGCCGCTCCAGCCCATCTCTCTCGATCCGACGAGCTCTGTCACGACTCATCCCCAGGGATTTGGCAATCCCTGTCAGGCTCATCGGCTCCTCTCCGTCCACCCCATAGCGCATGCGCAGCACACGGCCATGCAGATCCGGAAGCTGATCCAGCATCGTGCCCAGATCCCCCTTCAGGCACTCCTCCTCCAGCTGCTCACTCGGTAGATCCCCCTCCCCTGAAAGCAGATCCAGCAGCGCCGTGTCATCGCCATCCCCCACCTTCATCTCC
>MPLX02032146.1_pt1 | contig 34544 bp, 41 predicted proteins | sample 1617341 | NCBI WGS metagenome assembly MPLX02 (sample SAMN05944804, study PRJNA350692) | marine metagenome | biome: marine; feature: ODZ; material: water; isolation source: 120 m water sample filtered on 0.2 um supor filter | place: Pacific Ocean | collected 2012-04-08 | depth 120m m | reverse complement strand
CTTCCATAAATTATTGGAGGGGTACCAAAGCGGTCAAATGGGGCGGGCTGTAAACCCGTTGACTTCGGTCTTCGAAGGTTCGAATCCTTCCCCCTCCACCATCAATGATTTTTTATTCAATAATGGAGTGCACACTTGGGTATGCGGGTGTAGTTCAGTGGTAGAACACTAGCCTTCCAAGCTGGTTGCGTGAGTTCGATTCTCATCACCCGCTCCAAAAATTGAAAGTAAATGAATATATATAAAATGAGGAAAAAAAATAATGGCTGAGAAAAAAAAATTTGAGAGAACAAAACCACATGCTAACGTGGGTACAATTGGTCATGTAGACCATGGAAAAACAACTTTAACTGCAGCTATAACAAAAGTTTTAGCTGAATCCGGAGGAGCAGAATATATTGCTTTTGATCAAATTGATAAAGCTCCAGAAGAAAAAGAGCGAGGCATAACTATAGCGACAGCACACGTTGAATATGAAACGGAAAAAAGACATTATGCCCATGTAGATTGTCCAGGACATGCTGATTATGTAAAAAATATGATTACAGGTGCAGCTCAAATGGACGGAGCTATACTTGTAGTTAATGCAGCTGACGGTCCAATGCCTCAAACAAGAGAACATATCCTTTTGGCAAGACAAGTTGGAGTTCCAGCTCTTGTTGTTTACTTAAATAAAGTTGATCAAGTAGACGATAAAGAAATGATAGATCTTGTTGAAGAGGAAATTAAAGAACTTTTAACTTCATATAAATTTCCGGGTGACAAAATACCAATCATTAAGGGTTCTGCTTTAGCAGCAGTAGAGGAAAAAGATGAAGCTATTGGAAAAAATTCAATTTTAGAATTATTGAAAGCCATAGATGAGCACATACCTCAACCTACAAGACCAAAGGATAAACCATTCTTAATGCCTGTTGAAGATGTATTTACTATATCTGGACGTGGTACGGTTGCAACTGGACGTGTCGAACAAGGAGTTGTTAAAACTGGTGAAGAACTTGAAATAGTAGGTATTAAAGAAACAAGAAAAACAGTTTGTACTGGCGTTGAAATGTTTAGAAAAATTTTAGACTCAGGTGAAGCAGGTGATAACATTGGCGCATTATTAAGAGGTGTTGAAAGAACAGATGTTGAGAGAGGACAAGTTTTATGTAAGCCAGGATCGATAACACCACATACAAAATTTGAGGCTCAAGCATATGTTTTAAAAAAAGAAGAAGGTGGTAGACATACTCCATTCTTTACTAAATACAGACCTCAGTTTTATTTTAGAACAACTGATGTAACTGGAGAAGTAGAATTACCTGCAGGAACAGAAATGATCATGCCAGGCGACGATGCAAAATTTACAGTCAAACTAATAACACCAATTGCTATGAACGAAAAACTTAATTTTGCAATAAGAGAAGGTGGTAGAACAGTAGGAGCTGGAGTAGTAACTAAGATTATAGAGTAAACTCCTTAGGAGTGTAGCTCAATTGGTAGAGCGCCGGTCTCCAAAACCGGAGGTTGGGGGTTCGATTCCCTCCGCTCCTGCCAACAACAGATAGAAATTATGATAAATCCTTTGAAATTTATTCAAGATGTAAAACAAGAAGCATTTAAGGTTACTTGGCCCACTGGCAAAGAGACAGTTCAAGGTGCTTTAATGGTTGTTGCCATGGCAATCATTGCATCTTTATTTTTTTTATTACTTGACCAGGTTTTAAAATTTTTTTTAGAAATGGTTCTTAAGGTGAGTTTTTAATGAAAAATTGGTATATTGTTCAATCTCATTCAAGCTTTGAAAATAAGGTTGCTAAGCAAATAAAAGAGGAAGCAGAAAAAGCAAAAATTTCTGAAAAAATTGGAGAAATTGTTGTACCCACTCATGATGTAACTGAAGTCAAAAGAGGCAAAAGAATTCAAAGAAAAAAGAAATATTTTCCAGGATATGTATTGATTAAGAGTGAAATGGATAACAATATTTACCATATGATCAAAAACATAAAAAAAGTATCTGGATTTCTTGGATCAAGAGGCTCACCAATTCCTGTTTCAGATAAAGAAATAGAAAAAATATTGGGCCAAATAAAAGATGGTGTAGCCCAACCAAAATCTGCTATAGAATATAATATTGGAGAACAAGTTCAAGTTATAGACGGACCTTTTGCATCATTTAGTGGAATGGTTGAAGATATTGATGAGGAAAAACTAAGATTAAAAGTATCAGTATCAATATTTGGTCGTCCTACTCCAGTAGACTTAGAATATAACCAAGTTGAGAAAGCAAGCTAATGGCAAAAAAAGAAATAAGTGGCTATGTAAAATTACAAATTAAAGGTGGACAGGCAAACCCTGCTCCTCCTGTTGGTCCGGCTTTAGGTCAAAGAGGAATTAATATAATGGAATTCTGTAAAGCTTTTAATGAAAAAACAAAATCTTTTGCTGGAAAACCTGTTCCAGTAATAATTACTGTTTATAAAGATAAAAAATTTGATTTTATTATTAAATCTCCACCAGCCTCTCACTTTATTAAAGAGGCGGTAAAATTAAAAAGTGGTTCTAAAGAACCAGGTCGAAATATAGTAGCATCAATTTCAAAAAAACAATTAGAAGAAATTGCAAAAAAAAAAATGGAAGATTTAAATGCAAATGATTTAAAAGAAGCATCAAAAATAATTGCAGGCTCTGCAAGATCTATGGGTATAGAGGTAAAAGAATAATGCAATCAAAAAGATACAAACAATTACCTGAAAAAACTAAAGAATTACCGGCAGAAGCTATAGAAAAAGTACTTTCAGTAGTTATAGCAAATTGCACAACTAAATTTGACGAATCTGTAGATTTAAATTTTCAAATTAATAACAAACAAAAAAAAAATGAAATCAATATTAGAACAGTTATAAATTTACCTGGAGGCACAGGTAAAAAAGTTAAAATCGCTGTTGTATGCGAAGATGCAAAAATTCAAGAAGCGAAAGATGCAGGTGCCGAATTTGTCGGAGGTGAAGAACTTATAGAAAAAATTAAAGGTGGCGATTTTAATTTTGAAAAATTAATTTGCACATCTGGAATGATGATTAAACTTTCAAAACTTGGTAAAGTATTGGGGCCAAAAGGTTTAATGCCGAACCCAAAACTTGGTACTGTAACAAACGACATTAAGAAGGCAGTTACTGATGCCAAATCTGGACAAGTCGAAATTAGAAATGATAAAGATGGAAATATTGGTTTAAGCATTGGAAAAAAATCATTTCAAGACGATCTATTATTAAAAAATTATAATGCAGTTATTGATTCTTTAGAAAAAGAAAAAGCTAATATTACAATAAAAGGTGATTTGATTAAACAAGCTTTTATAACTTCTAGTATGGGAGTTTCGTATAAACTAAAATTAGACAAAAATTTATAATCGTTATGATGAATAAAGATCAAAAGAAACAATATATTGATGAAATGACAACTCAGTTTGATAAGTCTGAGACGGTTATAGTTACGCATTATCAAGGATTAACCGTTTCTCAATTAGATGATTTGAGAAAAAGAATGAGAGAACATGGTATTATTTTTAAGATAACCAAAAATAGAATTACTAAATTAGCTCTAGAAAAAACTAAGTGTAAAGATATATCAAAACTATTTATCGGACCTACAGCAGTAGCTATGTCTGAAGATGCTATAACTTCAGCAAAAATATTAACAAAGTTCTCTAAAGAAAATGAAAACCTAAAAATTCTTGGAGGAATTATGGGTGGCGATATTTTAGGCGTTGCAGAAGTTAAAAATGTAGCAACTCTCCCTACATTAGATGAAGCTAGAGCTAAAATTGTAGGAATATTGAGGTCACCAGCGCAAAAAATTATAAGTATTTTACTTGCACCGGCGTCAAAAATCGCTATTTTAGCGCTCGAAAAATCAAAAAAATAACCAGGGACAAAAAAATTATTATGGCTGACTTAAATAAAATTATAGACGATCTATCAAGCTTGACTGTTGTTGAAGCAGCAGAACTTTCAAAACAATTAGAGGAAAAATGGGGCGTTACAGCAGCAGCAGTAGCAGCGGCACCAGCAGCAGGAACACCTGGAGCAGCACCGACAGAAGAAAAAGATGAATTTACTATCATGTTAATTTCTGCAGGTGATAAAAAAATTAATGTTATAAAAGAAGTTAGAGCTATTACTGCCCTAGGTTTAAAAGAAGCTAAAGATTTAGTCGAAGCAGCACCAAAAGAAGTCAAATCAGGTGTTAACAAAAAAGAAGCGGAAGAAATTAAAGCTAAGCTTGAAGCAGCTGGAGCAAAAGTAGAACTTAAGTAATTAATTAGAAAGATTTTAGTTGCTAGTTAATTTATTAATTGGCAACAAGGTATAGATGCAATTATCTTTTACTGAAAAAAAAAATATTAGAAAAAGTTTTGGCAAACTTAAAGAAAGTTTATCAATACCAAATCTTATAGAAGTACAAAAAAATTCATATAAACAATTAACAGAATTTAAAAGTGATATTGATCAACATCTTATAAAGGGATTTGATAGAGTATTTAAAAGCATTTTCCCTATTGAAGATCTAAATGATAAAGCTACATTGGAATATGTTTCTTATAAATTAGAAAAACCAAAATTTGATGTAGAAGAATGCATAACAAGAGGATTAACTTATTCAGCAGCACTTAAATGTACTTTGAGGCTAGTTGTATATGAAATAGATCAAGAAAATAATACTAAAGATATAATGTCAGCAAAGGAACAAGAAGTTTACATGGGAGAAGTTCCAATGATGACCGAAAGCGGAACTTTCATAACCAATGGAGTCCAAAGAGTAGTAGTAAACCAAATGCATAGAAGTCCTGGAGTTTTCTTTGATCATGACAAAGGCAAATCCCATGCAAGTGGAAAGTTACTCTTTAATTGTAGAATAATACCTAATAGAGGTTCATGGCTTGATTTTGAGTTTGATGTAAAAGACTTTCTATATTTTAGAATAGACAGAAAGAAAAAAATTTTAATATCAACACTACTTCTTGCATTAGGTTATTCTAAAAATGATATTGTTAACGAATATTACGAAAAAGAAACTTATTTATTTGATGAAAAAATATCGAAATGGAAAACAAAATTTGATCCTGAAAATTATAAAGCAAAAAATTTTTCTGAAGAGGTTGTAAATTCCAAAACAAAAAAAGTTGTAATTAAATTAGGAGAAAAAATTAATTTCTTAACAGCAAAAAAACTCGCCAATGAAGGTTTAAAAGATATTTACGTTTCTAATGAATCTTTATATGGGAAATTTTTATATAAAAATATTAAGAAAGAGGAAGAATCATTTAATATTGGAACCGAATTGAATGAAACTATTATTAAAAAATTTATAGAAAATAAAATTTACACAATAGAAATTGCTAAAACAAATTCAATTTCAAAAGGACCGTATCTTTTGCAAACTATATTTAATGATAAAAATGATAATAAAAATGACGCTATTACAGAAATATATAAAGTTTTACGACCAGGCGAACCTCCAACAATAGAAATTGCAGAACAAATATTTAATAATTTATTTTTTAGCTCAGATAGGTATGATTTATCTGATGTAGGAAGAGTAAAAATAAACTCAAGACTTAATTTAATTTGTTCAGACAAGATTACGATACTAAGAAATGATGATATTTTCTCAATAATTCAAAAAATGTTAGATTTGAGAGATGGTAAAGATGAGATCGACGATATTGATCATCTTGGAAACAGAAGAGTTAGATCTGTAGGAGAACTAGTTGAAAATCAAGCAAGAATTGGTGTTTATAGAATGGAGAGAGCAATTAAAGAAAAAATGACAACACTAGATGTAGAGTCGTCTATGCCACAAGATTTAATTAATGCAAAACCTTTAACGATTTCACTTAAAGATTTTTTTGCAACATCGCAACTATCTCAATTTATGGATCAAACAAATCCACTATCAGAAATTACACATAAAAGAAGAGTATCAGCACTAGGACCTGGCGGCTTAACTAGAGAAAGGGCGGGTTTTGAAGTTAGAGACGTTCATCCAACTCACTACGGCAGAATATGCCCAATCGAAACTCCCGAAGGACCAAATATTGGTTTAATAAATAGTTTATCGACATATTCAAAAATTAACAAATATGGATTTATAGAGAGTCCATATAAAAAAGTTGAAAAAGGAATAGTTCAAGATAAAATTGAATATCTTTCAGCAATGGAAGAAACAAAATTTACAATTGCTCAAGCTAACTCATTGTTGGATACCAATGGAAAATTTAAAGAACAACTTGTTTCTTGTAGACAAAATTTAAACTTCATACTCTCAAAATCTGACAACATTGATTATATTGATGTTTCTCCTAAACAACTTGTATCAGTGGCAGCATCATTAATACCATTTTTAGAAAATGACGATGCCAATAGAGCATTAATGGGATCCAATATGATGAGACAAGCAGTTCCATTACTGAAACCCGAAGCACCATTAGTCGGCACCGGAATTGAAAGTGACGTAGCATTAGATTCAGGTGTAACGATTGTTGCTAAAAGAAATGGTATAGTTGATAAAATAGACGGAAAAAGAATAGTAATTAAAGCGTCAAATGAAAAAGATTATTCTCAATCAGGTGTAGATATTTATAATCTTCAAAAATTTAAAAGATCCAATCAAAACACATGTATAAATCAAAAACCATTAGTTAGAGTAGGAGACAAGGTAAATTCTGGAGATATAATAGCAGATGGACCTTCAACAAAAATTGGAGAATTAGCATTAGGAAAAAATGTAACTGTAGCTTTCATGCCTTGGCAAGGATACAACTTTGAAGATTCAATTTTAATATCTGAAAGATGTGTAACAGACGATGTATTTACATCGGTACACATAGAGGAATATGAAATTATGGCAAGAGATACAAAGCTAGGTGAAGAAGATATAACCAGAGATATGCCCAATGTAAATGAAGAAGCTTTAAAAAACCTAGATGAATCTGGAATTGTATATATTGGAGCAGAAGTTAAGCCAGGTGATATTCTGGTAGGAAAAGTTACTCCTAAAGGAGATAGTGCAACGGGAGCTGAAGAAAAATTGTTAAGATCAATATTTGGTGAAAAAGCTATTGATGTTACAGATACCTCGCTGAAAATGCCAAGCGGTAGTGGAGGAATCGTTGTAGATGTTAGAGTTTTTAATAGACATGGAATTGATAAAGACGAAAGATCAATAACTATAGAAAGAGCAGAAATTGAAAGTGTCCAAGAAGACAAGAAAGTCGAAGAGGAAATTTTAGAGAGAAGCATTAAACAAAGAGCATCAACAATACTTTCAGGTGCAAAATTGAATAAAAAAATAAAAAATATTGAGAATGGCACAAAAATAAATGAAGAGATCATAAATAACTTTCTAATATCTGATTTATTCAAAATTAATACTGAAGACGAAAATATAAACGATGTACTGTCTCAATTAATAGAGCAATACAACGTAGCAAAAAAAGATATACAAGATCGTTTTGAAGATAAAGTTTTAAAAATAAAACAAGGCGACGACTTGTTGCCAAGTGTAATGAAAATGGTTAAAATTTTTGTTGCTATTAAAAGGAGACTAAGACCTGGAGATAAAATGTCAGGAAGACATGGAAACAAGGGAGTTGTTAGTAAAATTGTACCTGTAGAAGATATGCCTTACAGAGAAAATGGAAAACCTGTTGACATAGTTTTAAATCCTTTAGGCGTACCTAGTAGAATGAATGTGGGACAAATTTTAGAAACTCATTTAGGTTGGTCTTGCACTGAACTTGGTGAAAAATTGAATCAATTAGTAAATGAAAATCAAAAAAAAATAGAAAAAACAGAAAAAATTAAATCTTTTTTGAAATCTGTTTATGGAAAACAAATATTTGATGAAAATATAGAAAATCTATCTGATTCAGAGTTTAATGATTTATGTAAAAATATTCAACAAGGCGTTCCTATATCCACACCAGTTTTTGATGGTGCTAAAGAACAAGATGTAACAAAAATGTTAGAATTAGCTAACCTACCAAGTTCAGGACAAACTGATTTGTGGGATGGAAGAACAGGGAAAAAATTTGATAGAGAGGTTACGGTTGGAACTATTTATATGCTCAAACTACACCATCTAGTGGAAGACAAAATTCATGCAAGATCTACAGGTCCGTATAGCTTGGTAACACAACAACCTCTTGGTGGCAAAGCTCAATTAGGAGGTCAAAGGTTTGGCGAAATGGAAGTTTGGGCACTCGAAGCTTATGGCGCATCCTACACATTACAGGAAATTTTAACAGTAAAATCCGATGATGTTGCAGGTAGAGTAAAAGTTTACGAAACAATTGTAAAAGGTGAAGAAAATTTTGAATCAGGAATCCCCGAGTCATTTAATGTACTGATAAAAGAAATAAAATCTTTAGCTTTAAATGTGGAGTTAAACTAAAAATGAGTAAAGAATTATCAGATTTATTTAAAAACTCAGAAATATCAGAATCTCAAAATTTCAATAGTATAAAAATAACATTAGCTAGCCCCGAAAAAATTAAATCATGGACTTATGGAGAGATAAAAAAACCGGAAACAATAAATTATAGAACGTTTAGACCTGAAAAAGATGGTTTGTTTTGTGCTAGAATTTTTGGTCCAATTAAGGACTACGAATGTCTATGTGGTAAATATAAAAGAATGAAATTTAGAGGAATTATTTGTGAAAAATGCGGTGTAGAAGTCACAAAATCTAACGTAAGAAGAGAAAGAATGGGCCACATAAATTTGGCCACACCTGTGGCACATATATGGTTTCTTAAATCTTTACCAAGTAGAATTTCGTTAGTATTAGACATGAAACTCAAAGACGTTGAGAGAGTTCTTTATTTTGAAAGTTTTATAGTTATTGAACCTGGGTTAACTGGACTTAATAAAAGTCAACTTCTAGGAGAAGAAGAACTAATCAAGTATCAAGATGAGTATGGCGAAGAATCTTTTAATGCTGGTATAGGAGCAGAAGCAATCCTTGAAATTTTAAAATCAATAAATATAGAGGATGAAAGAAATATATTAATCAAGTCTATAAAAGAAACAAGATCAAAAGTTTCAGAAGAAAGATCAATAAAAAGATTAAAATTAATTGAATCATTTATTGAAACTGGAAACAAACCTGAATGGATGATTTTAACTACAATTCCCGTAATACCTCCTGAATTAAGACCTCTTGTTCCTTTGGATGGTGGACGATTTGCTACATCTGATCTTAACGATTTATATAGAAGAGTAATAAATAGAAATAATAGACTTAAACGATTAATAGATCTTAAAGCACCTGATATTATTGTTAGAAATGAAAAAAGAATGCTTCAAGAATCTGTTGATGCACTATTTGACAATGGACGAAGAGGAAGAGTAATAACAGGTACAGGAAAAAGACCTCTTAAATCTCTTGCAGAAATGTTAAAAGGAAAGCAGGGAAGGTTTAGACAAAACTTATTGGGTAAACGAGTTGATTATTCAGGAAGATCAGTCATCGTTGTTGGGCCAGATCTTAAACTTCACGAATGTGGACTGCCAAAAAAAATGGCACTAGAGTTATTTAAACCTTTTTTATATGCAAGATTAAACAAATTAGGCTTAGTATCTACAATAAAACAAGCAAAAAAACTTGTTGAGAAAGAAAAAAACGAAGTGTGGGATGCATTAGAATTAATTGTTAGAGAACATCCGGTAATTCTAAATAGAGCACCTACATTACACAGATTAGGAGTCCAAGCATTTGAACCAAAATTGATTGAAGGTAATGCTATAGAATTACATCCATTAACATGCGCGGCATTTAATGCAGATTTTGATGGTGATCAAATGGCTGTTCACGTACCTTTAAGCTTAGAAGCTCAGTTAGAAGCAAGAGTGTTAATGATGTCTACAAATAATATTTTAAGTCCATCAAACGGAAAACCTATCATTGTACCAAGTCAGGATATGATTTTAGGTATATACTATTTATCTCATCCACCATATCAATCTGAAAAGGTTGACGGTTATTTTGTTAATACCTTAGAAATAGAACATGCTTTAGAGATAGGACAAGTAAATGTACATTCAAGAATAGTTTCTAAATTTGAAACTATTGATGAAAACGGAAAAATTAAATTTGAAAAATATATTAGTACTGTTGGACGTTTTCTTCTTGCTAATTTGTTGCCAAAAAATATAAACAATAAATTTTCTTTGGTTGATAGATTGTTGCCAAAAAAAATTGTATCAGAAATAATAGATCACGTATTTAGATTCTCAGGACAAAAAAATACTGTTATTTTTTGTGATAAACTTAAAGATCTTGGTTTTAAACATGCTTTTAAAGCTGGGATTTCATTTGGTAAAGACGATTTAGTTATACCTGAAAATAAACAACAATTAATTGACGAAACAAAAAAATTAATTTCAGATTATGAAAATCAATATACTGAAGGATTAATTACAAGAGGCGAGAAATACAATAAAGTTATTGATGCTTGGTCAAAATGTACTGATAGAGTTGCTTCAGAAATGATGAAAGGAATTTCAGCTACTGAAATTTCAAACAATGGTTTAAAAATTAACTCTGTATTTATGATGGCCGATAGTGGAGCAAGAGGATCTGCCGCTCAAATGAAACAGCTTGCAGGAATGAGAGGACTTATTGCAAAACCATCTGGAGAAATTATAGAATCCCCAATTACATCGAATTTTAAAGAAGGATTAACTGCATTAGAGTATTTTAATTCAACACATGGAGCTAGAAAAGGTTTAGCAGACACTGCTCTAAAAACTGCAAGTTCTGGATACTTAACTAGAAGATTATGCGATGTTGCTCAAGATTTAACTATCACAAAAGAAAAATGTGAAAAACCTGGATTTATAAAACTATCTGAAATCCTAGAGGGAGGAAATATTATGGTCAGTCTCTCTGAAAGATCTCTTGGTAGAGTTACAGCTAAAAATCTTAAAAATCCACTCACTGGTGAAATAATAATTAAAAAAGAAGAAATGATTGATGAAGCAGCTTGTGATAAAATAGATTCTGCAGGAGTGAAAACTATAAATGTTTATTCAGTAATGACATGTAGCTCTAAAATTGGAGTTTGCTCGAGATGTTATGGTAGAGATTTGTCGAGAGGAAAAATGGTACATGTTGGAGAAGCTATAGGAATGATTTCAGCTCAATCAATAGGTGAACCAGGTACACAATTAACCATGAGAACCTTCCACGTTGGAGGTACCGCTTCAGTAAAACAAGAATCACAAATATTATCTAACTCTAAAGGAATAATAAAAATAACAAACACAAATTTACTAGAAGATTCAAAAAAGAATCTTATTGTAATGGGAAGAAATACTGAATTATCAATAGAAGATGAAAATGATCTACAAGTAGCTTCTTACAAAATACCATATGGATCAAAATTATTCTTCCAAAATGGAGATAAAATTAAAAAAGGAACTAAAATTTGTGATTGGGATCCTTACACAACTCCAGTTATAGCTGAAAAAGATGGTATAGCAAATTATGTAGACTTAATAGATGGAGTTTCATTAGCAGAAACAACTGATGACGCAACAGGAATTTCAACAAAAGCAGTAGTTGATTGGAAAACTCAATCAAAAAACACAGATTTAAAACCTAGAATAACATTAAGAGATGAAAAAGGAAAAATAATCAAAAAAGCTGACGATAACGAAGCAAGATATTATTTAGTACCAGACTCAATATTGTCTGTTAAAGATGGACAAAAAATATCGGCTGGAGATGTAATTGCTAGATTACCAAAAGAAACCACAAAAACAAAAGATATTACAGGTGGATTACCTAGAGTTGCTGAATTATTTGAAGCAAGAAAAGCAAAAGATAGCGCAATTATTGCGGAGAATGATGGAAAGATATTATTTGGAAAAGAATTAAGAGGTAAGCAAAAAGTTACAATACAATCAGAAAATGGTGAAACTTCTAATTATTTAATTCCTAAAGGAAAACATATAAATTTTAACGAAGGTGAGAAGATCAAAAAGGGAGAATATTTATTAGATGGTCAACCTTTGCCTCATGATATTTTAAGAATATTAGGTATAGAAGAATTGACTGATTATTTTGTAAATCAAGTACAAGATGTATACAGGTTACAAGGAGTAATTATTAATGATAAACATATAGAAGTAATTTTAAGACAAATGCTTAAAAAAATTGAAGTTAAGGAATCCGGAGATAGCACTTTAATGCCCGGTGAGATTATTGATAGAATAAAATTTGAAGAAATTAATGAAAAGCTAATAGCAGAAAATAAAAAAACAGCTTTAGGAGAAAGAGTTTTAATGGGAATTACAAAAGCGTCATTACAAACCGAATCATTTATATCAGCAGCATCATTTCAAGAAACTACCAGAGTGTTAACTGATGCGGCTATAAAGGGAAAAACAGATAAACTTATTGGATTGAAAGAAAATGTTATAGTAGGAAGATTAGTTCCTGCTGGCACAGGCTCAATTAAAAATTTATGGAATAAAAAAGCCTTAGAAGACGACAAAAAATTCCTATCTGAGCAAGAAAAAATAGAACCCTCAGAATCTCAGTTAAATCAATAATAATAGTTGATATTTATATCTCTTTTAATTTGACAAATATAATTTCTATTGTAGTTTGGCGATGTTTTTGGTTGGAATGTAGTGACATGATCACTAAACACTGCCACAAATAACCTGTCAGTTATTTCATCAAAAATTAAAATTGTAACAAAAAATTTATGCCAACAATTAATCAGTTGATAAGAAAAAGTAGAACAAAGCCATTAGCTAGGAATAAAGTTCCAGCACTACAAAAACAACCTCTTAAGAGAGGAGTTTGTGTAAAAGTTTATACAACTACTCCTAAAAAACCAAACTCTGCGTTAAGAAAAGTTGCAAGAGTCAGGTTGTCAAATGGTTTTGAAGTTACAGCTTATATTCCTGGTGAAGGACATAATTTACAAGAACATTCAGTTGTATTAATTAGAGGTGGAAGGGTAAAAGATTTACCTGGAGTAAGATATCATATACTTAGGGGCAATTTAGATACTCAAGGTGTGGCAAATAGAAAAAAAAGAAGATCTCTTTACGGAACAAAAAAAAGGTAAATGGTAAATGTCTAGAAAAAGAAGAGCTCCAAAAAAAATTCCAGTTATAGATCACAAATATAAATCTGTGATTATTCCAAAGTTAATAAATTCAATTATGTATGATGGAAAAAAAATAACAGCAGAAAAAATTGTTTATGAGGCAATAAATAAAATCAAAACAAAATCAAAAGAAGAACCTATAACAATTTTTAATGATGCATTTAATAATGTAAGACCAACTGTTGAGGTAAGATCAAGAAGAGTAGGAGGAGCAACTTATCAAGTACCTGTTGAAGTTAAATCAAAAAGATCTCAAACATTGGCATTAAGATGGATAGTGGAAGCTTCCAGGAAAAGAAAAGATAAAAAAATGTCAGATAAGCTTTTTAATGAAATTTATGATGCTTATCAAAACAAAGGATTTGCTATTAAAAAAAAAGAAGACACTCATAAAATGGCAGAATCAAACAAAGCTTTTGCGCATTTTAGATGGTAAATCATTATGGCTAGATCACATACACTAGATAAATATAGAAACATTGGAATTATGGCACATATAGATGCAGGAAAAACTACTACTACGGAAAGAATTTTATATTACACAGGAAAAAGCCATAAGATAGGTGAAGTTCATGATGGCGCAGCAACGATGGATTGGATGGAACAAGAACAGGAAAGAGGAATAACTATTACATCGGCTGCCACAACATGTTTTTGGAATGAACATAGAATTAACATAATTGATACGCCTGGTCATGTTGATTTCACTATTGAAGTTGAAAGATCTTTAAAAGTTCTAGATGGTGCTGTAGCAGTTTTTGATGGAGTTGCTGGTGTTGAGCCACAATCCGAAACAGTTTGGAGACAAGCTGACAAATATAAAGTTCCAAGAGTTTGTTTTGTAAATAAACTAGATAGAACTGGCGCAGATTTTTTTATGTGTGTTGATATGATAAAAGATCGACTTGGAGCAAAACCTTTGGTAATGCAATTACCAGTTGGTATAGAAGCTTCATTACAAGGCATTGTTGATCTTGTTAAAATGAAAGCGATTATATGGAAAGACGAAACTCTTGGTGCAGAATTTGAGATTAAAGATATTCCAGAAAATTTAAAAGAGAACGCAAAAAAATACAGGAAAGAATTAGTAGAAACAGCTGTAGAACAAGATGAAAAATTAATGGAAAATTACCTTAACGGTAAAGAGATTAAAGAAGAAGATTTAATTAAATGTATAAGAAAAGGATGTTTAAATTTTGATTTTGTTCCAGTATTAACTGGTTCTGCTTTTAAAAATAAAGGTGTACAACCACTTCTTGATGCTGTTGTAGATTATTTACCAAGTCCTATAGATATTAATTCTATTAAAGGAACTAAACCTAACTCTAAGGATGAAATAGAAAGAAAATTTGAAGATAAAGAGCCTTTTTCAGCTCTAGCATTTAAAGTAGCTACAGATCCTTTCGTAGGAACTTTGACTTTTATAAGGATATATTCAGGAACCTTAAAAACAGGTACTGGCATATATAATACCACTAGAGACAAAGAAGAAAGAGTTGGCAGAATGTTACTAATGCATGCCAATTCTAGAGAAGATGTTAAAGAGGCAAATACAGGAGATATAGTAGCTTTGGCAGGTCTTAAATATACAATAACAGGGCATACACTATCTGAAGAAGATAATCCTATTATACTTGAACCGATGGATTTTCCAGATCCAGTAATTGAAATTGCGGTTGAGCCCAAAACAAAAGCAGATCAAGAAAAAATGGGAGAAGCCTTAAGTAGACTGGCTAAAGAAGACCCTTCGTTTAGAGTTACTTCCGATGAAGAATCAGGTCAAACAATTATAAAAGGTATGGGAGAACTTCATCTAGATATAATAGTTGATAGAATGAAAAGAGAATTTAAAGTTGAAGCAAATGTAGGAGCTCCACAAGTAGCTTACAGAGAGACTATACTAAACTCTGCTGAATTTGATTATACACATAAGAAACAAAGTGGTGGAGCAGGGCAATTTGCTAGAGTTAAATTAACTGTTGAACCTTTAGAACCAGGTAAAGGAAGAGAAATAGAAAGTAAAATAAAAGGTGGAGCCATACCAAAAGAATTTATTCCTGGAGTAGAAAAAGGAGTTGAAACTGTGGCTGACAGTGGAATACTAGCGGGCTTTCCACTAATTGATTACAAAGTTACAATATTAGATGGTTTACATCATGATGTTGACTCTAGTGTGCTTGCATTTGAACTTGCCTCAAGACAATGTTTTAAAGAAGCATGTACAAGAGGAACTTTAAAATTACTTGAACCAATAATGAGAGTTGAAGTTGTAACACCAGAAGATTACATGGGTGACGTTATTGGAGATTTAAATAGCAGAAGAGGACAGATTAATACACAAGAACAACGTGGCAATGCTACCGTTATTACAGCAATGGTACCATTAGCTAATATGTTTGGTTATATTAATAGTTTAAGATCAATGTCACAAGGAAGAGCACAATACTCAATGTTTTTTGATCATTATGATAAAGTTCCACAAAATGTACAGGACGAAGTAACTAAAAAAACAGGTTAAAAATGGAAAAACAAAATATAAGAATAAAACTTAGAGCTTACGATAACAAAGTTCTTGATCAATCCACTGAAGAAATAGTAAACACAGTAAAAAGAACAGGCGCAGATATAAAAGGACCTATTCCTCTACCTACAAAAATAGAAAAATATACGGTTTTAAGATCCCCACACATTGATAAAAAAAGTAGAGAACAATTCGAAACAAGAACCCACAAAAGATTGATTGACATTATAGAACCAACTCCAGCTACTGTAGAGGCGCTTATGAAGTTAGACTTAGCATCAGGTGTTGATGTGGAGATTAAAATTTAATGTCAGAAATAGCGCTAATAGGTAAAAAAATTGGAATGTCACGAGAATTTTATAAAACAGGACAATCAGTTCCAGTAACTATATTAAAAATGGAAACTGGAAGAATTATACAAGTAATTGACAAGAATAAAAGGGGTTATAAAGCTGTACAAGTAGGTTTTGGTAAAATTAAGAGTTCAAAATTAAAAAAATCAATGAAAGGATATTTTGCAAAAAAAAACACAGAGCCAAAAAAAATATTAAAAGAATTTAAAGTAAATAATATTGAAGATTACAAAGAAGGTAATGAAATAGGTATAGAAATTTTAAAAGAAGTAAAATATGTAGATGTAAAATCTAAAACGATAGGCAAGGGCTTCGCAGGAGTTATGAAAAGACACAATTTTGCTGGATTAAGGGCTTCACATGGAGTTTCAATTTCTCATAGAGCACATGGCTCAACAGGTCAAAACCAAGATCCTGGAAAAGTATTTAAAGGAAAAAAAATGGCCGGACATATGGGAGATAAATTTAGAACCATTCAAAATATAGAAATTATAAAAACAGATGCGATAAATAACCTAATATATTTAAAAGGATCAATTCCTGGATCAAAAAATTCAGATGTCATAATAAAAAAAGCTGTAAAAAATATAAGAAAATTAACAATGAGTGAAAAAATTGAAATTTTAGAAAAACAAAAAAAAACTACAGATAAAAAGAAAAAATAAATGAAAATAGATAAAATAAATATTGATGGTAAAAAAAACCCAATTGAAGTTTTAGATAAAATCTTTTCAGCCAAAATCAACAGACAACTTGTTAGCAATGTACTTTACAAAACAAATGCTAATTTTAAAGGTAGAAAAGCAAAAACCAAACAACAAAATGAAATAAAAGGTTCGACATCAAAAATATATGCACAAAAAGGGACGGGGAATGCTCGCCATGCTAGCAGAAAAGCTCCAATTTTTGTAGGTGGAGGTGTTGCTCATGGTCCCAAAGGAGAATCAAAATACAAAAAAAGAAAACTAAACAAAAGTGAAAAAAAATTAAGCATTGTTTCAATGATAACTAAAAAACATAAAGAAAGTAATTTAATAATTTTTGATGATTTTGAAAAAAAAATATTAAAAACGAAAGAAATGAATAAAATTTTAATTAAATTTGAAGCTACAAACTCTATAATAATTATAGATAATAAATCCATGGATAAGATTCATAAATCAATCAAAAACTTACCAAATGTAAAAATTACTGATACAAATCATTTTAGTTGTTATGATTTAGCAAAATATAAGAAAGTAATTTTTACAGAAACATCAGTTAAAGAATTAGAAAAGAGATACTCATGATGAACAAAATTCATTTATACGATAAAATAATTTCTCCAATGGTAACTGAAAAATCTACAAATTTATCAGAACAAAATAAAATTGTTTTTAAAGTTCCATTAAAGGCAAATAAAAAAAACCTTAAAACAAGTTTAGAAAAGATTTTTAAAGTGAGTGTAACCAAAGTTAATATAGTTAATAAAAAAAATAGAATTAAAACAACTCGGGGAAAAAAAATTAAAATTAAAGGTTATAAGAAAGCAATTATAACTTTAAAAAAAGGTCAAAATATTGATCTTACAACAGGTATTTAAATTATGTCATTGAAAACATTTAAGCCATATACAAAAACAACTAGAGGAACTGTGCTAACAAGTAGAGAAGGACTTTGGAAAGGTAGTCCTCATAAACCATTAACATCAGCAAACAACTCTTCTAAAGGCAGAAACAATTATGGAAGAATCACATCAAGAAATCATGGAGGCGGTCATAAACACAAATATAGACATGTTGATTTTTATAGAAAAAAATTAAATTTACCTGCAGAAGTTGAAAGAATTGAATATGATCCAAACAGATCATGTCACATAATGCTTGTAAAATTCGAAGATGGAGAAAAATTTTATTATTTAGCTCCACAAGGAGTTAAAGTCGGTGAAATAATTCAAAATGGACCAAATTCAGAAATTAAAGTAGGAAATTGCCTGCCATTACGTGATATCCCAGTTGGAATTGATATTCATAATGTAGAATTGAATCCTGGTGGAGGTGGCAAAATTGCAAGATCAGCCGGAACTTCAGTTACTATTTCAGGAATAGATGGAAATTATTCAATTATTAAAATGACATCAGGTGAAGTTAGAAAAATTGATTCGAGGTCTTTAGCTACTGTGGGAGTTTTATCTAATCCCGATAAAAAAAATATTAAAATTGGTAAAGCAGGAAGATCTAGGTGGCTTGGCAGAAGACCTCACACAAGAGGAGTAGTAAAAAACCCAGTAGATCACCCACACGGCGGTGGAGAAGGTAAATCTGCAGGAGGTAGACATCCCGTATCACCAACAGGCCAGTCTGCTAAAGGATTAAAAACAAGAGATAATAAAAGAACAGATAAATATATAATAAGAAGAAGAAAGAAAAAAAGAGTGTAAAATATGGCTAGATCAGTATGGAAAGGACCTTTTGTAGAAGAAAGCTTAATAAAAAAGGTTGAAAAAATTAAAAATAATCCAAATAGGAAGCCTATAAAAACATGGTCAAGAAAATCAACAATTATTCCAGATTTTGTAGGTTTTAGTTTTTTAATTTATAATGGAAAAAAATTCATACCAATAACAGTTTCAGAAGATATGGTAGGACATAAATTTGGTGAATTTTCACCAACTAGACAATTTTTTGGGCATACAACAGCAGATAAAAAAGCAAAACTAGAAACTGGAGCAAAAGGAAATGTTAAAAAATAAAAATGAACAATAGAAAAAAAGTAAGCGATACAAAGATAGTTAAATCTGTAAACAAAAATGTTAGATCTAGTACTAAGAAACTTAAACCTATATTGAAATCAATTGTCGGGAAAAAAGTAGATTTAGCAATTAGAGATTTGTCTTTTTCAGATAAAAGAATTTCAAAAGATGTAAAAAAAACAATTTCATCAGCCATTGCTAATGCAGAAAATAATTATCAATATGACATAGACAAATTAATAGTTAAAGAAGCTTACTGTGGAAAACAAGTAGTTATGAAAAGATTTAGACCAAGAGCCAAAGGAAGAGCCGCTCCAATTATAAAACCTTATTCTAATTTAACTATAATACTTACTGAAAAAACAAAACAAAAGGAAAGCCATGGGACAAAAAGTTAATCCAGTAGGTTTAAGATTAGGAATTAATAGAGGGTGGGATTCCATATGGTATGCAAAGAAAAAAGATTTTGGAGATAACCTAATAGAAGATTACAAAATTAGAGAATTTATCAAGAAAAACGTAATTAATTCGGGAGTTTCTAAAGTTATGATTGAAAGAACAGTTAAAAAATGTTTTGTAACAATTTATACTTCTAGACCAGGATTTGTTATAGGAAAAAAGGGAAGCGATATAGAAAAAATAAAAGGAAAACTTTCCAATTTAACATCTAATGAAGTAGTTTTAAATATAAAAGAAGTAAAAAAACCAGAAACAAATAGTTATCTAGTTGCTGAAAACATAGCACAACAGTTGGTTAAAAGAATTTCTTATAGAAGAGCAATGAAAAGGGCAATGCAATCTGCTTTAAGATTAGGGGCTAAAGGAATTAAAGTTTCAATAAGCGGAAGATTGGGTGGAAATGAGATTGCTAGAACAGAGTGGTTAAGAGAGGGGAGCATTCCTTCTCATACATTAAGAGCAGATATAGATTATGCTGAAGCTGAAGCATTAACAACATATGGTATAATTGGAATTAAAGTATGGATCTATAAAGGAGAGGTTTTTGTAAGAGAATTTAATCAAGAAAGAAATAAAAAATAATCATGTTACAACCAACAAGAACCAAATTTAGAAAAGCGCACAAAGGAAGAATTCATGGCCACGCATCAAGATGTAACAACATGAATTACGGTACTTATGGATTAAAAGCAATTCAACCAGAAAGAATAATTTCAAGACAAATAGAAGCGGCCAGGGTTGCTTTGACAAGACATATGAAAAGGCAAGGAAAAGTATGGACAAGAATGTTTCCTAATATACCAGTTTCAAAAAAACCTACAGAAGTCAGAATGGGCAAAGGAAAAGGTTCCCCAGAATTTTGGGCATGTAGAGTTAAACCCGGAAGAATTTTATTTGAAATAGACGGCGTTCCAGAACAAACAGCCAAAGTAGCTTTATATAAAGCATCAGCGAAATTACCAATTAAATGCAAATTTATAAAAAGAATATAAAAATGAAAAAAAAAGAAATTAATAAACTAACAAAAGAACAATCAGTTAAAGAATTTGAAAAATTAAAAAAAGACCTATTTAATATTAGGTTTCAAAAAATTAATGGTCAAATTAAAAATCCTTCTAAAATAAATGAAACGAAACGTAATATAGCTAGATTAAAAACGTTAATGGAGAGAAAAAATGCCTAAAAAAATATTAAAAGGAATCGTGGTAAGCAATAATCCTGACAAAACTATTACTGTCGAGGTTGAGAGAAAATACCAACACCCTTTATTAAAAAAGGTAATAAAGGCGAAAAAAAAATATAATGCTCATGATAATAATAATAAATTTAAAAATGGTGATAAAGTTTCAATTAGGGAATGTAAACCATATTCAAAATCTAAAAAATTTGAAGTAATTGGGGATATTAAATGATTCAAGTACAAACCGAATTATTTGTTGCTGACAATAGTGGAGCAAAAAAAATTGAATGCATTAAAGTTCTTGGTGGTTCTAAAAGGAGATATGCTAGCATTGGTGATACTATAGTAGTTGCTATAAAAGAGGCAATGCCTAAAGGTAAGGTCAAAAAGGGAACTGTACATAAGGCAGTAGTAGTTAGAGTTAAGAAAGGAATACATAGAAACGATGGTTCAAAAGTAAGATTTGATAATAATGCAGCCGTATTAACAGATGATAAAGGAGAACCTATTGGAACTAGAATATTTGGACCGGTAACAAGAGAATTAAGAAACAAAGGACAAATGAAAATTATTTCATTAGCACCCGAGGTATTGTAAATGATTAAAAAAGGCACAAAAGTTAAAATTATATCAGGAAAAGATAAAAATAAAGATGGTGAAGTAATAGAAATAGATAGACAAAATAATAGAGCAAAAATTAAAGGTTTTAATATGGTTAAAAAGCACGTGAAAACTACAAAAGAAAAAAAGGGAGGAATAATAACTAAAGAAAATTTTATTCACATTTCAAACCTAGTAATTATTGAAAAAAAAAAAATAAAAAATAAAGAAATTAAAAAATAATGGAACCAAGACTTAAAGAAACCATAAAAAAAGAAATACAACCTATATTAAAAGAAAAATTTGGTTACAAAAATCTATATATGGGTCCAAAGATATATAAAGTTGTATTAAATATGGGTTTAGGATTAGATGGAAATGATTCTAAAATACTAAAATCTTGCGAAGAAGATCTAGCTAAAATTGCGGGCCAAAAACCAGTAATTACAAAGTTCAAAAAGTCAATTGCAAACTTTAAAACCAGAAAAAATACAAATTCTGGTCTCAAAGTAACACTTAGAAAAAATAAAATGTATGAATTTTTAGATAGACTAGTAAATATTGCGTTACCTAGAATTAAAGATTTTAGAGGACTAAATCCAAACAGTTTTGACAAATTTGGCAATTTTACGTTTGGCATAAGGGAACATATTGTTTTTCCTGAAGTAAATTTTGATAAAGTAGATAAAATTAGAGGTCTGGATATAACGATTTCAATAAAAACGCAAAATAAAGACCATAGTTATGAATTACTTAAAAAAATAAATTTTCCATTTTTAGAAAGAAAGGTCAATTGATGGCAAAACTTAGTTCAATAAATAAAAACAATAAAAGAATTAAACTTGTAAATAAATATTATAAAAAAAGACAAAATTTAAAAAAAATAATAATGAACAAAAATTTATCTTTAGAGGAAAGATTTAAAGCGCAACAAAAACTTTCTAAAATGCCAAGAAATTCTGCATCAAATAGAATTATGAATAGGTGTCAAATCACAGGCAGACCACATGGCGTGTATAGAAAATTAAAAATATCAAGAATAGCTTTAAGACAATTGGGATTAGAAGGAAAAATACCAGGAATGGTAAAATCAAGTTGGTAGAAAGGAAAATATGAGTTTAAGCGATCCAATAGGAGATATGTTAGCTAGAATTAAAAATTCTCTAATGAGAAATCATAAAAAAGTTGAATTACCTTCATCAAAATTCAAAATAAAATTAGCAGAAGTTTTAAAAAGCGAAGGTTATATCAAAGACTACAAAGTAACTGAAGAAATAAAACCGAATCTAGAAATTAATTTAAAATATAACTCTGGAAACCCTGTTATAAGTTCTATTGAAAGAATTTCTAAACCAGGAAGAAGAATATTTTCTAGTGCACAGAGCTTACCTAAGATAAATAATGGCCTGGGTATAGCAATAGTATCAACTCCCAAAGGAGTGATGACAGATATTGATGCAAGAAAACAAAATATAGGTGGGGAAATAATTTGTAAGGTATTTTAATGTCAAAAATTGGTAAAATAAATATAACTATTCCAGATAAAGTAAAAGTACTTTTAAGTGGAAATACGATTAATATTGAAGGACCTCTTGGTAAAAAATTTTTAAACATAGATACTGATTTATTTGATTTAATAATTAATGAAGGTAAAGAAGTTTCAATTAAACCGAAAAAAATATCTCAAAACATAAAAAAACTATGGGGGATGAATAGAAGCTTGCTTAATAATGCGATAACAGGTACCAGCAAAGGATATGAAAAGATTCTTGAATTATCAGGGGTAGGATTTAGAGCCGCATTAAAAGGCAAACAATTAAATCTACAACTAGGCTTTAGCCACGATGTTAATTTTGATATACCCGAAGGAATTAAAATAACAGTAGAAAAACAGACAATAATTAAAATAGTAGGTTTCGACAAACAACAAGTAGGTATGGTAGCTTCACAAATTAAAAGCATTAGACCACCAGAACCGTATAAAGGCAAAGGTATAAAAGAACAAGGTCAAAATATTTTAAGAAAAGAAGGAAAGAAAAAATAATGAAATTGTCTACATTGAAAAGAAAAAGAAATAGAGTAAGAAATAAACTCAAAAAATCATCAAATGGAGATAGATATAGATTAAGTGTATCAAGAACTGCAAAAAATATAAGTGGCCAAATTATCGATGATGTGAATAAAATTACACTTATTTCCGCATCTTCTTTAAAAAAGGAAGTAAAATCAAAAAAACAAAACAAAACCGAATTATCAATAGCTGTTGCTGAATTATTAGCAGCAAAAGCCAAGGAAAAAAAAATTACTAAAGTGTATTTTGACAGAGGTATTTACAAATACCACGGTCGAGTAAAAAAATTTGCAGAAACATTAAGAAAAAATGGATTGGACTTTTAAATTATGGAAACAAACGGTACAGAAATATTAGAAAAATTAGTACATATAAACAGAATTACTAAAGTAGTAAAAGGTGGAAGAAGGTTTGGATTTTCAGCACTAGTTGTAGTTGGAAATCAAAATGGAAAAATAGGTATAGCTCATGCTAAAGCAAAACAAGTGCCAGATGCAATTAGAAAGGCAAATGAAATGGCAAAAAGAAACATGATACAAGTACCATTAAGAGAAGGAAGAACAATACACCATGACATTTATGGTAAAGATGGTGCAGGAAAAATAAAATTGAGAGCTGCTCCAAAAGGAACAGGAATTATAGCAGGTGGACCAGTACGCTCTGTTTGTGAAGTATTAGGTATAAAAGATATTGTAGCAAAATCATTAGGAACTGCCAATCCTCATAATGTTATCAGAGCATGCATGAAAGCACTGTCAAAACAAAACTCACCAAAAAATATATCCAATCTAAGAAACAAGAAAATCTCAGAAATAATTGAAAAAAGAGGTTAATGACAACTTTAAATACAACTTCACAAGTTAAAATAAAGAAAATCAGGGTAGGCAGAGGAATTGGATCAGGAAAAGGAAAAACTGCTGGAAGAGGAATGAAAGGGCAAAAATCAAGATCTGGTGTAGCAATCAAAAGTTTTGAAGGTGGACAAATGCCTTTATATAGGAGATTGCCAAAAAGAGGATTTAATCCATTAAAAAAAGTTAAAATTGCAAAAATAAATATAGAAAAACTACAAACACTTATAGAAAAAAATATATTAAAGACTGATGAAAAAATAGATTTAAAAAATCTAATAAAGAAAAATATATTGAATAAATCTTATAAAAAAATAAAAATATTAGGAACAGGCAATATTAATATTAAATTAGATATAGAAGCTGATTTTTCATCTAAATCCGCAAGAGAAAAGATAGAAAAATTGGGCGGAAAAATATCAATAAAAAAAGCTTAATCAATGAGTGAAAAATCTCAAACAAACGATTTAAAAAATCGTATTTTATTTACTATCTTTATATTATCAATTTATAGGCTTGGAACTTTTATTCCATTACCAGGTATAGATCCTGATCAATTACAAATTATGATGCAAAGTAATCAAAAAGGATTGCTAGGTATGTTTAACGTATTTGCTGGAGGAGCAGTGAGCAGAATGGCAATTTTTGCATTAGGCATAATGCCATATATTTCTTCATCAATTATTGTACAGTTATTAACTGGCGTTTCTGATTATTTCAAAAATTTAAAAGCTCAAGGTGAAATAGGTAGACAAAAAATTACTCAAATAACAAGATACGGTACTGTTTTATTGGCTATAGTTCAAGGATATGGCTTGTCAGTTGGATTAGAATCTTCTGCTAATTTAGTTATTAATCCAGGATTTTTTTTTAAAATTTCAACAGTTACAACAATAGTAGCGGGAACAATATTTTTAATGTGGCTAGGAGAACAAATCACTCAAAGAGGAATAGGAAATGGAATTTCATTAATAATTTTTTCAGGAATTGTAGCAGAAATACCCAGGGCATTAGTTACTACATTTGAATTAGGCAGAACCGGAGCAATTTCAACAATAATGATTTTAGGAATTTTTACTATATTGATTCTAACTATTTTATTTATTGTATTTATGGAACGAGCACTAAGAAAAATATTAATTAATTATCCAAAAAGACAAATGGGTAATAAAATGTATGGAGGAGATTCTTCTCATTTACCTTTAAAAATTAATTCTGCTGGAGTTATTCCAGCAATTTTTGCATCAGCATTATTACTTTTACCTGTTACATTTTCAAACTTTAATATTTCTCAGAATGAAACATTTTTAAATATATCTTCATATTTTTCCCAAGGTCAGCCTCTTTATATGATTTTATATGCGTCAGGAATAATTTTTTTTACATTTTTTTATACATCAATTACATTTAATCCAAATGAGACAGCAGAAAACCTAAGAAAATATGGAGGATTTATTCCAGGAATAAGACCAGGAGATAGCACAGCAATGTATATAGATACAATACTTACAAGATTAACTACAATGGGTGCGCTATATTTAACTTTAGTATGTTTGATGCCAGAATTTTTAATAGCAAATTACCCAATTCCTTTTTATTTAGGTGGAACATCAATATTAATAGTCGTAGTTGTAGCTATAGATACTGTAACTCAAGTGCAGACAAGATTAATGAGCTCTCAATACGAACAATTAATTAAAAAAACTAAGTTTGGTAGATAAAAGTGAATATAATAATGCTTGGCTCTCCAGGAGCAGGTAAAGGAACTCAAGCACAAAATATTGTTAATAAATTTAATCTAAATCAAATATCGACCGGAGATCTACTGAGAAATGAAATAAAAAATAAAACAAATATAGGTAGAGAAATTGAAAAAATAATATCCAAAGGAGATTTAGCAACAGATGAAATTGTTGATAGATTATTAAAAAAAGAAATAATAAGCGCCAACATTAGAAATAATATTATATTTGATGGATATCCGCGAAATATAAATCAAGCTGAAAATTTAGAGTTAATTCTTAATTCTGATAATCAATCTATAAATTATATTTTATTTTTAAAAGTTCCAAGAGACATCATCGAAAAAAGAATATTAGAAAGAATAACATGTGAAATTTGTAATAAATCTTACAATGAATTTATTGATAAAAAGAAAATTGCAAACCATAAATGTGGCAGCAAATATTTAAAAAAAAGAAAAGATGATAATAATGAAGCTCTAATAAATAGGTATGATGAATATATGAAAAAAACAAAACTAGTTTTAGATTTTTACTCATCCAGAAATAATTTTTATGAAATTGATGGAAGCGATGAAATTGAAGTAATTTCAAGTAAAATTGAGCAAATTCTTAGAGGATAATACATTGACTTTAAAACAACTTCTTATATAAAAGGCTAAATTTTATCACAATATTATGGCTCGTATCGCAGGTGTAAACATACCACAAAATAAATTGGTGCAAGTAGGATTAACTTATATTTACGGTATTGGTGATAAATTTTCTAATGAAATATGTAAAGCTTTGGAAATATCAAAATCGCAGAGGGTCAATGAATTAACTGATGATCAAATTTTAAAAATAAGAGAATATATCGATCAAAAAATTACAGTTGAAGGTGATTTAAGAAGAGAAAATTCATTAAACATTAAGAGATTAATTGATTTAGCTTCTTATAGAGGTTCTAGACATAGAAAAAAACTTCCTGTTAGAGGCCAAAGAACAAGATGCAACGCAAGAACAAGAAAAGGGAAGGCAATAGCTATTGCTGGAAAAAAACTAACACCATTAAAAAAATAAACAATGAGTAAAGAAAAAATAGAAAATAAAGATCAAATAAAAGATATCAAGTCAAAAACTAAAAAAAGCACATATTCAAAAAAAAAAAAAATTAAAAAAAATATAACAAATGGTATTGCTTATATTCAATCAACTTTTAACAATACAATTGTTTCGATATCTGATAATAATGGAAATATTATTTCTTGGTCATCAGCTGGTCAAAAAGGATTTAAAGGATCTAGAAAATCTACCCCATATGCAGCTCAGGTAGCAGCTGATTCTGCGGCGGCAAAAGCTTTAGAATATGGTATGAAAAGTTTATCTGTTGAAGTTAAAGGTCCTGGATCAGGTAGAGAAACAGCATTAAGAGCTTTGCAATCAAGAGGTTTTAAAATCACTTCAATTAAAGATAGTACCCCAATGCCGCATAATGGTACTAGACCACCAAAAAAAAGGAGAGTGTAATGGAATCAGCAGAAGTAAATGTAAAAAATTGGAAATCATTAATAAAACCAACTAAACTTGACGTTCAATTAAGTGATGACAAATCGCATGCAAAAATTATAGCCGAACCACTTGAAAAAGGTTATGGATTAACTTTGGGTAACTCACTAAGAAGAATTTTACTTTCTTCTATAAGGGGTGCAGCAGTTACTTCAATTCATATTGATGGAGTCTTACACGAATTTACTTCAATTAAAGGAGTTAGAGAAGACGTTACTGATATAGTATTAAATGTAAAAGAATTAGCATTAAAAAGCAGTACTGAAGGAGCCAAAAAATTAATTTTAGATGCAAAAGGACCTGGAGAAATAAAAGCATCAGCAATTTCATCAGTTCCTGATATAGAAATATTAAATCCAGATTTGGTAATATGTAACTTAGATGAAAATACTAATTTTCACATGGAAATGACCGTAGGTACTGGAAAAGGTTATATTTCAGCAGATATGAATAAACCTGAAGAACCACCTATAGGATTAATACCAATAGACTCATTATTTAGTCCAGTCAAGAAAGCGTCTTATTCGGTAAGCACAGCTAGAGAAGGAAAAGCTTTAGACTATGATAAATTAACTATGGAGGTTCAAACAAATGGGTCAATTTCTGCTGAAGATGCTGTGGCTTATTCTGCAAGAATATTTCAAGATCAATTAGGAATGTTTGTTAATTTTGATGAACCAGTTGAGATAATAGTTAGAGAACAACCTAGTGAACCTGAATTTAACAAAAATTTGTTAAGAAAAGTTGACGAATTAGAACTATCTGTAAGATCAATGAATTGCTTAAAAAATGATAACATTATCTACATTGGTGATTTAGTTCAAAAATCTGAAGGCGAAATGCTTAGGACTCCTAATTTTGGTAGAAAATCATTGAATGAAATAAAAGAAGTATTAACAGGAATGTCTTTATATTTAGGAATGGAAATTCCTAATTGGCCACCTGAAAATATAGCTGAATTATCAAAAAAACTCGAAGAAGCTATATAATGAAACATAAATTTGGTTATAAAAAACTAAACAGAACATCAGAGCACAGAAAAGCTCTTATAAAAAACATGCTCAATTCATTAATAAAGTATGAACAAATTACAACAACTCTACCAAAAGCAAAAGTTTTAAGACCCCAAGCGGATAAAATAATTACTCTTGGTAAAAAAGATAGTTTGCATAACACAAAAACATTAATATCAAAGTTACAAGATTCAAAATCAGCGAACAAAGTTAAGAAAACTCTATCAAAAAGATACCAGGATAGAAAAGGTGGCTATACAAGGATTATCAAAGCTGGATTTAGGTATGGAGATAATGCACCTATGGCAATAATTGAATTTGTAGATAGAGATCTTGAAGCAAAGAGAGTTGATCGAAAGAAAAAAGACACAACAAAAGATACGAAAACTGAAGAGTCCAAAGTAGCTACAGCTTAATTTTCTTTATAATTATCTCTAAATGAAAAAAACCATTAGCGTTGACAAAGCGTATAACGATATGCGTATTGATCGATTATTAAGAAATCATCTAGGCAAAATACCACAAGGATTAATTGAAAAAAATTTAAGAATTGGAAACATAAAATTAAATAAAAAAAAAGTAAAAAGTTTTATAAAAGTTAAACAAGGTGATAAAATAGATATCTTTAACTTTAATTATGAAAAAAAAATTATACAAAAAAAAATAAAATATCAACCCAGCAATGAAATAATAAAAGAAAACGAAAATCTGATAATAGAAAATAATGATGATTTCATAGTTCTTAATAAAAGTTCTGGAATATCTGTTCAAGGCGGCACTAAATCAAAAAAAAATCTTGTAGATATATTTGCAAAAAGTAAAATTTTTGAAAATTCAAAACCTTATTCAGTGCATAGATTAGACAAAGACACGTCTGGTGTTTTTATCATGGCAAAAAATAGAGAAACTGCTCAATTATTAACTTCCTTATTCCGCTTAAGAAAAATACACAAAACTTACTTGGGTATATGTCACGGTGAAATTGATAAATTTAAAGGAACTTTAAATATTGATCTGCTTAGATATGAAAACAAAAAAAAAATTATAGAAAAAGCAGAAACAATGTTTAAAGTATTAGACAAAAATAATACATCAACATTGATAAAAATGAAACCTGTTACAGGTAGAAAACATCAATTGAGAAAACATTTTTTTATGATAGGACATTCATTTTTAGGTGATAAAAAATATAATTCTCAAGCTGATATTAAATCAATAAATAAAAATTTGATGCTTCATTCTTATGAAATTAAATTCATGTTTAAAGAAAAAAAATATACATTTAGAGCTTCTTTACCAGATTATTTTAAAAAGATGCTTAAAACAAAAAGACTTAATTTTGGATATTAGTTAAAAAATTTTTTATAAGCATATCTTTTATAATTTTATAATTCTGTTTTTTTATTTTAATCAAATTAGTTATTTTTTTTTCTTTAATTCCGCAAGGAATAATTTTTTCATATTTTTTTAGATCAATATTTATATTTATTGAAAATCCATGATAAGCAATCCATTTTTTTACTTTAATTCCAATTGCTGCAACTTTTTCTATATTCTTATTATTTCTATACCAAATACCTATATTTTTTCTATCTGCAAAACTTTTTATCTTAAAATAACTTAAAGTATCAATTATTGTTTTTTCTATTGAAGAAATTAATTTCCTAATATTGATATCCCTTTTCTTTAAATCTATTATAAAATAAAAAATTAATTGACCAGGTCCATGAAATGTAATTTTTCCACCTCTATTTGTTTTAATAAAATTAATTGACTTATCTAATATTTCATTATCTTTAAAACTTGTTCCCCCAGTATAAATTTCATCATGTTCTAAAATCCAAATAAGTTCCTTTGCGCCACCTTTAGATATTTGATCTAATCTTCTTTCCATATATTTAATGGCAAAATTATATTTTATTGGTTTTATTGACTTTTTGATCTCTATATTCATTTAAAAATTGTATTATTTTCATTTTGTATTAATAGTCCCAACTAAATTAAAGGAAATTTTATGACTTTAGTTAAAAAAATCAAAGATAAAAAGGTAAATTTTGAATTTAATAAGGAATTTATAAAAGTAGTTACTGAAAAAATTACCAGTAATGATGCTCAGTTTATTACTAATTCTTTTAGAGAGATGCACCCTGCTGACGCAGCAGATATTATTGAACATTTAAATCAAAATGATAGAGAAAATCTTATAAAATTAAATAATTTTAAGATTGATCCTGAAGTTTTTGTTGAATTAAATGAATCGATTCAGTCTGAAATTATTACTTATTTATCATCTGACTCTATAGTTACTATTTTAAAAAATCTTGAATCTGATGATGCTATAAAAATTTTAGAAAATGTTGAAGAAAAGGACAAAAATATAATACTAAGTTCTCTTCCTCCAAAAGATAGATTTGCACTATTAGAAAGTTTAAGCTACCCAGAAGATACAGCTGCTAGAATTATGCAGCGTGAATTCACAGCAATACCAAGTAATTGGTCAGTTGGACAAACTATTGATTATTTAAGAGAAAATAAAGAACTTCCAGACGAATTTCTTGAAATATTTATTGTTGATGAAGAGTTTAAACCGATTGGTACGATACCATCATCTAAAGTCTTAAGAACGCCAAGAGAGTCAAAAATGCTATCCATTATGTCAGAATCGCAACTTTTAATACCAGTAGATATGGACAAAGAAGAAGTTGGTAATTTATTTGAAAATTATAATTTAAGTTCTGCAGCAGTCATTGACAAAAACAATAAACTAGTTGGTATGATTACTTATGATGATGTTTTAACCGTATTAAAGGAAGAAGCTGAAGAAGATGTGTTGAGATTAGCCGGAGTAGGAGATGAAGAAATCACCGATGGTGTTTTTACTAAAACAAAAAGAAGATTTAATTGGTTATTATTGAATTTATTTACAGCTTTTTTAGCAACTTATTGCATAAGTTTATTTGGAGCTACTATTGAACAAATGATTGTACTTGCTTTTTTAATGCCAATAGTTGCTTCAATGGGTGGTAATGCGGGAATGCAAACATTGGCTGTGACAGTCAGATCTTTAGCTACTAAAGATTTAACAAAAAATAATTTTACTAAGAATATAATTAAAGAATTTAATATAGGAATTTTAAATGGAGTTATATTTGCAATTATTAGTTCTTTAGTAGTTCATATATGGTTTGATGATTTTATATTGTCTATGATAATTTCGATTTCAATGATATTAACCATGGTTGTGGCCGGTCTTTTTGGTATTTTAGTTCCAGTTACATTAAAAAGATTAAATATTGATCCAGCAATATCTTCAAGTGTATTTGTTACAACAATAACTGATGTTATAGGGTTTGTTTCTTTTTTAAGCGTTGGTGCTTATTTCTTATAATTAGTAATTATCAATTAATCTTACTTTTTCTAAATAGTAAGCTATAAATAATCTGTATTTACCTCTTTTATTAAATTTATTAAGATTTTTTTCATTTCTGAATTCTAAATAATCTATTTTAATTTTGTAAAGATCCTCAAGTTTTTTAATATTTTGTTTTATCAATAATGATAAATTATATCTACTTATATTTATGCTCAATTCTCTTTTAAGTTTTAAAAGATATTTAGATATCAAAGAAACTTTATAATAATTTTTTTTGTTTAGAAGTTTAATTCTAGTTGATAGAGCAACTTTATTTTTATCTCTTACAGTAATACAGTTAATAATTTTAAATTGGTATTTCTTTCCTAAATATTTTTTAATAAGAAAAAGTTGTTGATAATCTTTTTCACCCAAAAAAACATATTTGGCTTTAATTACATTTAATAACCTATTCATAATATTCAAAACACCTTCAAAATGACCTTTTCTGTGATTCACACATAGTATTTTATCATTTTTATAAAGTTTAAAATTCTTAATTTTTTTTTTATAAATCTCCCTTACATTAGGAATAAACAAAAAATCAACTTTTATTTTTTTTAAAATTCTTATGTCAATTTTCAAATTTCGAGGATATTTTTTAAAATCATTAATGTCGTTAAATTGAGTTGGATTTACAAAAATACTTACAATTGTCTTCTTGCATTTTTTTTGTGATTTTTTGATTAGAGATATGTGGCCTTGATGAATTCCTCCCATAGTAGGTACAAATCCAAAGTTTTTAAAATCTTTTATTGCCTTATTTAAATCTAAAATATTTCTAATTATTTTCATTTGTAATAAATTAATTTATAAGTAAAACATTTAAATGATTAAACAAGCGATTATTCCATTGGCAGGGCTAGGTACAAGATTGTTACCACTTACTAGTGTATTTCCTAAGGAACTACTACCAATTAATGGAAAACCTGGAATAGAATATATATTAGATGAATGTATTGAAGCCGGTATTAAAGAAATAGTTTTTATTATCTCCAAAAAAAAGAAGATGGTCAAAGATTACTTTTATAATGATAAATTCTACACAAATATAATAAAGAAAAAAAAAGATCCTAGAATTATAAGCGAATACAAAAAAATTATAAAATATAAAAAAATGATAAAATTCGTTTATCAAAATAAACCTTTGGGTACAGGAGATGCTGTCTTAAAAACGAAAAAATATATTAAAGATAAATTTTTTTTAATGCTTCTTCCTGATGATTTGATTGTAAATCAAAATTGTTCTAAATCCATGATTAAAGTTCATAATCGTAATAGAGCGTCAGTAATGGCAAGTATGAATGTTAAAAAAAATACAGTTACTAGATGGGGCGTATATAAATTAAATAAAAAATTAAATAAAAGAGATTATTTAATTAGCGATGTTGTAGAAAAACCTTCAGTTAAAAAAGCTCCATCAAATAAGGCTGTTATTGGTAGATACATACTTCCAGTTTCAATCTTTGCAAAGTTATCAAAACAAAAGCCTGGAAAAGGTGGAGAAATACATATTACTGATGCAATTCAATCATTAATTTATCAAAAAGAGAAATTTATTGCACATAATTTTTCTGGAAAATACTTGGATTGTGGAACAATGAATGGTTACATAAAGTCAGCTTTGGAGATTGCTAAATTATGAAATTATGCATGATAGGAACAGGATATGTTGGTTTAGTTAGTGGTGCATGTTTCTCTGACTTAGGCAATGATGTTATTTGTGTAGATAAAAATGAGAATAAAATAAATAAACTTAAAGATAGAGAAATACCATTTTATGAACCCGGATTAGAAGAATTAGTTTTTAAAAATTATAAAAATAAAAGATTGAATTTTTCAACTGATTTGAAGAATTCAGTAAAAAAATCTGATATTATTTTTATATGTGTTGGCACACCAACTAAAAAGAGTGGTAGTGCCGCAGATTTAAGTCAAATTTACGAAGTTGTAAAAGAAATCAGTTCTTCAATTAATAAATTTAAAATTATTGTAACTAAATCAACTGTTCCAGTAACTACAGGTGATGAAATTGAAAAGATTTTATCTAATAAAAATAATAAAAGTAGATTTTCAGTAGTATCTAATCCTGAATTTTTGAGAGAAGGAGAGGCAATAAGAGATTTTATCTATCCCGATAGAATTGTTCTTGGGTCAAATGATAAAAAATCAAATCGTATTTTAAAAAATCTTTATTTACCATTAATTTCTAAAGGTGCTAACTATATTAACACTTCTAGACGTGCAGCCGAATTAATAAAATATTCATCTAATGCTTTTTTAGCTACAAAAATTACATTTATTAATGAAATAGCAAATTTGTGTGAAAAAATAGGAATTAATGTGGAAGATATTTCTATAGGAATGGGTTTAGATAAGAGAATAGGTAGTCGTTTTTTAAGAGTTGGACCTTCTTATGGAGGTTCTTGTTTTCCAAAAGATGCTAAAGCTATAATATCAACTGCAGTTAAATTTAAAACTAATTTATCTGTTATTAAATCTGTTATAAGATCTAATGAAGATAGATCAAAACATATACTAAGTAGAATCTATCAAATTCTCAAAAATAAAGTTAAAAATAAAAAAATATGTTTTTTAGGAGTTACATTTAAAGCAAACACAGATGATATGAGAGATACTGCATGCCTATCAATGATTCCAGCTTTATCAAAAAAAGGTGCCATTATTAAATATTTTGATCCAACTGGTTACAAAAAAGAATTTAAAAAAATTAAAAATGTTTCATATAGTAATTCAATTAAAAAATCTGTAGAAAATTCAGATTTGATTATAATTCATACTGAATGGAACGAATTTAAACAACTGAATTTTAAAATACTTGCTAAAAAAAAATATTTCAAAATTTATGATTTAAGAAACTTATACAAT
>MPLX02073415.1_pt1 | contig 34642 bp, 38 predicted proteins | sample 1617341 | NCBI WGS metagenome assembly MPLX02 (sample SAMN05944804, study PRJNA350692) | marine metagenome | biome: marine; feature: ODZ; material: water; isolation source: 120 m water sample filtered on 0.2 um supor filter | place: Pacific Ocean | collected 2012-04-08 | depth 120m m | reverse complement strand
TATCCGGCAGATGGGTCGCGCCGAGGCACGAAACAGATTTCACGGATCCGAATGTGTTATCGAGCAGATAGCGCCAATGACAGAGCATATCCAAAATAATCCCGCCACCGTCTTCCTTCCGATAGTTCCACGATGGTCGTTGCGCCGGAACCACGTCGCCTTCGAAGACCCAATATCCGAACTCACCACGTATCGAAAAAATGCGACCGAAAAAGCCTTTATCAATTATAGCGACTATGACTCTATGGACAGTTTAGTTGACCATATAATAGAGGTAGACACGAACGATGAGCTTTACAATGAATACGTTAACCAACCATTATTTAAAAAGAATAAAATTGGACAACATTTTTTTCCAAATTCGGTTTTGAGTTTTTTTAATTCAACTATAGTAAAAAGCCTTAATACTTAAACATGAAAAAAGTGATCGCCTCATGCAACTAATCAGAGAGCTAACCGGAAACTCAGGATGTAAAATACATCTTTTTTTAAAAAACGAAGTTTTCTTTGTAAGAAAAACCTCTAAAGACATCAGCTACAACGAAAGACTTGTTAATCAATTTCACAAACAAGTAAGCTTTAACAACTTAAAGGTCAAAACTCCAGTAATCCTTGAGGCGGGGTATTCTGATGGTCTTTTTTACATGGACATGGAATACACGGCAGGTCTCCCTTTAAATGACTTCGTCACACAGAACCACCCGAGAATGTGCAGCAAAATCATATCACTGATACTTCAAAGAAATCAGTCGTGCAAGTTCAACCCCAACACAAAAAAACTTAAAAACAAGATAAAAACTATAGCTTCGCAGCTGGTAGCCGATCGTTCTTTTTCTACGAATTTAGTTAAGGAATGTCACAAAAAACTCACTCAACTTCACGACAAAAATTGGGCAAACTTAGATCTGTCCTTCTGCCACGGAGACCTAACCTTTGAAAATGTTATTATTAGAGACAACGAAGTTTATTTGATTGATTTTTTAGATTCTTTTGTTGATAACCACTTGCTTGACGCTAGCAAATTAATAATGGATTTAATAATAGGGTGGTCATGGAGGTACTCCGACAATATCCCATACGTAAAAAACTCTCTGATACTTTCAAATATTTATAAGCTATACCCCGACAAGGACGTTGACCTGATCCATAAATTTATTTTTTTACACCTACTCAGAATGTACCCCTATACCAGTTGCCCTATCTCTAAAAACAAAATTGAATTAGGTTTAAGTTACTGCCTTGATAATTTTAATTTTAAATGAATAGAAAAACATTAATCATGCCTTGCGCAGGAAAATCGTCTCGCTTTCCGGGTACAGCTCCTAAGTGGACACTTACCAATTCCTCCGGAGAATCCATGCTAAACATGGCCATGAAGCCGTATGAAGACAAAGTAGACAACATCATTATTACAATAACTAAACAGCAGCTAACAAGCAGTGCATTAAAAAGTTTTTTTAAAAACGATGCAAATCATAAATTTTCCCTATGCGTTCTTGAAGGTCAAACCAAATCTGCATCCGATACCATTTACCAAACAATAAAAAACAAGAAAGTAAAAGGAGATATAATAATTAAAGACTGCGACTGCTACGTAGACTACAAGCAAACAGACTCAAGCAACTATATAGTAGGACTAGACATAAAGAGCAGTAATTTCTTTTCTCGATTAGAGTCAAAAAGCTTCATAAAAAAAGACAGCAACGATATTATAGTGGATATAATTGAAAAAAAGATTGTTTCAAATAGTATCTGCGTAGGGACGTACGCTTGTCAGTCTGATAGCTTTTGCACAAACTACCTTGAGCTTTGCAAAAACCCCGTCTTTCATGATGATGTTGAAATTTATGTCAGCTACGTTTTTTCCAAAATGATTTTAGCCGACCATTCTGTTTTTTCTTACATAGAAGCGAGCCGCTACATAGACTGGGGAACAATAGACGACTGGAATCAAAATAAAGACAATAACTATGGAAAGTGAAATTAATTACGCGTATCTAGAAACAACAAATTATTGTAATTTGGACTGTTCTTTCTGCAACAGGAACGAAGTTATTGGCCCACTCAAACATATGACTGTAGAGAATTGGAAAGCTCTCCTTTCTAAAATTAAACACCATCCATTAAAAAATTGCAAGCTGATGGGAATGGGAGAGCCCCTCTTACACCCGGAATTTGACAGAATAACCGCTGAGTTTAAAAATATTTTTCCTGATTGTTTTGTTATAGTTGCAACAAATTGCCAATACTCAATCAAAGAAGGCTCAAAAATGAGAACTAAGTTCGAAAAAGCAATTAAAAACTTAGACCAACTTTACTTATCAATAGATGGATATGAAGAAAGCTACGAAAGGGACAGATCTCCAGCCAAATGGGATAAGTTAATTTCTTTTTTAGATAACCTGAAAACTGTAGACAAAGGTAATTGCGATATAGTTGTTAATTATGTTGTGAATGCTTACAATATTGATGACATTAAAAAGGTAGACAAACTTAGAAGAGATTATAACTTAGGAAGGTTAAGGTTGAACATTGCTCAGCTTTGGGGGGAGGGAGACTCCCTTGCCGACAACATCGAAACTTCCGGCTACTCCATAGATCAATTAAGATACTTAAGAGAAAATTGGTCAGATAAAATAATGGGAAAAGGGAACTGGGAATTCCCTGACTGCTTTTGGGTAAAAGAAGGTCTTTATACGACTGTAGAGGGCCGGGTTTTAATGTGCTGTATGAATACAGGGGCTAGATCATTTGGCAATTTATTTACTCAAGATTTAGAGGAAATAAGAGCTTCAAGTGATTTTCAAAACGTTAAAAAGGGGTGCGAAAACAATAAGCCCACAAAGCATTGTAGAAATTGTTCTTACAAAGAACTTTCACCGCTCCTCAAGGAGTTAAATGTTCTCAACTGATGCTTTTTTCAAACATAGTTAGAAGATTTGCCACTCGACTTACTAAAGTTGAAAATAAAAGGCTCGACATGGCAGAAATGCCTAACAATATCCCCCGACCCTTGTTTGACCTCTTTTTAAAAACATTAAAACAGGAAGACTTCATTTGTTACCCATGCGAGAAGGATTATGATAACTTAAAAAACTCTATTGCCACATTAAATGACGTCGCCCCTTCTAACATTTCCCTCAACCATGGCTCAGACCAATCTATTAAAAATATTTTTAACTTATTTCAATCCAAAGGGTCTGAAGTCATTTTTAATACCCCATCTTTTCCGATGTACCAAGTATATGCTGATACCTTTGGTTTTACACCAAGGCTGGTAGGCTATAATGACTATCAATGTGAACTAGAAGATTTATTAGCCTTAGTGAACAAGAATACCAAGCTGTTGGTTTTAGCTAACCCAAACTCTCCGTACGGAGATATAAAATCAAAAGATGAAATTGCGGACCTATGTAACCGCTTGCAGCAAAGAGGGGTTTACTTATTACTAGATGAGGCTTATATAGATTTTGGAGGAGAGAGTTGTTCTTCTTTAATCTATCGCTTTGATAATCTTTTCATTACAAAAACTTTTTCTAAAGCATGGGGTGCCGCTGGAACTAGGTGTGGATATTCCATTTCCAGCCCCCTTAACACAAACATACTTGAAAAAATTAGGCCTTCTTTTCCTTACGCTGGCCCAACCATAAAATATTTGCAATTCATCTTAGACAACCCTTGCATAAAAAACAATTTCGTAAAAACAGTCAACGAAGAGAAAGCCGCAATCAAGAAGCTGTCTCTAAAAAATATATCCACTCATTTAGGAGCTGTTAGTTGGGTTAATTGCACCTCTAATGATAGCTTTTTAATGAGAAAAATATTAGATGAAGAATCTATTGCGTACAAATACATTGACAATAAATATATAAGAATCGGCCTTTTCAAAGGCTTCTCAAAATTAATAAAGAAAATAGACCTTCAATTATAACAGCAAAAATGAAAACCTTTTTAGTGCACTACACACGCCTGCGCGACAGGAAAGAGTTCGTTGATTTTCAATTTTCTAAATTTGGCATCCAAGCGGAGGTAATCACCGATTACGATAAAGACGATTTGTCAACAGCTCAGATTGACTCATTTTATGAAAAGGACAAGACCCTCTACGAGTCTAAAATCCGCCCCCTTTGGGACGCTCAACAATTTAAATATCGCGAACTTAATATGCCGGAGATTTCCTGCACAATAAAACATTTCGAAGCGATCCGTAGAGCATCCGAAGCCGACTCCCCTTATTCTTTAATTTTTGAAGACGACATAGTGTTGGTAGAAGATTTTAACCAGCGGTTCGAAGAAAACCTTAAAAACACACCTGACGACTGGGACGCTATTTTTATTGGAACAGGATGCGGCGAATGGTTTCAAAAAATTAAACTTGACAAAGTTAACGAAATAACAAAAAATTGTTTTTTAGTAGGGCATCCCGCAACCAATTGTGCGGAAGCTTACCTTATAAAGAAGGACGCGGCCGACAAAGTGTTTAGAGGGGCGTCTCCTTTTCATTTGATTAGCGACTGGGAGCTTGCCTACCAACTCTACAATATGGACGCAAAAGTCTACTGGTGGTACCCTTCTTTAATAGAGCAAGGATCTAAAAACGGAATGTTCAACTCAACCTTGGATTTAGGGCAAAGACATACTGAAAGTAATTATGATTAATGTAGCTTTTATAAAGTATGCTGGAATGGCATCAGGTGGCGTAGAAAAATACATGCAGACGATAGCTTGTTTATTGCCTAAAGAAGATTTTCAGGTTGATTTTTATTACACTAATGTAGCCCCTACTATAGGAAGTAATTTTGTTCACCCCGATAACGATTCGTCACGACTAGAACTTATGAAGTCGGAGGGCATAAACACCATAGAGGTTCAGGTTGGGAAGAGAGGGCCAGAACCTTCCCTTTACGAGTGGCAAAACACCAATTTCTGGGAACTCTTCAACGAAGACAGCTACGACATCATACAAACGGGCCGAGGAGGTTACCCGGAGTACCCTTTTAATTTAATAAACAAAACAAAAATAATTGACAGCATCCATAGTTTTACAGGGGAAGACAAGCCGAACATCCTTAAAGCTATTTTATTATGTAAATGGCAGTTCGAGAAATGGGTTGAGAGCGGAGGGAACGCAGATAAAGGGGTGATTATACCGAGCTTGGTAAAAATTGAAGAAAAAAAATACCCTAGTTTAAGAAAGGAATTAGAAATTCCAGAGGACGCTTTTGTATACGGGTTTCACCAAGGAAATAGAGAGGATATTTTTTCTCCTGTTTCCCTTTTGGCGTATAACCAAATTAAAAATAAGAACAATTATTTTTTGATCATGGGTGGGGCAAAGCTGCACAGGGAGTTGGCTTCAGCTATAGGCTGTGCCAACATTAGATTTGTAGAATTTTCAAGTTCTCCTGATCGCATCCATGAGTTTCTAGAAACTATTGATGTGTTTGCTCACGCACGGTCTGATGGTGAAGTTTGTTCTGCTTCTATTATTGAAGGGCTTTACCACGGAAAGCCGGTCCTCTCCCACCCAGCTTTAAACATGGGGCATGCGGAACAAATTGAGGGGTGTGGAAAAATTACAGACTCTATCGATGAGTATGCTCAAGAAATGCTTCTTTTCGAGAAAAGCAAGGGATATTTAGAGCAAACATCCTCAAGCGCACGCAAGAAATACGAAGAAAAATATAAATACGAAAAAGTAGTTGACAAAATCCTTAACGTTTACTATGATGCTCAGAACTTTTTAAGACAGTGAGGATTGATGACATATCACATATTTACGGTGTTTATCGCCAGTGTTTGCGCGCCATGGGGATTAACGACACCCTTGGGTGTGACGCCCCCGAAGAACTGCAGCACATAAAAAGCGGGGAAGATTTTTTCCTTAATCAATACTTGAAGAAACTTCTTGGGGATGAGTTGGTTATTTTTGATGTTGGTGCCAACGAAGGCAGGTACGCTGAAATGGTTTCCTCTGTCTTCCCGCATGGTAAGGTTTATTGTTTTGAACCTCACCCTAAAAGTTATCAAAGATTAATAGACAGAAATCTGCCTTCCGAATGTTTTCAACTGGCTGTTGGAGCCAAAAATGAAAAGTGCACTTTATTTGAAAGGGTGGATCATCCAGACGGTTCCGAAATGGCATCAGTTCACGAATCAGTTATTACGGAGCTCCACGGAGTTGATAGCATTAAGATTGAAGTTGAAATGAAAACCATCGACAAAATCATGGAAGAAAACAATATCAGCGCTATAGATTTTCTAAAGGTAGACGTTGAGGGACACGAGTTGGCGGTAATACAAGGGGCGAAACAAGCGATTGATCACGGCCAGCTAAAAGTTATTCAGTATGAATTTAATCACCCTAATATAGTTAGTAGAGTTTTTATGAGAGATTTTCGTAACGAGCTTCCCAATTATGATTTTTTTAGGTTGTTAGAAAACGGGATGCTCCCAGTTTTGGATCACCCTATTTTTCAAGAGATTTTTGGCTACCAAAACATTGTGGCCGTTCACCAAAGTTTTTCCCCAGTATTTAGAAATGACTTATTGCTTTGACCTAGATGAAACCATTCAATTCCAAAACAAGGGGCTTTGTAGCCAGCACGTTTGACCTCCTGCATGCCGGACATTGCCTTTACCTGAAAGATGCAAAAAGAGTTTGTGATCATTTAATCGCAGGCCTCCAAACAAACCCAACGCTAGACAGGCCTGAAAAAAATAAACCAATACAAACGACCAAAGAAAGAAGAATACAACTTGAGGCCTGCAAATACGTTGACGAAATAGTCGAATACTCCTCCGAAGAAGATTTAAACAATATTTTAAAAAAAATTAAACCAGATATAAGAATTTTAGGCTCAGACTGCAAAGCAAGAGAATGGATGACGGGACGAGAGCATTGTTCCCAAATTTATTATCACCCACGGAATCATAATTGGTCAAGCACAGATCTCATCAAGCGAATAAAAAAGTCTTGATAAAGCACCTTTTGGTTACATAATCTGCATATGATGCACCATTATAAATCATTGGTTACTGGAGGGTGCGGCTTTATCGGATCTCATGTTGTAGACAGTTTGATGGCCAAGGGCCATCAAGTTATCGTGATTGACGATAAGAGCGCCGAATCTAACGACAAGTTCTTTGAAAACCCTAAAATTTACGAGAGTGGATTCAAGGCCTCTTATTTCGACTGCTCGATAACCGATTATGAAAAGATTGCCCCTTTATTCACAGGGGTTGATTATGTATTTCACCTTGGAGCCGAATCTCGTATTCAGCCTACGTTAGAGAGGCCTCAAGACGCCTGTATGACAAATTTCGTAGGAACGTGCAACGTACTGCAGGCTGCTCGTGCTAATGGGGTTAAAAGAGTAATGTATTCCTCCACATCCTCGGGGTACGGCCTAAAAAACGAGCCCCCTTTGAGGGAGGACATGGAAAGAGATTGCCTAAACCCTTATGCTGTAACTAAGGTTGCGGCTGAAGATTTAGCTCGAATGTATTATACCTTATGGGGGCTTGAAACCGTTATTTTTCGTTATTTTAATATTTATGGAGACAGGGAGCCTACAAAAGGACAATATGCTCCTGTTGTAGGCCTGTTTTTAAAACAGTTTCGTGGCAACGAGGCTTTATCTATAGTTGGAGATGGTACTCAGCGTCGCGATTTTACTCATGTAGATGATGTGGTGCAGGCCAACATGTTGGCAATGGAATCCGATAACCCGGGCATCTTAGGCGAGATTTTTAATGTGGGGACTGGTAAAAATTGTTCCGTGCTAGAGTTAGCGCAAATGATTAGTGACAACTACACTTTCATTCCCCCTCGCCCCGGTGAAGCCAAAAATACTTTAGCAGACATCTCTAAGGCACGAACACTTTTAAACTACAACCCTACCATAACCATAGAAGAATGGATAAAGCAAAAGACTACATAACCAAATACCTAACTGAAGTTAAAGAAATTTGTGACTCTATTGATAAAAAAGAAATTGCTCTCCTTGTTGAGGGTATTCAATCCTTAAAAGAAAGAAAAGGGCGCTTATTTATATTGGGAGTGGGCGGAAGCGCAGCAAACGCTTCTCATTGTGCCAATGACTTCAGAAAGATTGTTGGAATTGAGTGTTACGCACCTACCGACAATGTTGCAGAACTTACCGCCCGAATTAACGACGAAGGCTGGGACAGCTGCTTTGTGGAATGGTTAAAAATTTCTAATTTTAACAGTCAAGATGCAGTTTTAGTTTTATCGGTAGGAGGGGGGTCTTCCACCACTTCTCAAAATATTGTTCGGGCTGTGCAGTATGCGGTCGACCACAAGGCTTCGGTTTATTCCATCGTTAGCCGGGGGGGTGGCTATGCGAGACAATACTCAGACGTGTGTGTTTTAGTTCCTGTGGTAGAAGAATCAATGATTACTCCTCACGCAGAAGAATGGCAAGGAATTATATGGCATTTGTTAGCAAACTATAACTATGAAAATTAAAACATTTCTAGATGGAGCAAACCTTGAGGAAATTCTCAAGTACAAAGACGATGATCAAATCAAAGGCTTTACAACCAACCCAAGCTTAATGAGAAAAGCTGGGGTAAAAGACTATATGGAATTTGCTCACAACCTTGCAGAAAAAATACCTAAAGAAAAACACGTTTCGGTGGAGGTTATAGCGGATGAGCTTGAAGAAATGCAGAGACAGGCATTAATTATTTCTTCTGTCTCCGAGAACTTCTATGCTAAAATTCCCATCAGTAATACCAAAGGGGAATTTACCGGACCTATCGTCAAACATTTGGGAGAGAAAGGTGTTAAAGTTAACGTAACAGCCGTTATGACAGTAAGACAGGTTAAAGAGCTGTCTGGTTACTTAAGCCCCACTACGCCATCAGTAGTATCTGTTTTTGCTGGCCGAATTGCCGACACAGGAATCAACCCTGCTTACACGATGACAACCTGCAAAGGTATACTCCGACTAAATTCTGTTTCTGAACTTTTATGGGCAAGCTGTCGAGAAACATACAGTATCTATCAAGCAGACGAACTGGGGTGCGATATTATTACGGTGCCTTCCAGCCTATTAAAAAAACTAAAACTAAAAAATAAAGATCTAGAAGGGTACTCTCTAGAGACTGTGCAGGATTTCTATAAGGACGCGCAGGCAGCAAACTATTCCTTATGATTCTGTCTCGCTCCCCATACAGAATTACACTGGGAGGAGGAGGTACAGATCGACCTTCTTTTTACCGAAAGCATGGAGGGTTTGTAGTGTCGATGGCTATTGACAAGCATATCTATCTCACCCTAAAGCCCGACTACCTAGAGTCCCAGATTAAGGTTCGTTATTTAAGAACGGAGGTTGTTGATTCTTTAGAGGACCTAGAACACGAAAGGGCTCGTGAGGCCTTAAAAGCCCACGGCTTACAGAGATCTATTGAAATTAGCAGCTGTGGGGACGCCCCGGGCAATACAGGACTAGGGTCTTCCGGAAGCTATCTAGTCGCCCTTTTGAATGCCATACGCCATTATAAAAAAGAGCAACGCTCCCCTCAAGAATTAGCTGAAGAGGCATGCGAGATAGAGATAAACCGTTTAGGCTATCCGGTAGGAAAGCAAGATCAATATATTTCAGCTTTTGGAGGGTTAAGGGTTTTAGACATAGCCCCTACAGGAAAAGTAAATGTTAAAAACGTGCGCCTTGAATATGGGTCTCTTTTAGATCTTCTTAATAACTTGCATATTTATTTTTTAAAAAAGAAAAGAAACGCCTCTGACATTCTATCTAAGCTTGACACACCGAATCAAGGCAATGAAGAGCGCATGCTTAAAGTAAAAGAGCTGGGATATAAAACTTTAGATATTTTAGAAAGTAAAAACTTCGATGACTACGGTCTCATGCTGGACGATTATTGGAAACTAAAAAAAGAATTTAGCTCCGACATGTCCTTCTCTTTAGCTGATACTATGTACGCTGAACTAAAAGCCAAATTCGGTATACTTGGAGGGAAAATAATAGGGGCCGGAGGAGGAGGGTTTTTAATGGTTTACGCAAATAAAAAACACAGAGAAATTGAAAACTACATGGCTTCACATAATATCATTCGCTTAAACTATTTACCAGACTTTCACGGGTCAACAATCTTGGGAGATTTTACATCTTCAAACCAAAGACAGCTTTTACATTTATGAACATTTTATTAACAGGATCAACTGGATTTTTAGGCCATCATTTGGTCGATAAAATTACCCATGAAATAGAGGAAATCAACAAGCAAAAGAACTATGATGGAGAGGATATCTACCAGCTCTTCACTCCTCCCAGCGCCGAAATGGACTGCTTGAAGTATGATGAGGTTTATTATTATTGTCTTTACAATGATATTGACTCCATTATACACCTTGCGGCAGAGTGTGGAGGCATTGGGATAAACCAACGTAAACCTGCTGATTTCTTTTTGAATAATGTCGAGATGAGCCTCAACGTCCTGAAGGTATCTCACGAACTCAACCTCAAGAAGACGGTAACCTTGGGAACGGTATGCTCTTACCCAAAACATACACCCGTTCCCTTCAAAGAAGAAGACCTCTGGAACGGTTACCCTGAAGAGACCAATGCGCCCTACGGTTTGGCTAAGAAAAATTTACTGGTTGGCGCTCAAGCGCTTTCTCAACAATACGGCCATAATATAATTCATTTAATTCCAGTCAACATGTATGGCGAACATGATCATTTTGACCTTGAGGATTCTCATGTGATTCCAGCGATGCTACGAAAATTTCACGAAGCTAAAGTAAATAAAGATCCTGCCGTTTGCCTGTGGGGCGACGGGTCCGCATCTCGAGAGTTCTTATATGCAGGGGATTGCGCTGATGCCATTTGGAAAGCTTTCTCGACCTATAATGAACCGGACCCTATTAATATCGGAGCAGCGAAAGAGACTTCGATCAAAGAGTTAGCCGAAACCGTGAAAAAACTAGTAGGCTACGAAGGGGAAATCACATGGGATGTAAGTCGCCCCAATGGCCAGCCTAGGAGATGCCTTGACACCTCTAAAGCTAAGAAGCAGTTTGGGTTCGAGGCACAAACCTCCCTTGAAGAAGGATTAAAGAAAACATATAATTGGTACACAGTAAATCAGAACAGAATTAATCAATGAAAACTAAAGTAGTAGTAACAGGAGTAACAGGACAAGACGGTAGCCATTTAGTTGACTACCTGTTGGACAATACAGACTGCCATATAGTAGCATGCTTCCGCCGAGTTTCTGTTCAAAATTATGACAATATTCAGCATCGATTAGATAACCCTCGTTTTGAAAAAACTTATTTCGATCTCACAGATAATGAGTCAATCCAAAATATTGTCCAGAAATATCAGCCAGACTATTTTATTAATGTTGCGGCCCAAAGCTATGTGGGTGCCAGCTGGGATATTCCTGTGGCTACGTGGCACGCTAACGCGACAGGAGTTTTGCATATTTTAGAGGCGATACGGAAATTTTCCCCTCAAACCCGCTTTTATAACGCAGGTACTAGTGAAGAGTTTGGAGATGTGTTATACTCCCCTCAAAACGAGGAACACCCATTGCGTCCTCGCTCACCTTATGGGGCTGCAAAAGCCGCAGCTCGACATTTAGTTAAAGTTTACCGAGAGAGCTACAACCTATACGCGGTTCAAGGATGGCTTTTCAACCACGAAGGTGAACGCAGAGGAGAAGAGTTTGTAACACGTAAAATTACGAAAGGAGTAGCCCTTCTACGTCGCTTTATCGATAAAGAGAAAAAACCTTTAGCGTTACAGTTAGGAAATCTAGACTCTAAAAGAGACTGGGGTCACGCTCAGGATTATGTAGAAGGGATCTGGAAAATGGTCAACCAAAAAGAGAATAACCCCAACTTCGACATACCTAAGGACTACATAATCTCTACTGGCGAGACTCATACTATTAGAGAATTTTTAGAAAAAGCTCTAACTTTCGCAGGCATCCCCTTCAAGCTGAACACCTCTAAGGTTGGCGGCAGTGAACAATCGAACATTGAATACTTTAACCCAGAAACAGGCGATGCACTTGTTTGTATTAACCCTAAATATTTTCGTCCTGCAGAAGTGAAGCTTTTACTGGGAGACCCCACGAGCATTGAAACAGATTTAAACTGGGAAAGAAAAGTTAATTTTGATGACCTAGTGAAAAGAATGGTTGACAGAGATATGGAATTAGTGCAGACTTTTGACACCTCAACGTGAGGCACGTAAAGAATAGCAATGACTAAGAAAAGCAACCCCGACATACTGTCACCAGATTTCGTACAAAAATACAAGAATAAACAGCCTAAATGGGGTTTTAACGGACTAGGATATATTGTCTATAAAAGAACCTATTCTCGCCCTAAAGAGGACGGGAATCTGGAAGAATGGTACGAAACAATAGCCAGATGTATTAACGGAGCCCAAAAAATTGGAGCCAACTACACAAAGAGAGAGGCAGAAAAGCTATTTGACCTTGTTTTTAATTTAAAGTGTAACTTCGCAGGACGTGGGCTTTGGCAACTTGGTACCTCTACTGTTGACAGGTTTGGGGGCAACAGCCTCCTTAACTGCTGGTTTACAGCCATTAAAAAACCAGAGGATTTTTGTTTTATTTTTGAAAACCTTATGCTTGGAGGTGGGGTCGGTTATTCTATTCGACGAGAAGACATTCACGAACTCCCTAGAGTTAAAAGAGGGGTTGAGATTACCGTTAAGAATACTAACGACGCTGATTTCATTGTTCCTGACAGTAGGGAGGGTTGGGTCCGACTGCTAAGCAAAGTGCTAGAGGCTTGCTTTGTAACAGGAAAATCTTTCAACTATTCAACAGTCCTTGTTAGAAGTGCTGGTAAACCTATTGGCGGCTTTGGAGGCACAGCCAGTGGCCCAGAAATCTTAGTAGAAGGGATAGAGAAAATTGTAGGAGTCATAAAAGAAAGGGAAGGCAAGAAGCTCCGTAGCATTGACGTACTTGATATTGCTAACATTATTGGCTCCGTAGTCGTTGCTGGCAACGTTAGGCGTTCTGCTGAAATCGCCCTTGGCGATCCAGATGATTACCTTTACATTAAGGCTAAGAGGTGGGATTTAGGTAATATACCCAACTGGAGAGCAATGAGTAACAATACTATTTATTGTGACAGTTATAACCATATTGCTGAAGGTGTGTGGGATGGTTACGCTGGCAACGGCGAGCCCTATGGATTTTTCAATGTTGCTTTGAGCTCCAAGTTTGGAAGGACGGGAGAAAAGGCCAAGGAAAATTGCGAAGGAACTAACCCTTGCGGAGAAATATCGCTGGCAGATAAAGAGTGCTGTAATTTGGCCGAATTGTATCTCAACAACATAGAGTCTAAGCAAGAGCTTATAGAGTGCTCGAAACTCCTTTACAAGACTCAAAAAGCCATTTGTGCGCTTCCTTTTATTCACGAAGATACAAATAAAATTGTTCACAAAAACTTTAGAATAGGGCAAGGAGTTACAGGCATTTGCCAGTCTTTACACAATGAAAAGTTGGAATGGCTTAGTGATTGCTACGAAGCTTTGCGAGAGTTTGACAAAGAATGGAGCAAAAAACAAGGTTGGCCCGAGAGCATTAAGCTGACCACAGTTAAACCGAGTGGCACATTAAGCCTTCTTGCTGGAGCGACCCCCGGGGTTCACCCCGCTTACTCTCAATATTATATCCGACGAGTTAGAATGTCCAGCCAAGACGCGCTGGTTGAAACCTGCAAAACAACGGGATACCATGTTGAATTTGTAAAGAACTTTGACGGTACTCTCAACAGAGATACCGTTATAGTCGAGTTTCCTTGTGAAGCTGGGAAAAATGCCAAATTAGCAAAACAGATGAGTGCCGTCGACCAACTAGAGCTTGTCAAAAAAATACAACAAAAGTGGTCCGATAATGCGGTGTCCTGCACTGTTTATTACCGCAAGGAGGAGCTCGGGGAGATTAAAGAGTGGTTACGAGAAAATTATAAAAACAGTATTAAAAGCGTTTCGTTTCTTCTGCACCAAGAGCACGGGTTCGCCCAAGCTCCCTACGAAGAGATTGACGCAGAAACCTACAGGAAACTTTCTCTGGCTATTAAAAAAGTTGCAGCTGTTTCCGTAGGCAATGGTCAAACTCTTGAAGGGCTTGAGTGTGAAGGTGGCGCTTGCCCAATTAAATAAATGAAAGCAATAATAGTGGGTTGTGGTATCTCAGGAGCTACCGCAGCGGTAATCCTAAAAGAACGAGGGTACGATGTAGAAGTTTTCGAGACGCGTCCACACATAGGCGGCAATTGTTACGATGAAGTAGTGGACGGCGTGACGGTTCACAAATACGGAGCCCATGCTTTCCATACGAACCGAAAATATATTTGGGATTTTGTGGGGCGCTTTGCTACTTTTAATAATTTTTGCCCTATTGTTTTTGCCAACACAAAAGAAGGCATTATTCCCGTGCCCTTTAACGACAAATCAAAAGAATTAATTGGCGAGAAAAGTCATGAAGAAATTATTGATTTAATTTTTAGAGATTATAGCGAAAAAATGTGGGGGGAAACATGGGAGAACCTTCCTGCTGAAGTTACGTCTCGCATCAACAAGGTCCGAAGTGGGGTCAACCGATGTTATCATAATGATCCCTATTGTGGGGTTCCTCTTGGCGGCTATGTTGAAATGTTTGAGAATATGCTAGAAGGGGTTGAGGTTCATGTAGGCTGTGAGCCAGATGCATGGCGTAAGCAAAAATGCGATTTATTGGTTTATACCGGGAAGGTGGATGGGTATTTTAATTATTGCCACGGGAGATTAGGGTATCGTTCTTTGATTTTTGAGTGGGAGAAAACCGATAAACAAGAAATGTTTCAGCTGAATGAGTGCAACAAAGACAAAACTTGGCTAAGGTGTATTGATCACTCTCATTTTTATGGCAACGACAACTTAGACCAAGCGATTATTCATCGTGAATATTCTTGCAAGCACGATGAGGTTTTTGGATCAAACGAGCCTTTTTATCCAGAAAACTATGGAAAAAACCCTGCTTTGTACCAACAATATAGAGAAATGACAAAAGCGGAGAAAAATGTTGTTTTTACGGGCAGGCTGGCTACTTACAAATACATAGATTTGGACACAGCTGTATCCCAAACCATGAAGAAATTACAATATGGCTAAGAAACAAAACACTATCAAATTCTGTCTATGGACCCACATCCAAAACGAAGCCTCCATCATTGAAGATATGATAGAGAGTGCGGTCGACTATGTTGATTACATTGTTTTAGTTGACAACGGCTCTACTGATGGTACTCAGGATATAGTTAGGAACTATTTTAAAAAGATTGACGTACCAGCAGTTCTTTATGAAAACCCTAATGGGTGGACTAATCCGGGAGTCAACCGCCAACAAGCTTGGGACTACCTATGCCAAACCGACCATAAATGTGATTATATTTTAAGAATTGATGCCGATGAGATTATGAAAATAGATGATAGTTTCGATTGGGCTTTCTTTGAAAAACAAAACCCTGATAGCTATGATGTGATTTTTAGCAATGGGGGTTATTGCATTCCCCGTACATGGATTTGGAATTTTCATGTAAAATGGAAATGGAGAGACGATGAAGCTCATGAAGAAATTGTATTAGACGTTGACAACCCGGAAGACGAAGAGACTTACAGTCGCGTTATTCTACCTTACTCTTTTCGTCATGAAGCGGGTAAAGGGGTCGGCCATAGTCATGAAAACCCAGTAAAATACCATGAAGATGTTCTTAAGTTTGAGCTACAAATGCTAAGGCGCTTGCAAGAAGGGTCAAATATTCACCGTGAAAGGTATTACCTTTTCTACCTTTGTCGTTCTTTCAATTACGGAGCGCATGATATTGACGAAGAGCATGCGTACGATCTTTTTCCGTATGGCAAACATGATGTGATTCAATTTCTTAAAAAGGGCATTTATTATTATGAGAGATTTATCGACACCTTCATAGATGGTCCGGATTGGTTTATTTTTTATTTTAAATCCCAACTTCACGAAAGGCTGCATGATTATGAAGGACAAATAAAACTCCTTGAAAGATCTTACAATGACAACCCCTTGCGAGCAGAACCTATTCATGATTTATTTTGGGCCGCAGAAAGGGCTGGGAACCCTACTAGTGCTATTAAATGGGGAAGACTTCTTAAAGCGAAAAAACTAGACATAGAGAGAGATCCCTATGATGTTGAAACCTATAAATACTACGAACATAACGCTTCACTTCGCGCCGCAGTGGACGAAGTACTAATAAATGAGCCCCCACCTCCTTGCAGAACATTTAAATTCGAGGGCGTTACTCTTAAAGAAAACGGCCTCCTTTCCCTTGCGTGAAAAACAAACACCAAGAGAAATACCTTAAAACAACAAAAGGTAAACAAGCCCAATTACGAGCTCAGAAGAAATATGACGAGGAAAATTTAGAAAAAAGAAGGGAACAAAAAAGACAGCACATGCGCCGCAAGCGGGCCTCAAACCCTAATTATTGCAAATGGAAATAAAAAGAAAACAATACGACATCCTTCCCCAAGACTGGAGTGGCGACGACTACATTGTCTGGGTGTGGTGATAATAACTAAAAGCAACTATTTAAGGTTTTTCATTCCCATGCACGCAGAACTAGGTGTAAAGTATATTAAATATGAAACTTTGTCCTAAATCTAAAATTTATTTTATAGTTAAGAAAGAAGAGGGCAAAAACACCTTTAAAAACAATAAAAATGACTTCCTCAAAAAAAATAATCCCCGAAAAGGCTAACACCACAGCGGTAGCTGCGACAGATAAAGAGCAGCAAGAAGGCCTAGAGAAGAAGGAGTACCGTCAAGATAAAAGGGCATTAGATAGCGAAACCCTTCACGAGAGGCTTAAGCATCATGAGGATGCTGTAAAAAACCTAAAAAAAGAAATACAAAGCCTCAAAAAAGACGAAAAAGAAGACAAGAAAGACGTTAAAGATGACGAGGTTTTCCCTCGCTCCCGTCGAAGCGAAGATTTTCCGCTCAAGTCCAGTTCAGCTAAAACCAAAAAAGAGTGGGACAAGATAGACACGAAAGAGCTAAAACAAGACAGCCCTAAAGAAAAAAAAGAGCACGAAAAAGATGCGGTCAGCGACGATCAATCTAAAATCAAAAAGCTTAAAAAGGGCAAACCCTCTGAGAAGAAAAAAGCTGAGGTTTTTTATCTCAAAAGAGACGAGAAGCTTGACAAAGCTCGAGCCGCTGACGCAGTGAAGCTTAGCAGGCATACTCAATTTGGTCTCGACACTCTTGAGATTGATATAGAGGAAGCTGCCCAGAAGTTTTTTGGAGGAAAAAAAAGATCTAACCTGAAAGATAGCGATTTTTTATTCCCCGGCAAACGCAGTTTTCCAATCGCAACCCCCGCAGATGTCCCCGATGCGGTTTCTAATTTTGGTAGGATGTCCGGGAACATGTCTTATGATGAGTTTAAGAAGAAGCTAGTTAGTTTCGTAAAAAAGAAGGGTACAAAGTTCGTCGCAGCGTTGCCGAACACCATTAAAAAAGAATTCGATCTAGCAGGCGCTACTCAAATTGCTGATTCCCCGACAAGTACGGTGACCTAAAAGACGAGGTACAGTCTTTCAGAATACTCGTACCGTCAATTAAGACGGATTATGAGATAGATGATAAGTTACAGGAGCAAGTTAAGAAAGCATGGTTAAATACCTCTGACTTAGGCACCAGAACAGCGCGCAGAGACGCTGCGTTAATACTACCCTTAAAAAAACAACGCAAGAGGGCTTAAATGCCCTCTTTTTTTCTTGACTCTCCGTTTTTCTTGCATCACACTGCCTCAAGTGAAAGTAGACAGCTTAACTTTTGACAAAAAAAAGTCGTATAGACGCAACTTCCTTGAGAAAATCTCTATTTTATTTGGGTATTTTGAAAAACCTAAATCTACGTTAGCCTTGCGCCGTGAGATTATACGAAAACACTTACCCTTACCCAAAAAAAATTTAGGAACCTTCTGGAAGAAGGAGTCATTTTTTTTAAAAAAACTAATTAAACTTTATCCGGGGGAGGAGTTTTGGTTAAGAGTTAACTTCAAGCCCATCACAATCAAACTTAAATTTGGCACAAAAGAACAACAGCTCTACAGTTTGGCTCAATTTTTTGCATGGCCTTTTAAAGATGCCCTTGAAAAAAAATATCAAGAAACAAAATATAGCATTAAAAAAGATAATAACATCGAACTTTCTACGGAAAAATCCGGGGAAGATATTATAATAGAGCGGCGCCCGAAATCCATCAAGGATTTCCTTACCAAGAAATGATTTTTCAGTTAAAACAAGCCAATAAAACTAAAGAGCTTCTTATTGTAAATGGCTACTGCGACAATAGCAACAAAGTCTCTAAATGTTTAGAGCTTTTAAAAACATTACGCTCCTTTAATGGGGACATACTATACGTGTCCTCTTGTGAGATTGACGAGAAAATATCCAGAGAAGTGGATTACGCCTTTTTTCAAAGACGCAACCTTGTAGAAGAGTCTAACCGAATAACCTTTATAGATTGCTTGTTTCTATTGGACTCTAACCGAAAAGGTTTGCCTAGCCGCGCTGAGCCTTCCTTGGTTACCCGCAATTACATTCATGATAGTGGGCTTGCTCATTTAGATTTAATATTTCAAGGGATTCAAATAGCGCAAGGTCTTGGTTATGGCCATTTTCATTCTTTCACTTACGATATAAAACACACCCCCCAAGAGATTAATGACTACTTAAATAAAAGCTCTAACGCTTTGCGAAACAACAATAAATCTGGGTATTTTATTCAACATACCGAACAACAGAAACAGACAAAAACCGGCGATATGTTTAAATATTTCGTTTCGACTTGCATAGTTTTTTCCGGAAACGTCGATTTTTTCAATCAAGATTATTTAGTTAGAAAATTTTCCACCTACCCCCGCTTCGATGATATCAATATTCCCAGACAATTAGTTACCAAATATTGGTGTGGCGAACACTTTATGACCGCCTGCCTTCAGGATTATTTTAATTTTGAGGAGTTCCATTTAGAAGAAGATGAGTTTGCGTCGTCGTTTAAATCTCAGTGCACCGATACCCATTTAGAAGAAAAAAATATTGATCGCTTAGTTTACAATGAACCAACTAATGAGATCTTTGCCTTTTTTCTTAAAGACCCCTCTACAGCTTCCTTCAAGATCAATGGCGAGAAAGTTACACCTCTGTCGGTCACTCCTCGGGTTTACCCAGCTGCAGTGATAGCGTTTCCCGAACTAAAGAAGCCTATTTTTTTAACAAAATTTCCCTCCATACACGATGGTACCTACGATCTGGGAGGTTATACCTTTATCAACACCGATCATTTTCAGCAACGTAACCTTGTGAAAACCCTTGAAAACTCCGGTAGCGCAGACGTTACAGATATGACATTTTTATAATACAATGGCAAGACAAAAAAAAACGGACACAAGCAAAACGCTTACCCCAAACCAACTGATGAGTTCTTTCTTAAAGAATAACGAGAAAGACCACTATAACTATGAAGAAGAGCACGACTATAAGGTTTCCAGCGGTAGCCTTGTTGTGGATTACGAATTAGGAGGCGGCTTCGGTCCGGGTCTACATAGATTCACCGGCATAAACGAAGGAGGCAAAACTTCTGAAGCTCTAGAGGTCATGAAGAATTTCCTTAAAACCATTCCGAACGGACGAGGCTTCTACATTAAAGCTGAAGGGCGTTTGAGCAAAGAGATGCGTAACCGTTCCGGTGTAGATTTTGTTTTTGATTCGGAAGCATGGGAGGACGGCAATTGCTTTGTGTTCGAGTGCAATATTTATGAAACCGTCGTGGAGGCTTTACGCATGTTAGTGGGGAAAAATGAAGGTGATACAAAATATTGCTTTATTTTAGATTCCGTAGATGGTCTTATATCCAAAGGGGATATGGATAAACCCTTTGTTGAGTCTAAGAAAGTTGCCGGTGGAGCTGTCATTGCTTCGGACTTTATGAAGAGAGTCAGCATTGCTTTAGCAAAAAGAGGGCATATGGCCATTTTTGTCAGTCAGGTTCGAGCCGACATTAAGCTCGATCCCTACAGTAAAGCCCCAGTGAGACAAACTTCTGCAACAGGAGGTAATGCGCTCCTCCATTTTGCTAATTTTATTCTAGAGTTTGAACCCTGTTTTAAAACAGATCAGATCCTACAAAAACCTAACGAAAAATATGATCAAGAAAAGAATAAGATCATTGGGCGCTACGCTAAAATCACAGTAAAGAAAAGCCCCAACGAAAAAACCAACTGCGTAATTCAATATCCTATTGTTTACGGTCGCAGCGGAGGTCGTAGCATTTGGATAGAGAAGGAAATTTTAGACATGATGTTTTTATGGGATCTGGCCAACAAAAAAGGCGCCGGATGGATAGAGTTTGACGAAGATTTTCTCTCGATGCTAAGTGAGGAAGAAGTTGAGTTTCCCGAAAAGATTCAAGGGGAAAACCAGCTTTCTAAATTCTTAGATGAAAATGAAGCCACTAAAAACTTTCTTTTAAATTATTTTAGAAAGATGCTGACTTCCAGCTATGGTGTTTAAAACTCTATTTGGCTCAACTAGAAAAGTTAAAGCTGCCCGAAAATACCTGATTGACTGGGAGTCGGGCAGCAAAAGCAAGGTTCAAAACTCAGTCAAAAAATATTTAAAAAAATATTGGCTCCATGATATAGTTTTTGAAGAATTTCCCTTGGCGGGAAGCAGGATGACTTTCGATTTTTATAACGCCACCAAGAATATTATCATAGAGGTTCAAGGGAAGCAGCACACAAAATTTGTTCCCTTTATGCATGCTAATAGTAAAATAAACTACCTCAAACAGCTCAAAAGAGATGAGGATAAAATCAAGTTTTGCAACCTAAATAAGATTGTCCTATTAGAATACTTTGACGGTGATAATACCTTATCTGATTTAGATAAATTGCTAGACTTCTAGTTTTTTAGGTGTAAAATATATAGATGTTACAAGAAGATAATTCCAACCCCGCAAAAGCTTTCACTATTCCCGAAAGTTTTTTAGATAAAATGTTTGAATTTACTGGTAACGGTGAGGATGGTGGTTTTATTTTGGCTTATGTAAATCAAGAAGGAAAAGCAATGATTCAATGCAAAATAAGTTCGCAGATTATTGAAATGGGTTTACGTAAGGCGCTAGAAAGGTTTTTGCAAGACATGGAGATGGGTGAAAAGGCGGCGATGGATGACGGCATAGATCCAGATTTAGCTTGACTTGTTCTTTATTCTTCTTCACAGTTTCTTTGTATGATTCATTCTCTAGATTTGGAGATGCACCTACTGGGCGCATTAATTAAGTATCCCGAAAAATACGCTGAGATCCAAAGCTTCATTGATGAGGGGGATTTTTATGCTGACGACAATCAAACTAATCGTACTATTTTTTGTGCACTTAAGCAGTGCTTAGACCAAGGCGGTAGCGTTGACCACGTGGTGCTAGCCCAAAGAATTCAGTCTTTTAACATAAGCTTCCCTCAAGATATAAATATTACTGATTATATTTTTTCTCTTTCCCTTCGAGCTATATCACCAAACCAAGTTTTACAGATAGCGCAAGAGCTTAAAAAGTTTTCAATTAGAAGGTCTATCTACGAAGCAGCCCAAGAGGTTGCTCGGAAGGTAAAAAAAATACCCGCTTCCGCTGAGTTTGAAGAGATAATACAATTAGCTGACGAGACTTTCAATAGCCAGATGAACCTCTTCGATAACGGCCCCGAAAAGCCTGTTAATATCTATGATGAACTTGCAGAATTTATCGAAGAGAGAGGCAATAACCCCGTGGACGAATTTGGCCTCTCAGGGCCTCACCAGAGGCTTCAGGAGCTTTATGGCTCACTCCTAAGGCCCGGTAATATAACGGTCATAGTGGCCCGTTCTGGCGTCGGCAAGACCCGTTTCTGTTTAGACTTCTGCTCTAAGGTCTCAGCGATGCATAATATTCCTATTTTGCACTTTGATAATGGTGAGATGAGCAAAGAGGAAATCATCACACGCCAAGCTTCAGCTCACACAGGGGTTCCTCACCACTACCTTGAGACAGGCCAATGGAGACAAATGGGCGAAGAAACCGTGGCCCAAGTAAGAAAAACATTTGCCGACATTCATAGTAAAAAAATCAAACTTTATTATTTCAATGTGGGAGGTTATACCGTAGATAAAATGATCGCAGCGCTGCGTCGTTTTTATTTTTCCACTGTAGGGCGAGGTAACCCTATGATTTTTTCGTTTGACTACATTAAGACTGCTGCGGATTCGCAAGGCCAAAACAAGTCGGAGTGGCAAGTTGTGGGCGAAATGGTTGACAAATTTAAACGTACTATCCAGAAAGAAATAGTTAAAGACGGTGAGCCTCTTATCCCTATGATTACCTCCGTTCAGAGCAATCGCTCAGGGGTGGTTAACAATCGGCGTGCAGAAAATATAGTAGACGACGAAAGTATTGTTTCCTTATCTGATCGAATCACGCAGTTTTGTTCCCATATGTTTATTCTACGTAAAAAGACCTTAGACGAAATAGATGAGGAGCCTAATTTTGGAACCCATAAAATTATCAATGTCAAGGCTCGGCACCTAGGGCGTAGTTATCGTCGTGCCACAGAGCCGGTAAGGATGCCGGACGATTCACTTAAATCTAATGTTATCCATTTTCAGATGGATGCCTTTAGTGCAGAAGAAATAGGGGATCAACAGGACTTAACAGAAGCACTTCAAGCAAATGGAGAAATCGAACAAAACGGAGCAGGAGATGACCCAGTACCCGCGTTTAGAGCAGACTGATATCCATGAAGCTTTAAACCAATTAGGTTTTAAGCTGAATGACCGTGGTGCCTACTGGCAAACATCTGCAATTTGGAGAAACGGAGACAACCCTACTGCGATTCAAATTTATAAGGATTCTGGGGTATGGCGCGATTTCGTTGAAGACGGAAAACACCAGCCCTTTTTTCGCTTGGTTGGAAAAGCTCTTGGCACTGTCAATAAAAAAGAAATAGAAAAGTACGTCAAAACAAGCGGCGTGCGTTTAGACTTTGTAGAAGAAAAAGATAATAGAGTAAAAATACATATGGATCAAGTTTACGACATCTCTGAACTTCAGAAGCTCCTCCCTCACCATAAGTTTTATTTAGATAAAAAAATATCTCTTGAGACCTTAAGGATGTATCAAGGAGGGTACGCTACCGCGGGTAAAATGAACGGCCGCTATACCTTTCCAGTTTTTCAAGAAAATGTTAAGAGTAATATTATTGGATACACGGGTCGATCTTTGCGCTATAATACAGATTCTTCTTTTTCTAAGTGGAAGCACATCGGTCAACGTAGAAACTGGATTTACCCTCTTTACCTGCCAGTAGGGAACGATTATCCATTTCTTGAATGCGCTAAAAAGAAAGAAGAACTTGTAATTGTAGAAAGCGTAGGTGACAGTTTGGCTTTAACAGAAAACAAGCTCTTAAACCATATGGTGACATTTGGCTTAAACTTAAGCTCAAAGCAAATTTGCCAACTGGTTTCGCTTAACCCCTCTTTGATTACCATAGCAGCCAATAACGACAAAGGTAAAGATGTTAATGCGGGGCTTGAGTCGGCAATTAAAAATTTTATTAGATTGATGGATTTTTTTGATTTATCCAAGCTTGCTATCAAGCTGCCTGACGTTAATGACCTATGTGATCTTCACGTCGATGGTCAATTCCAAACATGGATAGACAAGTCCATCGACCACGAGAAGCAACTTAAATTTATTCTTAAAAAATTAGAATCCCGCGAAGGTTTTCGTATTATTTCGAATAAGAAAAAATTGCAGTCCAAGATTAATTTTCTTCAACAATACCTCGAGGGATAATGAGTAAACAGAAACCTACCGTAAAACTGTCTGCCAGCAGGCTTAAAACAGCGAAAACCTGCAGCTGGCTCTATTGGGCTAAATACCACCTAAAACTTCCCGATAAGCCTAATGACGGCGCATCTCGGGGCTCTATCTGCCATTTGATTTTTGAGTGCTTAGGCCACACTAGACACCGCCCTAAAGTTAAGAAAATTATCAGACACAAAGATATTTTTATATTTCCCTCAATTAAGAGGCTCGTTTACAACCAAGCTAATAAACTTAACGTTGCCGACAATGATAATGTTAATCTTATTAAGGAAATGATATTAGCTGGACTCAGTTATGATTTTTTTGGCTCCAAGCGAACCAAACCAACTGAGGAGCACTCTGAGTATGAATTCGATCTTCATATTAAAAATGAAGAAAAAGATTATTGTATAAAAGGTTTTATTGATAAGCTTTTTTTGTACAAAAAAAACAAATCAGCCATAATACGAGACTTCAAAACAAGTAAGCAGGTCTTCAAAGGCGAGGACGAGACAAAAAACCTGCAAGATTATATATACTGCCTTGCCGTGCGCAATTTATTTCCAGAGTACAAAAACCGGCGCAGCGAGTTTTTATTTTTAAAATTTGATCTTAATGGAAAAGGAAATATGACCATGAAAAAGTTGACCGATTCTAAGTTGAGCAAATTTGAAATTGACCTCACTAAATCTCAAGTCTACTTGGAAAACTTTGGTGAAAAACAAGCTAGAGCAGCGTACGCTGCGGATAAACCCAGACCCAAAGATGGTAGCTTCACCGGCCAAATTGTTTGCGGGTTTGCTAAGTACCGCGGGCAACTCAAAAAAGACGGCAACTTGATGTGGCACTGTGTCTATAAATTCCCTTTTGATTATTACGCTCTATGTGACGAAGAAGGAAAGATTATTAAAACAGCATTCCCTGAAAATTATTACCTACTTACCCAACAAAGGAAAGGTAACCAGATCATCAAAAAAATGCACTACCAAGGATGTCCGAGATGGAATTATGCTTGACATATTTTTATTATGTGATAATATACGAGCAGTATGACACTGCCCTTATTTAAAACTCACTACAGTATCGGCAAGTCCATTTTGACTTTGCAAGACCCATCTCGCGTAGAAAAAGAGGGTTCCGATAGCGTTATAGACATTGCCCTAGACGCTGGACTAGATCAGGTTATCTTGATTGAAGATTCCATGCATGGTTTCTTAGAAGCTAAACGAAGGTGCGAGGAAAACAAGTTGCAGCTAATATTTGGACTTAGGATCAATATGTGCCAACAATATAAAGTAGAAAAAAACAAAATCCCCTCACATAAGGTGGTGGTTTTTGCTAAAAACGATAAAGGCGCACAAAGGCTTTATAAAATATACTCAGAGGCCTTCTGTGACCACGAAGGCCAAATCACTGAACCTGACTTCAAGAAACACTGGAACAAAAAAGAACTGATGCTCGCAATTCCGTTTTACGATTCCTTTATTTATCAAAATAATTTCAAATATGGGGCAAACTTTATGCATAACTTTAAAAAGTATGATCCCCTCTTCTTTCTGGAAAACAACCACCTCCCCTATGACGCGCTTTTAAGGAAGGCTGTGGAAGACTTTACCTATTCTAACAAATTCAAAACCCAAGAAGTTAAGTCTATTTATTATCGACATCGAAAAGATTTAGTTTCCTTTCAAACGTATAAAATGATAACTAATCGAAACTTTAGCCGAAAAGCCTCTATCAAAGCCCCCCAAATTGACGGATGCGGTAGCGATGAATTCTGCATGGAAAGCTGGTTAGAATTATGATAAATAAAGAAATAATTGTTTTTAGTGCTACCCGGACAGGGTCAACACTCATTTGGCAATGCCTAAATGAAATTTTCGAGAAAGTTCATAAGGTCCACCCTACTGCTTCATCTGATTTCCAATTTTTATCTAAACTTTTACGTAAAGAATTGCCCTGTGTTATCACAGAAAGAGATCCTGCTGAATCTTTTTTATCAAAACTAAGAGTTGATGCCTCTTTAAACGGATCCACTCTTAGGGATTTTCTTCTTCATGTTAAAGAAGAGACGGATCAGTATATAGGAACCGCAGCAGGTTTAGAAAAATTGCTGCCCTACCTCAATTCATATTTAAATGAGTTAACGAATGCTCAACATATAAAAGACAACTATAAAGGTGAAATACTGGTTTTAGATTATAATAATTTTTTTAATAATTATGATTACATCTTTGAAAAATTTGAGAATTTTTTTGAGATACAACTACCTACAGAAGTTAAAGATCGCATAGTTGAAAAAACTAACTTAACGGCCAACGAAAAGATACAAAGCCAATTTAAAGATTTTAATTCTTATTGCGAAAAATCTCATATTCATGGAGAGCATATTTTGTCAGGAGAACCTGACTTCTACAAATCAATAGTTGGGGCGATAAATCATTCTAAATTACGTTCAGCACTTTCATGTGACAAAAACGAAAGAGATGAATTTTTCAAAACTCTTGGCTTGACTAATGTAGGCGAAGATGTTTTAATTGAGCTTTAATTATATGCAAATCAATACTAAAACAGTTCATAAAGATTGGGGGAGCGAATTATGGCTTGCCAATAACAAAGAGCATGATTACTGTGGAAAAATTTTAACAATTAATCCGGGTTTTAGTACATCACTACATTTTCACGCTAACAAGCATGAAACTTTTTATGTTTTAGAGGGAGAGTTAGAGGTGGTTACAGTTGATACGGACACCACCTCTCAAAGTTCTTATTTTTTAGCCCCGGGTGACGCTTTTGAAATTAGCCCTCATGTTCCTCATAGACTTACAGCCAACGGAGTTGATGTTAAATTTTTAGAAATCAGCACCTTTCACGAAGACAGCGATAGCTACAGGGTTATAAAATGAAAAAAGGAGAATCATTAAAGAGGACGTGGTTTATTGATATAGACGGAACCGTCGTTAAGCATAATTCTAACGTTAAAATAGACGAAGCCATTGAAGGAAAAGGCAATGACAGCTACCTAATAGAGACCCCAATAAAAGAAAGTGTTGATTTTCTTGATTCGCTACCTAATGGTGATACTATAATTTTAACCACCGCAAGAGATAGCAGACACGCATCTCATACTATAAAAATGCTTAAGCATTATAATATAAGATATGATAGAATTATCTTTGATTTGAGGTCCGGTCCACGATACCTAGTAAATGACATCAAGCCTATAGGTGTCGCACAAAACACCAAACCTCTTAAGACGGCCTTTGCTATAAATGTAGAGAGAGACAAGGGTATTACGGAGGATGTGCCCCGATAGCCCCTAAGCAGATGGTTGCTGGTTCGAATCCAGCTCGGGGTGCCAGAATTCCGAAAACGGAAAAAATTTTCGACCGAAAACCAAAATGCAGTGGACTATATACAATGTGTAAAAGATGCAAAAAACCTTTTCAAGAAATCGACTTGACATGGATCCAAATAAAAGGCAAACTTCACTTGCTCTGCAAAGAGTGTCACAAAATAGCCGTACAGTCAGCCTTAAAAGAAACAAGTAAACAAAGTGAAGACCTCATCGACAATAGATAAAAAGTGCAAAGAGTGCGACATTGATATAACAGTTAGGCTCTCCGACCACAATAGAGAGCAAGGTAATTTTTGCAGTAGAGGGTGCGCGGGAGCTTATAATAACCGCGAAAGAAAAGCCACCTCCAAGAAATGCGAGATATGCGGTAAAAAATTTACAACGAAATGCGGACACGCAAAGTTTTGTAGCCCCACATGTAAACGACATCAAAACGCCAAGCTTTCCAAGCAAGCCAGAGAGGAAGGTAAATATCGCTACCATTTGTCAAAAAAAATAAAGACCAAATTTGGGAACCTTCCTTGCTTTCACTGCGGCTGGGGCGAAGCAATTTGCGATGTACACCATATAAAAGGGCGAAAAGACGGCGGCACTGATGATTACAGCAACTTAACAATTTTATGCCCCAACGATCATCGTTTAGTGCACAAAGGAAAGATTCAAAGCAAAAACCTTAAAACCCTTGAAAACTATTCTCAGTAAAATAATACATAAATGGTAATGCCGATGTGGTGGAATTGGTAGACACGACGGACTTAAAATCCGTTTCCTGCTGAGGGAGTGCCGGTTCAACTCCGGCCATCGGTACCACTTAAAATGAAAAATAAATTATTTTTATCCCCAAGCTTGGAAGTGAGGCGGTCGGAAATAGAAGGCCGAGGTGTCTTTTGTACCAAGGATATCAAAAACGGTGAAATCATAGAGGAGGCCCATATGATTTTATTAGCGCAGAACAAGTGGGAAGACTGCGACCCCGAATTAAGAAGGTATGTCTTACCGTGGATAGAGCTGCGAGATGACTGGAAGGATTTTTGCGACAAGCACGGTGGAATTTTACAGCAGCATGCCACTCGTCCTGTAGTAGTCTTAGGATTTGGTATGATTTACAATCATGCCGACGACAATAATGTGGATTATTTTATTGACAAAGGTCGTTTCTTATGTTTATTTAAAGCTAACCGTGACATTGCAAGTGGAACAGAGTTTACTATCAATTACGGAGATGATTATTTTACTTTATCTAAGCTAAAAAAGAATGACTAACAGTTTATTACGTTATAAAAAAAATCAGAAATATATTGTTTTTGACTTTGAGACCGAGGGATTGAATTTACGCTACTCGAAACCGTGGCAACTGGGGTTTATTGTCGCTGAAGGAAGTCAAGTCAAACTTGAGTATGATTTTCATATTGATTTTCCAGATTTAGATATTTCAGAGGATGCAAAACGCATCACCCACTTTAGTCAGGCAATCCATGATCGAAAAAAACAGAACAAGGAGAAGGTTTTAGATTTTTTTGACAAATACCTTTACAATCCCGATTATTTGCTGATTGGCCATAATGTTCTAGGTTTTGATGTTTATATTCACAATGTCTTGCGCCTCGCTTGCGGAAAACCGAGCGACTACAGTTACATGGATCGAATGTTGGATACTAATTGCTTAGCCAAAGCTTACAAAATGGGATTAAAACATCCTGATGGAAATTTAACTTTGTGGCAATGCAAATTAAATAATTACATCCAAAAAGGCATGAAAACCAATCAACAAGCACTGCTAAGGGAGTTCGATATAGAATTTGAACCTGATAAGTTACATGATGCAGTTTATGATGTTAAAATGACACTAGAGATTTTTCATAAACTAATTTGGAACGTAGAAGTATGAGTTTTTATAATAATTTTACCGCTTACGATGAATGCGCGCCCGCTGGTGTGCTGTTGCCTCAGATTAATATTGAAGATAAATATTATAAACAACTTGGGATATCCACCAAAAGCTCCAACCTTCAGTTTTTGAAAAAACTGTGCAGCAAAAACATGCGCAAGAAAGGCTTTACCTCTAAAGATAAGAAGTATATAGAGAGAATGAAGATGGAAATAGCCATTTTTGAAGAGCTTGGTTTCATTGATTATATCTTACTTAACTGGGAGGTTTTAAACTTCTGCCACGAAAATAATATTCCCACCGGCCCGGGACGAGGATCTGCCGCTGGTAGTTTGGTCTTGTATTTTTTGGATGTAACAAAAGTAGACCCCTTGAAGTATGATTTATTTTTTGAGAGATTTGTATCACGAACTCGCGCACGCAAAATAGAAAAAAATGGAATAACCTATTTAGATGGTAGCTTATTGGCTGATGTTGATAACGATATAGCTTACGATCGGCGCGGAGAGGTGATAGAATATATTAAGAAGAAATACGCTGGTCGTACGTGTAAAATACTGAATTTAGTAACCTTAAGCGGTAAACTGTGCATCAAAGAAGTAGGGAAGTTGGTTGGACTGTTGAGCGAAGACGAGATGAATGACATTAGCGACCAGATTCCTGTGGTTTTTGGCAAGGTAGCTAAACTTAAAACGGCCCAAGAAGAAAGCGAAAAATTTGCACAATGGGCTGAACAGCACTCTGAAGCCTTTAAGGTTGCCAGAAAATTAGAAGGCCTTATCAAAAACACAGGTGTCCATGCTTCAGGAATCGCTATTTCCCACCATCAACTAACTGACATTTGTCCCATTCAACGTACAAAAGAAGGGGATTTGATTTCATGTTATGACATGAACTGGATTGCAGAACTCACAGTTAAATTTGATATTCTAGGACTTAAAACCCTTACCGTTTTAAACGATGCCAAAAAAATGCTAAAAGAAAGACAAGGCATTGATCTTGATTTTGAAAAAATAGACCTTACTGATGATTTTATTTACAAAAACCTGCAAGACCTTCGTTTTCGTGGAGGGCAGGGATTATTTCAAATTGAAGCTGATACTAATTTCGATGTGTGTTGCAAAGTAAAGCCACGGAACTTGGAAGAAATTTCCGCTGTTGTAGCGATTGCACGGCCCGGAGCCTTGAATTTTAAAGACCAATATGCTTCTTATGTTCGTACTGGCGACTCGGAGTTGGTCCATCCCGAGTTTTCAGAAATTTTAGATCATACAGGTGGGATTCCGCTTTACCAAGAGCAATTAATGAAGATGGCGGTGAAGGTTGGTTTCAGCTTGGATGAAGCAGAGCAATTGCGCCGTATTGTCGGCAAGAAAAAAGTTGACCAAATGCCAGTATGGAGAGATAAGATCGCCGAGAAAGTAGAAGAAAACCGTTTGACAAACGCATGGACAGGATTTCGTGGCGTTGAAATCGCTGATGTGTTGTGGCAGGTAGCGGAAGATAGTGCCAACTATTCTTTCAATAAATCTCATTCAATTAGTTACGCAATGCTGTCAGCGTGGACCACCTACGTTAAATTTAAATACCCTCAAGAGTTTTTTGTATCCTTGCTTAAGATGGCCAAAAACGAGGCGGAGCCCTTTGAGCAAATCCGAAAAGTTTCTTCTGAGCTGGGGCTATATGATATGAAGTTACTTCGCCCCGACTTAGCTAAATCTCACGAAGATTTTGCAATGGAGGGGGAAAATATTCGATACGGATTAGATGCCATCAAGGGCGTCAGCCAAAAAAGCCTGCAAAGCATACTAACTTTCCGCAAAGGGACGCATGACGAACTGAACAAGTTTGAGGTCTTTGAAGCCGCCAAGCAAGCCGGAATAAATATTGGTGTTTTTTCAGGGCTAATACAAGCTGGAACTCTTAATTCTTTTTCTGGCGGCAACTCTAGAGCCCGACTAGTTTTAGAGGCCCAGTCTTACAATGTCCTTACCGACAGAGAGAAGAGGATCGCTAAAGCCCTTGGCTCCGAATATAATTATGATATTTTAAAAATAATCCACAAAGCCATGCAAAAGGAACCTGTATTAATGGGGGATGACAACAGGCCTTTCATGAAGGAAAGTCGTTTGCAAACTTTTAAATCTAAGTACGAACCGTACAAAGCCATTTACGACAAAAACCGAGAAGGAAATAATGAAGATTTTGCTAATTGGTATTTTGAAAAACAGTTGCTAGGATACAGCTATACCAAAAAACTAAAGGATACCTTTCGCGGCCGAGACAAAGCCTCGATGATAAGCTGTAAGGAGATCTGGTCAGCTAATAATAATGCTCTAGTTAAATTTGTAGCTACTGTAAAATCATGTCTGAAAAAAACCTCCCAAGCCAGCAACAAAAAGTATTATTTTATTATAGCTTCCGATGAAACCGGTGAAGCCAAGTGTATATTTATGGAAAGAGAATATGAGCCTTACTTAAACAGAGGAAAAAGCTTGCCAGAAAAAGACTCAATCGCCATAATAACTGGCCGTAAGGGAGATGGTACTATTTTTGTTAATGACATGAGAGTACTTGACCAACGAATTTACATGAAGCTTTCCGATTTAAAATGACATTAGATAACCAAGATATCAATTTTACCCCTCGCTCTCAAAAGCTCCTGCAGCTATGCAAGCAAATTGCAGAGGAATTAAACTACACGAACGTGGGGGTTGAGCATTTATTTGCCGCTTTTTTTGAACTAAAAAAAAGTAGATGTCTTGAAATTCTAGCTGAAGCGGGCCTTGATTTACAGGCTTACCGGAAGCATATTTATTCTAACGTCTTAACTAAGCAACCGAAAAAGCCTAAAACAAATACCTTTAAACTCTCTTCGGGACTAAAGAAAGTCCTGTCAAACGCAACAGAACTTGCCAACGAGCTATCCCATTCTTGGGTAAGTGCAGAGCATATATTTTTATCCTTTTTCAAGGACGTAGAACTAATTCCTGATGAGATTTTAGTTTTTTTAGGAGTAGACCTACCTTTTGTGACAACTAAGGTTTTAGATTATCTTTGCGACGCAGAGCGCCACAATGACAACATGTTTCCGGAAGGTACTGCCGAGGATATGGTTTTTTCTTCGACCGAATCTTTTAACACATTGGATAAGTTTGCTACTAATTTAACAAAGAGGGCGCTCGAAAACAAACTTGACCCGCTGTACGGCAGAGAGAAGGAAATATCAAAACTGGAGGATATCCTCAATCGCCGAAAGAAGAATAATGCTATCATTATTGGAGACGCTGGAGTGGGAAAAACCGCAATAGTTGAAGGGCTTGTGCAGAACATTGTTTCCAACAAATCTTCCTTTTTCTTGAATGATAAAGTTTTTTTTGAACTCAACTTGAGCTCCATGATCGCCGGTACCAAATATAGAGGCGAATTTGAGGCTCGTATAAAAAAGGTCATCGAAGAAGCTAAGCATAAGTCGGTTATTTTATTTATTGACGAAATACATACCCTTATTGGCGCAGGGGACGCAGAAGGAGCGTTAGATGCCGCCAATATTCTTAAGCCTGCGCTTTCCAATGGGGAAATTACTGTTATTGGTGCCACTACGTTTAAAGAGTACCGTCAAAAATTTGCCAAAGACAAAGCCTTACAGCGCCGATTCCAACCCCTCGTCATAAACGAGCCTACCAAAAATGCGACTCTTAAAATCCTATCCAGAAAGAAGAAGATTTACGAAGATTACCATTCGGTTCAAATTTCTGATGAGATTTTAAATGACATTGTAAATTATGCGGAAAAATACATAAACGACACTCAATTTCCCGACAAAGCTATTGACCTCATGGACTTAGCGTGCAGTCACGTTAAAGTGTCGAAAGTAGTTAAACCTAAAAAGATAACAGAGCTTGAACAAAATTTAATCGATTCCTTTACAACAAACGGCAATTCACTCCAACATATGTCCGATGATCAAAGTATGATGTTTGACGCCTTGCGCCGAGCGCTAGGTCGATGGACAAATTTTCTCTCTAAGAATAAATATAAACTCACACGTAATCATTTGTTTGAGGTTCTCTCTACTAAAACCAACATCCCTGTTAGAGAATTTTTAAAATCCGAGACAGAAAAATATTTAAAACTAGAATCTAAATTAAAAAAAGTTATTGTAGGGCAAAATGAAGCGGTAGAAACCATTACCAAGTGTTTAATGAGACACAAAAGCGGCCTTAGAGACGGCAACAGGCCTATCGGTTCCTTTTTGTTTCTAGGCACAACAGGAGTAGGGAAGACTTTTTTAGCAAAGATGTTAGCAGGAACTTTTTTTGGAGCCGAGGATGCTTTTGTTCATTTAGATATGTCTGAGTTTTCTGAGGAATCTAGCGTTTCTAAGTTAACGGGTTCTAACCCGGGATATGTGGGCTATGACCAAGGAGGGCTCTTAGTAGAAAAAATTACCAAAACGCCTCATTCCGTTGTTTTGTTTGATGAGATAGAGAAAGCCCACCCAAAAGTTCATCAAATGTTACTTCAAATTTTAGATGAAGGGCGCTTGACAGACTCTCAAGGGCGCGTAGCTACCTTCCATAATGCAATCGTAATCGTAACAGGCAATATAGGATCCACCCAACTTGGAAAAACTCAATCCTTAGGTTTTGGTGAACCCGACAATTTGCAAGACTCTAATGTTGAGGATGCTTTCAGTGAGGTGAAGCGTGTGCTCCCCTTGGAACTCATTAACAGATTCGATGATGTATTGTTTTTTAAAAAATTGTCAGAAAGCCATCTAAAGTCAATCATTAAACATGAACTGAAAAACCTTCGGGATAACGCTAGCCAAAACGGCGTAAACCTTTCCTTTTCTAGAAATTTGGCTAATTTTATTTTTTCCAGAGCTAGTAATAAAGAATTTGGAGCCAGATCAATAAAACGCACAATTCAACGAGAGGTATCTGATATTATTTCCAAAGAAATTGTCACTAACGCTACAGCTACACAGTTCAATGTTAAATACGACAAAAAAACAGACAAAATTTGTGTTGATTTTTAATTTAAGGTGTATAATATAATTAATATGGAAGCTTTAAAAGGCAAAAAGACTTATTTTACGGCGGGAGCGGCGGTTTTGACGGCTCTCGGGGGATATTTCGCGGGTGAGGTTGATTTGACAATTACAATTCAGGCTGTTTTCGCCGCACTGATGGTGGTATTTCTACGTCAAGGCGTTACATCTGAAGCTGCCAAAGCAGAAGTCAAAAAAGAAGACTAATTAAAATGTCAAGCGAGTCGACGCAAGCAAGCGGTCCCACTCCCGATGCCTCTGGCCCTCAGGATGCCTCTGGCCCTCAGGATGCCTCTGGCCCTCAGGATGCCTCTGGCCCTCAGGATGCCTCTGGCCCTCAGGATGCCTCTGGCCCTCAGGATGCCTCTGGCCC